>Ga0079224_100015971_pt1 | contig 10525 bp, 8 predicted proteins | sample Stecom2015_FD_80414 | JGI IMG/M metagenome (GOLD analysis project Ga0079224, IMG submission 80414) | Agricultural soil microbial communities from Utah to study Nitrogen management - Steer compost 2015 | ecosystem: Environmental > Terrestrial > Soil > Agricultural land | place: USA: Utah...
AAAGGTTCTGGCTTCGACTGTGAAATATATGTACAAAGAGGAGGTGGCGCTTATATCTGTGGTGAAGAAACAGCCTTGATAGAATCGCTGGAGGGTAAGCGAGGCAATCCTCGTATCAAGCCGCCATTCCCTGCGGTGCAAGGCCTGTGGATGCGCCCGACTGTGGTAAATAATGTAGAAACTATTGCTACTGTTTCTCCAATTATTGCCATGGGTGGCGAGGCTTATGGCAATATCGGAGTAGGTAATAGTAAAGGAACAAAATTGATTTCTGCATGCGGGAATATTCGCAAACCCGGTGTGTATGAAATTGGTTTCGATTTATCAGTTGAAGAATTTATATATAGCGATGAATACTGCGGTGGTATCACCAACGGAAAGCGCCTGAAGGCTTGTATCCCTGGAGGCTCTTCCGTACCTATCGTTCCGGCAAATTTGTTGCTGAAGACGGCAAAGGGTGAAACCCGCTTGATGAACTATGAAAGTCTTGCCGATGGCGGTTTTCAGACGGGAACAATGTTAGGCTCGGGTGGATTTATAGTATTGGATGAGGACCAATGTGTGGTAAGACATACCATGACCTTAGCCAGATTCTATAATCATGAAAGTTGTGGACAATGTTCTCCTTGTAGAGAAGGCACAGGCTGGATGTATAAGATTCTGAAGAATATCGAGTACGGAAAAGGCAAAATGGAAGACATCGATTTGCTTTGGGATATCCAAAGAAGAATAGAAGGGAATACGATTTGTCCACTGGGAGATGCTGCCGCCTGGCCTGTGGCCTCGGCCATCAGACATTTCAGAGATGAATTTGAATGGCATGTGAAACATCCTGAGGAAGCGCAAAGCAGAAACTATGGATTGGCGCATTATGCCGATCCGCTACCGGTTGTGGCGGGATAACTTGGCGCTTACAACGAGCTTCATCAATATTCGGCTGCAAGAGGATAGAATATGGCTCGGGACCTAGCGATGAATTTTAGTAGATGTTCTGATACCAGATAACACATATTCAGCCATCATAAGTACCCGGGATGCATTAAACGCCAGTGTGAGCAATTATTGGGTTGTTTGAAAGATAGAAAAGCACGGTGTCGAGCGAATGCCTGCAAACTGGATTTAGCGCAATAGTGCAAGAGCAGAAGCCAGCACCGGAATTGCTCAAGGCTATTTAAAATGTATGGCTGAAGTGCATGGTGAAGTATGAAGACTCCAGAGCATTCTTAATTGCTGTTTTGGAAAATAGGGATGCTGGAGTAATAAAAAGAATTTGAGATTTCCTTACGCCTAATCTCGGAAACGCTGAGCAGGTTTGAGAAATTTAGAAAATACAATAAAAATGTCTGAAGTACCTAAAATAAAAGTAACTATAGATAACATCACGGTGGAGGTGCCAAATGGTACCACCATACTGGAGGCTGCCCGTATGGTAGGTGGCGATGTTGCCCCTATTACGATGTGCTATTACAGCAAGCTGAAAGGTAGTGGTGGTAAATGCCGTACTTGTTTGGTAGAGGTAAGCAAAGGCTCTGAAAAGGATCCAAGGCCCATGCCCAAACTCGTTGCAAGCTGCAGAACCGGTGTTATGGATGGCATGGAGGTGAAATCGATGACTTCTGAACGGGTGGCTGATGCGAGAGCCGGGGTTACGGAGTTTTTACTGCTTAATCACCCTCTGGATTGTCCGGTGTGTGACCAGGCCGGCGAATGTCATTTGCAGGACCTTGGCTATGAACATGGTAAGCAAATGACGCGCACTGAATTCGAACGACGCACATTCCCGCCAGAAGATTTAGGCCCATATATCCAATTGCATATGAATCGCTGTATTCTATGCTACCGTTGTGTATTTGCGGCTGAGCAACTCACCGGTCAGAGAGAGCATGGTGTATTGGACCGTGGTGACCATGCCCGTATCTCTACCTGCATCAGCAAGGCGCTCACCAATGATTTTATTGGCAATGTGATAGATGTATGTCCGGTAGGCGCACTTACTGATAAGACTTTCCGCTTTAAAAACAGGGTTTGGTTTACCAAACCTGTGGATGCACATCGTAATTGTTCTAATCCTAAATGCTGTGGAGAAGTGCGCTTATGGATGAGGGGTGATGAGGTATTCAGGGTTACCGCGCGCAAGGACGAGTGGGGTGAGGTGGCCACAGCCAGCAATGGTGAGACCGGATGGATATGTAACGAATGCCGTTTTGAGAAGAAAAATACAAGTGATTGGGTAATTGAAGGTCCAAGCATTATCAATCGACATTCCGTTATTGCTCAGGGCCATTATGCCGGATACATAGGTAGTGCAGGCAAGGCTACTAAGCTTATAGACAAAGTAATAGGCAAAGAACCCAGATATACGCTGGATATCCATAAGGTAAGTGATGTGAACAAGCCAGGTCGTAAGCTCAGTGCCATAGATGGCCCGGCTCATTCCGACGACTTTAAAAACAAACCGAAAGCATAAGCAAAAGCTCAAATCAATCTACTATAATGACGATAGATACTTTTCTGCTGATTGAAAAAATAGTGCTGATATTAATCATCATACTGGCATCCATGGGGATAGCTGCCTACTCTACATGGGCCGAACGTAAGGTGGCGGCAGTGATGCAAGACCGTGTGGGTCCGAATAGAGCAGGGCCATTCGGATTGCTGCAACCCTTAGCAGATGGGGGTAAACTGTTTTTTAAAGAAGAAATTGTGCCCAATAACTCTACCAAATGGTTATTCATGCTGGCGCCGGCACTTTTTATCTTCACATCCTTACTCACTAGTGCTATAATCCCTTGGGGACCCGATTTTACAATCAATACAGCCGATGGTTCACGCACGGTATCACTGCAGGTTGCGGATATTAATATCGGTATCTTATATTTCTTTGGTGTAGTAAGTGTGGGTTTATATGGTATCATGTTGGGAGGATGGGCTTCCAACAATAAATTCTCACTGCTCAGCTCTATTCGTGCGGCTTCGCAAGCAATCTCTTATGAGTTGGCTCTGGGCCTAAGCCTTATTGCAGTGGTGATGCTTACCGGTACTATGAGCCTGCGTGAAATTACTGCACAGCAGCATGGCTTCTGGGCCGATGGCTACTTTACATGGAATGTTTTTAAGCAGCCTCTGGGCTTTATCATATTCCTGACCTGTACATTTGCCGAGCTTAACCGTGCTCCCTTTGATATGGCAGAGAGTGAGAGTGAATTGAACACCGGTTTCTTGCTGGAATATTCTTCCATGAAGATGGGTATGTTCCTGTTTGCAGAATATATCAATATGTTTGTATCTTCTGCAATTTTGTCTACCTTGTTCTTCGGAGGGTACAATTTCCCATGGATGGATCAGGTGGCGCAAGCTGTGCCTTCAGGCGTGTTCTCGCTGATTTGTGTGCTGGTGTTAATGGCTAAAGTGGTGGGATTCATTCTGTTTTTCATGTTTGTGAGATGGACCTTGCCTCGTTTCAGATTCGATCAGATAACGCGTCTGGGCTGGTTGGGACTTATACCTCTGGCATTGGCCAACATGCTTATAACAGGTGCGGTGGTATTGTATGTGCTAAATTAATAGCGACTGCCCTCGGAGTCAAAGATGCCGTATCGAGGCAGTCGGATATTTTTTGAATATTACGCTTTTAAGCATATTAATTGAAGAAAGAAAATGAAGCTAACAGATAGAAGTGTGGCCGTGGATCGAAGCCCCATGACGTTTTCTGAGCGGATTTATATCCCCGGAATCCTCAAAGGTCTAAAGATTACTTTGGGACACATGTTTAAGAAAAAGGCAACGATTAGTTACCCGGAACAACAGCGTACATTTGCGCCTGTTTTTCGTGGCTTACACGTGCTCAATAGGGACGAAGAAGGAAGAGAAAAATGCACAGCCTGTGGCTTGTGTGCTTTGGCCTGTCCGGCTGAGGCGATTACAATGGAGGCTGCTGAGCGCTTGCCTGGTGAAGAGCATTTGTATAGGGAAGAGAAATATGCAGCAAAATACGAAATCAATATGTTGCGCTGTATTTTCTGTGGCAACTGTGAAGAGGCCTGCCCTAAGGATGCCATTTATCTTTCCGAAACAGTAATGCCGGCCAATTACAAAAGGGATTACTTTGTGTTTAAGAAGGAAGATATGCTCCTTACCGACGAACAGGTGAAAGCAAAAAGACTCAAATTACGTAAAGAACAATAAGAAAATGACGTTACACGAAGTATTGTTTTGGTTTTTAAGCCTCTGGGCCATTGTGGCTGCCATATTTGTGGTGCTCAGCCGCAATCCGGTGAATAGTGTACTGTGCTTGATAGCTACCTTCTTTGCTATTAGCGGACACTACATTCTTATGAATGCTCAGTTTCTGGCTGTGGTAAATATTATTGTATATGCGGGAGCTATTATGGTGCTTTTCCTTTTCGTTATCATGCTCATGAATCTGAACACGGATACAGAGCCGCAGAAAAGCCGATTGGTTCATTTTGCCGCGCTCATATCTTCGGGTTCATTGCTCTTGCTTATCCTAGCTGCTTTGCGCAGTGCAGAACTCACAGATGTACCTGTTACTGAAGTGGGAGATATAGGGCTAATCGAAGTATTAGGACAAAAACTGTATTCTGAATATGTATTGCCTTTCGAGCTGAGCTCTGTGCTTTTCCTAGCTGCCATGGTGGGTACAATGGTACTGGCACGTAAGGATATGGATAAAGCTCCAGAATCGGCTGTAGAGAATGGCAAGCATTAAGCAGCTAAGTGTTGATAGTGCTGCAGCAGTAGGTGATTAAAATATGTTAACCCTGAAAATTTTAAAAAGTGCCGATAGAATATTATTTGTTTTTAAGTTTTACGCTTTTTGCCATTGGGGTAATGGGCGTGCTGATGCGTCGCAATGCGATTATCATTTTTATGTGTATTGAGCTTATGCTCAATGCCGTGAATTTATTGCTGGTAGCGTTCTCAAAAGTGAACGGAGATGCCGGCGCTCAGGTTTTTGTATTCTTTAGTATGGTGGTCGCTGCGGCAGAAGTGGCTATCGGGCTGGCTATCATCGTAATGGTATTCCGCAAGATAAATTCTGTGGATATTAATGTATTGAACAGACTAAAAAATTAGGGTAAATCATACCGCCGCGGAAGCGGTTGGTGCTCCAACATTCAAAATAGTTAACAATTTATGACACAATTAGTTTACTTAATACCATTGTTTCCGCTTATCGGCTTCCTAATCAATGGCTTATTTTATAAGTCAATGCCCAAAAGTTTGGCGGGTATAATCGGTAGTGGTACTATTTTGGCCGCCTTTGCTGTGGCATTGGGCGTATTTTTTGAAGTGAAGAACGGTACGGTGCCGGAGCAAGGTGTGGTACAGATTTTCGACTTTATTGCTGTAGGCAATTTTAATATTCCTTTTGCCTTCCTCGTAGATGAGCTTTCCGCAATGTTTCTTTTAATCATTACAGGAATAGGATTTCTCATCCACGTATATTCTACCGCTTATATGCACGATGATGAAGGTTATGCCAAGTACTTCGCATACCTCAACTTATTTGTGTTCAGTATGTTACTATTGGTACTGGGTGCCAACTATGTAATTATGTTTATCGGTTGGGAAGGTGTAGGTCTGGCTTCATACTTGCTCATTGGCTTCTGGTTCAAAAACAAAGATTATACCAATGCATCTAAGAAGGCTTTCATTATGAACCGTATAGGTGACTTGGGCTTCCTGGTGGGTATGATGTTGGTGGCTTTGAATTTTGGTACACTTTCTTATACTGAATTATTTCCTCAGCTAGCGCCCGGTATCGGTGCGAGCACTGCGAACGGAGCGGTCATTAGTGATGCTCTCGTTTGTGGTATTGCCCTGTGCTTTTTCATAGGCGCCATGGGTAAGTCTGCTCAGATTCCACTTTATACATGGCTTCCAGACGCCATGGCCGGTCCTACTCCTGTATCTGCGCTCATCCATGCAGCTACCATGGTTACCGCAGGTATTTATATGATTGCACGCAGCTCCGCACTCTATAATTTGGCTCCTGCTGTACAAAACTTTATAGCAATCATTGGTCTGGCTACCTTGCTCCTTTCTGCTTCAATAGCATTGAAGCAAAATGATATTAAAAAAGTGCTAGCTTATTCTACAGTAAGTCAGTTAGGTTATATGTTCCTTGCTTTAGGTGTGGGCTCTTATATCGGTGGCTTATTTCATGTGATGACACATGCCTTCTTCAAAGCTTTATTATTCCTCGGCTCAGGCTCAGTTATTCATGCCATGAGCGGCGAGCAAGATATGCGGAGAATGGGAGGCCTGGGCAAGGTGATGCCTGTTACCAAAATTACTTTTCTTATCGGTTGCTTAGCCATTGCAGGTATTCCGGGTTTCTCTGGCTTCTTTTCTAAAGATGAAATTTTGGCCTCAGTATTTGCGAAGAGTCCTTTGATGTACGCACTGGCGCTGATTGGCTCTATGATGACAGCTTTTTATATGTTCCGTGCTTACTTTATGACTTTCTCCGGTAATTTCAGAGGTACAGAGGAGCAGAAACATCATTTACATGAGAGCCCAATGGCTATGACAGTTCCATTGATTATTCTGGCTATTTTGTCTGTTGCCGGTGGTTGGATAGGACTGCCACATGTTTTGGCTCATCATCATCTTTTAGCCGAATATTTGGCGCCGGTAGTACGCAACTTCGATCCTGCACATCTGGCTGCAAATACGGAATGGATGCTGATGGGTTTGGCTTCTGTTTTGGCTATAGTGATGATTTTGCTTGCCAGAATGGCTACTAAAAAAGAGCAGTTCCCTGAAGAAGAACAAGGATTTGCAAAACTGCTTGCCAATAAATGGTATTTGGATGAAATTTACGATGCTGTCATCGTAAAACCTTTGTACAAATTAGCTCATTTCTTAAATAATGTATTGGATACTAAAGTAATTGACGGAGCTGTGAACGGTGTAGGGCAGCTGGTACACTGGAGCGCAGGTCGTATTCGTACCTTACAAAGCGGGCAGGTAGGCATTTACTTATTTGCCATGGTGATTGGCGTGGTGGTACTGTTCGCAATTGGGATTGCAATGATTATTGTTTAAATGCATGCTGACACCATGGTGTATTTAACTGCATCCTTAAGTGAATCAGTTGACTTTTTAAAATACGCAGCTTGAGGTAGTGACGAACACTGAAGATTTGTTAAGGACTTAATTGTGAAGGATGAGTGGTGGGTGTACATGATTGTGGGTGTTGCTACTTATTTGATAATAAAGTAATTGATGGCTAAGCTTGTTGCATAGCAAGCGAATAATAGGAATTACAAAAAAGAAATATCGATTAAAAACTATGTTGTTAATTTTATTACTACTATTGCCCCTGCTCTCAGGACTGATAGCATTTTTGATTAAAGATCAGAAAGCGGTAAAGGCATGGTCCATTGCGGGCTCAATTGCCACGCTAATAGTGGCTTGTTTGGCGCTTTGCAACTCGAGCGGCGGACATGCGCTCAAGCTCGATGCCAATTGGCTCAGCTCTTTGGGGGCTCGTTTTAGCTTGGAAGCTACAGCAGGTACTTTGTTGCTTACCTTGCTTACAGCAATGGTCTTTCTTTTTGTATATATCTCTCAGTGGAATAAAGAAATTAACAACAGCGATCGATTTTTTGGTCTTATGGGGCTGTCCGCATCTGGTCTGATGGGTGTGTTTTTGGCCAACGACCTTCTATTATTCTACTTCTTTTGGGAGCTTGCCCTAATCCCTGTGTATTTCCTAGCAGGACAGTGGGGTGGTAAGAATCGTATTCAGGCCTCGATTAAATTCTTTATTTATACCTTTTTAGGTAGTCTGTTAATGCTCGCCGGTCTTATTTACCTGTACATTAATACTCCAGATTATTCATTCTCTTACAGCAGTATCGCTACTACGGCGGCCATGTTGCCGGGTTCTGTGCAAGCTGTTTTGTTCTTGCTGTTTTTTATTGCCTTTGGAATCAAAATGCCTATATTCCCATTGCACACATGGCAGGCCGCTGCCTATGAGCAGAGTGCCACTCCGGTTACGATTGTAATGAGTGCCCTGATGGTAAAAATGGGTCTTTATGCAGTGATTAAATGGCTCATTCCTATCTTCCCTCAGGTAGATGCTCAGATTTATGGCATTATTATGGTGCTGGCATTAATAGGCATTATATATGGCTCATTGGTGGCTATTGCTCAGAAAAATATTAAAAGGCTTATCGCATTTTCTTCATTAGCCCACGTAGGTCTGATGATAATGGGTGCATTTTCACTGAACAGCTTCGCTACAGAAGGGCTATATCTGCAAATGTTTAACCACGGTATCATCATCACTGGTTTGTGGATAATGGTAGATGTCATTGAAAGCAGATACCAAACGCTCAATATTCAGGATATGGGCGCACTCGCATCCATTGCTCCTAAAGCTGCCATAGCTTTGGTAATCATCACGTTCGCTTCGATTTCCTTACCATTGACCAGTGGTTTCCCTGGTGAGTTTCTCTTGTTCATGGGTATATTTAATTCTGCCTATGAATGCAAAATCTGGTATATGGTTATTGCCGGCCTTGGTATTATCTTGGGCGCTATCTATATGCTCAATATGGTACAAGCTGTAGCTTATGGCAAAAAGAACGACAAAACCTTTGCAGATTTAAGTGTAAACGAGCAGCTGAGCCTTTACCTTATCATAATTGTCATCATTGTGTTGGGTGTTTACCCAAATCTGGTACTGAACCTGATTGCTTAATGCAGATAAGAAAGCGTAGATAGCGCTAGCCGGTACTTTACAATTGAAGTTGAAACAGAAATAAAAACATTACAAATTGCGCACCCTAAAGTGCAACGAAAAGTTTATTCATAGATGAAACCATTAATAGCAACCGCAGTATTTGCCATTTTGATGATGTTCGCCGCATTGTATGCTAAAGACAAGAAGCTTATAAGCAACTTTGCTGCAATCCTGTTATTGGTGCTTGTAGGACTAAATGTATGGGAGCTGGTTGATTACTCTCAGACCATGCGTCTGGCTGAAGCAGACCCTTATATGTTTGATAGAATGCTAAGGGTTGATAATTATGCTTTATGGTTCAATGTGCTCATGAGCAGTGCCGTTTTGGTCTACACGCTCATTTTCCGCAGACATATTGAGGAGGTAGGCAAGCATGTAGGTGAGTACTACGCCCTGCATTTTTTCATTCTTTGTGGGATTTTTCTGGTATCCTCTTATAACAATTTGCTTATCCTATTTTTGGGCATCGAGATTATGTCGATACCTCAATACGTATTGGCAGGTTCGGACAAGAGAAATCTCAAAAGTAGCGAGGCTTCTCTCAAGTATTTCCTCATGGGAGCCTTCTCTACCGGCTTCTTACTCATGGGTATAGTGCTGCTTTATGGTGCTATGGGCACCTTCGAGATTAGTGCATTCAATTTTTATAAAACAGGTACCCTTTCTGTAATGGGAGTTTTAGGTATTCTGTTTACCCTGGTAGCTACAGGCTTCAAAGTTAGTGCCGCCCCTATGCACTTCTGGACACCAGATGTGTATGATGGCTCCCCCACACCATTCACGGCATTCATGGCCTCCATCGTCAAAGTATCGCTGTTTTTAGGGCTGATGCGCCTGTTTATGGAGGGCTTTAGCACTATGGATGCTTCATGGAAAGTGATGGTTTTGGGTATTATTACCGCCATTACGCTACTAGTGGGCAATATTACCGCTGTGTATCAGCAGAGTGTTAAGAGAATGCTGGCCTACTCATCTATTGCTCAGGCGGGCTTTATGCTCTTTGTGGTCATTGGTGCAGATATTATGGCTATGAAAGGTATGGTGATTTATGCTGTTGCCTATACTTTGGCCACTTTGGGCATCTTCTCTGTGCTTATCAAGCTCAAAGACTATACCTACGACGGCTTCAATGGTTTGGCCAAAAAAGAGCCTTTTATGGCCTTTGTAGCCGCTGTGAGCCTAATGTCGCTGGCTGGTATTCCGCTCACTGCAGGTTTCTTTGCCAAGTGGTATGTGTTGGCTTCGGCCATTAAGCAAGACGGCACTTTCTGGCTGGTAATCTTTGCTTTGGTAATGGCTGCCGTAAGCATATATTATTATTTCAAAGTTATTATCGCCATGTATTTCAAAAAAGGCAGCCCCGAGATTACCTCATCAGTAGGCTTGCTCGAAAAAATCATGATGGCGGCCGTAGTATTAGGCATCATTCTTTGGGGTATAGCGCCGGAGATGTTGCTTTCCTGGATTTAGTACTACAGGTTTCAATACAAATAATCTAGGGATATAGCGATTTTTATCAATATATCCCTTTTTTGTATTTGGGCGTGACCCGCCGCTGTACTCCGTAATCTGGGTTAATGGCCTACGGGTGCGGCTCAGGCCTGTACATGATAATATCAAAGGAAACAATTTAGGAGCGGCGGGCCGGGCTAATCGCTCCTACTCCTCGCTCGTGCCTCGCTGCGGGGTATCCGCTACTATCCCTCACGCGGCTGCAGGCGATTTACTCCTATTTAGGTGCTC
>Ga0079224_100015973_pt1 | contig 10524 bp, 12 predicted proteins | sample Stecom2015_FD_80414 | JGI IMG/M metagenome (GOLD analysis project Ga0079224, IMG submission 80414) | Agricultural soil microbial communities from Utah to study Nitrogen management - Steer compost 2015 | ecosystem: Environmental > Terrestrial > Soil > Agricultural land | place: USA: Utah...
ATCAGCCCGAGGCTGCCGCCGACGACCACGAGGCTCAGCCACGGATCCACGTCGGATACGCCGAGGAACCCCCGGCGGAAGCCGTCGACCATGTAGAAGAACGGGTTCAGGTGGGACAGCTCCTGCCAGAACCCGGGCAGCGACTTCACCGAGTAGAACACGCCGGCCAGGAAGGTCAGCGGCATGATGAAGAAATTCTGGAAGGCGGCCATCTGGTCGAACTTGTCCGCCCAGATGCCGGCGAGCAGCCCCATTGTAGCGAGAATCGCGCTGCCCAGCACCGCGAACGTGATGGCCCAGGCGGGCTCGGCGAGCCGCGGCTCGATGAACCAGGCGGTCACGGCGAGCACGCCGGCGCCTACCGCGAGGCCTCGCACCATGGCCGCCAGCACGTAGGCCAGGAAGATCTCGAGGTGCGACATGGGCGGCAGCAGGACGAACACGATGTTGCCGGTGACCTTGCTCTGCACCAGCGAAGAGGACGAGTTCGCGAACGAGTTCTGCAGCAGCGACATCATCACCAGGCCCGGGACCAGGAAGGAGGTGTAGCCGACGCTGTCGAAGACCTGGACACGGTCCTCCAGGACATGCCCGAAGATCAGCAGGTACAGGAGGGACGAGATGATCGGGGCGGCAAGCGTCTGGAACCCGACCTTGGTGAAGCGCAGCACCTCCTTGTAGAACAGGGTCAGGAAGCCTCTCACACCCGCGACTCCCGCATGATCGACACGAACACGTCCTCGAGGTCGGCGTGCAGCAGCTCCATCTCCTCGATGCGGCAGCCCGCCTCGCGCAGCGCGGCGAGCATGGGCTCGACCGTCTCGTAGCGCTCGACCCGCAGCGCGATCCGCTCCCGGTCGGGGGACTCGATCACGAGCGGCTCCAGCTCGGCCGGCAGCGGCGCGCCCGACAGCCGCAGCACGAGCCGGCCCGCGCTGAACCGCCGAAGCAGCTCGCGCGTCGCGTCGAGCGCGACGAGCCGCCCCTGGTTGAGCATCGCGATCCGGCCGCAGAACTCCTGCGCTTCCTCGAGATAGTGGGTGGTGAGCACGATCGTGTGGCCCTTCTCGTTCAGCCGGCGGATGAACTGCCAGAGCGTGTGGCGCAGCTCCACGTCCACGCCGGCCGTGGGCTCGTCGAGGATGATCACCGGCGGCCGGTGTACCAGCGCCTGCGCGACGAGGACCCGCCGCTTCATGCCCCCGGACAGGGCGCGCATGTTCTCGTTCGCCTTCGGGGTGAGGTCCAGGCCGTCGAGGATCTCGTCGATCCAGTCGTCGTTGCGCCGGATGCCGTAGTAGCCCGAGGTCAGGCGCAGCGTCTCGCGCACCGTGAAGAAGGGGTCGAAGACGAGCTCCTGGGGCACCACGCCGAGCGCCGCGCGCGCCGCCCGGTAGTCGTGGACGACGTCGTGGCCCATCACCCTCGCCGTGCCGGACGTCGCCCGCACGAGGCCGGCGACGGTCGAGATCAGCGTGGTCTTGCCGGCCCCGTTGGGGCCCAGCAGGCCGAAGAACTCGCCTTCGTGGACCTGGAGCGAAACGCCGTGGAGGGCGGTGAACGATCCGTATCGCTTGACGACGGAATCGATGTCGAGGGCAATGGACATGGCATCCCGGGGGAAACGGCGAAGCCGGCACCGGGCCGCGGCCCGGTGCGCGCCTAGTCGCGCCCGGAAGCCGGATTTGCGGCCCGGGTGTCGAAAAGCAGGGGATCGACGCCGTAGAGACTGGCGAGTTTACGCAAATTCGCCGGGACGTTCAGGAAGCGGACCCCGTCGGACCCCGCCGCCCGGCGGATCTCCAGCAGGATGGCGACGACCGACGAGTCGTACTCCTCGAGGGCGCCGAGGTCGAATTCCCGGTCGCCGGCCGCACAGGCGTCGAGCGCCGCCGACCGGAACGCGGTGGCCTCGGCCAGCGTCACCCGCGGCGGGACCCGCACCCCCCTCACCCCTTCGCGGGCGGGGGCTCGGTACCGCCGCGGCTGTTGCGCTCGCGCAGGGACTCGATCAGGCCCGGGATTCCCCCCTGGCTGACGATGGGCGCGAACTGGTTCCGATAGGTCTCGACCAGCCAGACGCCGAGCACGTTGATGTCGTAGATCTTCCAGGTGTCGCCGGTAAGGCGCATCCGGTAGTCGAGCTGGATCGGCTCGGTGCCGTGGCCGATCACTTCGCTGCGCACGATCACGTCCTTGTCGGCCGGGTCGGCGCGCATCGGCTTCATGCGGATCGACTGGTCGCGCACTTCCGACAGCGCGCCGGAATAGGTGCGCAGCAGCAGCGTGCGGAACTGCTCGACCAGCTGCTGGCGCTGCTCGGGCGTGGCCTCCCGCCAGCCGCGGCCTACCGACAGCGCCGTCATCCGCTCGAAGTCCACGACCGGCATGATCATCTCGTCGACGAATTGCGAGACCCGGTCGAGGTTGCCGGAGCGGATCTCCGGGTCCGCCTTGATGCGGGCGAGCACCTCGGCGCTCACCCGTTCGATCTGCTTGTCGGGCGCTTCCACGGCGAGCGCCCTGGGCGACGACAGCGCCCCGAGCGCGAGGCCGGCGAGCAGCGCGATCAGTCCGAGCACGAGGCGACGCGTCGTTCGCGATAGGGCGGGAGCGGTCATGGGCATTCCTTGTCCTTCATTCTTCGTCGAGCCAGCTGTCGTCGTAGTCGTCGTCCAGCGGCGGAGGGTCGCCATCGTACACAAGGCTGCGCCGACGCTGCAGATAGCCGTCCCGCATGAACAGGTAACGGTCGAGCGCGATGTCGTCCATCACGCCGCTCGCGCCGAGCAGCCTGGCGCGATCGTCGAGCACCCGGATGCCGTACACGGTGTTGCGGACCGGGACGTCGTCGATGAGGGGCGCGATCGGGTCCGCGTAGGCATCGACGACGAGCGCCGGGCCGTCGCGGAAGTTGGACGGCCCGAAAAACGGGAGCACGAGGTAGGGGCCGGTGGGCACGCCCCAGACGCCCAGCGTCTGGCCGAAATCCTCGCGGTGCTTCGGGAACCCGAGCTCCGAGGCCACGTCGCCCATGCCGAGGAAACCGAAGGTCGTGTTGACCACCACCCGGCCGAAGTCGCTCGCGGCCTGCCCGGGCTTGCCCTGGAGCAGGTTGTTCACCGAGGTCCAGACGTCGCGCAGGTTCTCGAACATGTTGCCGGCGATGAAGCGGAAGGTCTCCGGCACGTAGTCCCGGTACGCGGTGGCGGCGGGTTCGAGCGCGTACTTGTCCAGGGTGTCGTTGAACGCGAAGATCGCCCGGTTCATCGGTTCGAGCGGATCGACCGTCGCGCCGGGGCCCTGTGAGCTGGCGCAGCCGCCGAGGCCGATCGCGGCGGCGAGGACGGGCGCGAGCAGGGCGCCGCGCATCCCGGGCGGGAGGAAAGTCCGTCTCACTGGGAACCCCCTTCGGACGCGCGGCCGTAGAGGAACTGTCCGATGAGGTTCTCGAGCACGACCGCCGACTGCGTCATGGTGATCCGGTCGCCGGGCTCGAGGTCGTCGGGATCGCCGCCGGGCGACAGCCCGATGTACTGCTCGCCGAGCAGGCCCGAGGTCAGGATGCTCGCGGAAGTGTCCTTCGGGAAGCGGTAGCGCTCGTCGATTTCCATCTGCACCGTGGCCTGGAAGGTCTTCGGGTCGAAGCCGATCGACTGGACCCGGCCCACGACCACGCCGGCGCTCTTGACGGGCGCCCTGACCTTGAGGCCGCCGATGTTGTCGAAGCGCGCCGTCACGGAGTAGCCGTCGGCGAAGCTGAAGCTCGCCAGGTTGCCCACCTTCAGCGCGAGGAACAGGATCGCGGCGAGCCCTGCCAGCACGAACAGGCCCACCAGGAGATCGGTCGTCTTTCGAGTCATCTTTCGACCTCAGGTGCTGAACATCAGCGCGGTTAGGAGGAAGTCGGCGCCGAGCACGGCGAGCGACGAGGCGACCACGGTCGTCGTGGTCGCCCGCGCGACGCCTTCGGGAGTCGGCCGCGCCTCGTAGCCCACGAACAGGGCCACGAACGCGCAGATGAAGCCGAAGACGACGCTCTTGATCAGGCCGTTGCCGACGTCGGAGAAGACGTCCACGCCCGCCTGCATCTGCGACCAGAAGGCGCCGGCATCGACGCCGATGAGATGCACGCCCACGAGGTAGCCGCCGAACACCCCGACCGCGGAGAACATCGCGGCGAGCAGCGGCATGGCGATGATCGCCCCGAGGAAGCGTGGCGCCAGCACCCGCGCGACGGGATCGACCGCCATCATTTCCATGGCGAGGAGCTGCTCGCCGGACTTCATCAGGCCGATCTCGGCGGTCAGCGACGTGCCGGCCCGGCCGGCGAAGAGCAGCGCGGCCACCACCGGCCCGAGCTCGCGCACCAGCGACAGCGCCACGAGCACGCCCAGCGCCTGCTCCGAGCCGAAGGACTGGAGGGTGTAGTACCCCTGCAGGCCGAGGACGAAGCCGACGAAAAGTCCCGACACCAGGATGATGGACAGCGAGTGGTTGCCGATGAAGTGCACCTGGTCGATCACCAGGCGGGGCCGGCGCACGGCCCGCAGCGAGACCAGGCACAGGCGCAGGAAGAAGCGCGCCCCGTAGCCCATGCCCACGAGCAGGGCGACCACCCAGGCGCCCAGGCCGGCGATCGCGTCGAGCAGCCTCGTCATGCGGACTTCCCGATGCCGAAGTCGCTCGCCAGCGGCGGCGCCGGATAGTGGAAGGGCACCGGCCCCTCGCGCTGGCCCTTGAGGAACTGGACGACCAGCGGGTCGGTCGAGGCCATCAGCTCCTCCGGCGTGCCGCTGGCGGCGATCCGCCCCTTGGCCAGCAGGCAGACCTGGTCGGCGATCTCGAACGACTCGTGCACGTCGTGGGTCACGAGCACGGAGGTGGCCCCGAGCGCGTCGTTGAGGCGGCGGATGAGCTGGGCGATCGTGCCCAGCGAGATCGGGTCGAGCCCCGCGAACGGCTCGTCGTACAGGAGCAGGGGCGGATCGAGGGCGATCGCGCGCGCGAGCGCGATCCGCCGGGCCATGCCCCCGGAGACCTGCGACGTGCGCAGCCGGGCGGCCCCTCGCAGCCCCACCGCATTCAGCTTCATCAGCACGAGGTCGCGGATGGTCTCCTCCGGCAGGTCGGTGTGCTCGCGCAGGGGAAACGCCACGTTCTCGAAGACGTCGAGATCGGTGAAGAGCGCGCCGAACTGGAACAGCATGCCCATGCGGCGCCGGACCTTGAAGAGCTCGTTGCGCCCGAGTGCGCCGACGTCCACGCCCTCGAACAGCACGCGCCCGCGCTGGGCCCGGACCTGGCCGCCGATCAGGCGCAGCACGGTGGTCTTGCCGGAGCCCGAGCCTCCCATGAGGGCGGTGACGGTTCCCCGGCGAAACGCCATGTCCACGCCGTCGAGGACCGGGCGCTCGTCGTAGCCGAAGCGCACGTTCTCGATGCGGAGGATGTCGGTGGAAGGGTTCTTGTCCGGAGCCTGGGGCAATGGAGGGTGGCCGGCTGGCCTGTCCTTGTTCGGAAGCCTAGCCGGGATTCTAGCCGCAAGTGCCCGGGGCGGCCGGGCAACCGCGCCGCTTCCGGGGCGCCTCCTCGCCGACCTCTGTCTATATACTCGGCGCCATGGACAAGGCGACCGAACCCGACGTGGGCTGGCTGCGACAGCGCGCGATCGAGGTGTTGCGCATCGAGGCGCAGGCGATCACCGGGCTCGAGGCCCGGCTGGATGACGGATTCGGTCGCGCCTGCCAGCTGGTGCTGGGCTGTGCCGGGAGGGTCGTCGTGAGCGGCATGGGCAAGTCCGGCCACATCGCCCGCAAGATCGCCGCCACCTTCGCTTCCACCGGCACCCCCGCCTTCTTCGTGCACCCGGCCGAGGCGAGCCACGGCGACCTCGGCATGGTCACCCGCGACGATGTCTTCATCGCCCTGTCCAACTCCGGATCGACCCAGGAGCTGCTGGCGATCGTGCCGATCATCAAGCGCCAGGGCGCGCGCCTGATCGCCATCACGGGATCGCCCGGCTCCAGGCTCGCCCAGCTCGCCGACGTGCATCTCGATGCCGGCGTCGAGCGCGAGGCCTGCCCGCACAACCTCGCGCCGACCGCCAGCACCACCGCCGCGCTCGCGCTCGGCGACGCCCTGGCGGTCGCGGTGCTCGAGGCCCGCGGGTTCAGCCCCGAGGACTTCGCCCGATCCCATCCCGGCGGGGCGCTCGGCCGGCGCCTGCTCACCACCGTGGCCGACGTGATGCGCACGGGTCCGAGCCTGCCGAGGGTCGCGCCGGGGGCATCGCTCGCCGAGGCGGTGCTGGAGGTCACCCGCAAGCGCATGGGGATGACCGCCATCGTCGATGCCGACGGGCGGGTCCACGGCATCTTCACCGACGGCGACCTGCGGCGACTGCTCGAGGCGGGGCGCTCGGCCGACTTCCGCACGATCGCGGTGGACACGGTCATGACGCGCTCCCCGGTCGTCATCGGGCCCGGGGCGCTCGCCGCCGAGGCGGTGCGCATCATGGAGGACCGCCAGATCAACCAGCTCCTGGTCGTCTCCGGCGATCGCCTGGTCGGCGCGCTGACGCTGCTCGACCTGCTGGCCGCCAAGATCGTCTGAGCCATGAGCGAGGCCCAGCTGCCGCGGACACGGCCGGAGAGCGTCGACGTGCTCGAGCGCGCCCGGCGCATCGCCGTCGTGGCCTTCGACGTGGACGGCACCCTCACCGACGGGCGCATCCACATCGGGCCCGGGGGCGAAGCCATGAAGTCCTTCTACGTGCGCGACGGGATGGGGATCGCGCTGCTGCGGCGCGCCGGGCTGCACTGCGCCCTGATCACGGCGCGGGAATCGGCCATCGTGGAGCGGCGGGCCGCCGAGCTGGGAATCGACGACGTGATGCAGGGCGTCACGCGCAAGGCCGAGGCGCTCGCGCGGCTCGCCGAGCGCGCCGGCGTCCCGGCCGAGCGGATCGCCTACATGGGCGACGACTGGCCCGACCTCCCGGCCCGGCGCCGCGCGGGGCTCGCCGCCGCCCCCGGGGACGCGCCCCCCGAGATCGTCCGGCGGGTGCACTGGGTGTCGCGCCGGCCCGCTGGCGCGGGGGCGGTGCGCGAGTTCGCCGAGTTCATCCTGCGCGCCCAGGGCCGCTGGGAGGAGCTGCTCGAGGACCAGGAGCGCCAATGAAGCGCCGCCTGAAGGACCGGGTCACGGCGGTGCTCGCCACGCTGCTGATGTCGGCGCTCGTGGTCGGCACGTGGTACCTGGCGGAGTCGGCCGCCGACCGCTCGGCGCCGCGCGACCGGTCGCTCGGGCATGTGCCCGACTACTTCGTCGAGGGCCTCGCCATGATCCGCCTGAACGGCGAGGGTCGGCCCGTGTTCCGGATGCTGGCGGACGAGATGCGCCACTTCCCCGACGACGGCACGACGGAGTTCGACGCGCCGGTGCTGGTCAGCCTCGATCCCGATCGCCCTACCGTGCGCCTGACCGCCAGGCGTGCCCGCACGGATGCCGAGGGCCGGATGACCGAACTGATCGACGACGTGCGCCTGGTGCGCGAGCCGGCGCCCGGCGTGCCGCGCATGACGGTCGAGACGGACTTCGCGATCGTGGACTCGGTCATTGAGGTCGCGCGCACGGACCGGCCCGTCCTCATCCGCCGCGGGGAATCGACCTTGACCGGCGTCGGAATGGAATTCGATAATGCCGCCCGCCAGCTACGGGTCGATTCGGAGGTGCGCGGCCAATGGCATCCAGAGCCGGCCGCCGACGCCCCGCCACGTCCATGAGACCTCGCATCGCCATCCCGACGACGCTGATGCTCGTCCTGCTGCTCGCCGGGAACCCCGCTGGCGCGCAAGGGGTCGAGGCCGACCGCAACGCGCCCATCCAGGTCGAGGCGGACCACATGACCTATGACGATGCCCGCCAGGTGAACGTCTTCACCGGCCGCGTCCACATGGTCCGCGGCCAGCTGACGGTGCTGGCCGATCGCATCGTGCTGCGCCAGGACGAGGCCGGCAACCATTTCGCGACCGCCACGGGGAACCCGGCCCGGTTCCGGCAGGTGCGCAAGGCCGAGGGCGACGTCATCGAGGGCGAGGCGAAGACGCTCGACTACGACAGTCGCGGCGACGTGCTCAAGCTGCAGGACGAAGCCTCGATGCGCCGGCTCGAGGGCGAGCGCGTGGTCAACGAGGTCTTCGGCGCGCAGATCACCTACCAGGGCGCCACCGACTTCTTCACCGTCGAGCGCGGCAACGGAAAGGGCGTCACGCCCGCCAATCCCAGCGGGCGCGTCCGGGTCGTGATCCAGCCCCGCACGACGGACGGATCGGGCGGGGACGACGGCCAGAAGGGTCCCGCCACGCCGCTCAAGCCGGCGCAGGAACTCGAGCTCGGGCGACCCGGGTCCAAGGGCGGCTGATGGGGGCGGTCACGGAGCGCAACCGGCTCGAAGGCCGCTCGCTCATGAAGGTCTACAACGGCCGCAAGGTGGTCGAGGACGTCTCGCTCTTCGTCGAGAGCGGCGAGGTCGTCGGACTGCTGGGGCCGAACGGCGCCGGCAAGACGACCTGCTTCTACATGATCGTCGGGCTGGTGCCCGCCGACGGCGGCACCATCGAGCTGAACGGGCAGCCCATCGGCCGCCTGCCGATCCACCGCCGCGCCCGCCTCGGCCTGTCGTACCTGCCCCAGGAAGCCTCCGTGTTCCGCAAGCTGACGGTCGAGGAGAACATCACGGCCGTGCTGGAGCTCCAGGTCGACGAATCGGGCCGCCCGCTGTCGCGCATGGCCATCGAGCAGCGCCGGGACGAGCTCATCTCCGAACTGCAGATCGACCACATCCGATCCAATCCGGCCATCTCGCTGTCGGGCGGCGAGCGCCGCCGCGTCGAGATCGCCCGGGCGCTGGCGAACTCCCCGCGCTTCATCCTTCTCGACGAGCCGTTCGCCGGCGTGGACCCGATCGCGGTGATCGAGATCCAGAGAATCGTGAGATTTCTCAAGGAACGCCAGATTGGCGTCCTCATTACCGACCACAATGTGCGCGAGACCCTTGGCATCTGCGACCGCGCGTATATCATTCGATCTGGTACCGTTCTTGCTTCCGGTTCGCCAGAAGAAGTGGTCATGAACGAGGACGTGCGCCGCTATTACCTCGGAGAGCACTTCTCGATGTAGCCCTCCCGGGGGTGGCCGCGGACCCGGCAACGCAAGGCACCGAGTCCGCCCGCAATGAAGCCGTCTCTCCAGCTCAAGTACTCCCAGCAGCTCACGCTCACCCCGCAGCTGCAGCAGTCGATCCGCCTGCTGCAGATGTCCACGCTCGAGATGAACCAGGAGCTCGAGCAGATCCTGCGTGACAACCCCCTGCTGGAGCGCACGGACGATCCCCTCGAAGCCTGCATGCGCATCGCGCCGAACGGCGGCATCGACCCCGCCCAGGGCGCGGGCGGCGGCACAGAGGCCCCGGAGCCCGCGGATGCCGGCGCCCTCGACGCCCGCCTGGACCAGGCGGCGCCCGCGGGCGATGCCGACGCCTTCGGGGGTGCGGACGACGCGGACCGCGGCCTCGACTGGGGCATGGATTCCGGCCGAAGGACGCGCTCCGACGGGGAGGAGGCCGAGTTCCCGCAGCTGGCGGCCGCCGAGACCAGCCTGCGCGAACACCTGCTGGGGCAGCTCGCGGCCACGCACTGCGGCCCGCGCGACCGCGCCCTGGTCGAGCTGCTCATCGACGACCTCGACGACGACGGATTCCGGGAGTCCAGCCTGGACGAGATCCTCGCCATGATCCCGCCGGAGGCCGGCGTCGAGCCCGAGGAACTGCAGGCCGCGCTGCGCCTGCTCCAGAGCTTCGATCCGCCCGGCGTCGGCGCGGCCGACCTGCGCGAAAGCCTCCTGCTCCAGCTGCGTCGGGACGAGCTGGCGCGACGGGTTCCCCCGGCCCGGCTCGAACTGGCCATCCGGATGGTTGCCGACCATCTCTCGCTGCTGGCCGGCCGCGACTTCACCCGGCTCAAGCGCGCGCTGCGCTGCACCGAGGAGGAACTGCGCGAGGCGCAGGCGCTGGTCGTGGGGCTCAACCCCCGACCCGGCGCGGCCTTCGGCGGCGGGGAGGCGCGCTTCGTGGTGCCGGACGTGGTCGTGCGCCGCCACGGCAATGCCTGGGTGGTCTCGCTCAACGGCGACGTCGTTCCGAAACTGCGGATCAACGACCTCTACGCGAGCATCCTCAAGCGCCACCGGGGAGCCCATGCCAACATGGCGGCGCAGTTGCAGGAAGCGCGCTGGTTGATCAAGAATGTCCAGCAGCGGTTCGACACCATCCTGCGGGTCTCGCAGGCCATCGTCGACCGGCAGAAGGCGTTCTTTTCGCACGGCGAGGTCGCGATGCGACCGCTGGTCCTGCGGGAGATCGCCGAGACCCTGGGGCTCCATGAATCGACCGTTTCGCGAGTCACCACACAGAAATACATGCTCACGCCGCACGGCACCTTCGAGCTCAAGTATTTCTTCGGC
>Ga0079224_100015975_pt1 | contig 10523 bp, 10 predicted proteins | sample Stecom2015_FD_80414 | JGI IMG/M metagenome (GOLD analysis project Ga0079224, IMG submission 80414) | Agricultural soil microbial communities from Utah to study Nitrogen management - Steer compost 2015 | ecosystem: Environmental > Terrestrial > Soil > Agricultural land | place: USA: Utah...
CCAGGCCGGATGCACCCTACCGTAACGCCGCTTGTCGGCGAGCATGCCGATCGCCGGGAACAGCAGTGGCAGCAGCACCGTGCCGATGTACCACGCATAGGGGATCAGGAGAGGCATCGGCAGCAGCCGCCCGACGCCCGGCCCGGTCAGCACCGCGAAGGCGCAGAACATCAGCCGGCGGTGCCAGCCGGTGTTCCGGCGCACGTGGATCGCCCACGCCGCGAGGATCACGAACGCGAGCAGCTGCAGCGGATTGCTGAACAGGAACTGGTTCTGGTCGAAGAACGCCGGGCCGCCGGTGGTCTGCATCGTCAGCCGGGTGATGAACAGCGCCATCACCACGATCGCCGGGATCAGCACCACCGAGAGCCAGCCTAGCCGGCGGTGCAGGTTCACGTTGCCGGAGAAGATCAGCGCGTTCTGGGCCAGGTAGAGCCCGATCCAGCTCAACATGACCCACGCATGGAAATGCACTGGCCATGGTGCGGCGAAGGTCGAGCGGCCCCTGTACAGATTGAACGCGAAGCCGGCGATGATCGTCGCGGCCATCGCGCAGGCCATGATGAAGAAGAACCGCGCCTCGCTGCGGTCGCTGTCGCCGGAATACGGAATCGTCGCCATGACGCTGCCCCCTCCCCGACCCGTTGCAGCTGATACCAACAGGCGCGGGCCGGGGCAACGTTCAGCGCGTCGGCAGCCGTTCCCCGTCGAAGCGCACGTTGACGGTCACCTCACCGAAGCCCGCGACCTCGAGCGGGATCGCCAGATTCTGCCGCACGGCCTCCCGCGCCGCCGACCGGGCCAGCCCCATCAGCACCGGGTTGGCCGCCTGCTCCTGCGCCTGCTGCTCGGCGAGCCGGGTGTTCTGGCGGGTGAGGCTGTCCTGCGCCTCGCGGCTGATCCAGATGCCTTCGCGCAGGTACTGCGCGCGGCCCTCGTCGAGGTTGGGTCGGCCGACGATGAGCGCCGGGAGCTGCACGTCGAGGGTGTTCGTTGTCTCATCCCACAGCAGCCGGCTGCGGTCCATCTGGGACAGGTCGAGCGTGTAGTCGACCCGCGCGGGGATCACGGCTACCTGGCGCGACTGGACGAGGCCCATCAGCCGGCTGTCCTCGCTCGCCACCACGGGCGAAAGCTGCGCCGAGAAAACAGTCAACCGGTTCTGCTTCTCGAACGCGACGAGGCTCGTCGCCAGGGGATCGCCGTTGTCCTCGGGCCCGAACGCGCGCCAGGCAAGCCAGGCGCTCAGCGCCAGCATCAGCACGAACAGCAACCACGGCACCGCCTGGACGCGGGCCAGCGGACGCTCGGCGTGAGGCGCCTGCTGCAGCCGGTCGCCGGCCGTTGCGCGCTTGATCAGGCGCGGGGCGGATCGTGGAGGAGCATCCATGTCTCCCCCGAACGAGCGACGGCCCCGCGGCGTTCCAGATCGAGCAGGTGCGCCTTCACCGACTGGCCCGCCGCAGGCCAGAGCCGTTCGTCGACACCCTTGTACATCATCGGAACCATCGCCGAGATCGCCTGGGCGTCGTGGCCCAGCAGCCTGAGGATCTGCCGCTCCCGCTGGCGGCGGTGGCCGATCATCCCGCGCACGAGCTGGCGCGGGTTGGTCACCGCCGCTCCGTGTGCCGGGTAATACACCCGGTCGTCGCGGTCGTGCAGCTTCTCGAGGCTGCGCAGGTAGTCGGCCATGTCGCCGTCGGGCGGGGCGACGACCGTGGTAGACCAGCCCATCACGTGGTCGCCGGTGAACAGCGCCCCGCTTTCCGCGAGCGCGTAACACAAGTGGTTCGAGGTGTGCCCCGGCGTGGCGAGGGCGGTCAGCGTCCAGCCCGGGCCGCTCAGGCGCTCGCCGTCGGCCAGCACGCGGTCGGGGCGATAGGCTCCGTCGAACGGCGCGTCGGCGCGCGGCTCGTCGCTCTCGAGCACCAGCGGCGCGCAGCCGACGACCGGTGCGCCCGTCGCCGCCGCCAGCGGCGCGGCGGCCGGCGAGTGGTCGCGGTGCGTGTGCGTGCAGCAGATCGCCACGACCTTCGCCGCGCCGATAGCCGCCTCCAGCGCGGCGAGGTGCTCGGGCATGTCGGGACCCGGGTCGATCACCGCCAGGCCTTCCTCGTGCCCGACGAGGTAGGTCTGGGTCCCGGTATAGGTGAACGGCGAGCCGTTCGGGGCGAGTACGCGGCGGACGAGCGGCTCGAGCGTCTCGACGAGGCCCGTGGGCCAGGGTTGCGGGGGCGGGGGCATGGACCGCATATGGCGGCCATGGGAGAGGAATGAAATGTCCGAGCCGCTGATCCTGGTGCTCGACGAGGGGACGACCTCGACCCGAGCGATGCTGTTCACCGCCGACGGCGACCTGCGCGGCTCCGCCCAGCGCGAGCTGACGCAGCACTATCCGGGCCCGGGCCGCGTCGAGCACGACGCGGGCGAGATCTGGCAGCGGACCTTCGAATGCGCGCTCGAGCTGGTCGCGCTCGCCGGCGGCGCGGGCCGCATCGCCGCGATCGGCATCGCCAACCAGCGCGAGACCGTGGTCGCGTGGGACAGGCGCACCGGCGAGCCGCTGGCCCGCGCGCTCGTCTGGCAGGATCGCCGCACGGCTCCCCTGTGCGAGACGCTGCGTGAGGCCGGGCACGAGGAAGCGGTCCGCGCTGCGACTGGCCTGCTGCTCGACCCCTACTTCTCGGCGACCAAGATGCGCTGGCTGCTCGACAACGAGCCGGCCGTCGCCGAGGCGGCAGCGGCCGGCAGGCTCGCGCTCGGCACTGTCGAGAGCTGGCTCGCCTTCAAGCTGACCGGCGCACACCTCAGCGACGCCGGCAACGCCAGCCGCACGCTGCTGCTGCCGCTCGCCGGAAGAGGCTGGGACGAGGGCCTGTGCGACCTGTTCGGCGTGCCGGGCGCTGCCTTGCCCGAGGTCATCGACAGCGCCGGCATGCTCGGCAGGACCGGGTTGTTCGGCGATCCGATTCCCGTGTGCGGCCTCGCCGGTGACCAGCAGGCAGCGACGATCGGGCAGGGCTGCCTTCGCCCCGGCGATACCAAGGCGACTTACGGCACCGGCGCCTTCGTGCTGGCGAACCACGGCACCGCCGTCCCTCGCTCCGCCAGCCGCCTGCTCGGCACGGTGCTGTGCCAGCTCGCCGGCGAGCGGCACTACGCGCTCGAGGGCTCGGTCTTCGTCGCCGGCAGCTTCGTCAAATGGCTGCGCGACACACTCGGCTTCATCGAGACCGCGGCCGAGACCGAGGCGTTGGCGCGGTCGGTCGAGGATAGCGGCGGAGTGGTCGTCGTCCCCGCGCTCTCGGGCCTCGGCGCGCCGCACTGGCGACCGGAGGCTCGCGGGATAATCGCCGGGCTGACCTTCGCTACCGGCAAGGCGCAGATCGTCCGCGCGGCCCTCGAGGCGATGGCGCACCAGACGCACGACCTTGCCGCGGCCTTCGCCGCGGACGGCGCCGGATGGAGCGTGCTCAAGATCGACGGCGGCATGGCCGCCAACGACTGGATGGCGCAGGACATAGCCGACGTCACGGGACTCGAAGTGATCCGGCCCGACTTCGTCGAGACGACGGCGCTCGGCGCGGCGATGCTGGCATCGGTCGGCGCCGGGATCCATCCTTCGCTCGAGGCGGCGGCCGCGGCGATGATCGGCCCGGCGCGGCATTTCCGGCCGCAGATGCCGGCCGAGGCCCGGGCCGGACGGATCGCCGCCTGGCGGGCGGCCCTCGCCGGCGTCTAGATTCCCGCGACCGCCTTGCCCAGCCGCTCGCGAAGGCGGTGGATCGCCGCCGGCTCCATCTCGAAGCGCGCGCGCCAGCCCCGGTCGAGCCGTTCGATCCGCGCGTAGAACTGCCGAGTGCGTTCGACCAGCGCCACCGTCTCGGCCGGCAGCAGCGCGAGCTGGTCGGGATCGGCGTCGGGCTGGGCCGGCGGCAGGCGCCCGTGCCGGCGCAACTGGAATTCGCTGAGCTCGCCGGCGAAGTGGGCCCGCTGGTTGAGCAGCCAGGCTATCGCGTGCATCATCCGGGTGGTCGTGCGCAACGCCTCGCACGACAGGGCGATCCGCGCTAGGTCCTCGTCCTCGCTGGCCACCGTCAGCCGCCCCGAAAGCTCGAAGGCATTGCGTGCCTCGTCGGCAAGGTCGAGCGCCTCGCCATAGAGCGTCTCGACGATCGTCGGGCTGAGATCGGCGGTCTGGGCCATGTCGCGACTGCAGGCTACTCCAACCGCCGGGCGCGGCGCCAGTTCCAATCGCCGTTTGTCCGCAGCGCGTCCGATCCGTCCCGAATGGAAACGGCCGGGCATCGCCGCGGCCCGGGCGCCTAGGCGATGATGTCGGGCGTCAGGTAGTCCTCGAGCAGCGCAATCTGGTCCTTGAGACGCAGCTTGCGCTTCTTGAGGCGTGCGATCTGCAGCTGGTCCTGGCTGTCGGCCCCGGCCAGCGCGGCGATCGCCGCGTCGAGGTCCCGATGCTCGATCCGCAATGCCGCCAGCCGCTTGCGCAATTCCTCTTCGGTCACGGCCTCCCCAACCTGCAAGTGCGCTGCATCGCCCCATGCGGCCATTTCGGCGCAGTCGGGGTTTGAAGCCTTAAGACTAATATGATTTGATGACAATCGCGCGGCTCAGCCCGCCGGCCGAGTCGCCAGCAGGGTCTTCCCGGGGGCCTGCCCCCGAGAAAAGGAGAACGCGTATGGAATCCTCGCACGTCGCCGCCCTTCAGGCCAAGCACGAAGGGTTGGAGCAGCGGATCCGGGAAGAGATGGCCCGGCCAGCTCCCGACAGTACGATGATCCAGGCGCTCAAGAAGCAGAAGCTCAGGATCAAGGAAGAGCTCAGCTTCGTCTGACCTGGAGCGCGGCCTCGAGCCCCGGCGCACGCCCGGGGGTCGGGGCAAGGCCGCCGCCGATGAATCGGAGGCCTGGCGCCCGTGGCGGGAGGCACGTTTTCAAATTCCGTCATATGCGATAGGCGAAGGCGATGTCCGCTGCCGCCGCTGCTCGCTCGATCCTCACCCAGCTTCACGAGGTCATGGCCTCGCGCACCCACGCGCAGGGCAAGCTCAACCAGGTCGTCGAGATCATCGGCGAGGCGCTCGATAGCGAGGTCTGCTCGATCTACCTGTTGCGCGAGGGCATGCTCGAGCTGTTCGCCACCCGCGGCCTCAACCAGGGCGCGGTCCACGTGACCAAGCTGGCGATCGGCGCGGGCCTTACCGGCACGATCGCCCAGAACATCGAGACCCTGAACCTCGCCGAAGCGGCGACCCATCCGGAGTTCCAGTACCGTCCGGAAACCGGCGAAGAGAAGTTCCATTCCTTCGCCGGAGTGCCGATCGTGCGCCGCGAGCGGGCGATCGGCGTTGTCACCGTCCAGCACCGCGAGCCTCGCCGCTACGAGGAAGTGGAGATCGAGGCGCTGCAGACCGTGGCCATGGTGCTGTCGGAAATGCTCCACAGCGCCGGCCTGGTCGACGAGGAAGGCGCCGACACCGTCGAAGCCGCGCACTCCGGCCAGCAGCTGCTCGAGGGACTCCAGCTGGTCAAGGGACTCGCGCTCGGCCAGGCCGTCTTCCACCAGCCGCGCGTGGTCATCGAGCAGACCGTGGCCGAGGACATCGAGGCCGAGCGTCAGCGGGTCTACCTCGCGTTCGACAAGATGCGCGAGCAGATCGACCAGATGGCGACCGGCGCCGAGTTCGGCCTCGACGGTGAGCACCAGCAGGTTCTCGAGACCTACAAGATGTTCGCCTATGACGAGGGCTGGAGCCGGCGCATCAACGAGGCGATCGACTCCGGCTTGACCGCCGAGGCGGCGATCGAGCGCGTGCAGCAGCGCACCCGCATGCGCATGCGCGAGATCCAGGACCCGCTGCTGGCCGAGCGCATGCACGATCTCGAGGATCTCTCGAACCGGCTGCTGCGCATCGTCTCGGGCCAGCTCGGCACCGCCGCCAGTATCGGCTTGCGCGGCGATTCGATCCTGATCGCCAAGAACCTCGGTCCCGCCGAGCTGCTCGAATACGACAAGCGGCGCCTGAAGGGTGTGGTGCTCGAGGAAGGTTCGCTCACCGCGCACGTCGTCATCGTCGCACGGGCGATAGGCATCCCGGTGCTCGGCCGCGTACGCAACGCGCGCGGGCTGATCCGCGAGGGCGACCTGCTGCTGCTCGACGGCGACGCGGCCAAGCTGACCGTGCGCCCGATGCAGACGGTCGTCGACACTTTCGAGACGCGCCTCGCCCGCAGCCGCGAGAAGCAGGCGGCTTACGCGCTGATGCGCGAGGTCGAGCCGTTCACGCGCGACGGCAAGCGGATCGAGGTGATGATGAACGCCGGGCTGAGGGATGACATCCCGATGCTCAGCCTGACCGGCGCCGACGGCATCGGCTTGTTCCGCACCGAGTTCCAATTCCTCGTTTCGGCCACGCTGCCGCAGCGCGACCGGCAGACCCGCCTCTACCGCGACGTGCTCGAAGCCGCGGGCGACAAGCCGGTGATCTTCCGCACGGTCGACATCGGCGGCGACAAGTCGCTGCCCTACTTGCGCAGCGAGACCAGCCGCGAGGACGAGAACCCCGCGATGGGCTGGCGCGCGCTGCGCCTTGCCATGGAGCGCGAAGGGCTGCTCAAGGTCCAGGCCCGCGCGCTGCTCGAGGCCGCCGCCGGGCGCAGCCTCAACGTGATGTTTCCGATGGTTTCGGAGCCGTGGGAATTCGACGCCGCCAAGGCGGTGTTCGACAGCCAGGTGAAGTTCCTGCGCACCTGCCGGAAAACCCTGCCCGAGGCGATCCGCTACGGCGTGATGCTCGAGGTGCCCTCGCTTGCCGAGGTGCTCGACGTGCTCATCCCGCGGGTTGCCTTCATCTCGGTCGGCACCAACGACCTGACCCAGTTCCTGTTCGCCGCCGACCGTGCCAACCCCAAGCTCGCCGAGCGTTACGACTGGCTCAGCCCGGCCATCCTGCGCTTCCTGCGCCGCGTCGTTGCGGCGACGGCCGGCCACCCGGTGCAGCTCGGCGTGTGCGGCGAGATGGGCGGACGCCGGCTCGAGGCGCTCGCGCTGCTCGGGCTCGGCGTCACCCGGCTGTCGATAACTCCGGCGGCGGTCGGGCCGATCAAGGAGCTCGTGCGCAAGGTCGACACGCAGGAGATCGGTCAGGCGATGACCGCATGGCTCGAGGCTCCACCGGAAAATTTGCGTGCAACCTTGCAGAAATGGGCCGAAGAGCGCGAAATCGAGGTCGAATAGGGCGCGAAAAACGTTACGCGCCTTGACTTGTCGCCTGCGGCTCATCTTGAGTCGCATCACACGGGTTCGCGAAAAACGGACCGGACGTCGGCCGGAGCGGAAATGAGCGAGGAGTTCGAGCAGCAGTCGCTACCTCTTGGCGCCGGCGAGCGGTTGCGCGCAGCGCGAGAGGCGCGCGGGCTCACGCTTGCCCAGGTCGCGGGCGAGACGCGCATTCCGCAGCGCCACCTGCAGACCATCGAGGCCGGCGATTTCGCCGCGCTTCCGGCGCGGACTTACGCGGTCAGCTTCTCCAAGAACTACGCGCGCTCGGTCGGGATCGACCCGGACGAGATCGCTGCGGCGGTACGTGCCGAGCTCGATGCGCTCGAGCCCGAACCGCGTTACCGCCCGTCGGGCTTCGAGCCCGGCGATCCGGCCCGCGTCCCCTCGCGCGCGCTCGGCTGGATTTCGGTCATCGCCGTGATCCTGGTCCTTGCCGGCCTGTTTGCCTTCGCGCGGACCTATTTCGCTCCGGCGGTCGAGCTCCCGTCGCTGGTCGAGCAGCAACAAGCCGAACAGGCCGCCGAAGCCGCCGCACGCCGCACGCCAGCTGCCCAGGCGGCCCCCGCGGGGGGCGAGGTGGTGTTCACCGCGCTTGAGCCCGGCATCTGGGTCAAATTCTACGACGCCGCCGGCCTGCAGCTGATGCAGAAGCAGATGGAACTCGGCGAGCGATACACCGTCCCGGCCGATGCCGACGGCCCGCTGTTGTGGACCGGCCGGCCCGACGCGCTGTCGATCACGGTCGGCGGCCGCCCCGTTCCCAAGCTCGCCGAGGAGCAGCGGACCATGCGCGACGTCCCGATCAGCGCTGAAGCCTTGCTTGCGCGCCCCACGCCGACGCCCACGGCAACTTCGGCGCCGACCGCCTCGCCCACAACCTGAACGGGGCCTCGCCTCGACAAGCGAATCCCGGATTGGCACAATGCCGGCGGGATTGTTCAGCCGCGGTTCGCCGGTCTTCCGGCAGGTTCGCGGCTTCCATGGATCGGAGGATTTGCGAGCAATGACGAGCGGCCGGAACAGAATCCGCCAGACCGTTACCGGGCTGTTGCTGGGGGGCATCGCCGTCACCATGATCCCCTCGGCGGCCGTCGCGCAGGACGACGAGGCGCGGCTGCGGCGTATCGAAGCGGAAATCCGCGCGCTGCAGCGGACCGTCTTCCCGGGCAGCGACGGGCGTTATTTCACCCCGGAAGTCGATACCTCGCGCGGGCAGCAGCCCGCCCAGACGGTCGGCACGCCCTCGAGCAGCGCGCTGACCGACGTGCTCGCGCGGCTCGATGCGCTCGAGGGGCAGCTCGCGCAGCTGACCGCGCGCCAGGAAGAGAACGCCAACCAGCTCGCCCAGCTGCAGGAGCGGCTCGACCAGCTGGCCGCCGCGGGCGAGGTTGAGCAGCTTGCCGAAACGGCGGCGTCGCAGCGCACCGGACCGATCCCGCTGCCGTCGGCCGACTCGTCCGCCTCGCGGTCTTCCACCCCGGCGCGCGCGGCTGCGGCTACGCCGACTCCGACGCCTGCGGCCGCGGGCGCCTCGGGGCCGAGCCCGGCTCGGGTGGCGGCGGTCCAGGCGATCGCCAAGCCGCAGACCGAAGATGCCGGCGACGACGAGTACGTCTATGGCTTCCGGCTATGGGAGGCCGGCTACTACCCGGAAGCGCGCCAGCAGCTCGCGCTGTTCCTCGAGAAGTATCCCAACCACTCGCGCGCCAGCTTCGGCCGCAACCTGCTCGGCCGCGCGTTTCTCGACGACGGGCAGCCGCGCGAGGCGGCGACGCACTTCTTCGAGAACTACCAGAAGGACAAGAACGGCGCCCGCGCGGCCGACAGCCTGCTGTTCCTGTCCGAGGCCATGATCGCGATCGGCGACACCAACCGCGCCTGCATCGCGCTGGCCGAATTCAGCGAGACCTACCCGGCGCTCGCCACCGGACGGCTCAAGGAGCAGTATGACCGCAACCGGAGTAAGGTCACCTGCCGCGCCTGAGGATGCGGAGGCACTCGCGGCGCGTTTCGGCGAGGCCCTCGACCGGCTCTGGCCGGAAGGCGGCCGGCTCGGGCTCGCGGTATCGGGCGGGCCCGACAGCCTCGCGATGCTCGTGCTCGCCGAGGCGGCGATCCCGGGCCAGTTCGAGGTCGCCACGGTCGACCACGGCCTGAGGCCGGAAAGCGCCGCCGAATGCGCGGCCGTAGCCGAGATCTGCGCTGCACGCGGAATCGACTGCGCCGTGCTCGCGGTGACCGTCGCCAGCGGCAACATCCAGGCGCGGGCGCGCGCGGCGCGCTACGCGGCGCTTGGCGAATGGGCCGAGCGGCGCGGGCTTTCGGCCATCGCTACAGCCCACCATGCCGACGACCAGGCGGAAACCCTGCTCATGCGGCTCAACCGCGGCAGCGGCCTCGCCGGGCTGACCGGGGTGCGCGAGGCCCGCTTCATGCCGGGCAGCGCGGTCACGCTGATCCGCCCGCTGCTCGGCTTCCGCCGCCACGAGCTCGCCCAGGTCGTCGAAGCGGCCGGGCTCGTGCCCGCGCAGGATCCGAGCAACCTCGACGAGCGCTACGACCGCGCGCGCATCCGCCGGGCGCTGGCCGAGATGGACTGGCTCGACCCGGTCGCTCTCGCGCGGAGCGCTTCGCTGCTCGGCGAAGCGCAGCAGGCGATAGAGGCGACCGCCGAGGAAGAATGGGCCAATTGCGTGATCCCCGAAGGCGACGGGTACCACTACTACCCCTCGTGCGCCTCCAGCTACATCGAGACCGAGGTGGTCGCGACGATCATCGGCCGCATGGGAGGAACCGTCAGCCGGTCCGAAGTCGCGCGGCTGATCCAGCGGCTGCACGGCGCGGAGTCGGGAAGCCTGGCGGGCGTCCTCGCTCGGCCGGGCACGGAAATGGCCGAAGACCAGTCGGTCGCGCTGGTGAAATGGAGCTTCACCCCCGAGCCGCCGCGCCGCCTTCACTGAGGCGTCCGGGCCGCTAGGCCAGCGGAGTGCCCACTCCGGCTTTCTTGCCGCGGGTGATGATCACGCGGTCGCCGACTTTCGCAATCGCGAACAGGCGCGAGACGAATGGGTCGGGCGTGCCGATGCAGCCGTGGCTGGCATAGCCGCGCTCGACGGTCGAGCCGCCGTGGATCGCCACGCCGTCGTGGGTCAGTCGCAAGGTCCACGGCATCGGCGCGTTGCCGTATTTCTCGGAGACGTTGTGGCGCTCCTTCGACATGATCG
>Ga0079224_100015976_pt1 | contig 10522 bp, 9 predicted proteins | sample Stecom2015_FD_80414 | JGI IMG/M metagenome (GOLD analysis project Ga0079224, IMG submission 80414) | Agricultural soil microbial communities from Utah to study Nitrogen management - Steer compost 2015 | ecosystem: Environmental > Terrestrial > Soil > Agricultural land | place: USA: Utah...
AGCCGATCAGCCGGGCCGCCTCGCGGTACCACTGTGCGAGCTGCGGCGGCGTGTAGAGCCCGAGCATCAGAACCAGCCCGAGGTGGACGAAGACCGGGATCAGCGCCGGCCGGTGCGGAAGCCGCGAGGCGGTCGGATCGCCGAAGACCATCGGCTGCACCTTGCCGAAGATCGCGGCGAACGAGATGCCGAGGGAGAGGAGCAGGATGGGCGTCGCCCAGGGCCGGTCCTGGATCGCCGTGGTGAGGATCAGGAACTCGCTCGCGAAGACGCCGAAAGGCGGCATCCCGAGGATGGCGGCGGTGCCGAGCATGAGGCCCCAGCCGACGGTAGGACTCACCGAGACGAGGCCGCGAATGTCCTCCATCAGCTGCGTGCCGGTCTTCTGGGCGGCATGGCCGACGGCGAAGAAGATGGCGCTCTTGGTGAGCGAGTGGACAGTCATGTGGAAGAGGCCGGCGAAGCTCGCCACCGGGCCGCCCATGCCGAAGGCGAAAGTGATGAGGCCCATGTGCTCGATGGACGAGTACGCGAACATCCGCTTCACGTCACGCTGGCGCCACAGGAAGAACGCCGCCACGGCGACCGAGAGCAGGCCGAACATCATGAGGAGCTCGCTCGCGAACGGCCGTCCCAGCGCCCCGTCGGTAATGACCTTGCACCGGATAAGCGCGTACAGCGCCACGTTCAGGAGCAGCCCCGAGAGGACCGCCGAGATGGGCGTCGGGCCCTCGCCATGGGCATCGGGCAGCCAGTTGTGGAGCGGCGCGAGCCCGACCTTGGTGCCGTAGCCGACGAGCAGGAAGACGAATGCGATCGACATCACCGTCGGCTCGAGCGCGCCCTTGACCGCATCGAGCTCGGTCCAGAGGAGCGCGCCGGTGCCCGAGCCGAGCACCTTCTCGGCGGCGAAATAGAAGAGGATCGTGCCGAAGAGGGCCTGGGCAATGCCGACGCCGCACAGGATGAAGTACTTCCATGCCGCCTCCAGCGAGGCATGCGTCCGGTAGAGCGCGACCAGCAGTACCGTCGAGAGCGTCGCCGCCTCCATGGCGACCCACATGAGGCCGAGGTTGTTCGTCGTGAGCACGACCAGCATCGTGAACGTGAAGAGCTGGTACATGCTGTGGTAGAGGCGCATGCCCCCGGCGCCGACCCTGCCGTGGCGGCGCTCGATTCGCATGTAGGGCCGCGAGAAGAGCGAGGTCGTCATGGCGACGAACGCGGTGAGCGCGACGAGGAACACATTGAGCGCGTCGACGAAGAAATGACGCTCGAGCACGAGCAGGGGCCCGCTGCCGATGACGCGCGCGACGAGCGCAGCCGCGGCGACGAACGTGAGGACGCTGAAGGCGCTGTTGATCTCCGCCGCGATGCTGCGATGGCCGAGCACGGCGAGCACCGCCGCGCCCACGAGCGGGATGCCGAGGAGGAGGACGACTTCGATCACCGTCAGTCCTCCCTCAGCTTCTCGAGGTGGCGAGTGTCCACCGAATCGAAGCGCTCGCGGATCTCGAAGAGGAAGATGCCGAGAATGACCGCCGCCACCAGCACGTCGAGCGCGATGCCGAGCTCAACGACCATCGGCATTCCGTAGACGGCCGCCGTGGCGCCGAAGAACAGGCTGTTCTCCATGGAAAGAAAGCCGATCACCTGCGGAACGGCCTTCGACCGGGTGATCATCATCAGGAACGAGAGGAGGACGCTCGCGAGCGCGATGCCGAGGGCGGCGCTCGCCACCGTGCCGGCGAGGCGCGAGATGGGCGCGGCAAGGTTGAACGCGAGGATGACGAGGACGATGCCGACGAGCATGGTCGTAGGCACGTTGAGGAGCGTCTCGACATCCCACTTGACGTTCAGGCGGTGGATCAGTCGATGCAGGATCCAGGGGAGCACGATCGCCTTCAGGACGAGCGTCAGGAGCGCGGAGCCGTAAAGGTGCGCGTGCCCCGTCACGAGCGCCATGAGCAGCGTGGACAGGAAGAGGACCACGCCCTGCGCGGCGTACAGATTGATGACCGACAGGATGCGGCGCTGGGTCAGCATGGCGAACGCGAGCAGCAGGAGGATGGCTGCGCACAGGTTGACGAGCTGGGGCCCGTAGTGCTGCAGCAGCTCGCTCAAGGCTTCCTCCGGAATCGGATCATGCGTCGCTCATGCTCCCCTCATGCCCCCCTCATGCCCCCAGAAGCGCGTGCGTCAGCATCGCGAGCACGGCGAGGAGGAAGGCCGTCGCGAGGAACTCCGGCGCCCGGAAGATGCGCATCTTGGCCGTCATGGTCTCGATGAGCGCGAGCGCCGCGCCGCCCACGGCGAGCTCCAGCACGAGCAGCGGCAGGGCGAACAGCGTGCCGATCCAGTCGCCCCCTTCCGCGATGCCGAAGGGAAAGAAGAGGGCGATGCCGACGCACGAGTAGACGAAGAGCTTGAGGCTCGCCGCCCACTCGATCATGGCGAGGTGCCGGCCCGAATACTCGAGGATCATGGCCTCGTGGATCATCGTGAGCTCGAGGTGCGTGGCCGGGTTGTCCACGGGAATGCGCGCGTTCTCCGCGAGCGACACCATGGTGAAGGCGACGCCGGCGAACGCGAGGCTCGGATAGATGACGAACTCCCGATGGGCGAGCACGTCGACGATGGTCGCGAGCGAGCTCGATTGCGAGATCACCGAAGCGGTGAACAGCACCATGAGGAGTGCCGGCTCGGCGAGAAAGCCGATCAGCATCTCACGCCGGGCGCCGAACGTGCCGAACGCCGTGCCGACGTCCATGCCCGCGAGCGCGATGAAGAATCGGGCGAGGGCGAGCAGGCCGACGAGGGCGATGGCATCGGCGGCCGCATTGAGCGGCAGGTTCGTGTTGATGGTCGGCACGATGGCCGCGGCGAGCGCGAGGCAGCCGAAAATGAGATACGGCGCCGCGCGGAAGAGTGGCGAAGCGTTGTAGGCCACGACCGCCTCCTTCGCGAAGAGCTTCGCGAGGACGCGGTAAGGCTGCAGGATGCCCGGGCCGGTACGGTTCTGCAGCCAGCAGCGGCACTGGTTTACCCAGCCGGTCAGCAAGGGCGCGAGCAGGACCGCGACCACGATCTCGGTCAGCTGGGCGGCGAGGCCGGATGCGCTCATTCGGGGCTCATCGGGCGCTCATCGCACGAAGAACAGCAGCACGAGGAGCGTCGCGAAGCTGTACATGAGGTAGACCGAGATGCGCCCGCGCTGCAGCACGGCGAGTGCGCCGGTGGCCCGGTGCAGCAAGCCCGCGAGCGGGACGTAGAGCCAGTACCAGAACCGGTCCTCGGTCGATTCCCGGTACGTCGGGTTCCTGTCCGCCGGCGCCGGCGCGGCGAGCGTGGTGCGAAACGCCGGCTGGAACACGACTTTCACCGGCTGCCCGAATCCTTCGGCGGTTTCCTGCATGCGGGCATCGAGATGCGAAAAGCCGCAGTCCCAGGGCGGCGCCCGCCGCGTGCGCCGCGGGTAGAAGTAGCGGACGGCAAGGAACGCTGCCGCGATCAGCACCAGGCCGCCGGCGAAGACAAGGAGCGGGCTGTAGCTCGCACGCTGCGGCTCGATGGGGGCGAGGAAGAGCCAATGCTGCGCAAAGCCGCCCAGTCCCGCGCCGATGTATGCGCGCGCGATGGGGTCCACCAGGCCGATGACGGCCGCCGGCGCAAGCCCGAGGCCGATGCAGCCGGCCGCGAGCCACGCGAGCGCCGCGCGCTCGGCAGGGCCGGCGTCGTGCACCTGCTCCAGGCGCTCGTCGCGCGGCCGGCCAAGGAAAGCGACGCCGAAGAACTTGACCATGACATACCCGGAGAGCGCCGCGACGAGGGCCACCAGCGAGGCGGCCACCGGAACGAGCAGGTTGAGGTAGTCCTGCGGCAGCCCGGGCGTGAAGAGAAAGGCCTGGAGGAGGAGCCATTCCGATACGAAGCCGTTGAGCGGAGGCAGGCCCGCGACGGCGACCGCACCGACCAGGCTGCACCAGCCCACCCACGGCATCTGCCGCATGAGGCCGCCGAGGCGTCCGAGGCTGCGCTCTCCGGTGGCATGGAGCACCGAGCCCGACGCGAGAAAGAGCAGGCTCTTGAAGAACGCGTGGTTGACGCAGTGATACAGCATGGCAGTCAGCGCCAGGGCGGCGAGCGCCTGCATGCCGTGCGCGCGGAAGAGGAGCGCAAGCCCGAACCCCGCAAGCACGAGGCCCATGTTCTCGATGGACGAATACGCGAGCAGCCGTTTCATGTCCGTCTGCACCGCCGCGAAGAGAATGCCGAGGAGCGCGCTCGCGAGCCCGAAGGCAAGGGCGACGAGGCCCCACCACCACAGCGGAAAGCCGAGGAGGTCGAGCACGACGCGGAGCAGCCCGTAGATGGCGGTCTTCAGCATGACCGCCGAGAGCAGCGCGGAAACGGGCGACGGCGCCGCCGGATGCGCCTCCGGCAGCCATACGTGCAGCGGCACGATGCCCGCCTTGGCCCCGAAGCCCGCCAGCGCGAGGAGGAAGGCGACGGTGGCCCAGCCGGCCGGCAGCTGGATGAGGCGCATCGCCTCGAAGCTGTAGTTGCCGCTGCCGCCTTGCAGGGTGCCGAAGCAGAGGAGGATCGACAGCGCGCCGACATGGGCGATGAGGAGGTAGAGGTACCCGGCGCGGCGGATCTGCGCCTGCCGGTGCTCCGTCGTGACGAGAAAGAACGACGCGAGGGCCATCGACTCCCAGGCCACCATGAAGAAGTAGGCGTCGTCGGCGAGCAGCACGAGCGCCATGCTGGCGAGGAAGGCGTGGTACGCAAGGCACTGCAGCCCGGGCACGCCGAGCCGGCTCGTGCGGAAATAGCCCGCCGCGAACACCGAGACACCCGCCGAGACCGCGCCGAGGAGGAAGAGGAAAAACCCGGACAGGGCGTCGAGGCGCACGTGGAACGGCAGGTCGGGCAGCCCGAGGGGCAGCGTGCGCGAGGCCGCCGGTGCGGACATTGCATGCAGGCCGACGAGCGCCACGAGCAGGCCGACCGCCGCGCCGGCGGGGTAGAGCACGCGGCTGGGGAGTCGGGCGCTGTGCGGAGCGCTCAGCGCGGCGGCGCCCAGCGCGAGCCACGAGGCGGCAAGTGCGAGCGCGGCATCCAACCCCGACATGGCGCCTATCTTAGCATCAACTGATTATCATCCAGCACACACTAAAGGTGACTCAAAGGATAATTGGGTTATCCTTGATGGCCATGACCGAAGACCGTACCGCCCGCCTCACCGTGCTCGTCGATCCCCGCAAGAAGGCGCTTTTCGAGCAGCTGTGCGCCCAGGAGGATCAGACGCCGTCGCAGGTCGTCCGCCGTCTCATCCGGGAGTACATCGAGAAGCGCACGGGCGCTCCCTGGGTGCCGGCGGAGGCCCCCGAGGCACGCGCGCGGGGGCGCGGCAAAGGAGCGCGGCGCTAGCCGCGCCGCGCGGCTCAGTCCCGCCGCCGGGACACCGCCCGCGCGAGCGCGAAGCCGAAAAGCCCGGCGCCGGCGACCACCAGCCAGTCGCGCCGGCGCCACTTCGTGCGCTGCGGACGGGGGAGTGAGCCGATCAGCTGCGTCGCCGTCTGCGGATCTTCCGGGGGCGCGGCGAGTGCGCCGGTCAGCGAGGCGAGGCGCTGGGTGGCTTCCAGGGAGTCGAACGAGTGCGCGAGGCCGCGCGCCGGCGGGCTCGTGGCCTCGAGCGCCGACAGGTCCGCTTCGCGGGTGCGGTTGAGCGTCTGGGCGAGGACGCTCTGCGCGACGGTGTCCACGAGCTCCGGCTGCGGCCCGCTCGCGAGGCCGGTGGCCGGGCGCGGCGGCAGGCTGGGGCCGGCGGGCGCGGCGAGCTGGCGCTCGCACTCGCGCAAGTCCTTCGCCGCCTCCTGCGCATCCTGGTAGCGCTCATCGAGCGCTTTCGCCAGCATCTTCGCCACCACGTAGTCGAGCAGCTCGGGCACCGCCCCGTTCAGGGCGCTCGGCGCGGGCGGCGCGAAGTTGACGATCTGGTACATGAGCGCCGTGACGTTGTCCCCGTTGAACGGGGCCCGGCCCGTGAGCATCTCGTAGAGGATGACGCCGAGCGAGAAGATGTCCGAGCGATGGTCGGCGCGCTTGCCGATCACCTGCTCGGGCGACATGTACTTCGGTGACCCGAGCATCATGCCGGTCTGCGTGAGGTCCCCCGAGGCGCGCATGCGGGCGATGCCGAAGTCGGTGATCTTCACGGGGCCCTCGGGCGGGACCATGATGTTCGCCGGCTTGATGTCGCGGTGCACGACGCCGTGCTGGTGCGCATAGCCGAGGCCCTCGGCGACCTGCGCGGCGATGGACACGCATTGCGAGACGGGGAGGGGCTTGCCTTCGACGATGAGGGTGCGCAGCTCCGCCCCGTCGATGTACTCCATCGCCATGTAGGCGACGTCGCCCGACTTGCCGACGTCGTATACCGTGACGATGTTGGGGTGGTTGAGCCCTCCGGCCGCGCGCGCTTCCTGGTAGAAGCGCGCCTCGTAGCGATCGATGCCGTCCTTCTCGAGCGCCATGTTGACCGTCTTGATCGCGACGGTGCGCTCGAGAACCGAGTCGGTCGCCTTGTAGACGACGCCCATGGCGCCGCGCCCGAGCTCCGCGTCGATCAGGTACCGGCCGAGCTTCGGCTGCTCCATCGGCGCGGCCGCTAGCGGGCGCCCTTCATCGAACGGAACACCGGGCCCCAGATCGGATGCCCGGCCTCGGCAGGCGTGAGCTCCATGGCGGGGTCCACGGCGAGCGCCTTGCGGAACTCCTCGCGGCACTGGCGCTCACGGCTCGACGCGCAATGGATGAAGGCGAGGTGCTTGTGCGCGCGCACCTTGTCGGCATCCGACAGCCCCTGATCGAGCGCCGAGGAAAGGCTCCTGGCGGAGTCCGCGTAGTCGCCGTTCTCGTACTGCTTCAGGCCGGCCGCAAGCGCCGCTTCTCCCGCATGAGGCTCGAAGAGCGCGCGGATGCGTCGCCCCGGCTCGGTGGCGCAGCTCTGCAGCGCCAGCGACACGACGGCCACCGCCACGGCGCTCCAAATCGCCGAACCCCCTCTCATGGCCTTCCTCCCGCTCGTGCCTTATTGAAAGCGATGCCGAATACGGACCGGCTCGCCCGGTTTTACCACGATCCGTTCCACGCGGGCAGGGAAGGTGCCATTTCGAATTTCGATGGTGTGCGGCCCGGGGTCGAGCTCGACCATCTGGAGCGGCGGGCTCACGCCGCGGCTCTTGCCGTCGACGAAAACTTCGCCCCACGGCGCGATCGCGACGACGACGCGTCCGGGTCGCACCGGCGCCGCTGGTACGGACTCTGCGGGGCTTGCCGCCGCTACCGGCTCGGGCGCGGAGCGCTCGCGAGCGCTCCGCGCCGGGCGCTCCTCGCTCGGACGCTCCACCCGCTTCTCCTGCGGTGCCGACTTTTCGTCGGCGACGACGGGCGCTCGCGCGGGCGTCGCGGCGGCGCTCGCCCGCGCGAGGTCGGATGCGTTCCTGAGCACCGAGCGCTCCGCAGGCAGCGCGGCGGGCGCTCTCGCCGCCGCCCGGGCGGCCTGCGCCTGCGTCGTCTCGGGAGTTTGCGCGGAGATGGCGCTGAGCGCCATGCCGCCGCCGAAGAAAGCGAGGAAGATTCCGGGCGCGGCAACGAGCGCAGAGCGGTGCAGGCCGAGAGGTCCCCGGCCGCCCATCCAGCCCTTCATCCCGCGGCTCACCACGAGCGACTCCGCCTCGGCAACGCGGCGCGCCGCCGGCGAGCCCGCCACGGAGTAGACCTCGTGTTCGCGGACGTGCTTGTCGGTGCGCGAGCCCTCGTGCCGGAAAAGGCTCAGGTAGTCACGGGAAAGGCAGGAAACGACCTCGTAGAAGGAGCGGGAGACGAGGAGCTGTCCCGGGCGGGCGAAGCTCATGACCCGCTGGGCGACGTTGATGCCGTCGCCGATGATGTTCATCTGGCCGTTGATGTCCTTCACGAGCCGGACGGGGCCGAGGTTCACGCCCAGGCGCACGGCGAGCGGCCCGCGGCCTTCCGCGTAGGCGGCCGCCATGTCGCGCACCGAGATGGCGGCAAAGAGCGCATCCTCCGGGTCGCCCATGAAGGTGACGGCGGCGCCATCGCCCGTATCGAGGATGATGCGGTCGCGGGGCGCAACTTCCTCGACCGCCTTTGCGAGCACCTGATTGAAGGCCTGCTTGAGCTGGATCTGGTCGGCGACGGCCTTCTTCGAATACTCCACGATGTCGAGGAAGAGTACGCTGCAGACCAGCGTGCGGCTGGAGCTCTCCATCTTCTTCGTGTGGACGCCTGCTCGCGTCGCCGTATGCGGCGGATGCCGCGACGCGGCTATTTTACGCGCATGCCGGGTGCCGCCCCGGCGTCCGGGCCGATGAGAAATATTCCACTTTCCCCGCCCGGCCGGTCCGACGAAGCCGCGAGAATCATCCCTTCGGAGACGCCGAACTTCATTTTGCGCGGCGCAAGGTTCGCCACCACCACCGTCAGGCGACCCTCCAGAGCCTCGGGGCGATAAGCCGACTTGATGCCGGCGAAGACCGTGCGCACGCCGAGCTCTCCGACGTCGAGCGTGAGCTTGAGAAGCTTGTCCGCGCCCTCCACGGCCTCGGCGCGCTGGATGCGCGCGACGCGCAGCTCGATCCGTGAAAATTCGTCAATGGACACGGTTCCTGTCATGCTCGCTTCCTTTGCGTCTTGGTTCTGCTTCTCGGCGTGGCGCTGGGGGGCCGACGGCTGCGGGACGGGCGCGGCATCGAAGAGCTGCTCGAGCTGCTTCGGCTCCACCCGGGTCAGGAGGTGCCGATACTCGTTGATGCGGTGACCTCCGGCGAACGGCGAATCCACGTCTTTCCAGGCGAGGGCGGGTAGCCCGAGAAACCGCTCGGCCTCGGCCGCGAGCGCGGGCAGCACCGGCTTCAGGTAGATCGTCAGGATGCGGAAGAGCTCGAGGGCGCTCGAGCACACCTCGTGCAGGCGCGCCTCGGCGCCCGGCTTCTTCGAGAGCTCCCAGGGCCTCTCCTCGTCGACGAACTGGTTCGCGACGTCGGCGAGGGCCATGATCTCGCGCAGGGCCTTGCCGAATTCCCGCTGCTCGTAGAGCTCGCCGATCGCCCGAGCCTTGGCGGCGAAGCCGAAGTCGCGCGCCGGCGCGCAGAGCCGTCCGGAGAACCTGCGGTTGATGAATACGGCCGAGCGGCTCGCGATGTTGACGTATTTGCCCACGAGGTCGCTGTTCACGCGGGCGAGGAAGTCGTCCGGATTGAAGTCGATGTCCTCGACATTCGCGTTCAGCTTGGCCGCGATGTAGTAGCGCAGCCATTCCGGATTCATCCCGATCTCCAGGTAGCGCAGCGGGCTGATCCCGGTTCCGCGAGACTTTGACATCTTGTCGCCGGACACCGTGATGAAGCCGTGCACGAAGACGCTGTCGGGCACCTTGTACGGCGGGCCGGCGAACTTCAGCATCGCCGGCCAGAAAAGCGTGTGGAAATAAATGATGTCCTTGCCGATGAAGTGCACCTGCTCGGCGCGCTCGTCGCGCAGGAACCCCTCGAAGTCGAGCCCGCGCTTGGCGCAATAGTTCTTGAAGCTCGCGAGGTAGCCGATCGGCGCATCCAGCCACACGTAGAGGTACTTCTCCTCCGGGATGTCGGGAATGCGGATGCCGAAGTAGGGCGGATACCGGGAGATGTATCAAGCGGAGAGCGCCTTGTCGCCCGTGCCCTCGAGCCATTCCTTGGCCTTGTTGACGACCTGCGGCTGCAGCCGCCCCGGCGTCTCGAGCCAGGACTTGAGGAAAGCGCGGCACTGGGGGTCGGAAAGCCGGAAGAAGTGGTGCTCGGAGCTCTTCAGCACCGGCTTCGCGCCCGAGAGCGTCGAGTACGGGTTGCGGAGGTCCGTCGCCGCATAGACCGCGCTGCAGTTCTCGCAGGCGTCGCCGTACTGGTCCTTCGCCCCGCAGTTCGGGCATTCGCCCTTGATGTAGCGATCGGCGAGGAACATCCCCTTGAGCGGGTCGAAGAACTGCTCGACGGGGCGGGTATAGATGAGGCCGGCGGCTTTCAGCCTGCGGTAGATGTCCTGCGACAGCTCGACGTTCTCTGGCGAGTGCGTCGAGTGCCAGTTGTCGAAGGAAATGTGAAATCCCTGCAGGTACCGGGGGCGCTCGGCCGCAATGCGCGCCACCAGCGCCTCCGGCGTGATGCCCTCGGCTTCGGCCTTCAGCATGATGGGCGCGCCGTGCGCGTCGTCCGCGCCGACGAAATGCACCTCGTGGCCTTGCAGGCGCTGGAATCGGACCCAGATATCGGCCTGGATGTACTCCATGATGTGGCCGATGTGGAACGAGCCGTTCGCGTACGGCAGCGCCGTAGTCACAAAGAGCCTGCGGGTATTCGTCGTGCGGGATGCCATGAGGGACGGCGATTTTAGCTTACACTTCAAGCATGTCCCTTACTGAAGCCCAGATCCAGGACGTTCTCCGGCGCGAGATCGA
>Ga0079224_100015977_pt1 | contig 10522 bp, 9 predicted proteins | sample Stecom2015_FD_80414 | JGI IMG/M metagenome (GOLD analysis project Ga0079224, IMG submission 80414) | Agricultural soil microbial communities from Utah to study Nitrogen management - Steer compost 2015 | ecosystem: Environmental > Terrestrial > Soil > Agricultural land | place: USA: Utah...
TGGAAGAAGTACAGCAAAGACGCTGAAGGTGCAGGTCATGGCGGAATGGACTTCTTCGTGCTAAATGGGTTCATTGAAGCAATCAAACGCCAGGTAACACCACCAATGGACGTATACGATGCCGCTGCATGGAGCGCGATTACGCCGTTAAGTGAGGCATCCATTGCATTAGGCAATCAGACGGTTGAGTTTCCCGATTTTACCGGCGGACAATGGATGCATCGTAAGCCGATATTCGCTTTGAACGATGAGTATTAGGATCTAAGTATCGCCGTCGAGTTCAACGACGAGTCCCTCATCGCCGCCGAGCGTGATCGTGCCACCCACCCGAAGGCCCTCCAGTTCCGGGTGCGTCGCCACGACCACTGTACCGGTATACGCATTCTGCTCTTGCCGGAAATAGCAGGGACGGTGACTCAGGTTAAGCACAATCAGGTAGGTCTTGAATCCATCGAAATGCCGTTTAAACGCAAGCAACTGCGTGTCGGAAAACACCGCGACGTACTCTCCTACAGACAACGCGGGTGCTGATTGCCGAAGAGTAATCAGCTTGTGGTACAACGACAGCATCGATCGCAGGTCGTTCTTTTGCGCATCCACATTCCCCCTTACATAATCACGATCCACTCGAAGCCATGGTCTGGTTTTGGAAAACCCCGCATACGTTTCGTCATTCCATTGCATCGGAGTGCGCGCCGGATCACGGCTTAAGTTTTTGTCCGGCATATTCAGTCCCTGCGGATCGCGCACCTCTTCAAACGGTATGGCTACATCCTTCATACCCAGTTCCTCGCCGTAGTAAATTGTGGGCGTTCCCTTAAGCGTCAGAAGCAATACGGCAGCGACACGCGCCTGTTCAGCTCCTATCCTGCTGGCTACACGCGGTTGATCGTGATTGCCCAGCACCCAGTTCGGCCAGCCCCATTTTGGTATAGCCTGATAATATTCCGTGATTGCCAGCGATATCGCGCGCGCATCCCATTGCAATGTCAGCAACTGAAAATTAAAAGGCAGGTGTGCTTCCCGCTTTTCAGCACCGTAGTACGAAACCAGTTTTTGTATCGGAAGATAAATCTCACCAATCATCATACGATCATCATACTCATCAAGTAAGTGTCGCATCATTCTGACGATGTGATGAACTTCAGGCTGATCCGTTGAATGAACCGGCAGCACCTGATCGTACGTTGGCATGTGATCACGATAATTGGGATTCGGCGGATTGTCTTTGAACGCATCATCCTTAATCATGTGCCACATCACATCAACGCGAAACCCATCGATTCCGCGATCCAGCCAGAAACGCATCACACCTATCATCGCGCTTTGCACGTCAGGATTACGCCAGTTTAAGTCCGGTTGCTCTTTTAAAAATGCATGGTAATAATATTGCTGCGTGTGCTCATCCCACTCCCACGCTGTTCCACCAAAGGCAGCAAGCCAGTTGTTCGGCGGACCGCCATCCTCAGAAGCGTCGCGCCAGATATACCAATCCCGTTTTGGGTTATCGCGCGACGAACGCGACTCACGAAACCACGGATGCTGATCCGACGTATGATTCGGCACGAAATCAAGAATCAACTTCATGCCGCGTGCATGCGCCTCCCTGACCAATTGGTCCAAATCGTCAAGCGATCCAAAAAGCGGGTGAATGTTCTCATAGTCAGAAATATCGTATCCAAAGTCAGCCATCGGCGAAGGATATACAGGCGAAATCCAGATCGCATTTACACCAAGCCACTTCAAATAGTCCAGCCGACTGATTATTCCCTGCAAGTCACCAACGCCATCATCATTGCTATCCTGAAACGATCGTGGATAAATCTGGTAGATAATACCATATTGCCACCAAAGAAATTCATTCGTGGAGTTCTGCATGTCAATCCGGTTTCATAAATGATGAAAAACACTCGTGCCATGCACAAAGTCATTTTAGGAGCCCCGTGTAATATTCACGTAAAGGCTTTTGAATGTTAGCAGGCTGATTTGGGGGTGTCCCCGATTTCATCGGGGTCGCGCTATCCGTTGCAACTCCTCCCCGCCTTCACTTGATTTTCTCACATCGCAGCAGCTGCACTAAACATTGCTCAGCGTATACATTGCGCGTTGTACCGAAGGCGGGTGCGGGGTTTCCACTTCTATCGCTCACCCGGGCTTTTCTTCCAAAAACATTGCTGCGTCCCATAGCGCCGTTGCCGTAAAAAAAAACTGTCCATCTGGAAACATCAGCATTCAAGGCAGTAACAGTAGACTTAGCGCTTGAGTGATAACAAAATCAATAAACCGACACATTCGAAATTAACGGGCACTCCTTCGCATCATCAATCGTAATTCGTATACGCCTCGTTTCCACTGGATCGATCGCCATAATCCGTTTGTACCCAATAGTCGTTCCGCGACCTGCATTCACCCAGTTTTCGTCTTTCCAGATATCGATCTTAAACGATGTGACACGTTGCCCGAGTCGAATGTACTCCTGCATCATAACAAAGCTCACACGTTTTTCATCGTCAAAATCCAGGATCAGGCTTCCATGATGTTGATCGTCATCAGTAGCCCAGTACGTTTCCGCATCCTCGTCGTTGACCATAGATGCACCATACGTTTCATCTCCACCGCGGAAATGCTCCGTCCACACCGTAGCGTCAAGTGCAATATCCTTACTGAAAACGCTGTCGAGTATTGCCCTGAAGCCTTTAAGGGAGGCAATGTCGTTTTCATGAAACTTGCCGCGACGGTCAGGTGGCACGTTGAGCAAGAGCGTGGATCCCCTTCCGACGGAAGTCAGGTAAATTTCAAACAACTTCTCCGGAGATTTCACCAGCGAGTCTTCGTGTGCATGATAAAACCAGCCTGGTCGGATCGACACATCTGTTTCCGCAGGTATCCAGTGGGTTCCGTTTTCCGAACCGGTGTTCAGGAGGCTTTCGATACCGGGCTTACCAGCATACAAAGTATCAGGCGTAATTGTATTCCAGTTTGTTTCCCCTGCCACTCCACGTTCATTGCCAACCCAACGCACACCTGGACCGGCATCGCTGAAGAAAATCACATCAGGTTCCATTTCGCGAACAATGTCCAGCGTTCCCGGCCAGTCATAATAGGTCGAACCATCGATCCTGCGACGTTCCCGCGCGCCGCCGTAAAAACCGTCACCACCATTGGCGCCGTCAAACCACATTTCAAACACGGGACCGTAGTTTGTAAATAACTCCTTCAACTGACTTCTGTAATACTCAATATAGGCAGGAGTTCCGTAGTCGGCGCGGTTCCTGTCCCAGGGCGAAAGATAAATACCAAACTTAAGCCCGTGTCGGCGGCAACTTTCCGATACCATCTTCACCACATCTCCCTTGAATGGACTATTTGCAACAGTGTGCTCTGTATAACGCGAAGGCCACAGACAAAAACCATCATGGTGTTTCGTAGTCAGGATCACACCTTTGAATCCCACTTCCTTCAATGTGGTGATCCATTGATCCACATCAAGGTCCGTAGGATTGAAAACTTCCGGTGATTCATCGCCATAACCCCACTCTTTGTCGGTGAATGTGTTTGTGGTAAAATGTATGAACGCATTCATCTCCATCGCATGCCAGCGCAGTTGTGCTTCAGAGGGGACCGCGTCAAGCGCTGCGGGTGGTGTTGTCTCTCTGTCGCTGCAGGAAACACCCGCAACGATGAGAAGCGACATAACACCGTTTCTAATTGAACATCTCATATACGATAATATCAAAATTTAGGAAACCCCGGCGAAAGAATGTCGTTTTTATTCAATCACGTCTTCTGCGGCACCATGATCTTTGCTGAAAAATCAAGTAAAACAAAAACGAAAACACATGATTTCAGAAGCAATTTCAAAGAAAACCCTTTTCGAAGAAGAAGTGGGGCTCACAGGCATTGAAGAGTTCGGCTTTTCCTGGACTGATTTTGTCAGCGGAAAACCTATACCACCTGAAGGCGCCCGGTTTGACATTGCGTTTGCAGGACGCATTACGGGAGAACGCATTCGGGGTTCGGTCACCGGAGTTGATTATCTCGAAGTGCGGGGCGACGGAAAGTTGCAGCTCAACTTACAGGCTACAATCACGACGCATGACGGCGAGCGCATCAAACTCACTGAAACCGGAATTAACGACAACGGTGAACTCCGCTTGAACATGCATTTTCACACTGCCTCCGAACGCTACCACTGGTTGAACAAACTCCAGGTATGGGGCGTCGGAAACGTCGATTTCGGCAGCGGCCGCGTTAATATCAAAGGATTTCTCATCTAAAAAGCAAAAGACATGACAACAATAAATCTTAATACACTTGACCTGACAGAGTTCACCGGAAAAAGCGACGTCCTTCAGCATTGCAAGGCTACATTTCCGTTAGTCGGCGCGCATGGATCAAAGCAACTTGCAAGCGTATACTTTGAAATAGCGCCAGGCGATAACCTGGGTCGACACACCGACAGTGCCGAGGAACTGATTATCGTACTTGAAGGAACGCTCGACGCAGAAATTGGTGGCGAAGTCCGGCGAGTTGAAGCGGGCTCAATTACGTTGATTCCCGAAATGGTTCCACACAACTTTCATAACACCGGCTCTGGAATTGCGCGCATTCTCGGTGTCTTTGGAAGAAACAACATCGTGGCAACATTTGAACAAGACTGGCTGCCAACCAACTCCAACGTGGTGGATACATCCCAACTCGGCTAAAGGTACCGGCGCACGACCGAGTTCGTGCGCCGTTTTTTTTAATATAAGTCAATGAACATCCATTTCGAAGAACATTCGCCGCATCGGACTCTCGCACCTTACGTTCATACGTATTGGTCTGCGCGGTTTAATCTCAACGCGACGCCCGGCTTCACACAAAGTGTTGTTCCCAACGGCTACGTTGAATTGATTATTCATCTGAGTGACGATCATTGCATGCTCGGAGAAAGCGCAGTTGACACAGGGTCATCGCCTGACTACACGTTAATCGGCATCCATACAAATCAATACCGGGTACGGTTCGACAAAACCGTTTGTGTATTCGGCATTCGGTTTTATCCGGAGGGCATTTCTAACATTTTCGGTTTACCTCCGGCTTCCGTCGCGTCGACTTATGCTGACATGCTGGACGTTCCAGGTCGTGGCATATCCGCATTCTGCCACCAATTGCGGGAATGCAACGACACAGCTACCCGTATCGCGCTGGCAGACGCACATCTCAATAAACTGTTGGCCGGAAATGTAAACACCTTTGACTATACAGCAGTCGCCGCGCGTATCGTTCGTCAGCATGCAGGCCTCATTACACAGAAGGATTTGATGCGCGAGGTGCCAATTAGTCCACGGCAGTTGCAACGCGGCTTCAAAGATCGCTTTGGCCTCACAACAAAAGCGTATATGCGAATTGCAAGGCTGAACGCCGTGCAACGCTACATGCGCGCGCAAGCTACTCCTGACTTTGCAACCATTGCCTATGAAAACGGATACGCCGATCAATCACATTTCATAAGAGAGTTCAAAGCATTCACAGGTGCTCCCCCTGCAGAGTTTATCCGGTCAGGCAGCCGCTTTATAATTAATTTGTAGTTCCTTCAGGAAAAAGCTTGCAGCAAGACTGCAGGCTGCGAGTTAACGTGGATCAAATAATGATATTTACTCTTCTGACTGTTATGGTGACATTTTTCAACACGGAAGCACCGGGACGCGGAGGGGCGCAGGGAGAACGTCTGCGGGTATTGAACAATCTACAGTCTTCTGGACGATCATTAATGGGAGTGGTCATTGGCTACCAGTGGCGCAACACGCCACAAGTTTGCTTTGGACTAACTTGAATGTTTACGTTTCGAAAGATAAACACAAGGCAGCAAAACGCAACGCGAAGCGCAAGTGCCACGAATTCAGAAATCAGAAACAGACCGTCTCAACGGTCCCAACGCATTAATCTGATACAACCCTCTTCGAAGGAAAGAATTTGAAACCCGAAACTACTCCCCGTCCCGATTAAACGTAAGCAACGGAAGCTGATTATTTGCAGCAAGCTCCTCCGTGATGCTCTTACCGAAAAGTTTTTCAAAGAAATCGAGTTTGTGTGTAAAAGTAACGAGAAGATGCGCCTTCGCACGACGCAGGAACGTTTCGAGAATACGCGTTACCTGTTCGCCGTGGAGTACGTGAAAATAAATATCACTGTAATCAATACGGCGTATCTGCTCCCTGATTTGATTCTTGTCAACCGAAGGGTCATTGGTAACATGAACCACGTGGATGCTTGCCCCAAAAAAGCGCGCAAACTGGACGAGTCTTGTCAGTTCGGCATTGAGATTCGTGAGATCCGTGGCATAAAAGATTTTCTCAAGATCAAGTGAGGCTGCCTGCGGTACCGCAATTACCGGTACGCTGGTTTCATGGATCAACGAGGTTGTTGTACTACCCATCAGTACTTTTCTTAATCCTGTCTCGCCGTGAAGCCCCATAACAATCAGTGCAACATCATGCTGCTTCACATAATTCGCGATGATTTTATGCGCAGGATGACCAAGGCGGTAGTCATAAGTTATATCCACATTTTCCCCTGACCCGGCACGAGCCTCGTCGATAATTTTTGCTGCGTCCTCCTTTGAGTTTGCAATCACTTCCTCCTCCAGCCGCGCCCGTTTCAGCATCATTTCGCTGTTCGAGATATCAATTACGTGCAGCACTACAATACTCGAATTCATTTTCGCAGCCACCATCATGGCGTAGCGAAGGGAGGTTACGGAATGATTAGAAAAATCAATGGGAACAAGAATCTTTTTCATAAAGTTAATTCGCTCTGCTCTCTTGTCTTTAAAGATACAATACTTTCATAAACGACCCGCGGCATGCAACCCGGAACGTCTCAGGAACGGATAGCGGTTCTGTCATTGAGAAATATCCGCTACACCTGCCTGGCACGCTGACAAGGTACTGCGAAATAAATATCCCGGCAACGGTTTGTATCGTCGGACCCACAAAATTTCATTCGATTGCAGCAATTTCATTCTGAAAGCATTTGCGGCGATTGCACTGATCGATTTTATTACATTCTCCGGCCCGCCCCTGCGCTTCTCCGTAATATTGCTGTGGAATAGTCCGCCATAAACCCAAAAGGAATCCGGGCAATCCAAACATGTATTAACCTGAATATGAGTATGACATCACGATATGACTATATGCGACAGGCTTCCCTGTTCACAATGAACGGCCTGCCTGACCCGATGTTCGAAACCGCGGACACGGTGACCGTCAGGGAAAATAAAAACACAGGGCGACTACCATTCCTGATGCGAGCCCTTTATTTTTTCCGAGGTTTCCGGGAGAAAAAAGAAGCCATCCAAAGCAGATAAAAACAGGTCAGGCACGTCTCAGGATGTGCCTGACGCTTTTAGTACCAGTTATAAATTTTGTAAAGGAAGGAAAACAGCAGTTTTTCATACTGTAATCCTTGAAAACACGAAATAACAGGGTACGTAAGTTCAACGTACGCCCAAAAAGAAAAATGACATCATGCAACATCTGACAATATGCAAAGCCACACTCAGGCTGATTCGCGAAGGTCGTTTTGGTATGGCCTCCATGGCGGAAATCGCTTACCACGCGCATGTCACAGCGATAACCGTAGAGACCTTGTTTGAAACACGCGATAAACTCATCAGTGCCCTTAGTGAATACGTGTACAACGAACTCAACACAATCATTCGCGTTGCATTGGGCAGCAAGGCTCCCTTTGATGAAAAGTTCTTTCGCCTTTGGGAGGCATTGTTCAGTTACTACGTGGACAACCCCGACGTTGGCGTCTTCGTGGACCGTTGCACCGGTTCGCCTTCATGTACCGATGCGTTACGTTCGCACCAGAAAAATAACCACGCGTTTCTAGCAAGCTTCTTTGCCGAATCCGGTTTACCGCACACCGCGGTTACACCGGAGATGATGGCAACGATTTTCCATCAAAACATCCGTGTCGCTGCGCGAAATGGCAACAATGAAAACCGCGACATGTCGAATGCGCTTGCTCAGATAATTTTTGAAGGGTTCAGGAGTGAAAATGAGTCGTCACCCAGGCCTCTTGAAGCAGCCTGACAGGAAAAGTTTTGCTATATTGGTATTTAACGATCTACGGCTAACCCGTTGAACGCCGCCAATATGAAAAGCCACGCCTTACTACTCCTGCTTCTTTCGCTGTTTTTGACGATGTGTGGATCGCGCTCCGATTCGCAGGACAACCGTATAAAAGTCGTTTTTGATACCGATGCAAACAACGAGCTCGACGATCAGCATGCACTCGCATACCTCCTTTTTAATGCCGATGTCTTTGACGTAAAAGGCGTCACCGTCAACGCTACCCATAGCGGCGGCAACATTGACAAGCAGTATGCCGAGGCTGAGCGAATCATGAAGCTAACCGGTGCTGATGGTAAGATGCCGCTTCTCAAAGGCGCAGACGGCAGGTTCATCAACATTCAATCATCAGTTGGCGAAGGCTCGTACGACGGCAGCGACGCCGTCAACTTTATTATCGAACAGGCGAATGCCACCAAAGGCGAAAAGCTTGTGGTTCTCGCCGTCGGGAAACTGACTACGGTAGCACTCGCGCTTGTAAAAGATCCTTCTCTTGCCGAAAAGATCCGGCTCGTGTGGCTGGGGTCGAATTATCCGAAGCCCGGCGAATACAATCAGGATAACGATACCGTTGCGATGAATTACCTGTTGAACACTAACACGCCATTCGAAATGGTCACCGTGAGGTACGGTGAAGATTCTGGTACCTCAGCCGTGATTGCATCCCAGGATGAAATCAATCAGAAAATGCCCGGCAAAGGTCCAAAGGCTGCCACTCCTGTTGAGGGCAGACACGGTGGTAAGTACACAACGTTTGGGGATTACTCGGTAAGTCTGTTTGAGCATATTCATTTTCACGACTCAACAAAAACGCGTTCACTCTTCGACATGGTCGCGGTTGCCGTCTTAAAAAACGAAAGCTGGGGTGAAAAAAGAACGATACCCGCGCCGATCCTGATTAACAACGAATGGGTGGACCGTCCCAATAATCCACGCACGATCACCATCTGGGAAAACTTCAACAAAGAAGCGATCATGCGCGATTTTTATGAGACGATGGATGAACCGGTGTTAGTGAAATAGACTCGCCGTTGGTTTGACTCAGCGCTCGAGTATGCATATTAAGACGTGCTTTTTGGGCGTGCCCCCGAGTCCTCGGGGTCGGGCTATCCGCTGCAACCTCACGCGGAGGTCATCGAAGGGAGTTGCTTTCCTCATTGAGTTTACGAGAAAAAATGGAGAAAGCGTGGCAAGTAAGTCGATCGGCGACCAGTAGCCAATACGTTCAAGCCAAATTAATTTTCACCGTTTCCTGCCCATCAACACCTCATCCACCTGATCAATAGCTTTTGCATGATCGCGTAAAACTGTGAGGTTGCGTGCAGCAAACGATCGGATATCAGCATCGTTCGCAGCCGAAGCCTGCCCTTCAAAGAGATCGGTGTTATCATCAATAACATCCTCAAGCGTTTCAACAAACTCATTGTCATAATCAGACCTGCCTTCACCGGAGAGGCGATCGAGAAGTGCCCGATGTTCGGTCTTCATTTCTCCCGGAATCCTGATATCTTTTTTACGCGCCAGTTTCTTCAGACTGCCACCCATTTTTTCATACGCCGTTGATTTCTGCTTTGCATGATTTACGACGGCTGCACTGTATCCGCGTTCTTCGGCCAGCTTAAGGATGCTCTGCTGAAGAAGGTGGTAACTGGATGCCTCTACCAGAAAGTTCGCATCATTAAGACGCTCCATATCAGACATGTTTTTCCGGTTCCGGCTCATCGCCTGTTCATACGTGAGGCTTGAAGTACAGCCACCAAGCAACAGAATCATACATAGGATGGCCGGAGATGATGAAGTAAAGACCTGGGCTTTCATAACGTAATCGGTTTAGCTTTCATCGTAACCACCTAAAAAGAGGTACCAGTAACGACAAAAAACACCATTTACAGAAAGACCATACGGTCCACCGTCAAATTTGCGTTACCGCAATCCGACCAGGCACATCGTTGTCCGCCACGCTGCTCAACAATCGCCTTAATCAACCCGGAACGGCTTCGACCGCTCCGAAATGCCGTTTTCATTGAACGCTTCAATGGCAAAATAATACGGCTGATCGACCGAGAGGCTCTTTAGCAGCAGTGAATTCTCACCATACACCATCCAGGAATTGTAAAGTTTGTCAGGGGCGATTCCCCAGTAGACGTGATACCCCTGGCAATCACCCAGTGCCTGCCACTTTAACACAGCGTCCCTTCGGTCGGTCTTACGCTCTACAATGAAGTTCTTAACCTTCGCGGGCACCTTACCCTGGCCGATACCAAATACACGCAGGCCGGAAATTGCAAGTGCAGGGGTGGGCACATGAATATTTTTATAGCGGATGTAACGAACCGTCGCAGGTGCAGCAAGTTCCACATAGTCATTCGGCACATCACGAAAGTTGTTGCTTCTGTCAA
>Ga0079224_100015978_pt1 | contig 10521 bp, 11 predicted proteins | sample Stecom2015_FD_80414 | JGI IMG/M metagenome (GOLD analysis project Ga0079224, IMG submission 80414) | Agricultural soil microbial communities from Utah to study Nitrogen management - Steer compost 2015 | ecosystem: Environmental > Terrestrial > Soil > Agricultural land | place: USA: Utah...
CCCGCCGGTTCTTTTCCAGGGCACAGCGGTTCGTGGTTACCGGGCCCGGCCCCTGGGTACGCCCGATGCGCCCGCGGCAGCAGACACCGAGCTGTCACCGGAAGGCGCACCGGAGGAGGTACATGGGCCGCCGAGACCGCATCGCCGAACCGTGGGGACGTCGCACTCCGTACGGCCGCGGCGCGAGCTGGCCCGTGCGCGTCGACGCCGCGCTCGAGGACGGCATACGCGGCGAGGACGTCGAACGGTGGGTGCCGTCGGCCTCGATCCTGCACTCCAACGGTGACGCCCTCGACATCGCCGTCGCCGGCGGGCGCATCGTCGGTGTCCGGGGCCGCGGCGAAGACCGCGTCAACCACGGCCGGCTCGACCCCAAGGATCTGTTCGCGTGGCGGGCGAACGCCTCGCCGGACCGGCTGCGCGCACCGCTGGTCCGCCGCGAAGGCCGGCTGGTCGAGACCGACTGGGACACCGCGATGGACGAGATCGTCCGGACCAGTCGGCAGGTGCTCGACCGGCACGGACCCGGCGGAATGGGCTTCTACACCAGCGGACAGCTGTTCCTGGAGGAGTACTACACGCAGGCCGTCATCGGACGCGGTGCCATCGGCACCAACCACGTCGACGGTAACACCCGGCTGTGCACCGCCACCGCCGCGCAGGCGCTCAAGGAATCGTTCGGCTCCGACGGACAGCCCGGATCGTACGGCGACATCGACCATGCCGACGTCATCGCGCTCTACGGGCACAACATGGCGGAGACGCAGACGGTCCTGTGGAGCCGGATCCTCGACCGGCTGGCCGGGCCCGAGCCGCCCCGGATCCTCTGCGTGGACCCGCGCCGCACACCGGTGTCGGAGGCGGCGACGGTGCACCTCGCGCCCCTGCCGGGCACGAATCTGGCGCTGATGAACGGAATCCTGCACGAGCTCATCACGCGCGACCTGGTCGACCGCGACTACGTCGACGCCCACACCGTCGGATTCGCCGAACTGGCCGACCGGGTGCGCGACTATCCGGCCGAGGAGGCGGGCCGCATCAGCGGCGTCGACCCCGGCGACATCCGCGAGGCCGCGCAACTCGTGGCCTCGGCCGACCGGTTGTTGTCCACCGTGCTGGAGGGCTTCTACCAGTCGAACCAGGCCACCGCCGCGGCCGTGCAGGTCAACAACGTGCACCTGGTACTCGGCATGCTCGGTCGACCGGGCGCCGGGGTCCTGCAGATGAACGGCCAGCCCACCGCGCAGAACACCCGTGAGTGCGGCGCGAACGGCGACCTGCCCGGCTTCCGCAACTGGAGCAACGAGGCCCACGTGGCTGAGCTGGCCGAGCTGTGGAACGTCGACGTCATGCACATCCCGCACTACGCACCGCCCACGCACGCCATGCAGATGATCCGCTACGCCGAGCAGGGTTCGCTGCGTTTTCTATGGGTGACGGCGACGAATCCGGCGGTGTCGCTTCCGGAGCTGCGGCGCATCCGCTCCGTGCTCGGCGACGACCGGCTGTTCCTGGTGGTGCAGGATCTGTTCCGGACGGAGACGGCCGAACTCGCCGACGTCGTGCTGCCCGCGGCGACCTGGGGTGAGAAGACCGGCACGTTCACGAACTCCGACCGCACCGTGCACCTGTCCGAGAAGGCCGTCGACCCACCGGGAGCGGCTCGGTCCGATCTGGACATCTTCCTCGACTACGCGCGGCGGATGGACTTCCGGGACGCCGACGGCAATCCGCTGCCGAACTGGCACGATCCGGAGTCGGCATTCGAGGCATGGAAACGGTGCAGCGCGGGCAGGCCGTGCGACTACACGGGCATCACCTACGAACGTCTGCGCACCGAGGGCGGCATCCAGTGGCCGTGCACATCGGACCGTCCGGAGGGCACGGAGCGGCTGTACACCGAGGGCGGTTTCTGGGCCGCCCCCGACGTCTGCGAGGACTACGGCAAGGATCTGCTCACCGGTGCGCCGCTCGAACCGACCGAGTACCGCGCGATGAACCCGTCGGGCAAGGCGGTGCTGAAGGCCGCGGGCTATGTCCCGCCCCACGAGTCGCCGACGGCCGAGCTGCCGTTCGTGCTCATCACGGGCAGGACGCTGTACCAGTTCCACACCCGCACCAAGACCGGTCGGGCCGCGCAGCTCAACGACGCCGCTCCCGAGGTGTGGGCCGAACTCTCCCGTGGTGACGCGGAACGGCTCGGCGCGGCGGAGGGCGACCTGCTCGAACTGATCAACCCGCGAGGACGGTTGCGCGCGCGGCTGCGGATCACCGGAATCCGGGACGGCACGGTGTTCCTTCCGTTCCACTACGGATACTGGGATCAGGACGCCGACGACGGCCGCGCGGCCAACGAGCTCACCGTCACCGACTGGGATCCGGCGTCCAAGCAGCCCATCTTCAAGACCGCGGCCGTCGCCGTGCGGCGCGTCGCCGCGGGCGAGGGCACACCGGCACCCGCGCCGACGACCACGGCATCGGCGCCGGTGACCGGTGGCGTCCCACCGACGCGTGGAGGACCTGCTGCCGAGGTCGACGAGTCACCGGATCCGGGCGAAGACGCCGGACACCACAGGGGGAATGGGGCATGAAACTCGCGTTGGCGTTACGGGAGTTGCACCGTTCCGAGCGGAATCTGGCCGTGTGCCTGCTGCACGTCGCACAGCGCCACCGCGCCGACGCGGGCGTGAGTCACCTGGCGGGTGATCTCGCGCGCTGGTCGCGCCAGCACGTGGCGGAACTCGTCACGGTCGGCGGTCGGTACGGGCTGCGCATGCGCGCCGAGCCGACCTACGGCTCGCAGCAGGTCGCCCGCTTCTGGCGTGCGGCGGGGGACCGGTTCGGCAACCGGCCCGAGATGGGTCTTCTGCTGCTGGCTGATCTGCGCAAGGTGCACCGGAAGGCGGCCGGGGTGTCGGTGGTCTGGGAGCTGTTGGCGCAGGGCGCGCAGGCCGCCGAGGACGGCGAACTCCTCGACCTGGCGCGGCGTTGTCACCCGCAGAGCCTGCGGCAGATGCGCTGGGCGAACGCGCGGCTCAAGGAGCTGTCCCCGCAGATCCTGGTGAGCTGACCGAGACCGGGGCCGGGTTCTCGCCGTGATGCCGGGCTCGGTGGCTCTCGTTTCGCCCGCGCCGGGCTCGGGTACGCGTCGGCGAGACCGGGCATCGAAGGTGCCGGTGAGATCGGGCATGGAAGGTGCCGAAGTATCGAAGGGTGAGGAACGTCGATGACGGCACAACCGCCGGACCCGTCGCCGGACGAGACCCCGGGTCTGGAGCCGGGCGGCAGCGTCCGGCCCGGCGACACGCCGCCGGAGTCGGGGCAGACGTCGGGCCTGTCCCACCGGGAACCGGAACCACCGCGCGTGCTTCCGGCCGCGACGATCGCCCTGTCGGCTCTGGCCGTTCTCCTCGTGGTGGGGATCTTCGTGGTGATGATCGTCCAGATCTGGTGACCGGGGTCAGGAACGGCCGGTCTTCTTCTCCGTGGCGGCGGCTTGCTTCTTGGCGGCCTCTTCGCGCTTCACCTCGGCGTAGGTGGCGCGTTCGCGCTGGAGCCAGTCCGGGTTCTCGTCCTTGATCGCGTTGATCTGCTCGGTGGTGAGCGGCTCCGTGAGCCCGGCGCGGGCGAGTCCGCTGATCGAGACGCCGAGCTTCGCGGCGACCACGGGGCGCGGGTGGGGGCCGTTGCGGCGCAGGTCGCGCAGCCACTCGGGCGGCGAGGTCTGCAACTCGTCGAGTTCGTCGCGGGATACCACGCCCTCCTGAAACTCGGCGGGCGTGGCTTCGAGGTAGACCCCCAGCTTCTTCGCCGCGGTGGCGGGCTTCATCGTCTGGGAGGTCTTGCGCGACGTCATGGCTCCAGGGTATCCGCTGGTACGTGCCCGCCGACCACGCCCGGTAATCTGGCCGGGTGAGCACCCCTGACGAGAGCGACGAGCCGCCGGTGTTCCGGCTCGCCCATGTCCCCGGGGTCATCCCGGACAAGTGGGTGCGGAAATGGGGCGAACGCGTCCCCGACGTCCCGTTGCAGCTCGTCACGGTGCCGGCCGCTGAGGCCGCCGACCGGGTGCGCGACGGCAGCGTCGACGCGGTGCTGCTGCGCCTGCCGACCGACCGCACCGGGCTGCACGCCATTCCGCTCTACACCGAGACGACCGTGGTCGTCGTCGAGAAGGAGCACGTGCTCACCGTCGCCGACGAGCTGTCGGTCGAGGACCTCGACGACGACGTCGTGCTGCACCCCCACGACGACACGTTGGCGTGGGACGAGCTTCCCGGCAAGCCTGCGATCGCCCGTCCCGACACCACGGCCGGCGCCATCGAGCTGGTCGCCGCCGGCGTGGGGGTGCTGATCGTGCCGCAGTCGCTGGCGCGGCTGCACCATCGCAAGAGCCTCACGTACCGGCCGTTGGTCGGCACCGAGCAGCGTCCGGTACCGCAGTCACAGGTCGCGTTGTCCTGGCCCGAGGGCGAGACGTCGGAGCTGATGGAGGAGTTCATCGGCATCGTCCGCGGCCGCACCGTCAACTCCACCCGCGGTCGCGGTCCCACACCGAAACAGCCGAAGCAGGGCAAGCAGCAGGCGCCGAAGCAGGATCGGCGCAGCTCCCACGCGCCGAAGCGCGGAGGCGGGCGCAGGGGAGGCCCGGGTAAACCGGGACGGCCCGGCTCGGGTGGCAGGGGCGGCAGGCCGCGGCGCAGGCGGTGAGTGCCTTTACGCCAGGTCAGGCCGCTCCGTGGTAGACGAATCGGCCGAGGCCGACGGTGAACAGCAGGAACCCGTAGAGACCGTGCTCGATCGACACGGCCAGCAGTGACCTGCTGCGGGCGTATCGCCAGGCGAACAGCGCGCCGCCCGCCGTGGTGGCGAGTACGGCGAAGAGGTTGCCGAAGATGATGTGGGCGAAGCCGAACGCGGCCGCGCTCGCGACGATCATCCCGGTGCCCGTGCCGAACACCGGTGCGTACCGCCGGAACAGGAACGAACGGAAGATCAGTTCCTGCGGATACACGCTCAGTACCGGATAGCCGACGGCGACGATCGCCCAGACGAGCGGCTCCTCGCGTGGCATGGCGAACAGGTCCGCAGGCAGGAACACCGCCACGCCGGCCACCGCGACGGCGCACGCGACGGCCCACAGCCCGAGGATCGACCGGAGCTGCCCGCGTACCGCGGAGGCCCGCCACAGGTCGCGCCGGTCGAAATCGCCGACCCGCAGCAGGTACACCACGCTGGCCACGCCGAGTACGACCAGGAACGGAATGGGGCTGACGCCGTCGGCGAACACGGAGAACACCGCGATGACGCCGAAGAACAACGCCAGGAACTCCGCAGCGAGGCCGACCCGCCTTGCCGTGGACGGCAGCTCCCGCGGCGTCGCCGGTGTGAGGTCGTCGGTCAACACTGCACCGAGACTACGTGGAGCGCGCCCGGCGCGCCCCGGCAGCGTTGCTCAACCGCCGAGGGCGGCGGCTTCCTTCGCCAGGCTTTCGATCCTCGCGAAGTCGCCCTCCGCGACGGCGTCCTTCGGCGTCAGCCAGCTTCCCCCGACACAGCCCACAGTGGACAGCGCGAGGTAGTCGGCCGCGTTGGCCACGCTGACCCCGCCGGTCGGGCAGAACCTCAGGTGCGGCAGGGGACCGGCGAACGCCTTCAGTGCCGCCGGGCCGCCGCTGGCCTCGGCGGGGAAGAACTTCAGCGTGTCGAGACCGCGCTCGGCCAACCACATCGCCTCCGACACCGTCGCGGCGCCGGGCAGGAACGGCAGGTCGGTTGCGGTCACCGCGTCGAGCAGGGAATCCGTGGTGCCCGGCGTGACCAGGAACGCTGCGCCCGCCTCAGCCGCTTGCCTGGCTTGCTCGGGCGTGGTCACCGTGCCCGCGCCGACGACGATGTCGGGCACCTGCGCGGCGACCTTCTCGATGGCTTCCAACGCGGCGGGGGTGCGCAGCGTCAGTTCGATCGCACCGATCCCGCCCGCCAGCAATGCGCGTGCGACGTCGGGTGCGGTGTCGGCGTCGTCGAGCACCACGACCGGCATGACCGGCGACAGATCGAGCAGTTCCGAGCTGGTTGTCACGACGTTCCTCCCACGTGGGCCTCGGGTTTCGTGGTGGTGACGCCGAAGTGGGCGGGCGTCACCGGGCCGAACACGCTCGCCCCTGCGTCGGCGGGACCGACGCTGCGGCGCAACGCCGCGAACAGTTCGCGACCCGTGCCGACCCATTGCGTCTCGTCCGGCGCACCGTCGGTGGGCTTCCTGGCGTCGAGTTCGGCCGCGTCGAGGTGGACGTCCAGCGTTCCCGCGTCGCTGTCCAGCCGAACCACGTCGCCGTCGGCGATGCGCGCGAGCGGTCCACCGGCGGCGGCCTCGGGGGTGAGGTGAATGGCCGCGGGGATCTTGCCCGACGCCCCGGACATCCGGCCGTCGGTGAGCAACGCGACGCGGTGGCCGCGGTCCATGAGCACCCCGAGCGCAGGCGTGAGGCCGTGCAGTTCGGGCATGCCGTTGGCGTGCGGACCCTGGTTGCGCAGGACCACCACGACGTCGCGGTCCAACTCACCCGCGCGGAACGCGGCGTCGAACTCGGCCTGCGTGCCGAACACCCGCGCGGGCGCCTCGACGACCCGGTTCTCCGGCGCCACCGCGGACACCTTGATCACCGCGCGGCCGAGGTTGCCCTGCACCATGCGCAGTCCGCCGTTGTCGGCCATGGGCCGCGACACGGGGCGCAGCACCGATTCGTCGAGGCTGCGGTCGGTCGCCTCCCGCCACGTGAGCCGGTCGCCGTCGAGGATCGGCTCCCTGCGGTAGCGGTCGAGTCCGCGGCCCGCGACGGTGCGTACGTCGCGGTGCAGCAGGCCCGCGTCCAGCAGGGTGCCGACGAGGAACTGCACGCCGCCCGCCGCGTGGAAGTGGTTGATGTCGGCGCTGCCGTTGGGATAGACGCTGGCCAGCAGCGGGACGACGGCGGAGAGGTCGGAGAAGTCGTCCCACGTCAGCTGGATCCCCGCGGCCGCCGCGATGGCGACGAGATGCAGCGTGTGGTTGGTCGAACCGCCCGTCGCGAGCAGCGCGACCAGGCCGTTGACGACCGAACGCTCGTCGACGACCTCGCCGAGCGGCGTGTACTCCTCGCCGCGGGAGATCTCGACGATGCGCCTGCCCGCCTCCTCGGTCAGGGCCTTGCGCAGCGGCGTGCCGGGGTGCACGAAGCTGGCTCCCGGCAGGTGCAGCCCCATCACCTCGACGACGAGCTGGTTGGAGTTGGCCGTGCCGTAGAACGTGCAGGTGCCCGGCGAGTGGTAGGAGGCGGCCTCGGCCTCGAGGAGGTCCTCCCGCGTCGCCTTGCCCTCGGCGTACAGCTGGCGGATGCGCGCCTTCTCCTTGTTGGGCAGGCCGGACGTCATGGGGCCCGCAGGCACGAGCATCGCGGGCAGGTGGCCGAACGACAGTGCTCCGATGAGCAGTCCGGGCACGATCTTGTCGCACACGCCGAGCAGCAGCGTGCCGTCGAACATGTCGTGCGACAGCGCGACGCCGGTGGCCATGGCGATGACGTCGCGGCTGAACAGGGACAGCTCCATGCCCGCGCGGCCCTGCGTGATGCCGTCGCACATCGCGGGGACGCCGCCGGCGAACTGGGCGACGCCGCCGGCCTCGCGCGCCGCGGCCTTGATCCACTCCGGGAACTCGTGCAGCGGCTGGTGTGCCGACAGCAGGTCGTTGTAGGCCGACACGATGGCGATCCCCGGTTTCCGCAGGCCGCTCATGGCGAGGCGGTCCTCGCCCGCGCAGGCCGCGAAACCGTGGGCGAGGTTGCTGCAGCCCATGGCTGCCCTGGCGGGAGCGGACTGCGCGGCGGATCCGGCTGCGGAGATGCGGGCCAGGTAGGCGGCCCTGGTCTCGCGGCTGCGTTCCGCGATGCGGGCGGTGACTTCGTCGACGACGGGGTGGACGTGCTCTGGCGCGTGATTCACGAGCGGCTCCGGTAGGTGTGGGCGCGTGTCCTCCGTGGAGCTGACACGATACAGAATCGCCGACCTGGAATCAAAATCGATTCAGTAACGGACGTGAAGTGCCAGGTGGTCGCCGTGCGAGACGTCGGCGGGCCGCTCGGGTGCGGTCAGTCCAGCGCGAGCGGCGGCGAGGGCAGTCCGCGCACGCCGGGATCGAGGCGCAGCAACCGACCGGCCAGCGGCTGCGCCGCACGCTCGGCCTCCGACAGCGGTTCCCATCCCGTGGTGACGAACAGCTGCGTGAGGTCGGGGCCGCCGAAGGCGACGCTCGTCGGATGCGACACCGGCAGCGCGATCACCCGGTCGAGTGCGCCGTCCGGGGTGTATCGGCGGATCTCGCCGCCGAGGATCATCGCCACCCAGATGCATCCCTCGGCGTCCACGGTCAGACCGTCGGGCCTACCGCCGGAATCCGAGACGTCCGCCAGCACCCTCCGCCCGGTGGGCACACCGGTGCCGGGGTCGTAGTCGAAGACGTCGACGCGCAGGGTCGGACTGTCGGCGTAGTACAACCGCGTGCCGTCCGGGCTCCAGCCGAGCCCGTTCGACACCGTCGCGCCCGTGGCGACGGGCACCAGGTCCTCGTCGAGGCGGTACAGCGCCGCGGTGCCCGGTTCCTTGTCGAGGTGCATCGTGCCGATCAGCAACCGGCCGCGCGGGTCGCAGCCGCCGTCGTTGAACCGCATCCTCGGCTGCGGCGTCAGTCCGGCCAGCTCGCCCACGACCTCACCGCCGGAGATCTCGAGCAGCGTGTTGTCCCGCGCGACGGCGACCGTGCCGCGGTCGGTCGGGAACGCCGCGGCGACCTCCCCGCCGAGGACCGTGCGGACCGTCTCTCCGTTCGCTGTCTCTCCGTTCGCTGTGGTGCCGTTCGCTGTGGTGCGGTGCAGCGCGCCGCCTGCGATGTCCACCCACAGCAGGGTTTCCGTGGCCGGGTCCCAGCACGGTCCCTCGCCGAAGAGGGCGCGCACGTCACCGACCGGCTCGACGTCCTCGACGTTCCGGGCGCTCATGCCGTCACCCCGCAGGCGCGCAGGAACTCGCGGGTGCGCTCGCGCACCCGCGCCGGGTCGAACGTACCGTCGGGCTGCGCGCCGAGCAGGTGATGGCCGACCGCCAGATGGCGAACGCCGGCCTCGCCCAGTTCGCGGGCGAGCTCGGGGGTCACCCCGCCGCTGGCCATGACCCGAAGGTCGGGCATCGGACCGCGCAGCTGGCGGACGTAGTCGGCGCCGACGGCGTTGATGGGGAAGACCTTCACGACGTCGGCACCGGCACGGCGGGCCGCCATGATCTCGGTGGGGGTGAACGCACCGGGCACCGACACGAGGCCCTCGCCGCGGGTGCGGGCGACGACGTCGGTGTCGAGGTGCGGCGACACGACGAACCGCGCGCCCGCCGCCGCCGACGCGGCGACCTCCTCGGCCGTGGTGACCGTGCCCGCACCGACGAGCGCATCCGCCGGGAGTTCGGCTCCCAGCAGTGCGACCGTCTCCATCGGACGGTCGCCGGTCATCGTGACCTCGAACCCGCGTACGCCGCAGTCGTACAGCGCCGTGCTGAGTTCGAGCGTGGCCGCCGGGCTCATGCTCCGGAACACCACGGTGATCGTGGGCAGACTCGTTTCCGTCATCGGTCCCTCCCTGCGGTGACGTCGCGCTCGCCGAGCGGGTCGGGCCTGCGGCTCAGCTGCCGGCCACCGTCGACGGGGATGATCGCACCCGTGATGAACGCCGAGGCGTCGGAGGCGAGGAACGCCACGACATCGGCGACCTCGTCCGGGGTACCCGCACGGCCGAGCAGGGTCGGCGGCGCGCCGTCGTCGCCCCAGCTCCTGCCACCCAGCGTGGCCAAAGTGGACGACGTGTTGACGACGCCGGGCGCGACGGCGTTGACCCGAACGCCCCACGGCCCGAGTTCGACCGCGAGCGCCCTGGTGGCCGCGCGGATCCCGCCCTTGGTGGTCACGTACGGACCGTAGCCGGGGACGGGCAGGTCCTCCTGCAGACTGCAGAAGTTGACGATGCAACCCTGCCGGCGGCCCGCGGCGTGCAGCCCGCGGGCCACGGCCGTGCTGAGGTAGCCCGTCGCGACGACGTTCACCGCCAGCACCCGTGTCCAGTCGTCCAGCGAGGTGTCGAGGAAGCCGCCCTGCGGTGAGTAGGCCGCTGCGCAGTTGACGAGGACGTCGAACCCGGGCGCCTGTTCGGCGCGGCGGGCCAGGTCCTCGAGCTGCTGCCGGTCGGCGAGGTCGACCACCTCGCCGGTCAGCGTCCCGGCCGATCCGTCGTGGTCGCCGCCGAGGCCGGTCACCGCCTCGTCGCGATCCACGCCCAGCACGCTCATGCCGCGGCGCGCGAGATCGTGGGCGACCACCTCGCCGATGCCGGTCGCCGCACCCGTGACGAGCGCCCTGCGCCCGCTCAGCCCTGTCATCGTCGTCCTCTCCGTGTCGGTGCTGCTTTCGTCGTGCGTAGGCGGTGTTCACAGGCCCCGTTC
>Ga0079224_100015979_pt1 | contig 10521 bp, 11 predicted proteins | sample Stecom2015_FD_80414 | JGI IMG/M metagenome (GOLD analysis project Ga0079224, IMG submission 80414) | Agricultural soil microbial communities from Utah to study Nitrogen management - Steer compost 2015 | ecosystem: Environmental > Terrestrial > Soil > Agricultural land | place: USA: Utah...
AGACCCAGGTGAGCTCGGTCGGCGAAGAGATGGCGAGCGGCGAGGACGAGCCCGGCTGGGCCCGCGATCGCCGCGCCGAGATCCGCGCCGAGTGAGCTCTACGGCGAGCGCCTCGAGCACTCGAGATCGAGGCGCATCGCGAGCGAGGTCGTGCCGACCCTGTTCACGATGCGCCGCTCCACGACGAACCCGAATCGTTCGTAGAGGCGCACCGCCGGGTTGCCCTCACGGACGGAGAGCGCGATGGCGCGGTGGCGAGAGCGCGCTCGCTCGATGAGCGCGGCGAGCAGCGCCTCTCCGACACCTCGGCCGCGGACCTCCGGCAGCGTCGCGATCGCGAGCTCGGGCACGTCGCGGGTCCAGACCTTCGACGGGCTCGGCTCACCCACCCGCAGCCACGCCGCGCCGACGGGCAGGCCTCGGCGTTCGGCGATCAGACCGAGATCACCCTCCCGGCCGAAGCCGGCGACGTAGGGATGGAGCGTCGAATCGTCGCGCGCCGCGCGGACGCTCTCGTCGCTATCGTCCATCGACGCGGCGAACGCGAGCATGCGGTAGAGGAACGCCTCGTCGCCGGACGTCGCAGGCCGAAGGACGAGCTCCCCCGAGTCGTGCGCGCTCATGCTCGCTCTTAGCACGCCGGCGTGCGGCGGTGGATTGACCTGCCCGCGCGCCGATCGGCACCGTTCCCGTGCCTCTGTCCGGCCTTTGCTGGGCGGCGGCTCGGCTCAGAGCCGGCCCACCCAGGGGACGAAGCGGCCGACGCGACGGGCGTAGCGCAGGTAGTCCTCGCCGTGGGTGCGCGCGAGGTAGGGCTCCTCGACGATGCGCACCTGCAGCTCGAGCGCGACGAGCAGGAGCAAGGGCGCGACGAGCGAGAGCGGGGTCGGACACGCGAGCGCCATGCCGGCGCTGGCGAGGATCATGAACGAGAAGATCGGGTTGCGGACGACGGCGAAGAGACCGCGCGTCACGAGCTCGGTCCGCTCGCTCGGATCGACCCCGATCCGCCAGGAGCGGGCCATCACGAGCTGGGCGACGAAGGTCCCGGCGGTCGCCAGCGCGATGACGATCGCGCCGACGAGCGCGGTGTCGAACAGCGGAGCGCCGACGAAGGGCCCGACGAGTGAGAGCGCGAACGCGGCGATCATCAGGCCACCGGCGACACGCTCGAGCATGCCCGCGCCGGGGCGCAAGCCGACGAATCCGCTCGAGCCGGTGTCGCGCAGCTGAATGAGGGTCCGCAGCACGAAGGCGACGAGCACGTAGAGAATCCACCCGATGACGGCGACCGAGATCACTTGCAGCTCCTTTCCGGGAGAAGTACGTCGACCGGAAGTATCCGAGCGATCGCTCGGATTCGCTGCTCGGGTTCGGAGCCCTCGTGCGCAAGACCAAGGCATCGCGCTATCGCCCGAAAAAAGCGCCCTCTCAGGCCCGCGCGGTCGCGACCGTCGACGCGATCCTCGGCGCGACGGCTCGGATTCTCGTGACCCGCGGGTACGCTGCCCTGACCACCAACCACGTCGCCAAGAAGGCCGGCGTGTCGATCGGATCGCTCTACGAGTGGTTCCCCGGGAAGGAAGCGCTGGTCGCCGGGCTCGTGGACCGACACCTCGCGCGGGCCGAATCGCTCCTCGCCGAGCGGGCCGCGGAGCTCGAGGGCGACGCGCTCGCTCGCCCTCCGCTCGAGCTCGCGCGCGCCCTCGCCACGACGATGGTGGAGCTGCACGAAGACGATCCGCGCCTGCACCGTGTGCTGACCGAGGAGGTGCCGCATCCCGCCGAGACGCGAGCGCGCATCCGCGCCGTCGAGGAGCGCATGAACGAGGTGCTCGCCGCGCTCTTCGCCGCCCACCCGGACGTCCACGTGCCCGACGCCGAGGTCGCCGCGCGCATGGTCACCGGGCTGCTCGAAGCCGCGACCCACCGCTGGGCGACCGATCGCGCCGGGGAGCCGATCCCGCGCGACACGCTGATCACCGAGCTGGCGGAGATGGTCGCCGCCTATGTGACGGCCGAGCGATCGTGAGCCCGGCGTGCAACGCGCTGCACACTCCAGAGCGGCCGACCCACGAAAGCCGTGGCGTATGCGCGGCACCGGCCGTGCTCAGGCGCAGCTCCGATGCACCGCACTGCCGTCGTCGTTGCGTTCGCCTGTCTCGCAATCGCCTCTCCCGCCGCCGCCGATGAGGGGCCCGGAGGCCGGCGCGACCACACCGTCTCCATCGAGCTGCAAGCGCGCTTCGGTGGCGGCGCCACTTGGATGGAGCGCGAGCCCTCTCTTGCATTCCTCACGGAGCACCAAGGCGCAGGTCACCTCGGCGCGTCGCTCTCGGTGCGCGAGCTCACCACCGGCCTGGGCGCCACGGTGGCGTACTCCCACGTGTTCATGGGGATCGGTGATCGCTACGGAACTCACGCCGTCGACCTGCGCCTCTCCGAGCGGTACACGCTGGTCCACGGGCTGCGCTCCGGTCGTCCCCTCGAGCTCTCGGTCCTCGCCGAGCTCGGCGGGCTCTACGCGCCCGGCGGCGCCACGGATGGTTGCTTCATCTGCGCCAGCGGGTCCACGAACCAGACGTACTACGTCACGGTCGCCGGCGTCGTCGGCGCGATCGGTCTGCTCTTGCAGTATGGCCACTTCCTGTTCGGGCTCGAGGCCAACGACCGATACCTCGTCGGTGTGGAGGGACCCGTGAAGCAGGAGCATCAGGTCCTGGGGCTGCTTCGCGTCGGGATCGTCATCGACGTCTGACACCGGACGCGGCACCGCCTCCGTGGCGCGCGCCCGGCGGGTGCTACGTTCCGTCGCGTCGTGGACGATCTCCGAATCGATGCGCGCGTGGTGATCCCCGCCGCGGACCTCTCGTGGTCGGCCGCGCGCGCGTCCGGCCCCGGCGGGCAGAACGTGAACAAGGTCGCGAGCAAGGTCGACCTGCGCTTCGACCTCGAGGGAACGGACGCGCTCCCCCCCTCGGTCAAAGAGCGCTTGCGCCGCCTCGCCGCGACGAAGCTCGATCGCGACGGCCGCATCGTGATCACGAGCCAGCTCACCCGCGATCAGCCGCGCAACCTCGAGGACGCGCGCGAGAAGCTCGCCGACCTCATCCGCCGCTCGCTGACCGTGCCCAAGAAGCGCAAACCGACCAAGCCGAGCCGAGGCGCCAAAGAACGTCGTCTGAAGGAAAAGCGGATCACCTCGGAGCGCAAGCAGAGCCGCCGCGGCTCCTGGGAGTGATCACTCCGCCAAGCGCGAGATGAGCCAGCGCCCGGCCGGGCCCGGCGGCTCGGCCTTGCGGTGCATCGCGCAGAGCGGCACGTGCACGGCCGATCCCGGAACGTCGCGCAGCATGAGCCGCACGAGCTTGCCTTCCTCGAGATCGCGCTGGATCCGGTGCGCCGGCATCTGCCCCCACCCGAAGCCGGAGAGCATGAGCTCGCGTTTGGCGTCGAGATCCGCGACCCGCCAGGTTCGAGCGCTGAACACGCCGTGGTCCTTCCCCTCCGTCAGCGTGCTGCGATCCGAGATCACGATCTGCACCGCGTCGCGCACGTCCTCGGGACCGAGCGTGCCGCCGCGCCGCGCCAGCTCATGGCTCGGCGCCGCGACCGGCACCATCTCCACCGTCAAGAGCGGCGAGCGGACGAGGTCACGCACGCGCTCCTCGAGATCCAGCCCGATCCCGATCTGACAGGTGCCGTCCATCACGAGCGAGGCGACCGCGCCGAGCGCCTCGGTCCGCAGGTGGAGCGATACGAGCGGATAGCGCGCAGAGAGCTCCCGCAGGACACCGACGAGCTTCGGCATCGGGAAGAGCGTGTCGACCGCGACGCTCAGACGCGGCTCGACGCCCTCCGCGATCGATCGAGCGCGCGCATGGAGCTGATCCATGCGATCGCAGACCGCCCGCGCGTCGGCGAGGAGCGCACAGCCCGCCTCGGTCAGGATCGGCGTGCGGCCGCTGCGGTCGAAGAGGTCGACGGCGAGGAGGCGCTCGAGGTTCGCGATCGCGTAGCTCACCGCTGACTGCGCGCGCCGCAGGCGCTTGGCCGCTTTCGAGAAGCTCCCCTCGTCCACCACCGCGATGAAGACGCGGAGCTGATCGAGGGTGATGGGCGCATCGAGCGGAGGATCACCCATGGCGGCGGGAGCATACGACGGGGCTCGCTCGCCGGCTCACGGCGCGACGCTCGCCTCGTCGGGCGTGGCGAGACGGATCGGCGTGGTGCCCGGATCGCCCGCGTGCGGATGGCACGAGAAGCAACTGAAGCCCTCCCCGCTCGCCTCGTCGTAGTCCGGCGCGCCGACGAGCGCCTGCATCGTCGGCAGCACACGATTGAACATGAAGCGCACACCCTCGGGGTACTCGCGCGCCATCTGCCGCTGCTCGGGCGTGCCGGTCGGGTGGAGCGCCGGGAGCGAGGGGCTGGGCATCGCGAATCCGTTCGCGCGCGCATCCGGCCCGTGGCAGCTCGCGCAGCCGAAGCCGGCGTAGCGCTCCGCGTCATAGTCGGCGAAGAGCGCGCTCATGCGCGGGAGCACCTCCTCCATCATCCAGGCTTGCCGCTGCTCGTGATCGAGCGACGCCCAGCCGTGAGGCGGTGCCGGTGGGTCGCCCCCGGTCTCGGGAACGGTCGATGTCGCGCCGCAGCTCGAGAGCAGCACGGCGAAGGAGAGCGTTGGAAGCCATCGCATGTCGACGCGATGATAGAGCCACCGGCTCACGCGAAACGCGGATAGAGATCGCGCTCGAACGCCGCGCGCACCGCGGGCGCGAGCCCGACGTAGCGCAGCTCGTCCTCGGCGGTCACCCGATAGCTGGGTGCAGGCCGCTCGATCGCGGGCAGCCACGCGGTGTGGAGCGAGAAGCCGACCTCGAACTGGTCGGAGGCGAGCTTGCAGATCGGACCGCGCGCCAGATCGGCCGCGTCCAGGATCCACAGCTCCGTGCGCTGATCCGTGAACACGGTCCCGATCAGATAGCCCGCCGTCGGGCCGTGGCTGCCCGGCCGCGGAACGAGCTGCATCGAGCCGACGATCGACCCCATCGGCAGCTCGTACGCGTCGCCGATCCGCACCGACGCGCTGTCGACGCGCAGGATCGTCGAGGGCCGCCCGGTCGTGCGCATCGCGAGGATGGACTCGACCGGAACGACGCGGTGCGGATAGTCGCGGTAGAGCTCGAAGACGAAGTCGGTGAGCAGCTCGGGGTAGAAGCCGACGGTGCACCAATACGCGTGCTCGATGCGCTCCGGGAGCGGGTCCTCGGTGTTGATGCCGTGCCCCGCGTAGAGCGAGATCCCCCACGTGCGTCGTTGATCGAGGCAGGTCCGCGCCTCCTCGACGTGGCCGGTCTTTCCGCGGACGACGTAACGGCCGAAGCGGCCGACGTCCATCGCGCCCACCGCGAGCATCCCGTGCAGCGCCGGATCGATGTACGCGTCCCACGCCGACTCGTCGTAAGGCCGGATCCATTCGGCGAGATCGGTCGCGGGCGCGTGGGCGACGTGGAGCGTGATCCGGTCGCCGGCGTCGTCGTAGTCGGCGAGGAAGTGATCCGCCTCGACGGGGATGTCGACGCGCCGGCAGACGACACGAGCGACGCCGTCGTCGCCGCGCGGAGGATCGGGGTCCTCGAGATCGGCGCGCGGCACCAGGTAGAACGTGGTCGTCGGCAGCTGCGGGCGCGTCAGCGCCGCGTGGGCGAGGCGCTCGACGAGATCGGTGTGCGGCACGAGATCGTCGAAGGCCGCCGCGAACCCGATCTTGAACGCGGTGTGGAGCACGACCACGTAGTTGCGCGTCAGGGCGATCTGATGGACCGACTGCGTGATCGCGACCTCGCGCTCGTCCGGCAGGACGAGCCGCCAGCGGGAGAGCCTGCCGGTGCCGTCCCACCGGACCAGATCGGTGAACGTGTCGGGCACGACCCGCAGGTGCTCGTCGAGGATGCGCTCGAGCGCGCGGTCGATGCGCGTGGTGCCTCGCTCCACCCGCCGGTGCAGCCAGCGGTACGCAGCGTCGAGCCCGACGATCGACGCGACCCGCTCGAAGGCCCGCGCGATGCGAGGAGGCAGCTTCATCAAGAGGTGAACGAGCGGGATCGTCGCCGCGAAGTTCTGCACGCCGCGGCCGTAGTTGATCGTGAAGAGCTCCCCCGTCCGTCGGTCCCACGCCGGATGCGCGGGGCTCAGGTACACCGGGAACGCCGCCCACGGGAGCGCCTCCGGGCGCCACTCGGTGCGGCGTCCGACCGGCCCGAGCACCGACAGGCTCACGGGGTCCAGCTCCATCGGCCGGCCCGCGTCGTAGGCGAGGACCATGCGCGTCGGCTCCGCGCCCCGCTTCATCGGAACGAACGCCGTGTTCGCGAAATCGCGCGCTCCGAGCCGACCCAAGCGCAGGATTCCGGACGTGTGGAAGCGATAAGGCTCGAGCCCCGGCGTGGTCGAGGTCAGCTCGTCGGCGACGCCGTCGTGGGTGCGCGCGATGCGGCTCGTCAGCGTGACCCCCGTGGGTGCCAAGTCGAAGCGACACACGAGCCCGTCCCCGACGAGCATCGTCGAGCGCCGCTCCGGCGGAACGCGCGGAACGGTCCCCGCCGGCGCGACGAGGAAGAGATGCCCGCCCAAGTCGCTCGGGATGGCGCCATCGACGACGTCGAAGGGAAGCGAAGTGTGCTCCACGCGACGGGTGCGGACCGCGGAACGTGGAACGCGAGGAAAAGGTGGCGACACGCGAACAGCCTACCGAAGGTGGATTGGCTTTACGACCCCGGCGCCCACCGATAGCGCGTTTGACCGACCCGGCGGCAGCGCACCTCACCCATCGGCGCGCGGGGGCTGCTAGCAGCCCGTCGAAGAACCGAGCCCGAAGGATTTCGGAGCGCGACGGGTCCAGATCGCCGTCCGGCCCGACGACGCGATGCCGTAGCATCGTGGAGGAGGGACGGGCGGCGAGACGGGCCCGTCCCGCCCGAAAGACGAGGAGCGAAGTTCTTCAACGGGCTGCTAGGCTGGCCGCCGGTGGTCAAGTATCTCGGAAGCAAACGGCTGCTCGCGCCGGCGATCGTCGCCGCGGTGCGCGCGTTCGGCGACGTGCGGAGCGCGCTCGATCTCTTCAGCGGGACGGCGCGCGTCGGCCGCGCGCTCAAGGCCGCCGGGCTCCACGTCACCTCGAACGATCACCTCGCCTTCGCGGCGACGCTGGCGCGCTGCTACGTCGAAGCCGACGCCCGCGAGCACCTGAGGGCCGCCGAGCGCATCATCGACGAGCTCCGGCGCATCCCCCCGCGCCCGGGATACTTCACGCAGACCTTCTGCGTCGACGCGCGCTACGTCCAGCCGCACAACGGCGCGCGCGTGGACGCGATCCGCGATGCCATCGCACAGCTCGCGCTGCCGCCGGTCCTCGAGTCGATCGCGCTCACGTCGCTCATGGAGGCGGCCGACCGCGTCGACTCCACGACGGGCGTGCAGATGGCCTACCTGAAGGAGTGGGCGCGCCGCAGCTACGCCGACCTCGAGCTGCGCGTGCCCGCCCTCCTCGAGGGCCCCGGCCGCGCCCTCTCCCTCGACGCCGCGGAGGCGGCCGAGGTGGAGGCCGACGTGGCCTACCTCGACCCGCCGTACAACCAGCACAGCTACCTCGGCAACTACCACGTGTGGGAGACGCTGGTGCGCTGGGACGCGCCCGAGACCTACGGCGTCGCGAACAAGCGAACCGATTGCCGCGACTACAAGAACCCCTTCAACTCGAAGAAGCGCATCGCGGGCGCGCTCGCCGAAGTCATCGCCCGCGTGCGCGCGCCGCATCTCATCGTGTCGTTCAGCGACGAGGGCAACCTCTCTCGCGCCCAGCTCGAAGCGATGCTCGGGACGCGCGGTCACGTGCGGGTCGTGGCCGCCGACTTCAAGCGCTACGTCGGCGCGCAGATCGGCATCTACAACCCGCGCGGCGAGAAGGTCGGCAAGATCAGCCACCTGCGCAACCGGGAGATGCTCTTCTTCGTCTCGCCCGATCGCGCGGCGGTCGAGCGCGCGAAGGAGGCCGCGTTGCGCGAGCTCGGCGAGCGAAGCCGACCGGCCGCCGACGCCGAGCCCGCGCCGAGCGTCAGGGCTGCTCGGTGATCTCGCCGCGCAGCGAGCGGCTCACGAGGCGGTGGACCTCTTCCTTCGGAAGATCCTGCCCGAGGAGGAACGCGAGCTTCGCGAGCGCCGCTTCGGGCGTCATGTCGCCTCCCGGCACGACGCCCGCGTCCATCAGCGCGCGCCCCGCCGCATAGCTCGGGCTCGCGCGGCCGCGCAGGCACTGGGTGACGTTGACGATCACCACCCCGCGCTCGGTCGCCTCGCGGAGCGCGCCGAGCAGCCCCTCGTCGCGATCGGGCGCGTTGCCGGCGCCGAAGGTCTCGAGCACGAGGCCCTGGAGCGGCGGGCGCAGCACGTTCTCGAGCAGCGCGCGATTGATGCCCGGATAGAGCCGCAGCGCGGCGACCTGGGTGTCGATGTCGGTGTGCACCCGCAGGCCGTCGGCGCCGGGGCGGCGCACCAGATCCCAGCGCACGTCGACCTCGATGCCGATCTCGGCGAGCGGCAGGTGGTTCGGCGACGCGAAGCTATCGAGGCTGAGCGCGTCGACCTTGGTGCTGCGGTTCCCGCGAAAGAGCTTGTGGTGGAAGTAGACGGTGACCTCGGGGATCGCGTAGTGACCGGCGATCACCAGCGCGCCGAGGAAGTTGTCGAGCGCGTCGTTGCGCAGGTGCTCGAGCGGGATCTGCGCGCCCGTGAGCACGACCGGCTTGCCGAGCCCTTCGAGCATGAAGCTCAGCGCGCTGGCGGTGTAGGCCATCGTGTCGGTGCCGTGCACGACGACGAAGCCGTCGTAGTCGTCGTAGGCCTCGGCGATGTCGGCGGCGAAGCGGACCCAGTCGCGCGGCCCGACGTTCGCCGAGTCGAGGAGCGGGTCGTACGCCTTCACGTCGTAGGCGACGCGGCGCTCGCCCTGCGACGGATAGGTCGTGAAGCGGGGCCGCGAGGGATCATGCAGCTGTGGGAGCGAGCCGATCTTGTCGGCGAACCACCCCGGCACGGGCTCGTACCCGCGCGGCCCCTTTCGCATCCCGATCGTCCCGCCCGTGTAGAGCACCAGCACGCGCGAGATCGCGTCGGTCATCGATCGCACCTCGTCAGAAGCTCTTGCCGTCGACCTTGTTCACGGTGAGCTGCTCGGGGTCGACGCCGTCGAGGCAGCGCACGTTGATGGCGGCCATCTCGCCGTGCGGGCTCTGGCCGCGGGCGAACGACTTGATGCCGCACACCTTGCAGAAGACGTGATGGATCGCGTGCTTGTTGAACTGGTAGTCGGTCAGCGAGTCCTCGCCCGACACCAGCGTGAACGCGGTGATCGGCGCGAACGCGAGCAGCGTCCCCGAGCGCCCGCACATCGAGCAGTTGCAGCTCACGACCGGCTGGGAAAGGTCGAGCTTCACCGCATAGCGAACCCGGCCGCAGTGGCAGCCGCCCTCGTACGTCGTCTCACTCATCGTCATCCTCCTGAGTCAGGTCGAACTGCCGGCGCACCCGCTCGTCCACGACCGAGACGCCTTCCTGGCCGAGGTTGGCACGGCTGGCCATGAGGTCGAGCACGATCTCGCGGCTGTGCCGGTAGCCGTTCTCTCGAATCCGCGCGCGCATGTCGTCGACCGGCTGGACCATGTAGTGCCAGCGCTCGCCGGGCGGATAGGGCGCGCCCCGCTCGCGGAAGGTGCGCAAGACGACCGAGCGCGTGTCGGTCGGGAGCGCGTCGAGGTTCGCCCGGAACTCGGGGCCGAAGCGGAAGAACTGCTCGGCGTTCGAGAGATAGAGCACGCGGACGGGGATCTCGAGCCGCCTCGCCGCGCGGGCCACCGCCCGCAGCGCTCCGTTCGCCGTGAGGTCGCCGTTGCGGGCGATGATCCGGCCGCCGTGATGGAGCGCGCGCACCCGCCGGTAGAGCGCGGGGTCGGCGAGCCAGCTCGCGCCAACGCCGCCTCGCACGTTGCGCTCGGCGCGCCGGAGAACGCGGTGCATGCGCTCGCGGTTTCGCCGGTACGCGCCGGCCACCTCGCCGGCTCGCGGATCCCCGGCCAGCGCCTCGCGCAAGAGCGCGATGGTCGCGGCCTCGTTCTCCGGCGCGAAGCGGGCGACCAGCGCGGCCGGATCGTCCGACGCCGGCACGAGCACGCCGTACATGCGGTGCACGAGCGAGACGAGCGGATCGAAGTCGACGATCCACACGAGCTCGGCGTTCTGGACGGCGGCGAGCGTGTAGCACTGGTCCGAGCCGACGCCGACGAAGGCGCCGCCGCGATCGCGCACGTGCTCGTACCAGAGCTCGTGATGAGACTCGTTGCTGACCGGATAGAACTCGTCCGGCACCGGCGTGTCCTCGTTCGGCACGTCGTTCGCGATGTCGCGAGCGGCGTCGGAGAGCGGCGCGGAGAGGTCGTCGGGGGCCGAAGGCTGCGCGTGCGCGAT
>Ga0079224_100015981_pt1 | contig 10521 bp, 8 predicted proteins | sample Stecom2015_FD_80414 | JGI IMG/M metagenome (GOLD analysis project Ga0079224, IMG submission 80414) | Agricultural soil microbial communities from Utah to study Nitrogen management - Steer compost 2015 | ecosystem: Environmental > Terrestrial > Soil > Agricultural land | place: USA: Utah...
GCCCTCGTATCGCGGCCGTTCGCTGCCCGCGAAGTAAGCCTCGATCTTCTCCTGCGCCGCGTCCCATCCACCCGACTCCTTCAGGTATTTCTCCACCTGCTGGTCGATGGCGGTGTTCATGAAGAAAGCGAGGATGATGGGCGCGGGGCCGTTAATCGTCATCGAAACCGACGTCGTCGGAGAACAAAGATCGAAACCGGAATAAAGCTTCTTCATGTCGTCCACGGTCGCGATCGAGACACCTGAGTTGCCGACTTTGCCGTAGATGTCCGGGCGTTCGTGCGGGTCTTCGCCGTAAAGCGTCACGGAATCGAAGGCGGTGGACAACCGTGCCGCTTCCTGTCCCAGTGACAGGTAGTGAAAGCGGCGGTTGGTGCGCTCCGGCGTTCCTTCCCCGGCGAACATGCGGGTGGGATCTTCGTTCAGCCGGCGATATGGATAGACGCCGCCGGTGTATGGATACGCTCCGGGGAGGTTCTCCTTCATCAGGAATGTCAGCAGCGCGCCCCAGTCCCTGAAATTCGGTACCGCGATCTTCGGGATCTTCTGCTGGCTTAAGGACTCGCGATAGTTCGAACCCTTCACCTCCCTGCCGCGCACGACGTAACTGTAGGTATCCTCCCGCACGGCCGCGCGGCGGGCAGGCCAGCTCTTCAACAATTCTGTCGACTCGTGCGAAAGCTGTTTCAGCGCCTCCTGGTACTTTCTCCGCAAGAGAAGCACGGAGTCGTCCGCATCGCCCGCGGCAAGCCCCTCTTCCGGGTACGGATCCAGCGCCGCCGGCAGCCGCGGATCATCGATGACCTTCAGTGCCTCGAAGCAGTGTTGCAACTGGCTGGCCCAACCGGCCTGCGACAGGACCTGCTCGTTGATGGCCCTGCCCTGCTCGGAAATCTCCGAAAGATAACGAACGCGTGCGCCGGGGATCACCGCCATCGCGCGCGGTTCCTTCTCCTCGACGTCGATGGCTGGCGTCCACTCGTCGCGATCGAGATCCAGCCGGTCCGCAAGCCTCCGGCACAACTGGTAGAACATCCAGCTGATGCCAGGGTCGTTGAACTGGCTGGCGATCGTGGGATACACCGGCACTTCCTCGTCCGGCGCCTGGAACTTCAGGTGATTGCGCTTCCACTGCTTGCGTACGTCGCGAAGCGCGTCTTCCGCACCGCGCTTGTCGTACTTGTTGAGCACGATGAGGTCGGCGAAATCGATCATGTCGATTTTCTCGAGCTGGCTCGCCGCTCCATAGTCGCTCGTCATGACGTACACCGAAAAGTCGACCATGTCGACGATCTCGCTGTCGCTCTGCCCGATGCCGGCTGTCTCGACGATCAGCAGGTCGAAACCCAGCGACTTCAGGTACAGGATGTGGTCCGCCAGCATTTCGCTGGTGGCGAGGTGCTGGCGCCTGGTGGCAAACGAGCGCATGAACACGCGCTCCGAGCGCAGCGAGTTCATGCGAATGCGGTCGCCAAGGAGAGCGCCGCCGGTGCGCCGTCGCGTCGGGTCCACGGCCAGCACCGCTATCCTCCATTCAGGAAACGACAAGAGGAAGCGATTCAGCAATTCGTCCGTGACGCTGCTCTTGCCGGCACCGCCGGTGCCGGTGATGCCGATGACCGGCACCTTTCGCGATTTCACCTGCCACTCTTTCCGCAGCTTTTTAAGAGCGACGTCATCGAGCACGCCGTCCTCTATCGCGGACACCATCGCGGCCACGTCCACGATGCGGTCGAGGCTCGCCTGCTGCGGAAGCGCCGTTTCGCGGCGTGCTTTTTGCGTGCGCGCAACCAGGTCTTCGATCATGTCGTCGAGACCCATCTTCATGCCGTCGTGCGGGTGGTAAATGCGCTCCACGCCGTAGTCCATCAGTTCGCGTATTTCCTCGGGGGTGATAGTCCCGCCGCCACCGCCGAAAACCCTGATGTGCGAGGCATCGAGTTCGCGCAGGCGGTCGATCATGTAGCGAAAGAATTCGATGTGGCCGCCCTGGTAGGAACTAACGGCTATGCCGTCGGCGTCTTCCTGGATTGCCGCGCGGACGATGTCGTCTACGCTGCGGTTGTGGCCCAAATGGATGACCTCGGCTCCCTTCGACTGGATCAGCCGGCGCATTATGTTGATAGCGGCGTCGTGGCCGTCGAACAGCGAGGCCGCTGTGACAAACCGGAGAGGGGCTTTCGATGCCTTGCCGGAAGCCTCCGGCAGGTCGCTGGCGGACACGCTCATCTTTTCCTCCGACGGTGTGGCGGATTGTGGCGGCTGGGTTCCCATTCTTTACGCGGAACCTCCGGAATCAGCCAGGAATCGCTAAAAATTCAATGGATTGCAGCGTTGCAAAAATTCTAATCCCGATTAAAATAATGCAGCTACGCCGCGAACACAAGTGCCTGCTTGCGGCGAGACCTCCCTTTCGCGCGGCGAGGCCTGACCCTGACCGCAGGCGAGGAGCCCAGGTGGCCAAGACCGTAGATGAAACGCGCTTCGAGCTTAAGCGGCACCGCCTGCTGAAAGCCGCGGCAACCTGCTTCAACCAGAAGGGCTACAGCGGCACTTCGCTTAAAGACGTCGCGCGCCACCTCGGCCTCACAGACGCGGCGCTCTATTATTACGTCAAGAACAAGGAAGAACTGGTCTACCAGTGCTACCTTCGCGGCGCCGAACTCGGGCGCGAGGCGATGGAGCGGGCACGAGCGGAGGGGAAGACCGGCTTTGAACAGGCATACTTGTATATCCATTATCACGTGGAGGTCATGGTCGGAGAACGCGGCCCGGTTGCGATCATGAGTGAAATCCCTTCGCTCAAGGAGACGCATCGCGAGGAGATCCTGCAAATTTCACGGAAGCACAGCAGCGAATTCGAGAAGATCATCCAGCGCGGCATCGACGACGGCAGTGTGGGACCATGCAATGTACGCATGACGGGGAACGCCATCATGGGAGCGATCAACTGGATTCCGAAATGGTTCCACGGCGACGTGGAAACCGCAGACAAAGTCCTGAAGGAGTTTCCCGCGTTACTTACGCGGTGCCTGCTTCCGCTCAAGCCTGACGCTCCCGGCCAATAGCTCCTCAGGGAATGTCCAGCGTCTTTAGTTCCTGGCGAACCTCCGACTCCAGCTTCTCGAGCAGGGCGGGATCCTCGATACCTGCCTGCGCGGCATCCTTAGTCGTGGACAGGTACTGCAGACGTTCGATGAGCCTCGTGCGCACCCAGCGACGATAGCCGTCGTTCGTGTCGCTTCCCGCATAACCCGCGGCGAGCGGTACGCTCGCATCTGCCAGTCCCTCGGCGGGCGCATCGCCTTCTCTCAGAATGTCGAGATCCTTGCGGATCAAGTCCAGGAGCAGCTTCCTGTCGCCGTACTGTTGCCACAGTTCCGCAAATCGCTCATCCGCCTGCTCCACTTCGGCGGACTGCAGAGAGTTCTGCAAGGCATCGCGCGCCTTGACGAAAGGTCCCTCGCCGCGCTCTGCCGCCAGGCGGTACCAGGCGAGCGCCTCTGCGGCATTTTCGGGAACCCCCTTGCCCTTCAGGTGCATGAAACCAACCATGTACTGCGCGTACTTGTCGCCGAGGGGCGCCAGTTCTTTTTCGTAGATCAGAAGCGCCCGGCCATAATCCCCCGAGGAGAAGACGCTCTCGACGCGGTCCTGGATCCTGAGCGTCCGGCCGTCCAATGGCGCTCCGGGAAATTGGCGGTACTCCTCTGCAGGCGACGCCAGCGCCGTGACTGCGGTGAACACAAACGCGACCGCTCCTGCCCGGAGCAGGTTCAACAGCGAATGTGTCGTGGGAAAGAATTTGTTCAAGCGAACCTCTCGTCCGGGACGGTTCGCGCGCCAGCGCGGTCGATTATCCATCCGGGGAATATATTCGTTTGAGACTATCCCTCGATGCCTGGAGTTCCTCTTGAACGGTCGCGAGCCTGCAACCTCGGGCTTACTGCGGGTCCTCAAATTCCGGTGCGCGCTTATGCAAATTCGCCATAACCGCCTCCTGGTTGCCGGCGGAACCCAGCAGCGAACGCTGCAACTGTGCTTCGCGCCGCAGCGCTTCTGCCGGCGCTTTATCAAGCGATTCGTTGAGGAGCGACTTGATTGCCCTGACCGCCTCTGGCGAGCGCTCCGCTATAGCGGTGGCCAGCTGCTTCGCCGCTCCGAGCGGGTCGTCTTCGAGTGCGGTGACCAGGCCAAGCTTCAACGCATCAGTGCCGTCGACGACTTTTCCGGTGTAGGCCAGAAGCCTGATCCTGTCTGCCGGTACGGTGTGGCGCATCGTTACCGTAATGCCCATATCGGGGATGATGCCCCAGCGGATTTCCATGATAGAGAATTTGGCCGATGGCGCTGCGATGCGTATGTCGGCACCCATGGCAATCTGCAGTCCCGCCCCGTAGGCGACGCCGTGGACGGAAGCGATGACGGGAACCGGCAGCTCGCGCCAAACCATCGCCGCGCTTTGGTAGAGATTCCCTGTCGGCCCCCGGTCCTGCATCAGCTCTTCCCTTGCAGCGGCGACCTCCTCGCCGTCAAAAACCGACATGTCGATCCCCGAGCAAAAGCTTTCGCCGGCACCGGCAAGAACCACGGCACGCACGGTCTTGTTCCGGCCTAACAACTGGCCAGCTTCAACCAGGGCTTCGAATGCTTCGGGATCGAGCGCGTTGTGTTTCTCCGGCCGGTTAATGCGCACCAGCGCCACATGATTCTCGATCTGCAGGTCAATACGATCGTTCATTGGCTTAAAACTCCAGGTCCGCACCTACGCGGCCAGCGTACACTTCCCGTTGCTCAGAACGATGCTGTTGCGCGCCTTTACCGAGCAACGGAAGGATACGATGTTCCGGTCCTGCCACATATCCGTGACAAGCGTGTCGCCCGGATAGACCGGCGCGGAGAAGCGCGCATCGAAGCCGGTTATGAGCGTGTGGTCGTAGTCGCAGATCGTGTTGAGAATCGCCCGGCAAGCAATGCCGTACGTACAACGGCCATGCAACAATGGCCGGGCGAAACCCGCCTCGCGCGCCACCGCCGGATCGGCGTGCAGGGGGTTACGATCTCCCGAAAGTCGGAACAGGAGTGCCTGGTCGGGTCGCGTGATACTCGAGCAGCTCAGGTCCGGATCGCGCTTCGGCAACAGGTGCCGCTCTGGCAGCGTGCCCTTCGAGCCGCCGATTCCGCCATCGCCCCTCGCGACCAGCGTGCTGTTGAGCGTGAAGAGGGCAGTGTCGTCTTTTTTCAGCCGTGCCTCGGACTGCACCACGATCATGGCGCCGTGCGCGACGCCCCTGTCGTACACCCCGAGTACCCGCCGGTTCAGCAGCAACTCCGCGGCGGCCGGCAACGGCCGGTACAGCTCGAGACGCAACCCTCCGAGCAGGATTTTGGCGACCTGGAGTCCGCTCTCCGCCAGGAAGTCCGACGGCGGCAGCATGCTCGCGAACGTTGGAACGGTTTTCAAAGCCTGGGCTTCGTAGGCGTAGGGCAATTCCTTGACGTTGTCCGGCGCACTGCAGAAGCCGACACCGAGCGCGTACAGCATAGCGTCCCCGTCGGTGTAACTGACCGGCTGGTCGTCGATTGCCGTCGCCAGCAGTGCTTCGTATTTTGATGACATCTTTGGGGCCGGGATTCTATTGGGGTGGCCCGGGGCCGGCAAGTTATCTTACGATTGGGTCATCCTGGGATGCCGCGGTCGGGTATGAAAGCAGACAGCTCACTAAGCTTAAGGCCGGCTCACCGTTCCGAGGCGGCCGCCATGGCAGCCCTTTCACGGCTGCATGTAGAGCACGGCCTTCGCTGGCGCTGGACGCCGCCACGCGTACGGCAGCAGATAGAAGATCCCGACACGATGGCGCTGGTGGCCTCGGTAGGCGGCCAGATCGCCGGCTTTGCGATCATGCACTTCGGCGATCTGCGGGCGCACCTGGTCCTGCTGGTCGTTGAGCCGCGGTTCCGGAAGTCGGGAATCGGCAGCGCCCTCCTGCGCTGGCTGGAAGCTTCCTGCGTCACCGCCGGGATACTGGACATCCGGCTGGAGGTTCGGGCAGGCAATCAGCTTGCGCAGAAGTTTTACCGAAACCGGGGGTTCACGATTGCCAATCGGATTCCCGGGTATTACGACCGGAGGGAAGCTGCCGTCGTCATGGAGCGAAAACTCACGGCCTAGTAGCTTGAACGAGCTCAACCGGTAAAGCCGAGGCCCAGCTCCGCGAGCGGCCTCACTGCCCTCGCAGCTTTCTCGGCGTGCGCGCTCGCCGCGGTGCCGTCCCTGACGCGCCCGGCGACGCCCTGCAGGATCGCGGCGATGCGGAAGAAGTTGTAGGCGGAGTAGAAATCCCGGTTCTCGATCGAATCGCGTCCGGTGCGTTCGCAATAAGCCCGTACGTATTCCTCCTCGGTAGGTATGCCGAGCGCCTCCAGGTCCTTGTCCCTGAGCCCCGTGGAACCGACACCGATTTCCGGCATCTGCCACGCCATCAGGTGATAGGTGAAGTCGCCAAGCGGATGACCGATGGTAGACAGTTCCCAGTCGAGCACCGCGATGACGCGTGGCTCGGTCGGATGCAGGATCATGTTGTCGAGACGGTAGTCCCCATGCACCAGCGAGGTGGATTCGTCCTCCGGCACGTGTTCCGGCAGCCAGCTCATGAGCCTGTTCATCGCGTCGATCTGCTCGGTCTCGGATGCGCGATACTGCTTCGACCAGCGCGCGATCTGCCGGGCGAAATAATTACCGGGCTTGCCGAAATCCTCGAGGCCGAGTGCAACCCAGTCGAACCGGTGCAGGTCCGCGATTGTCTGGTTTACATGGTCGTAAATTGCCGCTCGCTCTTCGCGGTCGACACCCGGCAGGTCGAGACTCCAGAAGATTCGCCCTTCGACGTACGCCATCACGAAAAACGGAGTGCCGACGACCTCCTCGTCCTCGCACATGAGGTAGGGCTTCGGCACGGGAAAACCGGCACGATGCAGGGCCGAGATGACGCGGTATTCCCGGTCGACGGCATGCGCCGAACGCAGGAGCTTACCCGGCGGCTTGCGCCGCAGGACGTAGCTTCCACCGGGCGATTCGAGCAGGTACGTGGGATTGGACTGGCCACCCTTGAACTGCCGCACGACCAGCGGTCCGGCGAAGTCCGGCATATGATCCCGAAGGTAAGCTTCGAGACGGGACGCGTCGAACCGGTGCGCTTCGCTGACCTCGCGCGTACCCGAAAACTGCTCCTGCCGCGTTGCCACGCCGGACGTTGGTCAGGAAGCGCGCGGCTTCACGAAGAAGTCGGGCTGGAGCTCCGCCGATGGATCGACCGCGTATCCGGAGAGATCCGTAATGCCGGCGCTCTCCAGCGTTTCGTCGTCGATGCAGAAATTGCCGGTGAACTCGCGGGCAGGTTTCGACAGGATCACGTGCGCGGCATCGCCCAGTATCTCGGGCTTTCTCGACCGGCGGACGAGGTCGTCGCCACCCAGCAGGTTCTGCACCGCGGCGGTTGCGATGGTGGTCCGTGGCCACAGCGCGTTGACGGCTATCCCTTTCTTCCGGAACTCGCCGGCCATGCCGAGCACGCAGAGGCTCATGCCGTACTTCGCAATCGAATAGGCAACATGCGGCGCGAACCACTTCTCCTCCATCTCCAGCGGTGGCGACAGGTTCAGGATGTGCGGGTTGGCGGCCTTTTCCAGGTGCGGCAGGCAGGTCTTCGACACGAGGAACGTACCCCGGGTGTTCACCTGGTGCATCAGGTCGAAGCGGCGCATCGTAATGCGCGAGGTGGGCTCCAGCGCGATCGCGCTGGCATTGTTTACGCAGATGTCGATGCCGCCGAATTCCTCGACGCCCTGGCGCACCGCCGCCTCCACCTGCTCTTCGAAACGGATGTCGCAGACGACAGGTAGCGCATTCCCGCCGGCTGCCTTGATCTCTTCCGCCGCCGTGTAGATTGTTCCGGGCAGCTTTGGGTGCGGTTCAGCGGTCTTCGCTGCAATGATGACGTTCGCACCGTCTTTCGCGGCGCGAAGCCCAATAGCAAGGCCGATACCCCGGCTGCCGCCTGTGACGAATAGTGTCTTGCCCGCGAGCTGTCGCTCAGTCATGTCTGCTGCCCCACCCTTGGTTCCCTAAACATGATACCCGCTGCCGAAGCTCTGCGCGCCGGTAGCCGGTCGAGAGAAGACTACATGCGAAAGATGCCGTAGGGCATGTCCTCGTCGCGCAACCGGTTCACCGCAGCGGAGACGGCCTGCCCGAGCACGCGCCGTGTGTCGACCGGATCGATGACGCCATCGTCCCACAGCCTCGCGCTTGCGTAATAAGGGTGGCCCTGGGAGTCATACTGTTTGCGAATCTCATCCTCGAACTTTTTCTGTTCCGCGTCCGGCCACTCCTCACCCCGCGCCTCCAGTCCTTCGCGGCGGACCGTGGACAGCACCAGTGCCGCCTGGTCCCCTCCCATGACCGAGATGCGCGCGTTCGGCCACATCCACAGGAAGCGCGGCCCGTAGGCGCGCCCGCACATCGCGTAATTACCGGCGCCGAACGACCCGCCGATAATTACGGTGAACTTGGCAACCGAAGACGTAGCCACAGCGTTGACCATCTTCGCACCGTCCTTGGCAATTCCGGCCTGTTCGTATTTCTTTCCCACCATGAAGCCGACGATGTTCTGCAGGAATACCAAAGGGATGCCGCGCCGGTTGCACAACTGGATGAAGTGCGCGCCTTTCTGCGCGGACTCCGAGAACAGGATGCCATTGTTCGCGATGATGCCGATCGGGTATCCGTACAGGTGCGCGAAACCGCACACCAGGGTCGGACCGTACAGCGCCTTGAACTCCTGGAACTCCGAACCATCCACCAGCCGCGCGATAACTTCCCGGACGTCGTAGGGGAAACGGAAATCGCGCGAAACGACGCCGTACAACTCCTCGGCCGGATACGCGGGTTCTGCCGCTTCGCGAAGCTGTAACGGTGCCGGGCGGGGACGGTTCAGGTTCGACACGATTTCCCGCACGGTTGCCAGCGCTTCCATGTCGTTCGCGGCCAAATAGTCCGTCACGCCGGATATCCTGCTGTGTACGTCTCCGCCGCCCAACGACTCGGCATCGACGACTTCGCCGGTTGCCGCTTTGACCAGCGGCGGTCCGCCGAGAAAAATAGTGCCCTGGTTGCGGACGATGATCGCTTCGTCGCACATCGCCGGCACGTACGCGCCACCGGCCGTGCAGGACCCCAGTACGGCAGCAACCTGCGGGATGCCCCGCGCGGACATGCGCGCCTGGTTGAAGAAAATGCGCCCGAAGTGGTCGCGGTCCGGGAAAACCTCGTCCTGTTTCGGCAGGAAAGCTCCGCCGGAGTCGACCAGGTAGATGCAAGGCAATGCGTTCTGTGCCGCGATTTCCTGGGCCCTCAGGTGCTTCTTCACGGTGAGGGGGTAGTAGGTTCCGCCTTTTACCGTTGCGTCATTTGCGACGATCATGCAGTCGACTCCGCTAACCTGGCCGATCCCGGTTACGATGCCGGCTGCGGGTACCTGGTTATCGTACATGCCGTATGCAGCGAGCTGGCCGACTTCGAGGAAGGGTGCGCCCCTGTCGACGAGGCTGCGGATCCGGTCCCGGGGCAGCAGCTTGCCGCGCGCAAGATGTTTCTCCCGCGCGCGATCGCTACCGCCTTTTGAAATCGTCTCCTGAAGTTCCTTGAGCTCCCGGGCGAGGTTCATGTTGGCAGCGGCGTTCTTCTCGTACTCTTCCGACGAGCTCTTTATTTTGGTTTTGATTTTCGGCATTCGGAAGGACGATCACCCGGTGGCGTTGAACAGCTCGCGTCCGATCAGCATGCGACGGATTTCGCTGGTGCCGGCGCCGATCTCGTAGAGCTTTGCGTCGCGCCAGAGGCGCCCGGCTGGATACTCGTTAATATAACCGTTTCCACCCAGCGCCTGTATGGTTTCGCCTGCCATCCAGGTTGCTTTCTCCGCGGCCAGCAGGATACAACCCGCGGCGTCGAACCGGGTCGTCTGCGAGCGGTCGGCGGCACGCGCAACGGCATAAACGTAGGAACGGCAGGCGTTCATGATCGTATACATGTCGGCGATCTTCCCCTGCATGAGCTGGAAGGTGCCTATCGGTTGCCCGAACTGCTTGCGATCATGCACATACGGCATGACGAGATCGAAGCAGGCGCGCATGATGCCGAGCGGACCGCCGGCAAGGACAAGCCTCTCGTAGTCCAGGCCGCTCATGAGGATCGTCGCACCCTGTCCTTCGCTGCCAAGCAGGTTCTGCTCCGGCACCTGGCAATCGTCCAGCACGATCTCGCCGGTGTCCGATCCGCGCATCCCCAGCTTGTCCAGCTTCTGCGCCGTGGAAAAACCCGGCATACCGCTTTCTACGATGAAAGCGCTCAGGCGAGCTTTCCCTGAACCGCCGTCGGTGTTTGCGTAAACGATCACGACGTCGGCCTCCGGCGCATTCGTGATCCACATCTTGCTGCCGGACAGGACGTAGTGACCGTCC
>Ga0079224_100015982_pt1 | contig 10521 bp, 7 predicted proteins | sample Stecom2015_FD_80414 | JGI IMG/M metagenome (GOLD analysis project Ga0079224, IMG submission 80414) | Agricultural soil microbial communities from Utah to study Nitrogen management - Steer compost 2015 | ecosystem: Environmental > Terrestrial > Soil > Agricultural land | place: USA: Utah...
TGCCCCTCCGAGTGTCGATGCATTTATCGAGGCAGCAACCGAGGCCAGGTATCCGCATTTCTATCAGCGGCATGGTAATCCGGTGAGCAGTCAGACGGCCGAACTGTTGGCGAAGCTGGAGGGCAAAGAAGCAGCCCTATTGACGGCAACCGGGATGGCGGCGATCAGCACGGCTATCCTGTCGGTAGTCAAGGCCGGCGACCACGTGGTTGCCCAGCAGTCCCACTATTCGGCGGCAAGCATATTTTTAAAGGAAGTGCTACCCCAATTCGGCATAGCGGTATCCTACGTTAATCAGGTGGATAATGTCGCCTTCCAGGAAGCAATCCGGGAAAATACGACATTAATCTATCTCGAAACGCCGTCCAACCCTAATCTTTCCATCACCGATTTGGCGTTCGTCGCGGCAGTGGCGCGGGAAAACGGCATTACCACGATTTGTGACAACACCTTTGCCAGCCCCATCAACCAGCGGCCGGGCGATTTCGGCATCGATATCGTTGTGCACAGTGCTACGAAATACCTGGGCGGGCACAGTGACCTCACCGCGGGGGTCATCTGCGGTACGGCTGATGCGGTCAACCAGGCTTGGAAAAAACTGTTGTCGTTTGGCGGGTCGCTGTCGCCGTTTGATGCCTGGCTATTGCTGCGGGGATTGCGCACCCTGGCCATGCGCGTACGGCAGATCAATGATAACGCGTTGCAGCTGGCACAATGGCTTGAACAACAGCCATTGGTCAAACGGGCGATCTACTGCGGGCTTCCTTCACACCCACAGCATGAACTCGCGCAAAAGCAGATGAAAGGGTTTACCGGCATGCTTTGCGTAGAAATAGACGGTGGCAATGAAAAGCAGCAGTTCGACCGGGCGCAAATCATATTGAACAACTTACGTGTTTTCGCCAACGCCGCAAGTTTAGGGGGCGTGGAGTCGCTTATTGTGCACCCCGCCAGCATGTGGGGCATGCACCATTCCCGGGAACAGAAGCAAAAAGCCGGTATCAGTGACGGTATGCTCCGCATCTCGGTAGGCATCGAACACATCGATGATTTGATTGCCGATTTCGAGGCGGCATTATCCCGTGTAAACGATTAGTGACAAGACGCATAATTATCGGCTCATATTGAGCGTACATCTGCATTTTTAGTATATTAGCCACCCAATTTTCCGATCATGAATGGACAACATAACATATTATCGTTTGGCGAGTTACTCCTGAGGCTGAGTTCGACCGGCGAAAGTTTTTTAGGCGAAGGCAATGCCGTATCGGTTTTTCCGGGAGGTTCCGAGGCCAACGTAGCGGCGTCGCTCGGACAGTGGGGATTGCGATGCAGTTATATGAGCCGTATACCGGACAACGAATTGTCAAGACAGGCTATACAAGTGCTGAACCGGCTGGGGGTAGACACCTCCCCCTGTTTATTGGAAGGTGACCGATTGGGGCTGTATTTCCTGCTCTCCGCCAACGGGCTCTCCAAAGGTGAAGTGGTATATGACCGAAAATATTCGTCGCTCAGCCAGCTGGAACCGGGCACGATCAACTGGGACCAGGTATTGGAAGGCTATACTTGGTTTCATTGGAGCGCACTTACCCCTGCCTTGAACACCGCTTTAGCGGCGGTCTGCAAAGAAGCGTTGCAGGCAGCGCGCAGCAGGGGGCTGGTTGTATCGGTAGATCTCAACTACCGCAATAAGCTTTGGAACTACGGCAAGCAGCCCATTGAGGTAATGCCCGAACTGGTGCAATATTGTGATGTGGTGATGGGCAATATCTGGGCGGCCAATAAGATGCTGGGTACCTCCGTCCTGGAAACGTTAGGAAGGGATACGGCCGCTGAGGTTTATTTTGAGCACGCCAAGCAGTCTGCACGGGAAGTATTTGACCTGGTGCCGCAGTGTAAGCATGTTGCCTATACCTTCCGCTTCATGGATTCACCGACACATAACCTGTTGTACGGTACGTACCACAATAGGGAGGGCGATTTCATATCCGCGATCAATGAAACGAATGAAGTAGTGGATCGCATCGGCAGCGGGGATGCATTTATGGCGGGGCTCATTTATGCATTGACGGAGAATAAAGGCGGGCAGGAAACCATCGATATGGCTACTTCGGCCGGGTTTAAAAAACTGTTTGTAAAGGGCGATTTTGGTGACGGGAAGTTTTAATTGACGATGCGGCAAGCGATACGCAGTAAGCGACAAGCTTGGTGCCTAAAGCTTAAAGTTTAAAGTAAAAAAAATGAAAGATACACTTGATCATATTCTCGCTTATCCGGTGCTGCCGGTTTATTACCACGATGATCCGCAAACGTGCATAGACGTGGTCAATGCCTGCTATGAAGGAGGGATCCGGGTTTTTGAATTTGTAAACCGCGGCGCGAATGCGCTGGAAAACTTCCGGAAGCTGCTCGAATATCGTAATGCCCGGCTCCCTGAATTGAAATTGGGCATTGGAACGATTAAAGACGCGGCAACGGCTACCCAATACCTGAAAGCCGGTGCGGATTTCATTGTCAGTCCCGTAGTTAAAGCGGAGATTGCCGAAGTCACACTCGCACAAAACGTATTGTGGATACCGGGTTGCATGACACCGACGGAGATCAGCCTGGCTGAGGACCTGGGCGCACCGTTGGTCAAGCTGTTTCCCGGTGATACCCTGGGTACGAAATTTCTTAAAGCGATCAAGCCGTTATTCCCGACAATGCGGTTTATGCCGACCGGCGGCGTAAGCCCGGACCGTCAGAATATCTCGGAATGGTTTGAGGCCGGCGTCAGTGCCGTGGGTATGGGTTCCAAGCTGTTTGCACAGCCGGACGATGCAGCCGACTATGAATGGCTGGCCGGGCGTGCAAGGGACTTAATGGAGTGGGTTAAGTAACCCGCTGAAAGGCCCCAGGAGCAGAAGTAAGTAAAAAGCTATCGAGAAAATAAGATAGCTTTTTCTTTTTAACAGCAGTGCGCCCCCCATAGCCAACAGTGCAATGGCCAATGCGGCAGCGTAAGCGATGTTATGCCCAATACCGGCGACCAGCAGGTAGACGAAATGTACCAGGCAGATATTGAGCATGAACAGTACCGCAGGTATCAGGTAATGTTCAATCAGGACGTGTTGTTTTTTTTTCATCATCCGGCAATTTTTGCGGCCTGCCGCTTTCTCATAACGTAACGGACCAGCGTATACGCGAGCAGGGCCAGTAATAACACATTGATGATAATGCCTGCGAGGAACGACGCCTCGGCGTAGCCGACAAAGAGGCTTACCAGTGCAATAGTAACGAGAAAGAGCAGCACCAGCATGCTGTAAGCAAAGACTATTTTCATCACGCGGTCCGGTGCCTGTTTTTTCTTTCCCCGGCGATAAATATAGATGACAAACCCGCTGATGGATAGAAATCCGCTGGTTAGCCCCAGAAACGCATAGATTATTTTCAATGCCAGGCCTCCGAAGTCTCCGAAATGAAGGGCTTCCTGGATAAAATAGAACTTGTCGGCCATCGATTGGTTTCGCACATCGTATTTGAAAATGGGCTCATAGGTGGTTTTCGACAGCACCAGCGTGTTGATGTTGCGCTCATAGATCAATCCGTTGATATTTCCCCTTACGGTGATGGTGGCGGAGCCGTTGGTAGAAGGGAGCAGGTGGCGGGGATCCAGGTCCGGGAACTCCTTTTTTACCGCTGACAATGCCTTTTGCCAGTCGACCACCAGCGCTCGGTCCGCATCGGGTTCCATAATGACCGGGGCTTTGTAGGCATTCGGCGTCGTGATGTTAAACCAGCGCATCAGCTGCGGCTGCAATCCCAGCCATGCGCCCGTTAAGGCAATCACCAGGTTAAAGGCCAGCGCGCTGATGCCAAGCATCTTATGCCAGTCGGCCATGATAATGCGGATATTCGCCTTTTGACGAATGGCGGGCCAGGCCTGCTTTTTCATGAAATTCCCATATATGGCCAGGCCCGTAATGGCGACAACGGCCAGGCCAATTCCGCCGAGGCCTACCAGTTGCCGCCCCCAGTACCCTTCATACAGGCGTACATGCATCTGGCGCAGGTAGTTGGCGAGGGAGTTCTGGTGGTTGCGCCATGCGACGATGCGGTCTCCGCCCACATCGATCAGGAAATCGTGGCGTTCGGAGCCTTTTCCTGCCGACGGGACAATGAGGTCGACCGATGCAACCTGTCCCTCTGTTTCCGGCAGGTTGATCATCATCGAGCTGTAATTCGGATACTGTTGGGCCAGCGTGTGGACGGAGTTGCCGAATCTGATCGTACCGGCGGTGGAGGTCGACGTTGCCGCATAATGGTTTTTCAAAATCCAGGCGTCAATCTCGGGAATAAAAACCGCCAATGCACCCGTAAGGCTGAGTATGCCAATCAATATACCCGTGTACAGCCCTACCCAATGATGTAGGCGCCAATACAGGTTCTTTTTCATATTCGCCTTACCGGTGCTTGACATGGCTATGATCAATCGATATTAAAAGGTATATCCCACGCTGACCAAAAAGTTCCGCGGTGTACCGGGAAACAGCCTGTTAAAGTCATAACCCCCCACCCAATGTGTTTTATTAAAAACATTGTTTAAGTTCGCCGACAACTTAAACCGGTCTACCGTATAGTACAGCGCCGCATCGGCTACGACGTACGACGGCAGGGTAAGGATTTCACTCAGTGTAGCCCGCGAACTCACGTAGTTGGCACCGGCACCGATGCCGATGCCGTGCAGTGCGGGTATGGAAAAGGTGTATTTGGCCCAGAGACCTCCCTGATGTTTAGGGGCATTGGGAAGCACATTGCCTTCTTCGTCCGCATTGTCACTTTTGGTGATAATGGTTTCGTTGATCGCCAAATTAGCCGTAACGCTTAAATTGGGCAGTACCTGTCCGTAGGCATCCAGTTCAATGCCCCGCGAACGCTGCTGCCCGAGCTGCCGCAGCAAATCCGGATTTCCGGGATCATTGGCGTTGATAAGGATGTTATTTTGTTCGATGTGGTAAATCGCCGCGTTGACACTCAGTAGCTTGTTCAAAAACTCCATTTTGGCACCGCCTTCGTACATGGTGCTGGTCAGCGGGTCAAATGGGCCGCCGAACCGTTCGGGATCACCGATCGTGCCGGCTCCCTGTGGTTGGTATCCCTGCGCGTACGTCACGTAAAGGCTGATCGGCTCAATGGGCGTATATACCAAACCAAAACGGGGAATGAACGCCTGTTGCTGCACCTCTTCGGCGTTGTCCTTACCGTAATTCAGGATATCGACATAGTATTCCTGCCGGAACGCCAGCAATGCCTGCAGCGGGCCCCAGCTGATCTGATCCTGTGCATATATACCGTTTACGTAATATTTGGTCACCGCCTGCGGGCTGGACACGTTGAAGTATCCGGAAATCTCAGAGATGGAATAGTCCGGATTGGTTAAATCGAAGTGGGGTACATTTGGTACTGGCCGGTTATCACGGATGAGGTAGTTGTCACGGTTTGCCGGATTATAACCGCCTATAGCCGCGTTATTGGTCGCATTTCGGTAACCCTGTGCATTGTAATTCGAGCCGCCAACGGGCGATACATTCTGGATGTAATCGTATCCGACCAGCAGCTTGTGCGTCAGTGGGCCCGTATTGAAATCACCGACGAAATAAAGCGTGATGTTGTCGTTGTAATTTTTTCGTTTTCTGCGTATGGTCTGCATTTCCATCAGAGTGGGAATTTCCGTTCCATCGGCGTCCACGGCGTACCGATTGGATGTGCGGTGTTCCAACAAATCTTCATCGTACAGAAATTTCATATAGGAGGCGTTAAATGAAATGCGGTCGCTGAATTTGTGCTGTAACGATGCCGTGGTATAAAGATTAAGTTCGTTGGCATAATCGTTTTCTTTGCCGATCGCAAACGAGATCGGGGTCGAATTCAGGTCTGTACCGGCAGAAGCCCCGAATATCGGTTGACCCCGGTCGAGCCGAGACCTGGTTTTTGAATAGACAAAATCGACGTTGACCTGGGTCCGGTGGGTCGGAATGAACGAAATGGAAGGCGCAATAACCATATCCTCGCCCCCCTGCAACACGCGGAACGATTCGGCATTCTGGTAAGCCAGATTCAGGCGGTAGAGCAACGTTTTCTCTTTGTTCATCGGTCCGGTAAAGTCGCTGGTCAGCCGGAAGGTGTTATAGCTGCCGGTGGCGAAGCTGATCGACTTGCGGTCAACATCAAGGGGTTTTTTGGTAACCGTGTTTACGGTTCCCCCGGGATCGGTATTAGCGAACAGTGCAGACGCAGGACCCTTTATCACTTCGATACGCTCCACGTTGGGCAATAACGACTGGGACCAGCTGGTCGTCGGATTGCGCAGACCATTGATCAGTGCATTGCCCGCGCGGAATCCGCGAAGTGTAAAATCATTGTTATAATAAGAATATATGTTTACGCCGCTGATATTTTTAAGCACGTCACTGGTTTTAAAAGCCTGCTGGTCGTTAATGACTTCTTTGGTCACATAACTAATAGCTTGCGGAACATATTTGATGGGCGTTTCGGTTTTGGTGCCGGAGAAGGAAGCGGTATTTTTATAGGACTGCTCTTTCCGGCCGGTAATTTCGACCGCCTGCAGCTGGTTGGATACAGGTGTTAATTCAACGGATAAATTACCGCCTTCTGTGGACGGTAGAGCCAGTGTAATGCGACGTGTTTCATACCCGAGGTACGAGAAGGATACGGTATATGAACCTGCGGGGAGGTTTTCAAAGGTAAATCTTCCCCGTTCGTCGGAAACCCGGTTGCCGATACCGGGAATCCTGACGGTTACGCCCTGGATGTACTGTTGGCCTTCGGCCGAAATCACATTACCGGATATGCGGAACTGCTGGCCGTAAACAACCGGTACGGAACCGGTAAGGAGTATAGCGAGTAAGTAAAAATAGTATTTCATTTAATGTTATTTAGACTTTTTTTAAATAATGCGCAATGTTAGCACAAATAGTTCGAAAAGTCAATTTTTTGTTGCGTTTTCCCTATTTCGTTGTGCGTTTGGCTATGCCGATAGTCCTAATTATTATTTTAAAATTGTATATTTTTGAATCGACCAATTATGTTGTTGGGCGAACCTATGAAATGGTATTACCGGATATGGATATTGCTTTTTAGCTATTTTGGCTTATTCCCCGCGCAGCGGGTCATGGGACAGTACGGATTGGGCTTTGCCGGACAGGAAGCCGTGCTTGACCAGCGCACGGGAATGGATTTGAGTGCGGATGAGCAGCTGTGTTTTAAGGGAACCGTTGAACTGTCGTTCGAATTTTCGTTCATACCAGACCAGGAAGACTACTTTGGCTATGTCGTTCGGATTATTGAGGGTGACCAAGCGAATATTGACTTAATTTACGACCGGCGGGATATTGCAGCTAACCACTTCAAGGTAGTGATTGGCGACAAATTTTCGAAAATCGCTTTTGACATTGATTCAGCCACGTTGTTTGACAGCTGGGTTCCGCTTACGATCAAATTGGATCCGAATACCGGATCGCTTGGGCTAACCAACGGGACGGATACATTTTCCGAACCGATTAATTGGGCGCGCCAAGGGTGTTTGAAAATACTTTTCGGATATAACAATTATCGGGATTTTAAGACGACCGATGTACCTGCCATGAAAGTGCGGAATGTAAAGATCCGGCAAAACGGCAAATTAACGCATCGCTGGCCACTGGATGAGGCAGCGGGTGAGGAGGTCCACGATCTTGTCCAGGGTGTGACAGCCTCAGTCAGCAACCCGCAATGGGTCAGGAAATTGCATCAGGAATGGGAACTGTTACAGGTCAGTAGGGTCGGCGGACAGGCCACTGCGGCATTTGATCCCGAAACGGAAAGCCTATATGTTGTCGGTGTCGACTCGTTATTGCATTACCGGGTGTCTCGGGGAAGAAAGACGGTTTTGAATTACCGTTCAGGCCCGCTATACCTCGCCAACGGTAGCCAATCGTTTTATGACACCCTTAGGAATCAGCTGTTGAATATTTGTATTGACCAGCATACCGTCGCGGTTTTTGATTTTGAAACATTGTCGTGGAACAGCAACTTCATGCATCCAGCACACGGTACCAATTACCTGCATTTCAATAAATTTCTTTCGCCGGCAGATAGCAATCTATATGTTTTGGGCGGGTATGGCCACTTTTCGTTTAAGAACAGTATCCAGCGGTACGTACCGGATATCAACGTGTGGCAGCCGGTAAAGCCTGGGGGTGACTTCTTTATACCCCGCTACCTGGCGGCCCTGGGAGCAACCTCAAACGGTGCATATATTTTGGGCGGATACGGGAGTACTTCGGGACAGCAAATGCTCAATCCTAAAAACCTCTATGATTTAATGTTTTTCGACGTAGCATCCGGGACGTTTACTAAACGCTATGAAATCGATGCCGGTGCAGATGATTTTGTCTTCGCCAATTCACTGGTCATCGATGAACACGCAAATAAGTATTATGGTTTGGTGTTCCCCAAACAGAAATATCACTCCAGCCTACAATTGATTACCGGTTCGTTGTCCGAACCGGCTTTCAGCAGACTGGGAAATGAAATCCCATTTCTTTTTCACGACACGCGGTCTTTTTCCGACTTGTTTTATTGTCCCGGCAGTAAACGATTTATAGCCGTCACCCTTTATTACGACGAGAATGAGGACCTCACCACAGCTAAAATTTATGCGCTTAACAGTCCGCCGCTGCCGTATACCGCCTCCTTCGCCATGGAACGAACCGGTAATGGACAGCGGTTATTATACTTCGCATTTGGCATTCTATTAATTATTGGAATTTACCTATTCCTGCGACGGGCTGCCGGAAAGCGCCGCCGTGTTTTCCCGCAGCGAAATGCCGGAACCGAAACCAGCGAACGTTTACAGCCAGCCTCGAAACCAGTTCCACAACGGCGCACGAACGCCATATTTTTATTCGGCGGTGATTTGCAGCTGTTTGATCAAACGGGAACCGACATTACGCGAAGTTTCACCCCGCTTATTAAGGAGTTGTTTCTGGTGGTGCTGCTGCATACCATCCGTTGGGGGCGTGGTATAAGTTCGGAAAAGCTTACTGAGCAGTTTTGGTTTGACAAGTCCGCCGACAGCGCGCGAAACAATAGATCCGTCAATATTGCTAAAATCAACTCTGTACTGGAAAAGCTGGGATGCGCCAAAATATCCAAGGAGTCCGGCTATTGGCGGTTGGAAACGGGCGACGAAGTTTATGTCGACTATCAGCATTACCTCACTATTGTGAATAATAAGGATGTACTGGACAAAGAACGGATCATTGAGTTATCCGCCATCGTGCAGCGGGGTGGGTTTTTATCCGAAACCGATTATGAGTGGTTAGATCCATTTAAAGCCGAGGTATCGATCCAGGTAATCAATACATATATGCGATTTGCCGATACGACCGCTATTCCGGACGATCCTGAGTTTATGGTGGAATTGGCCAACAACATTTTTTATTTCGATCCCGTCCATGAAGAAGCAATGGTGATCAAATGTAAGGCATTGGCCTATATGGGCAACCACTCATTGGCGACGCAGACTTTTGAAAATTTCTGCAACGAATATCACCATATTTATGGAGAAGAATTTGGCAAGGACTATAAAACGGTGCTTTCCTAGGACGATAGTTAAGATTTTATTAATGCTTTATTAGCAATTATCCGTAATATTGGTCAAATTTTCAGATGAAAATTGCCAATTAGGCCCGATTGATAATTTTGCCGATTGCGCTCCATTCTGGAGCTTAAACGTGTCAGCAGCAATAGATGACGACGGCATATTCCACAGATTGTGCCATCGACTTTTAGACGTCGCTTGAATTATTAACTATTTATCAAAATAAACAATTATGGATTCTAAAGACAACATGACATTATCAAACCGCCGTGAAATGCTAAAGATGCTCGGTATGGGGTCGGCAGCCGGCATGATCGGGCTTCTTGGGGGCATGGCGGATACAAAAGCCAAAGATCGGCTGACACCGCAATACGCACGTGGTGTTGCCCCGATTACCATTACCCGGGTGCGGGCGATCACTACCGCACCGGGCGGCCCCAACTTGGTTATTGTCAAGGTAGAAACTTCTGAACCCGGGCTTTATGGGTTGGGCTGTGCCACGTTCACCCAGCGTGCTGCGGTTGTCGTTCCGGCTATTGATATTTACCTGAATGAATTTTGCCAGGGGCGTGACGTTGATAATATCGAGGACATGTGGCAGGCAGCGTATGTAAGTTCGTACTGGAGGAATGGCCCGGTATTGAATAACGCGTTGTCGGGCCTTGACCAGGCATTGTGGGACATCAAGGGCAAACGTTTGGGCGTTCCCGTTTACCAGCTGCTCGGTGGAAAGACGCGTTTTGCAATCGACACCTATGCGCACGCCAGCGGACGGGATATCGAGGAAGTCTGCGATAGCGTCGGGCGCTACGTAGAACGGGGCTTCCGGCATGTGCGCATCCAGATGGGTGCCTACGGCGGTGTAGGGTTGGACA
>Ga0079224_100015983_pt1 | contig 10521 bp, 11 predicted proteins | sample Stecom2015_FD_80414 | JGI IMG/M metagenome (GOLD analysis project Ga0079224, IMG submission 80414) | Agricultural soil microbial communities from Utah to study Nitrogen management - Steer compost 2015 | ecosystem: Environmental > Terrestrial > Soil > Agricultural land | place: USA: Utah...
CCCTCCACGACCGATGTTCTCGGCTTTTCGGAGCGTGGCGCGCCGCCTCCGGGTCCGGTGGTGAAGAAGAAGGCGCCGGCCTACGACCGGGACACCGTGGTTCAGACCGGCCCCGGACTCCCCAACTGGAGCTGGAACTCCGTCCACCTCGGCTTCAGCGGTCCGGTCCAACAGGCGCAGGAGCTGCGCCTGTGGCTGCTGCCGCCATGGGTCAACCAGGGTCTGTCCTTCCTGCGGGTCCTCCTCTTCGTGCTCCTGGGCCTGCTGATGACCGGGTTGCTCCGTCGCCCCTCCGCCGGCGCGCGTGGTTCACGCGGCACCCCGCCTCCCGCCGCAGCGGGCCTCCTCTTGCTGGTGGGGCTGCTCGCGACCGGTCCCGCCCGCGCCCAGGAAGGCGGTGAGGCCTATCCCTCCGCGGGCCTGCTGCAGGAGCTGCGAACCCGGCTGCTCCGACCCGCGGAGTGCGAGCCGGACTGCACCACCCTCAACCGGATGAACCTCGAGCTCTCCGAACGTCAGCTCCGGGCGAGACTGCAGGTCTCGGCCGAGGCGACCACCGCCTTCGCGCTCCCCGGCTCGCGCAATGGCTGGCAGCCGGAGACGGTGCGTATCGACGGACGGCCCGCGGGCGCGCTTCAGCGGAACGGAAGCGGCGTGCTGCACGTGGTGCTCGAGCCGGGACTCCACGAGCTGATCCTCGAGGGGCCGCTGCCCTCGCGCAGCTCGTTGAGCCTGCACCTGCCCAGCCAGCCCATGTTCACCGAGGTCTCGGCCCAGGGCTGGACGGTGGAGGGGTTGCAGGAGGACGGCCGGGTCTCCGGCGATCTCGAGTTCTCCCGGGTGCGCCGCGAGGAGCTTCCGCTCGAGCAGCAGCCCCTGCAGGAGTCCGAGCTGCCGCCCTACCTGCTGGTGGAGCGGGTCCTCTCCTTCGGCACCGAATGGACGGTGGAGACTGTGGTGCAGCGGGTCTCGCCGCCGGGGCGGGCGGTGGTGCTCGGGATCCCGCTGCTGACCGGGGAGTCGGTCATCACGCCCGATGTGGAGGTCCGCGACGGACAGGTCCAGCTCAACCTCTCCCCCGGCACCCTGGCCACGCGTTGGTCCTCCCGGCTGCAGGAGACCGAACGCCTCGAACTCACGGCCCCGGGTGGTGCGCCGTGGAGTGAGGTGTGGCGGCTGTCCTCCGGTCCCCTCTGGCACGTGACCGTCGAGGGGCTTCCGCCGGTTCTTCAGACGCCGGAACCCTCGGAGCGGATTCCGACCTATCGTCCCTGGGCCGGTGAGCAGCTCACCCTGACCTTCACCCGCCCGCTGGGCATCGGCGGGCGCACGGTCACCATCGACCAGAGCCACCTCGTGGTCCGGCCCGGACGGCGGAATACCGAGGCCACCCTCACCGCCACCTTCCGCAGCAGCCGTGGTGGGCCCCATGAGCTCACCCTCCCCGAAGGCGCCACCCTCACCGGGGTCACCCTCGACGGGCGCTCCCTGCCGCTGCGTCAGGAGGGTCGCAAGGTCACCCTCCCCCTCTCTCCGGGCGTGCAGAAGCTCGCTTTGAACTGGAACCAGGCCGAGGGGATCTCCGCCCGCTTCGGGACGCCGACCATCGACCTGGGACAGCCCAGCGTGAACGCCTCCGTCCACCTCGAGGTGCCGAAGGATCGGTGGATCCTCTTCACCGCCGGCCCCCGCCTCGGACCGGCGATCCTCTTCTGGCCCACCTTCCTGGTCCTGGTGATCGTGGCGCTCGCCCTCTCGCGGCTGCGCTGGGTCCCGCTGCGGGCCTGGGAGTGGCTGCTGCTGACCATCGGCCTGTCTCAGGTCCCGGTGGCGGTCGCCGCCATCATCCCGGCGTGGCTCATCGTGCTGGGCCTGCGCCGGCGCTCGCCGGACCTGGAGCCCAACCTTTTCAACCTCCGCCAGATCGGCGTGGTGGCGCTGACCCTGCTCGCGCTGGGGGTCCTGGTGATCGCCATCCACACCGGCCTGCTCTCCACGCCCGAGATGCGCATCGAGGGCAACGGCAGCTGGGGATATGGGCTGAAGTGGTACCAGGACCGCATCGCAGGCGACCTCCCGATGGCCACGGTGATCAGCGCGCCGATCCTGGTCTTCCGCCTGGTGATGCTCGCCTGGGCACTGTGGCTCGCCGCCTCCCTGCTGCGCTGGCTGCGCTTCGGCTACGCGGCCTTCACCGAAGGCGGACTCTGGAAGCAGCCGATTCTCAAGGCGCGTCCCGCCGCCGGCCCGCCACCGACGGCCCCCGGGGAGGCGCCTGAGCCGGGGCCCGGCACCTGAGGCCGGCCCGGAGCATGCGCGGGGCCCGGCGCCCGGGGTGTCTGGCGCCGGGTCTCAGAGATCGATGAGCAGGAAGCGCCGATCGGGCGTGAGGCGGCTGAGGAGCGGCATCGCCACGTTGAACACCGGCGTCCCTCCCCGCGTGCGCCCGTGCGGAAAGCCCTGGTGCGCGTGTCCATGGAAGACCATGCGCGCACCGAGCTGATCCACCGGGAGCGCGAGTCGGCTGGTTCCCAGAAAGGGGAAGAGCTCCACCTTCTCCCCCACCAGGGTCTCCTCCACCGGTGCGTAGTGGGTGATGACCAACTTGTTCTCCACGCCGTCCAGCTCCTGCAGCGCCCGCTCGAGCTTGTGGGCTTCGTCCACCGCGCCCTGCACGAAGGTCTTCACCAGGCTCTCGCCGAAGGCCTGCAGCGTGGCGTTGCCGAACCCTCCGGCAAACCCCTTCACCCCGGCCACCCCGACCTTGCGGTCCTCCGAGATCCAGTGGCCCCCGTCCAGCACCTGGACCCCCACGTCACGGAGCTTGGTGGCCACCGTCTGCTCGTTCCCGCCCTCGTGATCGTGGTTCCCGAAGACCGCGACGCAGGGGACCTCCAGCCGTGAGAGCTCGCCGGCCAGCGTCGCGGCCTCCTGGGGCCACCCCCGGTCGGTCAGGTCGCCACAGAGCAGGAGCAGATCCGCCTCCCGGTTGATCTGGTCGACCCACGCGGTGAAGCGGCCCCGGTGCTCCTCGCGGCAGTGCAGGTCACCCGCCGCCGCGACCCGCATCCCGGATGTGCTCCGTCCCTTCACCATGCCCCCGCTCCCCCTGTCGCTCGCGCTCATCCCAACGTCGTCCGTCCGCGTACCCCCACTCCGCGATGTCGATGGCGTAGTTCACCCGGGAGAGGAGGTTGCCCCTGCACAGGCGCTCGGGTTCGGCCCCGCGCTGCATGCTCTGTTCGGCCCGTCGCAGCAGCTCGGTCAGCACCCAGTCGGGGATGACGTCGCGCTCGGACGGGTAGGAGAAGCGGAAGAGCATCAGGTGACTGAGGAGGACCTCCCAGTACCGATCGAAGCGCCGCATCATCCGGGGCCAATCCAGGCGGTGCCCCCGCGCGCGCAGCACGTGGCTCACGTCCGCGCCGTCGAAGCGCTCCCGCTCGAGGACGAAGGCCTTGGACCAGATGAGCTCCTCGGCCGGCACCAGCCACACGTGGCGACCGAAGGCCCGGCCGGACTCGGCATAGCGGAACCACGCGGCGTCGACGTCGGCCACCCCGTTGCCCGAGCTGAAGATCAGGTCCACGAAGTAGCTGCCCCGGTAGCCCTTGTAGATCCAGGTCGGGTCGTGGACCTCGGTCCGCCAGCCGTCGTCGGCGAGCACCTGCATGGCGCGCTCGGCCGAGGGTTGGTCCAGGAAGAGGTCCAGGTCCTTGGTGTCCCGGTAGATCCCCGTGTACTGGGAGAACGCGTATGCGCCCCCCACGAGGTAGGGCACCTGCGCCCGGTCCAGAACCCGCAGCGCCCTGTCGCGGGTCCTCAGCTCCCGGGCCGTCCGCAGCTCCTCTGCATACTCCGGAGAGCTGCCGATCCGGCCCGGATGATTGGGATGAAGCTTCTCCATGACCGTTCAACCTAGGGATGGTCCGGCACCGGGATTCCCTCCCCCCTGCTGCCGGCTCGGTGGGCGGCCAGGCGACGTGGCTCCCGCTCGGCGCCACGTCGAAGGCCCAATGCGATTGACTCGGGACCCTGGAGGTCCTTAAAGAGAGCGGTTCTCTGTCAACCGGCCGCGCAGTCCCTTCCCTTCCCAGGCCCGGTTCTCTGCCGATCCCCCACAGCGTCGAGGTCCCCGCTCAATGGCACGCGTCACCGTCGAAGACTGCCTCCCCATGGTCGACAACCGCTTCGCCCTGGTCCTGCTGGGCGCCAAGCGCGCGCGTCAGCTGATGGCCGGCGCCCGGCCGCTCACCGAGGTTTCCAAGAACAAGCCCCCCGTGCTCGCCCTGCGCGAGGTCGCCACCGGTCGGGTGAAGTTCGACCGCGATGTGCGCGAGGCCCTCAGCGGCAAGTTCGGTGAGGACGCCGAGCAGACCTCCGAGGATCCGCTGGACTTCGGCCTCTAGTCGCTCCGGCGCCGGGGCCTCCCGGACGCTGACCACCGTCGCCTCGGAGCAGGGAGGCGGACGGGCTCCGGAAAAGGGTGTGCGTGGGCCACGTGGCGCCGCGGGCACCCTTTTTCACGTGCTGCCGCCGCCGAAACGCCCCTCCTGACGCTCAGGGATCCGCGAGCCCGGGGTCCGGCGCGAGGCCGGCCTGCTCGATCCGACGGAGCGCCCGTCCCGCCACCTCGCGCTCGAGGGCGTAGCCCAGCAGGCGGGGCGCGTCCTTGAGCTGGATCCAGCGGGCCTCGTCCACCTCCACCCTCCAGGTGGCATCCAGCGCGTCGATCCTTCCCTCCAGGTAGCGGAAGAGAAAGAAGTGGACGGTCTTGTCGATGAGGACCCCGCGGAAGGCGTAGCGGTAGTGGATGGCGCCCAGGTCCGCGATCAGGGTGACGCTCAGGCCGGTCTCCTCCCGGACCTCGCGCTCGGCCGCATCCCGCGCGGTCTCCCCGTCGTCCAGGTGCCCTTTGGGAAGGGCCCACAGGCGGCGTCCCCGGGGCCGGATGACGGCGACCTCGTAGCGGCCGTCCCGCTCCCGTAGAACCACCCCTCCTGCGGAGACCTCCCGGCGCATCGCACCCACCCTGCTAGCGCGTCCGACTGCGCTTGTCAGTGACGTTGGGCGAGGTGGCGCAACTTTGCCGAGGCCCCCAGGCGGTAGGCATAGCGCAGCTCCCCCACCAGACGATCCCGGTGGCGACGGCGGACCAGGGGGAGCAGACCCTCGCAGTAGCGCCGCGCCAGCCGGTTGGCCTCCTGGTAGCGGTGGCGCTCGGCCGGGCGCAGGTGGGGTCGCAGCCGCACGCCGTCGAACAGGCGGGAGAGCAGCTGCCGGGCCCGCGCCTCGGTGTCCCCCGATCCGCCGGCGAGCAGGCAGAGGGCGAACTTGTCCACCTCTGCCTGGACCTCGAGCTCGAGCAGCGTGGCGGTCCGTTGCTGATCGGCCACGTGCGAGAGGTAGAGGAAATGGCTGATGCCCTCGGTGAGCTGGCACCAGTCATCCAGCGCCGCGTCGTCGAAGGCGGGGCGACCGGCGCGCGCCGAGGCCTCCACGCGGGCGAGGAGCCGGGGGCACAGGAACAGCGCCACCGAGAGCCCCTCCGCGTCTTCGGCGACCAGGAGCTCCTCGTCGGCCTGTCCCGCCCCGCCCAGGCGCCGGGCCACCTCGCGGTCGACCACGTAGGCCTCCGCGGGATCGGCCCCCTCCAGCGCATAGAGGGCCTCGAGCGCGGCCTGGACCTCGGCGATCAGTTGACGAGCCCCCCGGGGGTCACCCACCCCGCTTCCACCAGCACCCGCTGCAGCGACTCCGAGCCGGTGCGGTTCCAGCTCTCGTAGACCTTCAGCGCCCCTTCGGCGCCATGGGCGACCAGGCCCCGGGCGGCGATCTCCGCCAGCACCTCGACCAGCGCGGCGAACTTGGCACCGAGCTCGGCATAGATGCCCGAAGAGCCTCCCGAGGCGAGGTTGGCCACCTCCCCGTACGCGGTCCCGCCCATCCGGATGTAGTAGTCCGGGCCCACCGGCCGCTCCCGCAGCGCGTCGCCGAAGAAGCCGGCGGTGTACAGCGAGACGTCCCCCAGGCGGCGCAGGTGGCGGATGCGCTCCTCCTTCGGAGCCTGCAGGGCCCGGTGGTAGAGCAGCGCCAGCGCCTCCTCCCGGGTCTCTCCGCTCTCCTCGTCCCGCGCGAACAGCTTGTCCGACGCGGCGAACTCGCTGAGGAGATTGACCAGGTAGAACTCCGCTCCCTCGCCGAGGCGGACGCCCTGATGTCCGCTGGCCTGGGCCAGAAGCCCACGGAAGAACTCCTTGAGGGAGGGGATGGCGAGCAGTGAACGCTCCATGGTGCGGTCCTCCTTCTGTGCCCACCACAGCGGGGCACGCCCTTCATGCTAAGCCCGCTCCCCGCCAAGCGTCACGCCCACCCCCAGTGATTCCGCGGACTTACGCTGGCACTTGTGACAGGAGAGTGCCAAACGCATCCCGCAAGGGCGCGGCTTGACAGGGTGTTTGCCCTGGCTATGTTCCGCCGCGATTCCCCCTGGCACTCGGGGCTCATGAGTGCCAAACCGGGCGCCGGATCAGGCGACCGGTTCCCTTTCCGCAGTACCGAAACCCCTTACCAAGTGAGGACCCACACCATGGCCAAGTTCCGTCCCCTGCAGGACCGCCTCCTCGTCAAGCGCGTGGAGGAAGAGGCGAAGACCAAGGGCGGCATCATCATCCCCGACTCCGCCAAGGAGAAGCCGCTCGAGGGCAAGGTGATCGCCATCGGCAACGGCAAGATCCTCGAGGACGGCAAGGTCCGCCCGCTCGACATCAAGGTCGGCGACGCCATCCTCTTCAGCAAGTACAGCGGCACCGAGGTGAAGATCGACGGCGAGGATCACCTGATCCTGCGCGAGGAGGACGTGCTCGGCGTGATGGACGCCTGAGTCGCCTCACCCGGTCGCATCCCCCTTCAGCAGTCCCAACAGTCTTCAAAACCCGATTCGAAATCGAAGGACTTCAAACATGGCGAAGGACATCATTTTCGACGTGCGTGCCCGTGAGGCGATCCTCCGCGGCGTGAACATCCTGGCCGACGCGGTCAAGGTCACCATGGGCCCCAAGGGCCGGAACGTGGTGATCGAGAAGAGCTTCGGCTCCCCCACGATCACCAAGGACGGCGTGACGGTCGCCAAGGAGATCGAGCTCGAGAACAAGTTCGAGAACATGGGCGCGCAGATGGTGAAGGAGGTCGCGAGCAAGACCTCCGACGTGGCCGGTGACGGCACCACCACCGCGACCGTGTTGGCCCAGGCGATCTTCCGCGAGGGCAGCAAGCTGGTGGCCGCGGGTCACAACCCGATGGACATCAAGCGCGGCATCGACAAGGCGGTCTCCGCCATCACCGCCGAGCTCAAGACCCTGGCCAAGCCCACCCAGGGCAAGAAGGACATCGCCCAGGTCGGCACCATCTCCGCGAACGGCGACGCCACCATCGGCGAGACCATCGCCGACGCGATGGAGAAGGTCGGCAAGGAGGGCGTGATCACGGTCGAGGAGGCCAAGGGCCTGGAGACCACCCTGGACGTGGTCGAGGGCATGCAGTTCGACCGCGGCTACCTCTCGCCCTACTTCGTGACCGATCCGGAGCGCATGGAGGTCGTCCTCAACGACCCCCTGATCCTGATCCACGAGAAGAAGATCAGCAACATGAAGGACCTCCTGCCGGTGCTCGAGCAGGTGGCCCGCTCCGGCAAGCCGCTGCTCATCATCGCCGAGGAGGTCGAGGGTGAGGCGCTGGCCACGCTGGTGGTCAACAAGATCCGCGGCGTGCTCAACGTGGCGGCGGTGAAGGCCCCCGGCTTCGGCGATCGCCGCAAGGCCATGCTCGAGGACATCGCGACCCTGACCGGCGGCAAGCTGCTCGCCGAGGACCTGGGTCTCAAGCTCGAGAGCATGACCATCGAGGACCTGGGCCAGGCCAAGCGCATCACCATCGACAAGGACAACACCACCATCATCGATGGCGCGGGCAAGCAGGACGACATCCAGGCCCGCGTGCGCCAGATCCGTGCGCAGATCGAGGAGACCACCTCCGACTACGACCGCGAGAAGCTCCAGGAGCGCCTCGCGAAGCTGGTCGGCGGCGTCGCGGTGATCAACGTCGGTGCGGCCACCGAGACCGAGATGAAGGAGAAGAAGGCCCGCGTGGAGGATGCGCTCAACGCGACCCGCGCGGCCGTCGAGGAGGGCATCGTCCCCGGCGGCGGCGTGGCCCTCATCCGCACCCTGAAGGCGCTCGACAGCCTCAAGGTCAGCGATGAGGAGGCCTTCGGCGTGCAGATCATCCGCCGCGCGGTCGAGGAGCCCCTGCGCCAGATCGTCGCCAACGGCGGTCTCGAGGGCAGCGTCATCGTCAACCAGGTCAAGGACGGCAAGGACGCGCACGGCTTCAACGCCGCGACCGGTGCCTTCGAGGACCTGCTGGCCGCGGGCGTCATCGACCCGGCCAAGGTGACCCGCACCGCGCTGCAGAACGCCGCCTCCGTGGCGAGCCTCATGCTGACCACCGAGGCCATGGTCGCCGATCGTCCCAAGGACGACGACAAGGGCGGCATGCCCGGCGGCATGGGCGGCATGGGTGGAATGGGCGGCATGGGCATGGGGATGTGATCCCCTCCCGTCACCTCCCGTGACACACGTGGGGCGCGGTCTCCTCTTCGGAGGGGCCGCGCCCTTCGCCGTTTCGGGGCTGCTTTCGCCCGGCGGCGTCGTTATGTCTCCGGGTGTCGCGCCAGCGGCCGGTCGGTCGGTTCGGAACCCACGGCGCCGTCCCTTCTTCTTCACCCTTCGAGAGGAGCCTTTTCATGGCACAGCCGGTGCGCATCTACACCACCACCTCCTGCGGTTTCTGTGTCCGCGCCAAGGAGCTCATGAAGCGCAAGAACATCGCCTTCGAGGAGATCGACGTGACCCACGATCCCGAGGAGCGCCAGCGCCTGGTGGCGGCCTCGGGTGGCCAGCGCACCGTGCCGCAGATCTTCATCGGGGAGACCCACGTCGGGGGGTATACCGACCTGGCCCAGCTGGATCGCGAGGGGAAGCTGGACGCCATGGTCCAGGCCTGAGCGGGCGGGCATTCGTCCCCTCCCTTCTCAGTCGGTTTCGGATCGCGGTCGGCCGCCGCACCGTGCAGGACACATTCCCGGGTCGGCGCCTTGTGGCTCCCGGCGGAAGCGGCCGACGCTTTCCGCGAGGGCCGCCATCGAAGCCCCGCCCCCCCACTTCGGGAAAGGAGCATGCGTTGAGCCGCGATCCTGAGATGCCCCAGATCCAGCCCCTCCCGGAGGCCGGTGGCCCCATCGCCCCGCCCTCCATCCGCGAGTCGCTGGCCGAAGTGCTGGCCCGCTCCCACGCCGCGGTCCGCCGCTGCGAACGGGCGAGCCGGGCCGCCTCCGCGATGGGGGACACCGAGGTGAGCGCCTTCTTCCGGCACGCCGAGAGCGTGTTGCGCGAGCTCGCGGATCACGGCGAGGCCCTGCTCGCCGAGCGCCTGGGGGCCGAGCTCATCGCCCGGCGCCGGGAGCGGGAGCGCCGCGCACGTCCAGGCCCCCCGAAGTCCTCGGATCTGGTGGACCAGGCGTCGTGGGAGTCGTTCCCCGCCAGCGATCCGCCGGCCTACTGAGGGCTGTCGCGCCTCTGCGCCGGGATTGTTGCAGTGTCATCGTCTGGGTGACCTGCGGGGCGGGAACGACGGTGCGTGGCGGTTGGGCTTCGGGCTATAGAGGCGAGCGCTCGAGGGGGCGCTCCTGCCCTCTCCCGGAGGCCAACCAACCATGTACGTACGCACTCTCGCAGCAACGGCCCTGCTGACGGTCGCTGGCTGCACCGCCACCCAGAATCCCCAGCAGACCGAGAACCGGCAGCGACTCGCCAACCGCGGCATCTACGACGTCGCCGCCTGCCACGTGGGCGCGGACTTCTCCGTTCCGGAGAACACCACCGAGGCGACGTTGACCGGAGCGATGCTCCTCACCCGCCCGCTGGTCTTCAACTGCCTGGCCGATCCTGCCCACCGCGGCGAGGCCAAGGAGACGACGGTCACCCTGTCGGCGACGGTCAACGGCTCGGAGACCACGTTCGACGCTCAGGGCGACAACCTCACCGAGGCCGGCCGCACCTGCATCATCGAGGCGGTGGACGCGGCGCTCGAGTTCAAGCCGGTGGAGGGCGAGGAGCCGGTCACCGCCTCCATGGACATCGAGCATGAGGTCAACGCCAACGGGGCGGTGGTGCTGGGCATCAATGAGCCCAGCGACATCGTCGGCACCATCCGGCTCGCGCAGCAGAACTGGTGTGACTGCCTGGGTGACGATCCGCACGCCACCCCCGACACCTTCACCGCCCAGGTCTCCTTCGACCAGGGTGCGACCGAGGTCAAGCGCATCACCCTCTTCCGCGACGGCGCGACCTCGCCCCCGACCCCTTCGCCGCCGCGATCCCGTTCGACCAGGGTGCGACCGAGGTGAAGCGCCTCACCCCCTCCCGCGCCGGCGAGACCCCGCCCGCCGAAGGCGAGGGAGCC
>Ga0079224_100015984_pt1 | contig 10521 bp, 8 predicted proteins | sample Stecom2015_FD_80414 | JGI IMG/M metagenome (GOLD analysis project Ga0079224, IMG submission 80414) | Agricultural soil microbial communities from Utah to study Nitrogen management - Steer compost 2015 | ecosystem: Environmental > Terrestrial > Soil > Agricultural land | place: USA: Utah...
ACGAACAGCGCGTACCTGATCGGTCTGATCTGGGACGCCGTTCGTCGCCGTCGCGGGTGGCGCCCGCCTTTCCTGCAGGACATCCTCATCGGATTGAAAACCGCGCTCAGAGAGCGGGGATATCACCTGCTCCTGCTCGCCCCAAGCGAGCGGGAGGATTCCGATAAGGACGTTTATCTGCGCGCCGTCAAAAGGCACGACCTCGACGGCGTCGTCTTCATCGATAACGGCACCCGCGACCCCGCCCTCGACGTTCTGGCGGCGTCCGGCGTGCCGTGCGTGTCGCTGGACCGGCCGGTCAGCGGCCCACGCACGACCTACGTCACCTCCGACAACGTCGGCGGTGCCCGCAGCGCCGTCGCCCGGCTGCACGCCCGCGGCTGCCGGACCATCGCCACCATCACCGGCCCGGTGCGCACCCGCCCCGGCGCCGAGCGACTGGACGGCTACCGCGCCGAGCTGGCCGCGCTCGACCTGCCGTACCGGCCGGAACTGGTGGTCGAGGGCGACTTCTACCTCGCCGGCGGGTACGCGGGCATGCGGCGGCTGCTCGACCTGCCGCACCGTCCCGACGGCGTCTTCGTGGCCGGCGACGAGATGGCCGTGGGGGCGCTGCGCGCCATCACCGAGGCCGGCCTGGCCGTACCGGAGGACGTGGCGCTGATCGGCTTCGACGACATCGAGCTGGCCGCGCTCGTCCCGCCGGGGATCACCACGATCGCGCAGGACAAGGCCGGTTTCGGCACCGCCGCGGCGACCGCGCTGGTCGAAATGATCGACAGCGCGGAGGACGAGGCGCCGCCGCCGACCGTCCTGCCCACCACCGTCGTCCTCCGGGGAACGGCCTGATCGGTCCGCGCGCACCGGAGGACGCCCCCGCCCCGGCGAGCGGTTCTGAAAGTTTCGGACAGTGTATGGATATTTTTGGGTGCCGGAACGCGCGGAACCCCCGGTCCACCACCGGTATCACGCATTTCTCCCCGTACCCGGAGTCCCCGCCGCGGGCGGCGGGGGTGCGCGATGACGCACCCCGAAAGTTTTCGATACACTCCGCACGTAGACGATGAGCGGGTGATGTGCCGCTCATCAATGGGGGTGGGTGTTGAAGAGGCGAGTGACGATCGCGCTGATCGCCGAAGAGGCGGGGGTCTCGGTCCCGACGGTGTCCAAGGTCATCAACGGACGTCCCGAGGTCGCCCCGGAGACCCGCCAGCGCGTGGAGAAGCTCCTGCACAAACACGGCTACCAGCGGCGCGGCAGCCAGGGCGACGGTCCCGTCGGCCTGATCGACCTGGTCTTCACCGAGATCGAGAGCCCCTGGGCGATGGAGCTGATCCGAGGCGCCGAGACGGCGGCCCGCGAGGCCGACGCCAGCGTCGTCATCTCGGTCATGCACACCCACTCCGGTCCGGGGCGCGACCTGCTCGACCGCATCGCCGCCCGCCGCACCGACGGCGTGGTGATCGTCAGCTCCAAGCTCACCCCCGTGCAGCACGGTCAGCTCAGCGCCCGCATGATCCCCTTCGTGGTGGTCGACCCCGAGGGCGAGCCCAGTCCTGAGGTCCCCTCCGTCGGCGCCACCAACTGGAACGGCGGGCTGGCCGCCACCCGCCACCTGCTGGAGCTGGGCCATCGCCGGGTCGCGGTGATCGGCGGTCCGCCCGACATGCTGTGCAGCCGCGCGCGCATCGACGGCTACCGCGCGGCCCTGGAGACCGCCGGGGTGGAGGTCGACCCCGAGCTGATCCGCTACGGCGACTTCCTGGTCGGCTCCGGGCACGACCAGGCCCACGCGCTGCTGGATCTGCCCGACCCGCCGACGGGGATCTTCGCGGGCAGCGACATGCAGGCCTTCGGCGTCTTCGAGGCCGCTCGTCAGCGCGGGCTGCGCGTGCCCGACGACCTCAGCGTGGTCGGCTTCGACGACCTGCCGCTGGCCAAGTCGGCCTGGCCGCCCCTGACCACGGTGCGCCAGCCCTTGCAGGAGATGGCCACCCTCGCCACGCGCATGGTGCTGGCCATGTCCCGCGGCGAACAGCCGGAGACCCGGCGGGTGGAGCTGGCCACCGACCTGATCATCAGGGACAGCACCGCCCCTTACCGAGGCTGATCCCCGAAACTTTCGGCACCCCTTCCGCTCTCCCCTGCTGAGATTCCGGCACTTCCCGCCGTTGTTCTCACGGAGTATTGACGAGAGGGGGTCCCTGCGCGTACGTTTTATTCGAAACTTCTCACGCACTAGCCGAAAGTTTCGCCTCGGAGGTGGACTTCGGCGGGAGGCGTTCGCGGTCGCGCGAAACCTCGACGGCGGGCTCCCCGGCCTGCGACACGGCAGGCATAATGGTCGGGGAAAGCGCTTACCAAAGCGAGGTCGCGACGAGCCGCCGGAAGGCCGACGACGCGCGGCCGACGCGCCCGCCGAACGGGACCACCTCCCCCGTGACCCGGCCACGAGCGGGCGTCTCGGCCGCCCGCTCGTGGCCGACCTCATGGCTCGACCCCGCGGCACGCGGAAGGGAACTGGCATGATCTTCCCCGGCGGAGTGGGGATCTCCGGCCTCCGGGTGTACGACTGGCCCACGGCCGACGGTTTCTGCGGCGGTTCTCCGCACATGCACCTGGCCTGCTCCGAAGCGTACGTCGTGGTCGCCGGCTCGGGCGCGGTCCAGACGCTGACCCTGTCCGGCTACGCGGAGAACGAGCTGTCCCCCGGCGACGTCCTGTGGTTCCCGCCGGGCACGATCCACCGCCTGCTGAACTTCGACGGCCGGCTCCAGATCGTGGTCATCATGCAGAACAGCGGCCTGCCCGAGGCCGGCGACGCGGTCTTCACCTTCCCGCCGGAGATCCTGGCCGACCCCGACGCCTACGCCCGGGCCAGCGCGGCCGAGGACGCGGCGGCCGTCCGGCGGCGGCGCGACCTCGCCATCGAGGGGTACCTCGCCCTGCGCAGGAACGGCCCGGAGGCGCTGGCGGACTTCCACCGCGCCGCGCACCGGCTCATCGCCCCCAAGCTGGAGGAGTTCGAGCAGCGGTGGCGCTCCGGGGCGCTGGCCGCCGCCCGGCAGACCGGAGACCACCTGGCCAGCCTGCGCCGGGGCGACCTCTCCTACCTGGGCGAGGCGAAGGTGCAGCGCGTCGAGCCGCGTCCCCGCTTCGGCATGTGCGGCACCCTGGAGACCTACCCGACCCTCTGAGCGGCGGCCCGGTCTCCCCGGTGCCGTTAGCCTGGGTTCCCGTGACGGACGCGCCGCAGCCCGCTCGCACCGGCCGCATCCACGAACTGGACGCGGTCCGCGGTTTCGCACTATGCGGGATCATGCTGGTCAACACCTGGCAGCACACGGTCGGGCGACTCGGTGACGCGCCGCGCGGCACCGTCGACCACGTGGTGGAGAACGTCCTGCAGGGCAGGTTCTACCCGATCTTCTCCGTCCTGTTCGGCGTCAGCCTGGTGCTGTTCCTGCGGTCGGCGGGCAGCCGGTGGATCCTCGCGCGGCGGCTGATCGTGCTGGCCGCCTTCGGCTTCGCGCACACGGCGATCAACCCCGGCGAGGTGCTGCTGCCGTACGCGGTGTTCGGGATGGCCGTGCTGATCCCGGCGTCGTTCATGCCCCGCTTCGCCGTGCTGCTGCTGGGGATCGCCATGACGGTGTGGGCGGCGAACGTCGGCGGCGGATCGCTGCTGATCCCGGGGCTGTTCCTGCTCGGCATGGCCCTGATCGAATACCATCCGCCGCGGCGGGCGGTGCCGCCCGTCTTCCTGGCGAGCGCCGTCCTCGGCGCGGCCCTCACCGTGCTGTGGGCCTTCCGCCCGGTGCAGCCGATCACCGCGGTCTACGCGCTGGCCGGGGTGTGCTCGGCGCTCGCCTACGCCACGGGTCTGCTGCTGCTCCTGCGCACCCCGTTGCGCGCTCCGTTGCTGTCGACGCTGGTCCCGCTCGGCCGTACCGCGCTGACCTGCTACCTGTCCCAGACCCTGGTCATCCTGGCGGCGCTGCCGCTGCTGACCGCGGACCCGACGCGGCTGTCGGTGTTCGCGCTCGCCGCGGCGACGGTGGCCGCGCAGGCGGTGCTGGCCCGATGGTGGCTGGCGCGGTTCCGATACGGACCGCTGGAGTGGGTGTGGCGCAGCCTCACCTGGGGCAGACCGGTCAGCAACCGGATCCCCCCGGCCCCGCAGGGCGGATCCGGCCGACCCGGATGAAAACGCCGATCCAACGGCAATAAGGTGGAAAAGTGACGCGCATCGCTCTGTGCCAGATCTCCGTCTCCGACGATCCCGTCATCAACCTCGAACGCGTCCGCGACATGCTCGCCGACGCCGCACGCCGCGACGCCCGGATCGCGATCCTGCCGGAGGCGACGCTGTGCAGGTTCGGCAGACGGATCACCGAACTGGCCCAGCCGCTCGACGGCCCCTTCGTCACCGGGCTGGCGGAGGCGGCCCGCTCCCACGGCATATCGGTGATCGCCGGCGTGTTCGAGCCGGAGCAGGGGCGTGTCTACAACACCGCGGTCGCGCTGGACGAGCACGGCGAGCTCAAGGCCGCCTACCGCAAGATCCACCTGTTCGACTCCTTCGGCGCGCGCGAGTCCGACCTGGTCGCGCCCGGTGACACACCGACCGTGGTCGAACTGGCGGGACTGCGGGTGGGGCTGATCACCTGCTACGACGTGCGCTTCCCCGAGCTGGCCAGGGAGCTGGTCGACCGGGGCGCCGACATGTTCGCGGTGATCGCCGCGTGGGCGTCGGGCCCGTTGAAGGACGACCACTGGACCACCATGGTCCGGGCCCGGGCGATCGAGAACACGATGTGGACCGCGGCCGTCGGGCAGGCCCACGTTCCCGAGGCGCGCGACGGCTACGGCATCGGCCACAGCATGCTCGTCGACCCGCTCGGCGTGGTCCGCGTGTCGCTCGGCCACACCCGTGAGCTGGCGGTGGCCGAGGTGGACGAGGAGGTGACGGCCGCCGCCCGCGCCGCCCTCCCCTGCCTGGAACACCGCCACCCGGCCTTCAAGAGATCGTAAACTGTGGGTGTGAACCAGCCAGGTCGGCGCACCAGGATGCTCAAGGTCATCCCGCCTCGGCTTCTCGTGCCCTACCTGTCGGGCAGGCGCACGGTCATCTCCGGGTACGTCTACCGTGAGCAGGACTGCGCGGGCCTGACCACGCCCCGCCAGTACTACCACGCCCTCGACCTCGGGTTCGAAGGGTCGGAGCTGACCGCCGACGTCCCCGAGCTCTACATCATGCGCTGGCTGTCGCGGGACGTGGACGCCTACGTGGTGCCGTACGGCCCGCACATGGGCGGCGATTGGAGCGATTCACCCCCTTTCGCGGGCAACGGCTTCACCACCTCCCGCGAGCATGTCGTGCCGCAGTTCCACACCATGCCGATGCCCATCCCCGCCGGGGCCGAGATCGTCCACCTCACCGACGCCGGACAGACCCTGTTCGGTCTCTACGACGGGCTCGCCTGGCGGCCGGCCGCCCAGCGGAGCGCTTCATGAGCGAGGCCCCCATCGCCTTCGGCTTCGTCGCCCACTACGCCGGCCGGTCCTACGCCGCGGCGCTGAGCGGAGACCCCGAGGAGGTGGTGCTGTTCAGCGAGGAACCCGTGGAGGGGTTCACCGCCGCGGCGGGCTACTGGCGGCGGACGGTACCGCGTACCGACCTGTCCTGGCTGGTCCTGGTCCGCACGGTCGCCTCCTTCGGCGGCGAGCCGTGCGTCGTCCTCGACGAGGACGACGACGGCCTGCACATCGCCTACACCGGGCACAACGGCCTGAAGGCGGAGGCGCTGGGGTATTGGCCGGTCGACCACGGTGCGTACGAGGTGGTCGTGCCGCGCGAGGAGGTCCTGTCCATCCGCGTCGAACGCGTTCCCGTGCCGCTGCCCCCCGAACCGGAGCGAGAAGGCTGAGCCGCGGCGGTCAGCCGACGCCGAGTCTCCGGTAGCGGGAGAGCCGGTCGGCGAGCCGTTCCGAAGGCGGACGGTCGAGCAGGAGCGCGATCTCGTGCTCCAGCGCGCGGGCGGTCCTGCGGCAGAACTCCTCCGGCTCGTCGGCGGCGTCGGGCAGCTCGGGGATGATCCGGTCCACGATGCCGTCGTGCAGCAGGTCGGCCGAGCGCACCCTCTGCGCGGCGGCGACCTGCGGGGAGAAGTCGACGCTTCGATGCAGGATCGCCGAGGCGCCCTCCGGCGGCAGCGGTGACAGCCAGCCGTGCTGTGCGGCGAGCACCCGGTCGGCGGGGAGCAGGGCCAACGCCGCGCCGCCCGCGCCCTCGCCCAGGATCAGGCAGACGGTCGGCGCGTTCAGCAGCACCATGTCCGACAGCGAGCGGGCGATCTCCGCGGCCAGGCCGCCCTCCTCGGCCTCCTTCGACAGCGCCGCGCCGGCGGTGTCGATCACGGTGATCAGCGGCAGGTTCAGCTCCTCGGCCAGCCGCATCCCCCGGCGCGCCACCCGCAGCGCCCCCGGGCCTAGGGGGGCGACGGTGCGCTGGGTGCGGCGGTCCTGGCCGAGCACGACGGCGGGGACCGCGCCGAACCGCGCCAGCGCCAGCAGCAGGCCGGGGTCGCTCTCCCCCACGCCGGTGCCGTTGAGCGGTGTCACGTCGGAGGCGGCCACCTTCAGCAGCGTCCGCACACCCGGGCGGTCGTCGCGGCGTGAGCGCGTGATGGACTCCCACGCCTCCACCGGCTCGGCCGAGTCGTCCGGCGCCGGCCCGGGGTCCAGCCCCCGGGTGGGCGCGCACAGCACCGACAGGGCGCGGGAGGCGACCTGCCGCGCGTCCTGAGCGGACACGACCGCGTCCACCAGCCCGTGCGCGAACAGGTTCTCCGCGACCTGCACGCCCTCGGGGAACGGATAGCCGTGCAGGGTTTTGAACACCCGCGGCCCGAGGAAGCCGATCAGCGCCCTGGGCTCGGCCGCCGTCACGTGCCCGAGCGACCCCCACGAGGCCAGCACCCCGCCGGTGGTGGGGTGGCGCAGGTAGACGATGTACGGCAGGCCCGCCCGCTTGTGCCGGGTCACCGCGGCGGCGATCTTCACCATCTGGGCGAAGGCCAGCGCGCCCTCCTGCATCCGCGTGCCGCCGGAGGACGGCGAGGCCAGCAGCGGCAGCCGTTCGGCGGTGGCTCGTTCCACCGCCCGGACCAGGCGTTCGGCGGCGGCGACGCCCATCGATCCGGCGAGGAAGGAGAACTCGCACGCCGCGACCGCGACCCGGCGTCCGTCGATCCTCCCCTCACCGGTGACGACCGCCTCGTCGTACCCGGTTCTGGCGCGGGCCTCGGCCAGTTCCCGGGCGTAGGCGGAGCCGGGCGGGGCGGGGTCGTGCGGCGGCTCGTCCCAGGAGACGAACGAGCCGGGGTCGAGCACGGTGTCGATCAGGGTGCGGGCGTCAGGACGGCGCGGGGCCTCCTGGCTCAGGGTCGGTGAGGTCATCATTTCTCCCGCTCCTCCAACCAGGCGAGCACCTTGTCACGGTCCTGGCCGAGCATGGGGGGCGCGGTGTGCCGGGCGGGCGGCGCGCCGTCGAAGCGCAGCGGCGGGCCGGGCAGCTCGATGCGGCCGAGCACCGGGTGGTCCACCTCGACGACCAGGCCCTGCGAGCGGGTCTGCTCCCAGGTGTAGACCTCGTCGATGGTGCGGATCGCGCCGGCGGGCACCCCGATCGCGGCGAACTCGGCCAGCCAGTGGGCGCGATCGTGGGCGGCCAGGGCCTTCTCCAGGTCGGCGATCAGCTCTTCGCGGTGCGCGCACCGATCCCGGTTGGTCGCGTACTTCGGCGTCGCGGGATCGATGCCGAGCAGCTCGGCGACCTTCCGCCACTGCGCGTCGTTGGCGACCGCGATCTGGATCATGCCGTCCGCGCACCTGAACGCCCCGTAGGGGGCGATACTCGCGTGGTGGTTGCCGTTCGGCTTGGGCACCCGCCCGGCGACCGTCCACGCGGTGCCGTGGTAGGCGTGCACGCCGACGATCGCGGCCAGCAGCGAGGTGCGCACCACCCGGCCCTTTCCGGTGCGTTCACGCTCGTGCAGCGCGGCGAGCACGCCGTACGCGCCGTACATGCCGGCCAGGATGTCGCCGATCGACGCTCCCACCCGGTAGGGCTCGTCCGGGGACGGGCCGGTGAGGCTCATCAGTCCCGCCTCGCCCTGCGCGATCTGGTCGTATCCCGGCCGTCCGCCTTCCGGGCCGTCGTGCCCGAATCCGGTGATGGACAGCACGATCAGGCGGGGGTTCAGCTCGTGCAGGCGGTCGGCGGGGAAGCCCAGGCGGTCGAGCACTCCGGTGCGGAAATTCTCGATCAGCACGTCGCTCTGCCGGACCAGCCGTTCGATGAGCGCCTTGCCCTCGGGGTCCTTCAGGTCGACCGTGATGGAGAGCTTGTTGCGGTTGGCCGACAGGAAGTAGGTGGAGATGTCGCGGTCCGGGCCGACGAACGGCGGGCCCCATCCCCGCGACTCGTCGCCGCCCTCGGGGTGCTCCACCTTGATCACCTTGGCCCCGAGGTCGCCCAGCATCTGCGCGGCGTGCGGCCCGGCGAGCGCCCGCGAAAGATCGAGAACGACGATGTCGTCAAGGGGTCCCTGCACGATCAACCTCCTGAATGTCCGCCGGACCTAATCCACCCGTCCCCGCATCCGCACCACCGCTCCATCCCGACGCGGTAGATCGCTCCCCGCCCGTCTCCCGGCGCGGGGATGGGCGGGGAGCGTTCGGCGGGCCGCCGGACGGCGGCCGTCAGGGATTCGCGTTCGTCCGGACGACGGAATGCTCAAGCCTTTTCGAGATAGTCCACGTCCGCGCTCGTCTTCCCGCCGGAGAGCCGGGGGTAGCCGGGGCCGCGGTCGAAGAAGGGCCGGTCGGGCGGCTCGGCGGCGCGCAGGCGGGCGCGGAGCTCGGCGGTGGCCTCCTGGTCGACACGCGGCTCGTCCGGGTCGGTCATGTCGAGCACCACGCCGTAGTCGTCCCGGGCGCCCGCCACCGACACCTTGCCGTCGCGCACGTCCGCGGCGACCCGTTCGGGGTCGCGGTCGTACGGCGAGCCCCAGCCGCCGCCGCCCGTGGTGCGGATGCGGATCACCTCTCCGGCCCGCACGGGCGCGTCGTCGACCAGCCCTTCCATCTCGCGTCCCTCGATGGTGACCACGAACGGCCGCCCGGCCCGCCCGCCGTTCACCCCCCAGCAGGACAGGATGGACCGGTCGGCGATCGACATGAACGAGGCGTCGCGGAGCATGCGTATGTGCTTGTCGTAGCCGAGCCCGCCGCGGAAGGTGCCGGGTCCGCCGCTGTCGACCGCCAGTCCGAGCCGTTCGACCCGGAAGGGCCAGCGGGCCTCGGCGAACTCCACGGGGATGTTCCGCGAGTCGGGCACGACGTGGATGGTGTCCTCGCCGTCGGCGTACCACCGGCCGCCGGAGCCGCCGCCGAGGACCTCGCGCATCAGGTACGGCGTGCCGTCCTCGTCGGTGCCGTACACGCCGGTGTAGCGGATGGTCTCCTGGTCGGCCGGCATGCGCCCGCCGGTCGCCTTGGCCAGCACGCCCGCGAGCACGCCGAGCAGACGCAGGATCACGAACGTGCGGGCGTTGGTGGGCGCGGGGAAGATCGGCGTGAGCAGCGTCCCCTTCTCCGGGAAGATCATCTTTATCAGGGGGACGACGCCCTCGTTGACGTCCAGCTCGGCCATCCGCTCGGGCGTGTCGGCGAGGTTGCGCAGGATCGGCGCGAGCCACTTCTTGAGGAACACGCCGTCGGCGTAGTCACCGGCGTGGTTGATCGGCCCCTTGGCCTGCGGCGAGGTTCCGGTGAAATCGATGACCAGCGGCTCGGGGGCGGAGTGGTCCACCGTCAGCGTGATGCGCTGGGTGTGCAGCTTGGGCTCGTCCACGCCGTCGTGCTCGGCGTAGTCCTCCCACACGTAGACCCCTTCGGGGATCTTGGAGAGCAGCTCGCGGCGGAAGGTCTCGGTGGTCTTGTCGATGATCGCGTCGAAGCACGCTTCGACGGCCTCCCGGCCGTACCGGTCGAACAGCTCGGCGAGCCGGCGCGCGCCCATCAGGCAGGCCGAGCACTCCGCGTCGAGGTCGCCGGCGAGGGAGTCGGGCATGCGGGAGTTGCGGGTCATGATGGTCAGCGCCGCCCGGTTGGGCACCCCGCGGTCCCACAGCTTGATCGGAGGGACCATCAGGCCCTCCTCGAAGACGCTGGTGGCGTGGGAGGGCATGGAACCGGGGACGGCGCCGCCGATGTCGTCGTGGTGCCCGAACGCCTGCACGAACGCCACCACCTCGCCCCCATGGAAGACCGGGACGGTGACGCACAGGTCCGGCAGGTGGCCGATGCCGCCCTCCGACAGGTAGACGTCGTTGTGGAAGAACACGTCCCCGGGGTTCATCTCGGAGATCGGGAAGTCCCGCACCACGGGATGCACCAGCGCCGAGTAGGAGCGGCCGGTGAGCTTGCGCAGCCGCACGTCGTGGATGCCGGCGC
>Ga0079224_100015985_pt1 | contig 10520 bp, 10 predicted proteins | sample Stecom2015_FD_80414 | JGI IMG/M metagenome (GOLD analysis project Ga0079224, IMG submission 80414) | Agricultural soil microbial communities from Utah to study Nitrogen management - Steer compost 2015 | ecosystem: Environmental > Terrestrial > Soil > Agricultural land | place: USA: Utah...
AATTAATAAGTACTAGCGGATATATAATAGTTTTTGTATCGGATGATATCACGGGAGTTGGTGATATATTTTACAGTCGCGTTTTTAAATAGGTAAGCAGTTGCACGTTCTTCCATCGTACGGAGAAAAAACTCAAATTCTTTATAGAGTTCTTTTCGTATTTCGCTTGTGAACTTACTGTTTTTGACAATATGTAAAAATTGATCATTATCAATTTTGAATGTTATACTGTCTATACCATCTCGGTAGAAATAGAGTAACGGGGTCGGCAACTCATCTATGAAAATAGCAAAACCGACCTCGTCTTTTTTTATTTTAATGACAAAAGCATGGAAATCAACAGTGCCAATTTTTTGATTATCTACAGCGATTAGTTTAGTAAACATAAAAACACGTCAATAGGTTTGGTCTAAATATACAACTTATTATTTTTAGTTTGTCTGTAGCTGGTAAATAAATTTGTTCTCCAAATGGGTCTAAGCACTAATAACGATTAAACAAAAACGCCCTTCAAAATATTGAAAGGCGTTTTTGTTTAATAAGACACAAAGACAATTCAACGTGACTATTTTATTTAGCTTTTTTCCGTTTCTCAATCTGTTTCTCTACATCATCTAAAACAAGCCCCACAAAGTCTACGTCATTAAGTTTAGATGCTAAATTGAGTGCGCCGGGACTAAAAACGTTTATTTCCATTATTTTATCGCCAACAATATCAAGCCCCACGAAATACATGCCGTCTTCTTTAAGTTTTCCCGTGACTTTTGAGACCGTAGCTAAAATGGTATCGTCAATATTTGCCTGTTGGGCACTTCCCCCTTGATGAATATTGCTCCGGATATCTCCTTTTTGCTGTACACGGTTGACAGCGGCATATTTTCCATCTACTTGTATCGGGTCACCATTTAATAGAAAAAAGCGAATATCGCCATTTGCTGCATCCGGCAAATACTCCTGTGCTAGTAGATAGCCATCACGTGTGATGACTTCGACCGTTTGTTTTAAGTTATGCCGTTCATCTTCTTTGACCAAGAAAACATTTTTGCCTCCAGACCCCGTTAACGGCTTAAGGATAATCTTATTGTTTTGTTGATCTAAAAAAGAAACTACATCCTGATAGGAGCGGGTAATTAGGGTTTTTGGGCGAATTTCTTTTGGAAAATACTCCAAATAGAATTTGTTTGTCGCTTCCACTAATTTATCGGGGTCGTTAATAACCCATGTTCCTCTCCGTTTGATAAGTTGCGCAAATTGGAGTGCTGTCGGAGATGCCCATGGACGATTGATCATATCGACAACGGGGTCGTAACGAAGCCAAAGTACATCCATATCATAAGCATCGACGTACTCTTTTTCTCGGTCGCGGAGCATCTCCAGTAATTCTTCAGGGTCTTCTACTTCTTCCGTTGGTTTTAACACACGGCAATATGCTCCTACGTTATCTTCATTGTGATAAGTGAAGTCAGCTAAGCCGATATAAAGCACGGTATGCCCGCGCTTATGCGCTTTAAAAGCTAACAAAGTGGTCGTAAATACGGGTTCCTCTTTGTGGGTTTGGTTGATTACGAATGCAATGTTCATATATCTTCTTTAATATTAGTAATTAATCATTTTAAAAATGCTGGCAAATTGATTTAAATCTTTTAGTTTTTCCGTATAGGGTTCGTGTAGGTAACGCGGCTTAATGCGTGGAGGTCGTAACACACCGCGTTGAATCAAATCGTGTACGATGGGTAAATAATCTTCTCGTATCTTTCCGATTGTCAACAAATTCAAATCTTTCCCTTCTTGTATATATTGAATAAGTTCTTTAAATCCCTGTAAATAGGCGGTGTCTTTGGTAAGGCCTCCTGAGCGATAGACGCGCATCGTCATGGTAAAAGCTGTACTGGTACTAAAATTATATTCTTCGTGTAGCATATCAAATGTTTCCACAAAGGAATGCCCGAGTAACATATGTTGTACGGCGATAACACGTCCAGCTAATATGCGTAAGCGATCGTTTGTGAGTCCACCAACCAAATATTCAGAGAGAACCGCAAGCCCTTCTTGCAGCTGCTCATATCCGGGAACGCCCAAACGGAAGAAACTAAACGGTTGTTCTTTTCCGTTGAAATACGTGATAATATGGGTGCCCACTTCATGCTGGATGAGTGCAAGCGCCCGCCGCTTACTTATTTTATATTGCTTACTGATATTGAGAACCCCGTGGTTCACCATAACACCAGCGATGTCATCACGTACACGTACACTGGTTTTGAAGGTAGGGGATTGTTGTTGAAGAAAAGATATTTCCTCCTCTGCTAACTGAGCAAATGCTTTGGCATCTAGATATTCTTCTTCTGGCTTTTGTCGATCCGGTTGTGCAATACTATCGATGGCTGTGAGCACGGCTTTTGCCAAATTGTATAATTGTTCGTCTACATTACCAAAAACCATCAAACTTCCATATTTGAAATCCGATGTACCTCGCGAAGCTAGCATGGTCATCATATCATCGAGTTCCCGCCGCTTATCTCTAAAAAGATAAGCTATTGTAGGATCGTAGATATCTTCAATGCGTAGGTTATACAAGTTTCGTTTCACTATATCTGGGTCGATCGGAATAGGACGATAATGAAAAATAGGTGCTTTTCGGTATTTATCTTTCTTGAACTGTAACCATGCTTCATGTGAATTGGTCGGTGTAACTAATAATAGAAAATCAAATTTTTGGCTTTCCTTCGCGAGTGCCCGGTCGATATCGTATATTTCGGAATAGAGCTTTTCTTGGCCTTTCATTTTAAACTCTGTCGCCTTGGCCGTGGTATACAATCGCACAAATTCAAAGAATGAGCGCGAAAGACCTTTTGCTAAAGATTCCCGAAAAACTCGCGCCAATAATGGTAAGTGTACGCCATCGATGTCTTCATACGTTTTGCGAACGGAGATACCAAGAGAAAGGACAATGTTACTTTTTGTATCGTCGGTGTTGACTAAAAGCGGAAGCCGGGGCGGTCTTGGCAGTTTCGTTTCTTTCTTGAGTTCAACGGAGATCTCCGGTGCCTCCGTTTCTATATTTTTCTTTAAATACTCCGCCAATACCAATGCGTTTTTTTGTGAAAGGTGAATTGCGATATCCGTATCTTGATCTATTGGAGCATTCCAAACCTCAATGAGTAAGCAGGTACCAAACTCATTTGCGAGTGCTGTTGCCAACTTTGGAATCCAGAGGCTTACTTGATCGTCATCGTTATGTGGCAAAAAGATAACACTGGCCAATTCTGATTTCGTCAATTCCGACAACATGCGGTCTTTGCCCGAATCGGGTACGCGGTAAATAAATAAATAGGGGACTATTTTATTAAAGATAATTTTTCCCTTATTGGGGATTTGTTTATGTATGGGCGTTCGGTTTTTAATTGCCCGTAGTAGTTGAGGCAATATTTTGTCTTTAAACTCCATATATATCTATTTTTTGCAAATCTTTTAATGTGTGAAGCAACAACTGTTTGTATTCAAGAATAACAGGTTGGTATGGAAGGCCCGTCCATTCATTCATGAAATCTTTTCGATATTCTATCGATAATACACAACCCCGGTCACCAAATTTCTGAAGAATATGTTGTGCTAAATATCCACCTTTAAATTTTACATTCTCCCGAATATCGATAGCTTCTCCTAAAAGTTGCTGATCCTGTACGCTTTTTATGAAACCATCAATTACATATCTCCATTTTTCATTATTATAATATGTTCCTAGGTTTATCTGTGGATTGACTTTTTTGTCTATTGGTTGTTCTTCGCTGATTCGTCGTGCATTATAGGAATGAATGTCCAAAGCTACAAAAAAGCCGTGCTTATCAATGGTATGTTGGATATAGTTGTCCAGTTGTTGATAGAATTTCTTGTGCTCCTCATAGAGCTTTTGTAAAATGGTGGAGGGTAATGTATCTTTCCAAACATTCAATCCCCAAGCTTGTTCAGGACGGAGGTATACCGAATCTTCTTCCTTACGGTTAACATCCAATTGAAAGCGCGAGGTAGCTACAAAAAGTTGGTTGATAGGCAATTCTGCCATCGAGGCAGTATAAGGGTCTTCTTCTCTTAAACGTTGGGTTTCATCTAACAGGATAAATTGCTCGACAGCTGGATCAACCTGATGTCCATCATGGATAGCAAATGTCCAGAATGGGCTGTCGACAAGCTTTACACTGTATTGAAATAATGGCGTCATAACTACTTTGTCTTTTTTTAAATAATAACATGTTAATCGACAAATAGTTTTATGCGTTGCGTATAGGGAAACGGAGAGAAATGGATTAGATAAAATTAAAAATTATGCTGCTGAAAAAGAAAGAGCGGAAACAAAAGCGAAATAAAGTAGTTTTATAAAGTAATTCCTAAAATATACTTTTGTGAAGGAGAGATACTTTAATTTAATAAAAAGAACAGCATGACATTTCAAGAGATCATAAATCAAGATAAACCTGTACTAGTCGATTTCTTTGCCGAATGGTGCGGTCCTTGCAAGACGCAAGCGCCAATATTGAAGGAATTGAAGGAACGAGTAGGTGAGAGCGCCTCCATTATAAAGATAGACGTAGACAAAAATCCCCAAGTAGCATCCATGTTGGAAGTACGAGGGGTGCCCACGTTGGTGCTCTTCCGAAAAGGAGAAATACGTTGGAGGCAATCAGGCGTATATCCCGTAAATGAGCTCGAGCGTTTAATTAATGAAAACCTTTAGTATGCTGTTCCACAAATTTTGTATAAGAATCCAATACTTGTCTTAAAAAATTAGCCGTATCTTCATTAGTCAGACGACCGTTGTCATCGAACAATTTTTGTACGTTCGCAAGATAGACCTCGGGTTGTTGCAATGTCGGCATATCCAGAAAAACAAGCGATTGCCGTAAATGGTGATTCGCACCGAAACCACTTAGATTACTAATAGACGAAGAAATGACTAAAGTTGGTTTCCCTTCCCATGCATTTTGACCATAAGGTCGGGAACCAACATCTATTGCATTTTTTAATACGCCCGGTACAGAACGATTATACTCCGGTGTAATGAAAATAACCCCATTTAAAGATTTGATTTTTTCGCGGAAAGGCCCATAAGACGCCGGGCTTTCACCTTCGTCGTAATCTTGATTATACAAAGGGAGATCACCAATTTCGACACGTTCCAATGCGTAGCCTTCTGGTGCATTTTCAATAAGAAAATTTGCAATCTTTTTACTGAAGGAACCTTTTCTTAAAGATCCTACCACTATACCTATTATTTTTGCTGCCATAATATTTTGAATTATGTGTTATATACCCATAACAAATACGCAAAGCAGTTGGTTTTGAAAACTTGCTTTTACTTAACCTCGATAATGGTGCCTTCTCCCTGTAATGGTTCTTCAGTTGGTGGTTGGTTCGAAGGAGGAACGTCGTCATCTTTTTGTTTTTCCACCGTGATCTTACATTCGGTAAGAAGCGCTGCTAGAGCACCTATAGCAGCGAATATCGGGGCAAATACGACGCCCACTACACCAATTGTAACAGGAAAGCTCATGATTTCCTTTCCAGATTTATCAGAGATACTAATTTTCGTTACGTTGCCCTCGGCAATAATCTCCTTGATTTTCTTTAACAGGTTTTCACCGTTGACGATAAATGTTTCTTTGAATGACATAATGTGTTTTTTTTTAGATGTTTATATAATGAATAACAGTTTTTGGTGTCGCTTTGTTTACGGTATGCGAAGCTTCTCTAACATCTGCACCCGAATATCTGTTTGATGTCGAAGTAACTTGTCGTAGTCCGAATCAGTGTCGGTTAATTTCATGACCAGTACGAACAATTCAATGGCAAGAAAAAAGAATAAGAAAAGCAAATAAACAAATAACCCGATCGAGGAAGAAGTTACTACATTGTGTAGTAGTGTCAGTTCATCCAAAAAACCAGTCGAGGCGTTTAACTCCTGTTCCTTTCGTTCTTTAATAGACATGATGGAAGCTGCAAGTGCAAACTTTTTGTTTTGTAGCGTTTCGATCTGTTTGTGCAACTGTTCCATCTCTAGTTTTTTAGGATTCTCCATAACGGATTTATTCGTCGATTGCGTACTGTTCACTTCCTTACCTTCACGATCCCTGGTAACACTGCGATTCGTATAAGACGTTATAATGACCGGATTCTTCTTAAGATCTTCGCTTACAGTTTCGTATCTTGAATTGGCGGTCGCAATCATCGTATCCAAGTCTTGAATTTGTTTCTGTATATCATCTTCTGATTGTTTGACTGCAATTTTTACTCGCTCATCCATTACCTGTGCTTTACGCAAATCGATATCGTCTTTGAAAGTGATCTGATCCATGATGAAGGCACCCAATATGGACATCACCAAGGCAAGCAGTATACGGAATAGGCTAGACCACGTACTTACGCGTGTAGACAGAATAATAATGCGTTCGATCTGAATAATGACGAAACTCATTAATACGCCCCCGAAAACACCGCCCCAACCCGATAAATGCAGGTAGCGTGTAGCGAAGCTATAGCCGATAAAGAACCAGACCAAAATGATAAGCAACATGGCAGACGTGTATTTTTTTACATTTTTCCGCGATTGCTCACTAGAGTTTTTGACGAGATTATAATTGAAACCTGTTAGGAAACAACCGAATTTTAACCACCACTCCTTCATACGCTTAAAATTTCTTCGTTAATAAATAAGCTTGGGTAATAGAAGCCATCCCTTTCATAAAGCCTCGTTTGTAGGAAAGGATAGCACGTTCGCATAAACCTGTACCTGTCTGCAATGCTTGTTCGAATGTCTTGACTTTTTCGATGTGATCCCCTAAATCCGTTTGTTTGATTCTCAGTTCATCCACCAGATCCACAAATCCAGCCCGTTCGCGGGAGTGAATGTGAAATTCAATATCTTTCATGAGCGAATCATGGTATGTTTTAACCTGATGGACCAGAATCTCGAGGTCATATTTTATCAGTTTAATATTGTCATTTCGATAACCCTCGTCGGGGCTAGTCAGTGCATCGTTATATCCCCGTGTTTCAAAATCCTGCTGCAGATAATTATAAATGAGAAAAATACCTTGCCCATCGTGTACGGATGCGCCATTAAGTTGAGATTTGCTGTCCACAGATGCTGGCGACGTGTTAACGGGAACGGATGGCGTTTCCGTTACATGCTGCGTATCTTTGTTCTTTTTAAAAATTGTAAACCATCCCATTTGTTTTGTGTTATGTTACAACAAAATAAGGAGGAAAGGGAAAAAGATGGGAAGAGATTTAGGTAAGTAAGTCGAAAAAATAGGTGAAAGCTATCAATTAGTCGGTAAAAGGGTGGGGCACTATCTGCCCCATTCATATTTTATACCCAAACTATACCATCGTCCAGGCATCGGAATAGCACTTGTTTCGATATAGGTAACATCAAAGATGTTTTGTGCATCTGCATACACCGAAAGAAACGGAAAGCTGTATCCAATTCGTAAATCCGTTAAGAAATAGGATTTATCTGATATGCGCTGATGGAAGCGATTAGCTATAGAAGCATTCCAAATCCTATTGTTTGCCATGAGGAGTAGTTTTCCCTGGTGTTTCAGATTTTCCAGACTGTATTTAGAAGTAACCCCCTCTGTTTGCTCTAGGGAGGAATCGAGGTAATTGTATCCTAGATTCACCCTATAACGGATATTGTTTACTTGAAAAGTATATAGAAAATTAGTATTTATCCCGTGTACTTTGTTTTTGCCGATATTAAATGGTTGGTAAGGATCGTTTACATCCGTTTTTATCCAATCGATAAAACCTCGGATGTTCCGATAAAAATATCCTCCATGTGCAATAAAATTTGTGCTTTGGAATTTAATCGCGCCTTCGGTTTGCCAGGCATCTTCCGAAAATAAGTCCGGATTGCCGATGTTTCCCGGACGTTGGTTTAAATAAAGGTCTGTAAACGAGGGGATACGCTGACTTGATCCGGTGTTGAATACGACTTTCCAACTCCGTGTAATGTTATAACCTAGATCTATACCCGGATAAACCTGCCAACCATACTGTGTATTATAGTTTATATATGCACCTGCATTGACCGTCAGGTTTTTTAGCTGTTCGGTTCTAAATTCTGCGTAAGCACCATGGTTGTTTCGGTTGTGAACACCCATATTAGAACTTGCGATACGGTCGAGACGGGATTCCAAACCCAAACCAAAATCTCCGAATGTGGTGTGATATCGACTGTTCAGCTCCATGGAGAACGCATTGGTATAATGCCGTGAACGTGCGGAGGAAAGGTTATGCTTAAAATAACGGTAATCATCTTCGTTATAACGGTTGGTTATGCGCGGGCTAAGATAGAAACGTTCGGAAAGCTGATGTTTGGAGCTTATAGAAGCAAATATCGTTTCTACAATTTCTTCGGATTCTCGATCACCTGGAGCCGCATAAAAGCCATTAGCCCCGAAACGGTTATACATATAGCTGCCTAACCATTCTACCTCGTTATTACCATCTAACGCTAGATTTCCTTGATAGAAAATTTTATCGTTTTGGGATGCCGTATTGTAGCGTTGTCCGTTGGATTTTTCTTTGTTATAGTAAACCTGATGTTGGTGTTTGTCATTAAACCAACTTGCACCGATTTGCGTACCGGCATGATAATAAATGCCGTCTTTAGCCTCTTCGTCTCTGTTTTTAAACGAACTTCCCGTATATACGTTGGCTTGGATTGAGGTTTTGTCTACTGTCTTGGTAATGATGTTGATTGCTCCAGTTAAAGCATTGACACCATAAATGCGTGCCGCTGCACCCCGAAGCACTTCTATTCTTTCGATAGCATCTAAAGGAATAGGCAGATTCAGACTATGATGGGCAGTTTGCGAATCGGAAACCTTTGCTCCATTGACCAATATCAGCGTTTGCTCAAAGCTTCCTCCATCAATACTTACATCTGCCTGTGTACCAAACGGCCCACGTTGTCGTAGGTCGACCCCGTTTAAGAGACCGAGCACCTCGTTCAAATTTTTGACGGGTAGTTGTTTAATTTGCGCTGCATTCAAAATCTCCACATTCCTGTTGTCTTTACTAAATGGAATCTGTAATCGGTTTGCATGAACGGTCACTTCCTGAATACTGTCTTGTTTTGCTTCTTGCGCATGTCCCCACAACGGCAAAAATGCTACGGCTAATAATATCTGGTGATTATTTATGAATTTCATACGGCAAAAGTATTATCTTTCCGGATTGTTATATGGTTCCAATTTTAATAAGATGAGTAGTCCGGTTTTAGATTTGTTCTCCAGTTTTGTGTTTATTGACCGAACATCGGCACAACCTATATATTTACAGGTTTCCCAACAGATGATTAATGCTATTCAGCGTGGATATTTATTGGTAGGTACAAAATTGCCGGGAACGAGGGCGCTAAGTGAAGTGCTAGGGGTACATCGCAAGACGGTGATTGCAATATACGATGAATTGGAGGCGCAGGGATGGGTGGAGGTGCGACCGAACAAGGGCACGTTTGTCATCAATCAATCTCATCAGGTTAAGATAGACAAACCATACGAAAAATTGGTTTCACTGGCTAAATACCCTGTCTGCACCGGGTTTACATTTCGGCAATCTACCATTCTGGATAATCCCTTTGAATTCTCCAACAACCATTTGGCTTTTAATGACGGACAGCCAGACATACGGCTCACACAAATGCAGAACCTTTCCCGCTGGTATAGTGCGTCAATGAAACGTAAGCACAACTTGAAACGCCTTACGGGCTATAATATGGAAGGAAGTGAATATTTTAGAGAGCAACTGAGCAACTATTTGAATTTTTCGCGAGGCTTGCACATTTCCAAAAATAACTTGCTTATCACCCGGAGTGTGGAAATGAGTTTATATATAATTTCGCAAATCTTGCTTTCGAAAGGTGATCAGGTTTTAGTCGGTGATTTGAGTATGTTTTCGGCCAACATGGTTTTTCAAAAAATGGGAGCGAAAGTGAGTACAATTCCAGTAGATGAAAGCGGTATCGATGTAGATTACATCCGCGCACGTTTTAAGCCGGGCGAGGTACGTTTGGTACATGTCACACCCCATCATCATTATCCGACCACCGTTACGCTGTCTGCCCAAAAAAGAATCGCTTTGTTGCAGTTAGCTCAGGAATACGGTTTCATTATTGTAGAAGACGATTATGATTATGATTTTCAATATGACCAGACCGCAGTGATGCCCTTAGCAAGTGGCGATATCGATGGAATGGTCGTCTATGTAGGATCGTTTGGAAAATCGCTTGCGCCTGCTTTTCGGAAAGGTTTTGTTGTAGCACCTGATAACCTTATTGTTGAAATGCGTAAATATTTAGGTATCATCGACAGACAAGGCGATGTGATTATGGAACAAGCTTTGGGGGAAATGATAGAGGAGGGGGAGATACATCGACATCTCAAAAAATCGATGAAGATATATCGTGAACGTCGGGATCTGTTCTGTGAAATTTTAGAAAAACGCTTTAATGATATAGT
>Ga0079224_100015987_pt1 | contig 10520 bp, 10 predicted proteins | sample Stecom2015_FD_80414 | JGI IMG/M metagenome (GOLD analysis project Ga0079224, IMG submission 80414) | Agricultural soil microbial communities from Utah to study Nitrogen management - Steer compost 2015 | ecosystem: Environmental > Terrestrial > Soil > Agricultural land | place: USA: Utah...
AGGACGGCTACTACTTCATCCTCGGGCGCACCGACGACGTGATCAACGTCGCCGGGCACCGCCTCGGCACGCGCGAGATCGAGGAGACGCTGTCGAGCCACGCGGCGGTGGCCGAATGCGCGGTCGTCGGCGTGTCCGACGCGCTGAAAGGGCAGGTCGCCACCGCGTTCGTCGTGCTGAAGGATCCGTCGAAGGGCGCAGACCCGAATGCGCGGCTGGCGCTAGAGGGCGAGCTGATGAGCACGGTCGATCGCCGGCTCGGCGCGATCGCCCGGCCGAACCGCGTGCACTTCGTCTCGATGCTGCCGAAGACGCGGTCCGGCAAGGTGCTGCGCCGCTCGATCCAGGCGCTGTGCGAGCGCCGCGACCCGGGCGATCTCACGACGATCGAGGATCCGGGCGCGCTCGAGCAGATCCGGGAGGCGGTCGGCTCGGCGGCCGCCTGAGGCGGCGTGTCGCCGGCCGAGCTCGTGCTCGCCGCACGGCGCGGCGCCGAGCTCCTGCTGCTGCCGCCGGCCGCGCCGCTGCTGCTGATCGCCGTCGGCCTGGCGTGGTCGGTGCGGCGCGCGCGCGCCGGACGCGTGCTCGCGACGATCGGACTGGTGCTGGCCGTGCTCACGTCGTCGCAGGTCGTCGGGCAGTGGCTGATCGGCTTCGTCGAGCGCAATGCGGGAGCGGCGCTGGATGCCGATGCGCTGCGCGCATCGCTCGCGCGTCCCGATGCACCGAGTGCGATCGTGATCCTCGGCGGCGGCTCGCGCTTCGATCCGCGCGAGCGCCCCGACCCCGAGCGGCCGAATCCGCGCACCACCGAGCGCGTGCTGCACGGGGCGTGGGTGGCGCGCGTCACCGGCTTGCCGGTGCTCGTGAGCGGCGGCGCCTTGCGACGCGAGCGCACTCCGGAGGCAAGGCTGATGCGTCGGATGCTCGAGCGGCGCCTGGCCGTGCCGGTACGATGGATCGAGGATCGCTCGCGCGATACCGAGGGCAACGCCCGTGAATCGGCGAGACTGCTGTTGCCGGCGGGGCACCGGCGGGTGCTGCTCGTCACGCACGCGTATCACATGCCGCGTGCGCTCGCGGCGTTCCGGCGTGCCGGCTTCGATCCGGTGGGGGTTCCGCACGGGTTCCTGGGCACACCGAATCCGGCGACGGTGCACGGCTGGCTGCCCAGCGCGCAGGGAGCGAACGTCAACTGGCTGGCCGCGCACGAAGCCGTCGGCGGCCTGTGGTACCGATTGCGAAGCGCGCTCTCGAGCGCGCCGCCGATCGCGCATCTGCCCGCGCGATCGTCCGGTTCGCGCGCAGCGCGATCGGCGGATGACCCGGGTGCAACGAAAGGAGGAACGCTGCCATGAACACGAAACCGATGTTGACGGCGGCCGACGCGCGCACGATCGGCGAAGCGGCGTGCGCCGAGGCGCTGCGCAACGCGTGGGCGGTATCGATCGCCGTGGTGGACGACGGCGGACATCTGCTGTGGCTGCAGCGACTGGACGACGCGGCGCCGATCTCGGCGTACATCTGCCAGGAGAAGGCGCGCACCGCGGCCCTCGGCCGGCGCGAGTCCCGCGTCTACGAGGAGAGCATCAACGGCGGCCGCTTCGCGTTCCTGTCGGCGCCGAAGCTCGAGGGCATGCTCGAAGGCGGCCTTCCGGTGCTCGTCGATGGGCAGTGCGTCGGTGCCGTGGGCGTTTCCGGCGTGAAATCGAGCGACGACGTGCGGATCGCCCGGGCCGGCATCGCGGCCTTCGAGATTTCGATCGCCCCGCGCTAGCGACAGCCGGCGCGCCGCGCTCTCAGGCAGCTTCCGGTTCGGCCGGCGTGGTCAGCGACTGCGCGATCTGATAGAGCCCCTCGAGCACCAGGTGCTCGTGGTAGGTGAAGTCGATCGTCAGCCGCGGCCCGAGCGTGCGTGCCGCGCCGCCCGACAGGATGCAGCGCAGGTCGGGATGGTGCCGCTTGTGCAGGAAATAGAGTCGCTCGACCGCGCCCGCCTGGGCGTGCGCGCAGCCGGTGGCGATCGCGTCGACGGTCTGGCGCGGATAGTCGACGTACTCGCCCTGCGCGTCGGGCAGCGTCGCCGTGTTCTGATGCAGCGCGCGCACCATCAGCCCGAGCCCCGGCATGATGCCGCCGCCGAGGAAGCGCCCATCCGCGGTGAGCAGGTCCATCGTCGTCGCCGTGCCGCAGACGACGACGAGCGCCGCACGCTCGCCGATCAGCGCGCGTGCGCCGATCATCGCCGCCCAGCGGTCGCAGCCGAGCGCGGCCGGATTCAGATAGCCGTTCTTCACGCCGCACTGCTCGGCGCGCGAGACGATCCAGTGCGCCTCGGGCGTGTCGGGCCAGACCTCGAGCGCGCGCAGCACCGGATTGACGACCGCCGTGCCGGCCACGTTGGAGATCACGACCGCCTCGGGCACCGGCTGGCGCTGCCACTCCTTCTTGACCATCGGGATCTCCTCGAGCAGCACGCGCCCCGAGGCGATCGCGCGCTCGTGCGCCAGTGCTCGGGCACCCGGCGCCGCGCGTGAATACGTTCCCCACTTGAGGAACGTGTTGCCGATGTCGATGAGCAGATAGGCCATGAGGGAGCGCGCGGTGCGCGGGGCAGCAGGAGCGGGGTGCGGCGACGGCTACGGCACGGCGGGCGGCGGCGGCGACGGCGGGCAACGGCTGTGCGGTGGCGGCTCGGTGCGGTGGCGCGACGGACGGATCCGGCGACGCGTGCCGAGCGAACCCGGCTGCGCTACCGGACGCTCACCGGGATCTTGCCGATCCGCGCCTGCCATTCGCGCGGCCCCGTCTCGTGCACCGAGGTGCCGCTTGCGTCGACCGCGACGGTCACCGGCATGTCCTGCACCTCGAATTCGTAGATCGCCTCCATGCCGAGATCCTCGAAGGCGAGCACGCGCGCCTTGCGGATCGATTTCGAGACGAGGTAGGCCGCGCCGCCCACCGCCATCAGGTACGCGGCCTTGTGGCGGCGGATCGCGTCGATCGCCACCGGCCCGCGCTCGGCCTTTCCGATCATCGCGACGAGTCCGGTCTGCGCGAGCATCGTCTCGGTGAACTTGTCCATCCGCGTCGAGGTCGTCGGACCCGCCGGGCCCACCACCTCGTCGCGCACCGGATCGACGGGCCCGACGTAATAGATCGCGCGATTCATGAAGTCGACCGGCAACTTTTCGCCCCGCTCGAGCATCTCGACGATGCGCTTGTGCGCGGCATCGCGCCCGGTGAGCATCTTTCCGGACAGCAGCAGCGTCTGCCCGGGTTTCCACGAGGCGACCTCCTCGCGCGTGAGCGTGTCGAGATTCACCCGGCGCGATTTTTCGACGTTCGGCGTCCAGTTGACCTCGGGCCAGGCCGACAGCGGCGGCGGCTCGCAGTAGGCGGGCCCCGAGCCGTCGAGCACGAAGTGCGCATGGCGCGTCGCCGCGCAGTTCGGGATCATTGCCACCGGCTTCGATGCGGCGTGCGTCGGGTACATCGCGATCTTCACGTCGAGCACCGTGGTGAGCCCGCCGAGACCTTGCGCGCCGATGCCAAGCGCGTTCACCTTCTCGTAGAGCTCGATGCGCATCTCCTCGAGCGGGTTCGACGGGCCGCGCTGGAGCAGATCGAACATGTCGATCGGCTCCATCAGCGATTCCTTCGCCAGCAGCATCGCCTTCTCGGCCGTTCCGCCGATGCCGATCCCGAGCATGCCCGGCGGGCACCAGCCGGCGCCCATCGTCGGCACCGTCTTCAGCACCCAGTCGACGATCGAGTCCGACGGATTGAGCATGACGAATTTCGACTTGTTCTCCGATCCGCCGCCCTTGGCGGCCACCGTGACCTCGACGGTGTCGCCGGGAACGAGGTCGTAGTGCACGACCGCCGGCGTGTTGTCGCGCGTGTTCTTCCGCTCGAAATGCGGATCGGCGACCACCGATGCGCGCAGCGTGTTCGAAGGATCGAGATAGCCGCGACGCACGCCTTCGTTCACCGCATCGGCGATCGAGCCGGTGAAGCCCTCGAAGCGTGCGTCCATGCCGACCTTCAGGAACACGTTGACGATTCCCGTGTCCTGGCAGATGGGCCGGTGGCCCTCGGCGCACATCCGCGAGTTGGTCAGGATCTGCTCGATCGCGTCGCGCGCGGCAGCGCTCTGTTCGGTCTTCCAGGCGCGCGCGAGATGCTCGATGAAGTCGCGCGGGTGGTAGTAGCTGATGAACTGCAGCGCGGCGGCGATCGATTCGATCAGATCGTCCTGGCGGATGACGCGCATCGGGAAAGCCTCGGCGGGAAGCGGAACGGGTCTGTGTGTGGACGGGTCCGGCAAAATCGCGTATGCCGGCCGACGCGCCCGAATTTTAGCGGATCGTGGATATGCGCCGGCCGGCGCGCACGTGCGGCTAAGCTCGTACGGGTGCATGATTACACCGGGACAGGAGAAAAAGGAGGATCAGCCCAATGTCGGCCCAGCTCGATTCGGTATTGCAGGAGCAGCGTCTCTTTCCGCCGCCGGAGTCCTTTGTGCGGCAGGCCACGATCTCCGGAATGGAGCAATACGAGGCCCTGTGCGCCGAGGCGGCGCGCGACCATGCCGGATTCTGGGCGCGGCTCGCGCGTGAGCACCTGCGCTGGCAGGAGCCGTTCACGCAGGCGCTCGACGAGTCGAACGCGCCGTTCTACCGCTGGTTCGCCGACGGCAAGCTGAACGTCTCGTACAACTGTCTCGACCGTCATCTCGGCACGCCGGTCGAGAACAAGACGGCGATCATCTTCGAGGCCGACGATGGAAAAGTGACGTCGGTCACCTACAAGGAGCTGCACCAGCGCGTGTGCCGGATGGCCAACGCGATCAAGGCGCTCGGCTACCGCAAGGGCGATCGCGCGATCATCTACCTGCCGATGTCGATCGAAGGCGTGGTCGCGATGCAGGCCTGCGCGCGCCTCGGCGTCATCCATTCGGTCGTCTTCGGCGGCTTCTCGGCCAAGAGCCTGCAGGAGCGCATCGTCGACGTCGGCGCCACGCTGGTCATCACCGCCGACGAGCAGATCCGCGGCGGCCGGAAAGTGCCGCTGAAGGCCGCGGTCGACGAAGCCTTCGCGATGGGCGGGTGCGACTCGGTGCGCAAGGTCATCGTCTACCAGCGCACGGGCGAGGGTGCCTCGATGAAGGCCGGACGCGACCTCACCTGGGACGAGGCGATCGAAGGCCAGTCCGACGACTGCCCGCCCGAGTGGGTCGAGGCCGATCACCCGCTGTTCGTGCTGTACACGTCGGGCTCCACCGGCAAGCCGAAGGGCGTGCAGCATTCGTCGGCGGGCTTCCTGCTCGGCGCGATGGTCACCGTTAAATGGGTGTTCGATCTCAAGCCCGAAGACGTGTACTGGTGCACGGCCGACATCGGCTGGGTCACGGGTCACACTTACATCGTCTACGGCCCCACCGCCTGCGGTGCGACGCAGATCGTCTTCGAAGGCGTGCCGACGTACCCGCACCCGGGCCGCTTCTGGGAGATGATCGACCGCCACAAGGTCAGCATCTTCTACACGGCGCCCACCGCGATCCGTGCGCTGGTGCGCGCCGGGCAGACGTCGCCCGACCACCATCCGAAGAAATACGACCTGTCTTCGCTGCGCCTGCTCGGGTCGGTCGGCGAGCCGATCAATCCCGAAGCGTGGATGTGGTACTACGAGAACGTCGGACGCGGACGCTGCCCGATCGTCGACACCTGGTGGCAGACCGAGACCGGCGCGACGATGATCTCGCCGCTGCCGGGCGTGCACGCGCTGAAGCCCGGCTCGTGCACGATGCCGCTGCCCGGCATCTCGGCGACGATCGTCGACGAGGCCGGAGGCGAGGTGCCGCGCGGCAAGGGCGGCTTCCTCGCGATCACCAAGCCGTGGCCGATGATGATCCGCACGATCTGGGGCGACCCCGAGCGCTTCAAGAAGACGTATTTCCCGCCGGAGGTCCATGGCGGGCGCTACTACATTGCCGGTGACGGCGCGACCATCGACGAGGACGGCTACTACCGCGTGATGGGCCGCATCGACGACGTGCTCAACGTCTCCGGACACCGCCTCGGCACGATGGAAGTCGAGTCGGCGCTCGTCGCGCACCCGCTGGTCGCCGAAGCGGCCGTCGTCGGGCGTCCCGACGAGGTCACCGGCGAGGCGATCTCCGCCTTCGTGGTGCTGAAGCAGGCGCGTCCGACCGGCGAGGCGGCGGCGAAGGTCGCCAAGGAGCTGCGCGACTGGGTCGGCAAGGAGATCGGCCCGATCGCCAAGCCGAAGGAGATCCATTTCGGCGACAACCTCCCGAAGACGCGCTCGGGCAAGATCATGCGCCGCCTGCTGCGCGCGATCGCCCGCGGCGAGGAGATCACGCAGGACGTCTCGACGCTCGAGAACCCGGCGATCCTCGAGCAGCTGAAAGAGGTCGCCTGACGCGTCCTTCCGGGGGTCGCAGGGTTATACTGCGGCCCCCGGAGAGATGGATGAGCGGTCGAAATCGCACGCCTGGAAAGCGTGTAGGGGTCACAAGCCCCTCGGGGGTTCGAATCCCCCTCTCTCCGCCAGTAGCCTGATCCGACGTCGTTCGACGTCGTTCGATCTAGTTCAAATCCCCTTCGCAAGCCGCAGCAGCGCTAGCTTTCCGTCCGTCGGTTCGTCCGAACGGGTGCGGCATTGTTCGTCTACCTCCGAATTCCTCCGGGGATATGTTTGGGGGCACGGGTGCACAGGAGAACCGTGTGCCGAAGAAGACGATCGATGTGCCGACGGACGTCGTCGTGGCGTGGCGCATGCCTTCGTGAACCGGAGCCAGGACCGGGCGACCGATGCTGTTCCGACGGCAGGGCGGGCCTTAGGTCGCTCGGGTCATGCAAAGACAACCGCGACAGCCCGGGGCGGTAATCTCAAGCCGCGCGGCGGGCACCTACCCACGAGGGAGGGAGAAGCGATGACGGACGAAGATGTAATCGAAGTCAGCGTCCGGTACGCCGAGCGGTTCGGGATCGATCCGCCGCGGCCGCACGGCGTGGCGAACAAGCGCCTGATCGAAGTGCTGATGCAGGCAATGCGCGACGGCAGGCCGGTTCCGGATGATTTCGATTGGTGGGACTACTTGCCGCCCGGCGCGGTCGCGTGAGGAGAATTCGTTCGGGCACGCTTTTGACGAGCAGTGACGTAGAAGCCGTCAGTGACTGAAGAACCAGTCGAGCGACGACCCCTTGCAGCCGCTCGTCTCCACCATGCAATGTCGACGAGTCATGCCGGCTCGCCCGACGCCTCCGGTACCTGACTCGGCAGCGGGTCGGATACGGGTGCCGGTCTGGGCTCGCGAGCGGCGCGAAGCGCCTTCCCGGCCGCGCGCGCAATCTTGCGGCGCGCCTCGTCGGCCTTGTCGCCTTCCATCACTTCGCGCTTGATCACCTCATCGGCAAGGACCTGGCGAATCTGCTCGATATCGATTCGCACTTCGGGGGAGATGCGGCGAAGTTCCCGGCGGAGGACCTCCAGCACGGGATCGGTCAGGACCGCTGCGCCGACGAAGAAGCGGCTCAATGCCTGCTTCTGAACGTGGTAGTCGCCCAGCACCGAGCGGACCCATCCCTCCTTGCACCACAGGTACAGTAGTTCGAGATCTGCGGTCGAGCGTGGGTTGAGACTGCAGAAGTCGATGTCGATGACGAGCTCCATATCGATCGGCTTCGCGAACACCATGCGATATACGCGCCAGCACACGCCGTTGGTCAGCAAGACCCAATCGACCCCTTGATTCGCGGCGTAGTCGACTGCCTGCTTCACGTGCGGATCCTTCAACTCGAGGCCGATTGCCTTCACCTCGATCAGCGTTTGGAGCGTCCCGTCGATCTTGATTGCGAGATCGCAATACGTGCCTCGAATCGCGTGCTCTGACGTCACTTCGGCGTACTTGTCGTAGCCGAAAACGTCGGCAAGCATGTCTTTCACGATCGTTACCGTGTCCGCTTCTCCCAGGTCGCGCGCTCGCGCGGCATTCAGGATGGGCTGAAATCTCTTGATTCCCGCGATTAATCTGTCGCTTACCTTTTTCGGTACGGCTACCATCGCTACCTCCCCCGGCTGGTCACCTGTTTGAAGAGCGCAGTAATGAGAACGAACGGCTTGGTGCGCCAATGATTTTCTGCGCTTCCGACAGGAATGACAATGAGCGCGCTCGCTGAGCGGCGCGAATCGACCGAGGACCGGGGTTATCACAAAGGAAAGAGGGACGCCGGGTGTCATAGCCCGTGAGCGAGAAAGCGAACAGCGCCTTTGTTTTCTCGAGTGCCCTTGAAAGTCGATTCGGATGCTCGATTCAGACGCGGCCAGTCGTTTTCCCAGCGGATCGTTTCAGCGGCCGCCGCCTGGCTTGAGCGTGACTAACTGGGGAGAGCCATTGGTCATGCAATGTGCTGTGCGAGCCCGTGGTGCTCGAGGTACGCGAGGTTCACTTCGCGCGAAGCGGCGCCCTAAGCGCTTGAATGAGTGGAGTGGGCGGCGGCTCGAAGCCACGACAACCGGAATCACGATCCGGGCTCTACCGGTGGGGCGCTGCATTCCGGAGTCGTCCCGGCGTCCGGGTTGACCAGCCATCGATCCAGCTCCTCGCCGCACCAGCATGCGATGCGCAGCGGGTGAAGTGGTGCTCGGTCCACATGCCGCCTAGAAGTGCACTCGCTTCGGCCGATCCTCGATCGACGAGCGAAAGGAGCACTGCCAGCGCCGCGGTGTCTTGGTCCTCGATGTAGAGATCCAGCGCGCGGTCGATCAAGTCTTCCTCGGTCCCCTGGTCCCCGAACCATCCTTTGCGTTCGTAATACTCCGCGTGCGACAGGGAAGCGGGAGAATTGCCTCGGGCGATCGCCGTTAGCAGGCGCAAGGCGTCTTCCTTCGTCGCGCCCGCGCCGAGTCTCGGATCGGAGAGATCGACTTGCACGTTTGTGCGGACGGCTGCTTCCCGGAGCACGTCGGTGTCGAGTTCCCGACGCAGAGCAAGCCATTTCCGACTCAATTCGAGCACGAACAGCAGACGCTTGTGTTCGATGCCATGTTCGGAAAGCGATGCGACGTAGCCTCGATGCTTGCCGGCAAGGGGGTGCAGGTAAACGCCCTCGAAGACCTGCTCCTTGCCGGTTTCAGGGACGTATCTCACATGGTAGCGCCTCGCTCGCGTCGCGGTGATGTAGAGCTGCCGTCGTCGGTCACCCACCTCGTACTCCCAGTGGCCGGCCAGCCCTGGGACGTATTCGGCACCCTGCGGGCCCAGAACCGCTTCGCGATCGATGAGGCGCCCTTGCAGGAACAGGGCAACGGCGAGCGCCAGGACGCGGTGGACGAACAGGAAGACAGCGCGCATTGCTCGTTCCCGGTCGAACGAGGCCAGAATGTACCTGGCTGTACTTCAGCGCAACCGAAGCGAGACCAGCGCTTGGCTCAAGCTCCGACGAACGGCACGAATCCACCCCAGATCATCCGCTTGCCGTCGAAGGGCCAGTCGTCGCCGAACATCCTGAGGCGTTCGTCCTCCATCACCTTCCGGTTCACTTCGTCGCGAACTTCCCGCGACGGGTAGACGATCCATGAGAACGCCACCACCTCGTCGTCCTGCAACTGCACGGCGCGCGGGAAGGACGTCTGCTCGCCGTACGGGACGTCGTCGGCCAGGCATTCGACGAAGCCGATCGCCCCGTGCTCTTTCCAGACCCCCTCGGCCAGCGTGGCCAGCTTCTTGTAGTCCTCCATGCGCGCCTTCTTCACCGGCACGATGAAACCGTCGACATAGGCCATTTCCGTTCTCCTCGAAAAATGTCGATGCGTTCACCCGGCCGGTTCGATCATTCGGCCGGGATCTCGGGCTCGACCAGCCGCGCGAGCAGGTCGAGCGACTGCTGCCACCCGAGGCGGCAGGCGTCGGGTGGGATCACGTCGGGAAGGCCCGTCTGCTCGACGACCAGCTCGGTGCCGCTGGCCACCGTGCGCAGCGTCGTCGTCGTCACGATCTCGCCGGGAAGGTCGGGGTCGTCGAAGACGTCGGTCGCGACGATGCGCTCGTTGGGTACCAGCTCCCGGTACTCGCCGCCGAAGCTGTGCGCCTGTCCGTTCGAGAAGTTCACGAACGAGATGCGGAATCGTCCTCCGACGCGAGCATCGAGCTCGTGCACGACGGCGGTGAAGCCGTCCGGCGGGTTCCACTTGGCGAGCGCTGCCGGGTCGAGGAACGCGCGGTAGACGCGCTCGGGAGGCGCCCGCAGGATCCGCACCTGGGTCAGCGTGTAGGCCATGTCGTCTCCTCTTCGAGGTCGAGGCAATCTTCCGTTGCGAGGCGGATCCTGCGTTGTGAAGACCGTGCCGCGCCGATGGGATCGGGCCCGCGAGGTCGCCCGCGGCCCGTAGCATCGGCCGCTGGAACCAAACCCTCCCGGCGGTCGACGTCCGCTCGATGGGTCCATATCCGGAACGCTGCGGCGTCGCGATCGCCCGTGCTCCCCTTATCC
>Ga0079224_100015988_pt1 | contig 10520 bp, 8 predicted proteins | sample Stecom2015_FD_80414 | JGI IMG/M metagenome (GOLD analysis project Ga0079224, IMG submission 80414) | Agricultural soil microbial communities from Utah to study Nitrogen management - Steer compost 2015 | ecosystem: Environmental > Terrestrial > Soil > Agricultural land | place: USA: Utah...
ACCGCGCAGTTCACCGTCAGCGCGCTGCCGCCGATCCCGTTCGCCAGTGCGATCCGCGGCGCGCTCGACTATCCCTATGGCTGCGCCGAGCAGACCGCAAGCAAGGGCTACGCGGCGCTGCAGCTGGACGGGGCCACGGTGGAGATGCTCGGCATCCGCGACGTGGACGCCGGCAAGCGCCGCCAGTACGTCGAGGGTGCACTCGGCCGCCTGGCCTCGCTGCAGACGGGCGCCGGCCATTTCTCGATGTGGGGCGACGGCAGCTACGTCAATCCGCTGCTCACCCCGTACATCGTGGAGTTCCTGCTCGATGCGCGCGATGCCGGCTTCAACGTGCCCGAGGCGATGCTGCAGAAGGCGCTCGAACGCCTGGGCGAGGACCTGCTGGCCGGCGGCGAGCAGTTCTACGGGCGCGACCACCGCTCCCACCTGCGCCTGGCCTACCAGGCCCACGCCGGCTACGCCCTGGCGCGGGTGAACCGCGCGCCACTCGGCACCCTGCGCGCGCTGTACGACAACGACCGCCAGCACGCGCTCGGCCCGCTGCCGCTGCTGCACCTGGGACTGGCGCTGTCGCTGCAGGGCGATGGCGAGCGCGGCGGCAAGGCGATCGAGCAGGCGTTCGCGTTCAAGGGCGACCGCCCCGGCTTCCTGTGGGACTACGGCAGTCCGCTGCGCGACCAGTCGCTGATGATCGCGCTCACCCACGAGCGCGGCCTGGCGAAGCCGGCGCATGCGGCGCGCGCGGTCGAGGTGGGCCGCGAACTGGATGCCCGGCGTGGCGGCAGCGGGCGGCTGTACCTGAGCACCCAGGAGCAGATCGCGCTGGCGCGGCTGGGCAGGGCGCTGGCGGCCGCGCCGGGCCTGCGCGTCGCAGGCACCCTCAGTGAAGGTGGCGTGGCGCAGGAGGTCGCGCCCGCGCGCATGGTCGGACGCAGCTACGACGCCGGCGCGCTGGCTGGCGGGGTGCGCTTCGAGCCACGGCTGGTGGCGGCGACGGGCGGGGACGCCCCCGCCGGGCAGCCGCCGCTGTTCGTGAACATCGACGTCGCCGGCGTGCCGGTTTCGCCGCCGGCCTTCGACGCCAGCAGGGTCAGGGTCGAACGCAGCCTGTACACCACCGACGGCAAGCGCTGGACGCCGGCGCCGCTGAAGGAGGGCGAGGCCCTGATCGTCTCGGTGGCGATCACCTCCGACGTGTCGATGCGCGACGCACTGCTCACCGACCTGCTGCCGGCGGGGCTGGAGATCGAGAACTTCAACCTCGGCGACGCCAAGCAGTGGGCGGACGTGGTGGTCTCCGGCGTCACCATCAGCGAGCGCTCGGAAGCGGCCGATGTACGCCACGAGGAGTTCCGCGACGACCGCTACGTCGCGGCCCTGGACCTGCGCGCCGGCCGCACCGCGCGCGTGTTCTACCTGGTGCGGGCGGTCACCCCGGGCACGTACGCGGTGCCGCCGCCGCTGGTGGAGGACATGTACCGGCCCGACATCCGCGGCGTGGGCCGGGCACAGCCGGAGTCGATCACGGTGGTGCAGCCGTGAGCGGGCAGGCAGCGGCAGATGCGGGACGGTCGTACCTCGGCGGCGATTGAGGCGGTCCTGAAGCGGCTGCTGCCCTGGCTGCGCTGGGGCACGGTGGCGCTGCTGCTGGCGCTGCTGGCGCTCGACCTGGCGTGCCCGCCGCAGCTGCCGGGCGCGCCCGATACCAGCACACTGGTGGTCGCGGCCGACGGCACTCCGCTGCGCGCCTTCGCCGACGCCGAGGGGGTATGGCGCCATCCGGCCAGCCGCGACAGCGTCTCGCCGCTGTATATCGAGGCGCTGCTGGGCTACGAGGACCGCTGGTTCGACCATCACCCCGGCGTCAACCCCGTCGCCCTGCTGCGCGCCGGCTGGCAGTGGGCGCGCGGCGGCGGCATCGTCTCCGGCGGGTCGACCCTGACCATGCAGGTGGCGCGCATCCTCGACCGCAGGCCGGGGGCCTCGACCCGCAGCCTGCCGGGCAAGCTCGACCAGATCCTGCGGGCGGTGCAGCTCGAGGCGCATCTGTCCAAGGACCAGATCCTGGCGCTGTACCTGGAGCGCGCGCCGTTCGGCGGCACCATCGAGGGCGTGGAGGCGGCGAGCTGGGCCTACCTGGGCAAGCCCGCCGCGCGCCTGTCACATGCCGAGGCGGCGCTGCTGGCGGTCCTGCCGCAGGCGCCGAGCCGCCTGCGCCCGGACCGCCATCCCGAGGCGGCACAGGCTGCCCGCGACAAGGTGCTTGCGCGCATGGCCACGCTCGGGCGCTGGACGCCCGGCCAGGTGCGCGATGCGAAGATCGAGGCCGTGGTCGCGCGCCGCCTGCGCCCGCCGATGTCGGCGCCGCTGCTGGCCCAGCGCCTGCGCACGGCGCACCCGCGCGACGCGCGCATCGTCTCCACCCTCGATGCCGGCCTGCAGCGGATGCTCGAGGCGCGGGTGGCGTCGTATTTCTCCAGCCTGCCCGAGCGCACCTCGGCGGCGCTGCTGGTGGTCGACAACGCGACCATGCAAGCGCGCGCCTACGTCGGTTCGCTGGACCTGTCCGACCGCTCGCGCCTGGGCCACGTGGACATGGTGCGCGCCTGGCGCTCGCCGGGATCGACCCTCAAGCCGTTCGTCTACGGCATGGCCCTGGACGATGGCCTGATCCACTCGCACAGCCTGATGGTCGATGCGCCGCAGTCGTTCGGCGGCTACCGGCCCACCAATTTCGACGCCGCGTTCAACGGCCCTGTCGCGGCCGAAGCCGCGCTGCAGCGCTCGCTCAACGTGCCGGCGGTGGACCTGCTCGACCGGGTCGGGCCGGCGCGCTTCGCCGCGCGCCTGGCGCACGCGGGCATCGAGCTCCGCTTCCCGCGTGGTGCCGTGCCCAACCTGGCCCTGATCCTGGGCGGTACCGGCGCGCGCCTGGAGGACCTGGTGGGCGCGCACGCCGCCCTGCACCGCGACGGCCTCGCCGGCCGGGTGCGCTATACCCCTGCCGACCCGGTCGTCGAGCGCCGGCTGTTCTCCCCGGGTGCGGCCTGGATCGTGCGCGAGATCCTGGAGTCGAACCCGCGCCCGGGTGAGCGCGAGGGCATGTTCGACGCCGGCGGTCGCCCGCGCGTGTCGTGGAAGACCGGCACCAGCTACGGCTTCCGCGATGCCTGGGCCCTGGGCGGCACCCGCCGCCATACCGTCGGGGTCTGGGTCGGGCGACCGGACGGCACGCCGCTGCCCGGCCAGTACGGCGCGCTGACGGCGCTGCCGCTGCTGTTCGAGGTGATCGACAGCCTGCCCCGCGGCCAAGGGGACCGCGGTCCGGTACCGCCGCCTGCGTCGGTGTCCCGGCACGAGGTGTGCTGGCCGCTGGGCACCGCCGCCGCCGCGCAGCCGGCGGAACTGTGCCAGCGCCGGTTCGAGGCCTGGGTGCTCGATGGAGCTGTCCCGCCGACCTTCCCGGAACGCGACGCCCGTGCCTGGAGCGCCGGGATCGAACGTTTCCAGGTCGACGCCGCCACCGGCCTGCGCCTGTCGGCGCACTGCCGCGCGCCGCACGTGGCGCGTGCCGCGGTGGTGGCGCGCTGGCCGGCGCTGCTCGCACCGTGGCTGCCGGCCGCCACCCGCCGCGCGTCCAGCCTGCCGCCGCTCTCGCCCGACTGCAGCGACGACGGCCGCGCCGCCACCGCCGAACTGCGCATCGAGGGCCTGGCCGAAGGCGCGGTGCTCGCGCGGCCGCCGGGCAGCCGGCGCGGAATCCGGGTCTCGCTGCGGGCGATCGGCACCGACGCGCCGGTGGAGTGGTTGCTCGACGGCCGGCGCATCGCCGCCAGCCGCGGCGCGAACGCGTTCGTGCACGTGTTCGAGGACCCGGGCCGGCACCGGCTCACGGCCCTGGCCGACAGCGGAGCCTGGGCCAGCCTCTCGTTTCGGGTGCTCGCGCCGGACGCGACCGTGCAGGCGACGTCCGGCGCGGGCGACTGAAGGTCCGCGCAGCGCGCGTACGCTTCGGCGCCGGGTCAGGCGCCCAGCGCGGCCAGCACGTGCTCGGCCCCGGAGACCTTGAATTCGCCGGGTGCCTCCACAAACAACTGCCTGACGATGCCGTCCTCGGCATACAGCGCGAACCGCTTGGAGCGGATGCCCATCCCGTAACCGCTGGCATCCATCTCCAGGCCCAGCGCGCGGGTGAGGTCGGCGTTGCCGTCCGACAGCAGCCGCAGTCCCTTGGGCACTCCCTGGCTGTCGCCCCAGGCCTGCATCACGAACGGATCGTTCACCGCCATGCAGGCCACCTCGATGCCGCGTTCGCGGAAGCGGTCGAAGTGCTCGACGAAGCCGGGCAGGTGGCGTTCGGAACAGGTCGGGGTGAAGGCGCCGGGGACGGCGAACAGGACCACCTTGCGGTCTTCGAACAGGGTGGGCGTATCCACGGCCTGGACGCCGTCGTCGATGTACTTGAGCACCACTTCGGGGATGCGGTCGCCGATCTGGATGGTCATGGCAGGGCAGGGTCTCGGGGTCGGGAAGCAACCGCCATCGTCGCATGCCGCGGCGTGTTCGCGGCTTGAAAGGGCTTCTCCAGCCTGGGGGACGGTTGCCGGTTCCGGGGAAGTGCCAAGGACGGCATCCCTCCGCCCGGGGCGGATCTTGAAAAAAACGGCTGCAGCCCCGATTTCAAGGGCAGTGGCGGGAGGGTCCCGCCGCCAGACTTCAGGAGGCACGAATGAGCATAGTTCGTTACCGCCAGCGTCCGACGGAGCTGGCACTGCACGATGAGATCAAGCAGGTGTTCGACCGTTTCTTCGGCGAGCCGGACACCGATGCTTCGGCCGTGGTCACCTCGCAGTGGGTGCCGCGCGTCGACATCAAGGAAGAACCCGAGCGGTTCGTGATCTACGCCGACCTGCCGGGCATCGACCCGCAGCAGATCGAGATCCAGATGGACAAGGGCATCCTCTCGATCAAGGGCGAGCGCAAGAGCGAATCGAGCACCGAGACCGATCGCTACTCGCGCGTGGAGCGTCGCTACGGCAGCTTCCATCGCCGTTTCGCGCTGCCCGACAGCGCCGATCCGGACGGCATCGTGGCCAACGGCCGCGACGGCGTGCTGGAGATCGTGATCCCCAAGCGGCCGGAGACCACGCCGCGGCGGATCCAGGTCGGGGTGCAGACCGCGCACTGACCGGCACGAGCCTCCACCGGTAAACTGGCGACGGCCCGCGTGACGCGGGCCGTCGTCGTGGAGCGAGCATGCAGTTCAAGGATTACTACAACGTGCTGGGCGTGGAGCCCAACGCCGGCGACGCGGAAATCAAGTCCGCCTACCGGCGCCTGGCGCGCAAGTACCATCCGGACGTGAGCAAGGAGGCCGGCGCCGAGGAGCGCTTCAAGGCCGTCAACGAGGCCTACGAGGCGCTGCGCGACCCGGCCCGCCGCAAGGCGTACGACCAGCTGCGCGCGCGGGGGTACCGCCCGGGCGACGAGGTGCCGCCGGCGGGGTTCGGTGGCGGACCCGGCGCGGGCGGCTTCGATTTCGACGAGGTATTCGCCGGTGGCGGGGCGGGCGGGGGCTTCAGCGATTTCTTCGAAAGCCTGTTCCGCCGGGGCGCGCCGCCCGGGGCGCGGCCGTCCGCGCGCGGGCAGTCGATGGGCGATACCCGCGCCCGGCTCGCGGTTTCGCTGGAGAACGTGTACGGGGGCGACAGCGTGCGCATCGCGGTGGACGGCCGCTCATTCGAGGTCCGCGTGCCGCGCGGGATCGCACCGGGACAGGTGATCCGCCTCGCGGGGCAGGGCGCGCACGGCGGCGACCTGCTGCTGGAGATCGAATACGCTGCCCACCCGCAGTTCGAGGTCGACGGCCGCAACATCATCTACAGCCTGCCGGTGGCGCCCTGGGAGGCGGCGCTGGGGGCGACGGTCAGCGTGCCCACGCTGGGCGGGCGGGTCGAACTCAAGATCCCCGCCGGCTCGGAGGCCGGGCGCAAGCTGCGCCTGCGCGGCCGTGGCCTGCCGGGACGCGGTGGCGCGGTGGCCGGCGACCAGCTGGTCGAACTCGAGATCCAGGCGCCGGTGCCGCAGGACGCACGCCAGCGCGAAGCCTACGAGGCCTTGCGCGAAAGCTTCGGCGAACGGTGGCGCAGGCCCTGAGGCGGCTGTCGGACAGCGCGGTCAGCCTGCTTCCGGCGTCGGCTCCGGGTTCGGCGCGTTGCCCTGGCCGATTGTGGAGACGATGGCCTCGGTCAGCTCCGCCTCGCTGAAGGGCTTGGTGAGATAGCCCTGCGCGCCCTGGCGGATGCCCCAGATGCGGTCGGTTTCCTGGTCCTTGGTGGTCACCAGGATCACCGGGATGTGGCCGGTCTCGGCGTCGCGCTTGATCGTGCGCGTGGCCTGGAAGCCGTTGAGGTTGGGCATCACCACGTCCATCAGGATCAGGTCGGGCATGTGCTCCTTGGCCGCGCGCACGCCGGCCGCGCCATCCTCGGCGGTCACCGCCTCGTGGCCGAGCTTCTCGACGATGCGGCGGATGCCCATCAGCTGCGAGGGTGAATCATCGACGATGAGAATGCGCGCCATTCGGTTTCCCCTTCGGACACGAGGGATTGTAGCGGCCGCGGCGGGCTTGCCAACCGCCGGGCCTAGGGGAATGTGACCAGGGTCCTGCCGACCGAACCGCCTGCCAGCATGTCCTCGAACACTTCCGACAGCCCCTCGAGCGTGGTTTCACGGGTGCAGATCCGGTCCAGGTGGCGCGGCTTCCATTCCGATGCCAGGCGCTGCCACACCTCTTCGCGGATGTCGCGTGCGGTGCCGGCGGAGGCCACGCCGAGCAGGGACACCCCGCGGATGATGTGCGGCATCACCGTGGTCGCCAGCTCCGCGCTTGCCGCCAGCCCGGCGCTGGCGACGTTGCCGTAGGGGCGCGTCTGCGCCAGCAGGCTGGCGAGCATGGGGCCGCCGACATTGTCCAGGCCGCCGCCGAAGCGCACCGACTCCAGCGGGCGCGTGGTCGCCAGGGCCTCGCGGCCGAGCACCTCACTGGCGCCGATCGACCCGAGGTAGCCGGCGTGCGCGGGCTTGCCGCTGATCGCGTGCACCGCGTAGCCCGCGCGGCTGAAGATGTCCACCGCCAGCGAGCCGACGCCGCCGGTCGCGCCGGTGACCGCGAGCGGCCCCAGCGACGGGTGCTGCCGGTTCTCCTCCATCCGCAGCAGGGCCAGTGCGGCGGTGAAGCCGGCCGTGCCCAGGATCATGCTCTCGCGCAGCGACAGCCCCATCGGCAGCGGGATCGCCCACTTCGCCTCGACCCGCGCGTACTGCGCGTAACCGCCGTCGCGGGTCTCGCTCAGCCCGGAGCCGGTGACGAGGACTTCGTCGCCCTCGCGCAGCCGCGGGTCCGCGGAGGAGACCACGTGGCCGGCCAGGTCGATGCCGCCGACCAGCGGGAACTCCCGCAGGATCCGGCCCTTGCCGGTGCCGGCCAGCGCATCCTTGTAGTTCACCGACGAGAACGCCGTCCTGACCACGATCTCGCCCTGGGACAGCTCGTCGAGCGAGAGTTCTTCCAGGCCGCTGCGATAGCCGGCGGCGTCGTTGCGGATACGGAAAGCGGCGAAGCTTCCGGGGACTGCCATCTGTTTCTCCGTTGCCCGGCGTGCCGGACGTGGACTGCGCCAGGCATTGTCACACAGCGCAGGACGGCGGGTGCCGCGAGGCTATCGCAGCGACTCGCGGTGCTTTTCGTCCAGCCGCGCCAGACCGATGCCAGCGCGCGGGGTGGTTGAACGCGTCGCCACGCGCCGCGTGCTTACCGCAGGGACTCCCGGTGCTTTTCGTCCAGCCACTTCGTCGCGTTCGCCGGCTCATAGCCCCGCATCCACTCCAGCATCGCGTCGATGTCTTCGCCCCGCCACAGGTCGGCGCGCTGCGCCGGGTGCAGGAAACGTTCCTCGACCATCCGGTCGATCATCGCGAACAGCGGCGCGTAGAAGCCGTCGATATCGAGGAAGGCGCAGGGCTTGCTGCCGATGCCCAGCTGGCGCCAGGTCAGCATTTCGAACATCTCGTCGAGCGTGCCGAACCCGCCGGGCAGGGCGACGAAGCCGTCGGCGAGATCGAACATGCGCATCTTGCGCTCGTGCATCGAACCCACCACCTCCAGGCGGGTCAGGCCGTGGTGGGCGACCTCCCAGTCGACCAGCTGTCCGGGGATCACGCCCACCACCTCGCCGCCGCCCTGCAGCACCGCGTCGGCGACGGTGCCCATCAGGCCGATGTTGCCGCCGCCATAGACCAGCTGCAGGCCGTCGCGGGCGATGCGGTCGCCGATCGCCATGGCCCGTTCGGTATAGATGGGCTTGCTGCCGGCATTGGAACCGCAGTAGACGCAGATCGAGCGCATGGTCAGGTCCGGGAGGATGGGGGGCGGCAGGTGGGGCGGTCTTGCAAAGGCAAAGGCCCGGGCAGTGCCCGGGCCTTCATGGTTCCGGTCCGGCCGCTCAGTTGGCCTTGTGGATCGCCCGCTTGTCGACCGCCATCGCGGCGTCATGGACCGCTTCGGACAGGCTCGGGTGCGCGTGGCAGATGCGGGCCAGGTCGTCGGCCGAGCCCCGGAACTCCATCGCCAGGACGCCCTCGTGGACCAGCTCGGAGACGTTCGCGCCGACCAGGTGCATGCCCAGCACGCGGTCGGTCTCGGCGTGTGCCAGCACCTTCACGAAGCCGGCCGGCTCGACCATCGCCACGGCGCGCCCGTTGGCCGCGAAGGGGAAGCTCCCGGACTTGTAGGGGATGCCTTCGTCCTTGAGCTGCTGCTCGGTCTTGCCGACCCAGGCCAGCTCCGGCTCGGTGTAGATCACCCACGGGATGGTGTCGAAGCTGACGTGGCCGGGCAGGCCAGCGATCAGCTCGGCTACGGCGATGCCTTCCTCGAAGCCCTTGTGCGCCAGCATCGGGCCGCGCACGCAGTCGCCCACGGCCCAGACGCCGTCCACGCCGGTGTGGCAGTGCTCGTCGACTTCGATCTGGCCGCGCTCGTTGAGCTTCACGCCGCTGTCGTCGGCCAGCAGGCCCTTGGTCGCGGCCCGGCGGCCGACGGCCACCAGCAGCCTGTCGACGGTGATGGTCTCCTCGCCCTTCTGGTCGGCGAAGGTGACCTTCACCTCCTTCTTCTTGCCCTTGCCGGTGACTTCGGCCTTCGAGACCTTGGCCCCGAGCCTGATGTCCAGGCCCTGCTTCCTGAACTCGCGCGCCGCGACCTTCGAGACTTCGGCATCGGCCGCGGCCAGGAAGTCGGGCAGGGCCTCGAGGATCACGACCTCGGCACCCAGGCGCTTCCAGACGCTGCCCAGCTCCAGGCCGATCACGCCAGCGCCGATCACCGCCAGGCGCCTGGGCACCTCGGCGAAGTCGAGGGCGCCGACGTTGTCGACGATGGCCTCGCCGTCGAACTTCGCGAACGGCAGCTCGATCGAATCCGAGCCTGCGGCGATGATGACGTTGGTGCCGGCCAGCTCGACCTCGCTGCCGTCGTGCTGCTTCACCTTGACCACACGATCGGCGTGCAGGGTGGCGAAGCCGTAGTAGGGCTTGACCTTGTTGGCCTTGAACAGCTGCGCGATGCCGCCGGTGAACTGCTTCACGATCGCGTCCTTGCGGCCGACCATGGTGCCGACGTCGATCTTCGGATCCTTCGCCGTAATGCCGTGCTGCGCGAACACGTGCTGCAGGTTGTGGAACTGGCGCGAGGAGTCCAGCAGCGCCTTGGACGGGATGCAGCCCACCCGCAGGCAGGTGCCGCCCAGGGCGGGCTTGCCGTCCTTGCCGAGGCCTGCGTCGATGCAGGCCACGCTCATGCCCAGCTGCGCTGCGCGGATCGCCGCGTGGTAGCCGGCGGGACCGGCCCCGATGACGACGACGTCGTATTGTTCAGCCATGTCGGATTCCTTGCTGTGTCCTGGCCCCCGCGCACGGGGGCAGGTGCCCGAAGGGCGGATGCGGCCGATGCCGTGGCCAGGCCCGCATCCATCCCCTCCCTCGCCAGCGGGGGAGGGGGAGGTTGGTTACAGCCCCAGGACCATCCGCCCCGGATTCTCGAGCTGGTTCTTGATGTCGACCAGGAACAGCACCGCGTCCTTGCCGTCGATGATGCGGTGGTCGTAGGACAGCGCGATATACATCATCGGCGCGGCCACGACCTGGCCGTTCTCGACGATGGCGCGCTCCTTGATGGTGTGCATGCCCAGAATCGCCGACTGCGGGGGATTCACGATCGGGGTCGAGAACAGCGAACCGAAGGTGCCGCCGTTGGTGATCGTGAAGGTGCCGCCCTGCAGGTCCTCGAGCTTGAGGCCGCCCTCGCGCGCGGCCTTGGCGTAATCGCCGATCGCCTTCTCGACGTCGGCGAAGGACATGCGCTCGACGTTGCGCAGCACCGGGGTGACCAGGCCGCGGTCGGTGGAGATCGCCACCGAGATGTCGGCATAGCCGTGGTAGATGATGTCGTCGCCGTC
>Ga0079224_100015989_pt1 | contig 10520 bp, 9 predicted proteins | sample Stecom2015_FD_80414 | JGI IMG/M metagenome (GOLD analysis project Ga0079224, IMG submission 80414) | Agricultural soil microbial communities from Utah to study Nitrogen management - Steer compost 2015 | ecosystem: Environmental > Terrestrial > Soil > Agricultural land | place: USA: Utah...
CAGTGCAGTATCATAGTTGAAAGGAATAAGTACATTGCCGAGATCGAAAACTATTACTGAATATTTTTTTGCAGACATACTTCACTGTTGTTTTTTTGATTGTTAAGATAGATAAGAATAATGAAATTATCTGAGGAATAGAATCTGGGGATTAACCAACCTCCGAGGTTTCCATAGTAATCCATACTCCGCTAACCTCGGAGGTTTTTTTTTATCTAATCAACTTTAAATAAATTATCACTCAAACCTGTGTTCACTTTAATTGAGTTTACAGTGAACTCAAGTTTTTGTGCGCCGAGACTTTGATTTACTTTAAATGGATATTTAACTCCATCAACTTCACGGTAATCGCTGAATAACGTTTCCTGTGCAAAATCTCCGCCTGGTGTGCTTACGGTTTTTATCTCTTTTAATTTTAATCCGCTCTCAACATCATAATATTGTATCCATTTGCTGCTGTCTTCAAGCATCATTTCAACTTTGTAAGCATCCTTATCATCAATCTTTTCAATGCCGTTTAAATTTACGTTAACATTATGTTTATCCAGTTCAACAATAAAATTTAACGATGATTCAATTTTTAATTTAACAAGATTATCACCTGTTATCTCGGCAGTATTTCCAGCCGCGGAAGCAATTCCTTTTTCACCGTTAAAAACAACTACCTGTTCAGCGCCCATTGCATCAACCACCTGCTTTAATAGATTGGGAGCTTTCTGGTAGATCGTCATTTTTATTTCAAAACCCTGCACCTTGCCGCTCATCTCTGTTGTTCTATCCTGAACTTTTTCAAGATTTTCTTTTCCGCCTATTGCAGCAATATATTTTTGAATAACATCATCACCGGTTAGTCCTTCCGGAATTTCTGCAGATGCAGTATCAACTTCATTTCCATAAATATCATAATAAGTTATAGAACCGAATTGAGCTAAGCCTTTTTCTATTTCATCTGCATTGCCAACTACAAGTATGTGTGCATTTTCAGGATTGATGTATTTACGTGCTGCTTCATTAACATCCTTTACTGTAACAGCGGCAATATTCTTCAGGTAGTTCTGGTAATAATCAGCAGGCAGATTGTAGATTGCAGAATTAATTGCAAAAGTTGCAACAGTCTGCGGACTCTCGAGTGAGCGGGCAAAACTTCCGGTAACATAATTTTTTATTGACTGCAGTTCTTCTTCATCAGCGCCCTGTTCTCTATACTTTTTCATTTCAGAAAGAATCTCAGCCACAGAACTATCAGTTACAGCATTTCTTGCCTGAAGTGAAGCATCAAAATTTCCAACCAGTTTATCTGATTCAAGAGATGAATAGGCACCGTAAGTAAAGCCTTTTGTCTCGCGCAGATTTTTATATAAACGTGCAGTGGAATTTCCTCCGAATATTGTATTCATCAACCTGGCAGAAAAATAATCAGGGTCTCCAAGCTTCAGGTAAACCGGATAAGTAACATGAATTACTGATTGAACTGATGCGGGACGATCAACAATTGCTACGCTTGTTTTTGCAGGCGGCTGAGGATTGCTGTATGTATGTTTCGGAACTTCTCCTTTCTTCCAGCCTGAAAAATATTTTTCAGCATAAGATTTTGCTTCGTCTAATGATACATCACCAACAATTGCAAGGTAGCCAATATTGGGTTTAAAATATTTATCAATATAATCTGTACACATTTGCAGCGTAACAGATTCAACTGTTTTTTCAGTTATAGGTTCTCCGTAAGGATGATCTTTTCCGTAAAGAAGAACATTCTGAACTGTTGAAGCAATTGAACCAGGATCATCACGATTTGAGATGATATTTGAGATGTACTGCTTCTTTAACTTATCAAGTTCTTCCTGTTTGAAATCATAATTAAGAAGAATGTCAGAAATTATATCGAGAAGTTTTTCCGCATGTTTCTTCAATGCTGATCCCGTAATACTCGTTGAACCGGTATTTAATGATGCACCAATAAAATCAACTTCTTCATCTATCTGATCCTTCGTTCTGTTCTTTGTTCCTGTTCTTAAAAGATCACCGGCAATCGAAGCATAACCAGCATTTTCACCCTCAAGTATTGGATCGCGGTCAAGCACAAGCCTGAAATCAACTACCGGCAGTTTATGATTTACAACAACAAATACCTGCAGCCCGTTTTCAAGTGTGAAGGTTTCATACTCACCAAGTTTTATTTCAGGTGCGGGCCCCGGTTCAGGGCGTTTGCTTCTATCAAGCTGCGCTAAAGCGGGAATTGCAAAAAGGAATGCTAATACAACTATCATTAATCTGATTTTCATAATTACATTCCTCCTTCATTTGTTTGTGCTGATTTTGGCAGGTAATAAAGAACGACACGGTTATCATTTTTGAAATACTCATTAGCAGCGCGTTTAATATCTTCACGTGTTACCTTCATAAATCTTTCAATTTCAGTATTTATAAGATTAGCATCGCCAAAATAAACATGATAATTAGCAAGGCTCTCAGCTATTCCCGCAACTCTTGAATTGCTTTGAATGAAATCTGCTTCAATCTGGTTGCGCAGTTTTTGAAATTCACGTTCGCTTATCAATTCATTTTTAACTTTATCAAGCTCTGCCTGCATTGCCTTCTCAAGATCATCTGCATTAACTCCAACATTAGCAATTGCATAAGCTATAAATAATCCGGGATCTTCAAGCGCAAGGGGAAATGATCCTGCAGCAACTGCTTTTTGCTGTTTATCAACAAGTTCTTTGTACAATCTTGAACTTTGTCCGCCCGAAAGTAATGTTGTAAGCATGTTCAAAGCGTAATAATCATCTGTTCCCTGTTCCGGAATATGATATGAGAATGAAACAAGCGGCAGTTGAATATTATCATAAATTGTATCGCGCACTTCCGCAGTCATCGGCGGCTCGGTAATATCAGGCCTTACAATTTCATGAGTGCCGCGCGGAATATCAGAAAAATATTTTCTCACAAGCTCTTCGGTTTTTTCAACATCAATATCTCCCGCAATGGAAAGAGTAGCATTGTTAGGTACGTAGTACATTTTATAAAAATCAACAAACTCTTCAATCCTTGCCTGATCAATATATTGTGCCGAGCCGATAGGCATCCAGCGGTAAGGATGAATTTTATATGCATGTTTAAATACTTCTTCAAGAAAAGAACCATACGGCTGGTTATCATATCTCTGCTTACGTTCTTCCTTTACAACATTGCGCTGTGTTTCAACTCCAATGCTGTCAACTTTTGCGTGTAGCATTCTTTCAGATTCCATCCACAAGGCAAGTTCAAGCTGATTGGAGGGCATTATCTGGTAGTAATAAGTTCTGTCAAACGAAGTGTTTGCATTTAATCCGCCGCCTGAGCTTTGAATTATTTTCATGTATTCACCGCGCCCTATGTGTTCTGATCCTTCAAACATTAAATGCTCAAAGAAATGTGCAAATCCTGTACGCTGCGGATCTTCATTTTTTGATCCTACATGATACATAACAGAAACTGCGGCAATTGGCGTTGAATTATCCTGATGGAGAATTACATGAAGCCCGTTATCAAGATCAAATTCAGTAATCTCAATCTTTTTCTGCGCGTATGTTAAAACTCCGCATGAAACCAGCAGAGCTGCCAGTTGAAATTTTATTCTCATAATAATCCTTCATTCTTTATTTGAAAAGAAATATAAATAATTTTTTCCAGAAGATGTTTTTCGGCATGAATTTTTCTTCCTTAAATGTGAATAGGATTATTTATTTACAGCCTATAATTTTTTAATGTTGCGGAAATAATTCCCCAATTTTTAATCAGGAGGATTTATGCAGATAGGCATACTTGGTTCCGGTGTTGTTGGGCAGCAGCTTGGGCTTGGATTTTTGAGGCTTGGCCACCTCGTTAAAATTGGAACGAGAAACCAGGGAAAGCTGATAGAATGGAAAAAGAATGCCGGTGAAAATGCTTCAACCGGTTCATTTAAAGAAGCCGCAGAATTTGGTGAGATAATTATTCTCGCATCAGCGGGAACCGCTGCCACGGCTGTAATTGATTCGTCAGGAAGAGAAAATTTTTCCAATAAAATTTTAATTGATGTAACAAATCCGCTTGATGCTTCTCAGGGCCCGCCCCCAAAATTAGCTTCTTCATTTGGTAATTCTGCCGGTGAACAAATTCAAAAACTGCTGCCGGATTCAAAAGTGGTTAAAGCGTTCAATACAATTAATGCTTATATAATGATCAATCCAAAACGGGAAGAAGGTGATCCCGATTTATTTATTTCAGGAAATGATGATGATGCAAAAAAACAGGTTACGCAGTTTGCAGAACAACTTGGCTGGAAAAGCGTGATTGATCTTGGTGATATTTCCAATGCATACTGGCTGGAAACTTTTGCAATGTTGTGGATTGTTTATGGATTTAAAACCAATAACTGGTCTCACGCATTTAAATTACTGAAGAAGTAAAAGAAAAATTATTTATCAATTAAAAAGTTCTCTTTAAAGAATATTAAATCAACAAATCTTATTTTGGCAATGTTGATTTATTTTTTGTGAGGGAGATTTGAAAATAAAATTCTGCGGAGCTGCTCAAACTGTTACGGGTTCACAGCATCTCATTTCTGTAAACGGAAAAAATATTCTTCTTGATTGCGGCTTATACCAGGGCAAAAGAAAGATTGCATTTGAAATCAACAAACACTTTCCGTTCAATCCTGCTGATATAGATGTACTGCTTTTATCGCACGCGCACATTGATCATTCAGGAAACATTCCTAATCTTGTTAAAAATGGTTTTAAAGGAAAAATTTATACAACATCGGCAACTGTTGATCTCTGCCAGGTTATGTTAAGAGATTCAGCTTACCTGCAGATTAAGGATGTTAAGTTTGTTAATAAGAAAAGAATCCCGCAAAACAAAAATCCTTTTGAACCGCTCTACTCAATTGATGATGTTGAAATTGCAATGAAAAATTTTGTTGGTGTTCAGTATGATTCTGCATTTGAAGCGGCTCCGGGAGTTACTGCAACTTTTACAGATGCAGGACATATGCTTGGTTCGGCAGGAATTCTTTTAGAGATGAATGAAAAAGGAAATACAAAACGCTTTGCATTTTCAGGAGATATCGGAAGACCGGAAATGCCGATTATTTGTGATCCTAAAATTATTGGTGATCTTGATGTTCTTATAATGGAAAGTACATACGGCAACAGGACTCATACAATCAATCATCATATGGAAGAAGAAGTTGCCGGAGTAATTAATCGTGTGGTAGAAAGAGGCGGAAAAATCATTGTCCCGGCTTTTGCAGTTGGAAGAACGCAGCTTCTGGTTTATGTGCTCCATAAATTATTTGATCAGAACAGAATTCCGCTCTTTCCAATTTTTGTTGATTCACCTCTTGCAGTAAACGTAACAGAAATTTACAGGCTTCATCCCGAATGTTATGACCGCGAGACGTACAGAACTTTTATAGATAATTATCAGGATCCGTTTGGTTTTAACAGGCTTACCTATATTCGTGATGCTGAAAAAAGTAAAGAACTTAATGATTTCAAAGGTCCGTGCATGATTATTTCTGCATCTGGAATGGCAGAAGGCGGAAGAGTTCTTCATCATTTAAAAAATAATATTGAGAATCCTAACAACCTAATTTTATTTGCCGGATACGCAGCACAGGAAACTCTTGCAAGAAAAATTATGGATGGAAATAAAGAAGTAAATATTCTTGGTGATACGTATAAAGTAAAAGCACAGATAGTGCAAATGGATTATTTCAGCGGACATGCTGATCAAAATGGTCTGCTTGAATATTTAAACTTTTCTTCACCGGATAAATTGAAAAATATTTTTCTTGTTCATGGAGAAGAAGACCAGGCTTTGCCGCTTAAAGAAAAAATTATTCGCAGAGGATTCAGATCAGTTTATTTTCCTTCTAAGGAATCTATTGCAGAAGTGTAAAGGGATTAAAGTAAAATTATTATTTAAATCCGTACTTTTTTATATGCTTGTACGCCATAAATCCAACCGCGCCAAGCTGCGCCGCACCAAGAACAGTATTTATAATTTTAAACTTTGAATTTTCAATATAGAACTGATGATAATTTGCAAGCATGTGCGGTGAAGCTGAATGAAAATCATGTTTATTTGCATTTGATAAAACTGCTGATGTCCAGAGCCAGATTGAATTCTCATCAGATGTTACCGGAATATCCAAATCAAAACTTAACGGCTGTTCAATTAAAAACTTCTCTGTTAATTTATCAAGATTTTCAGCCGTGGATAAAATTCTTAAATCAAGATTTAAACTATCAGTTTTTTCTTGAGGAAAAACCGTTAGAGTAAAAATAAGCGAGATGATGAAAATTATTCTTATCATGGCTGCTCTTATATACGCTGATAATATAAAACAAATAAAAATATAATGAAATCTCCATCGCTGGGTATCCAAATAATGAATAATTTACAAAACACCTTATTACTTCAACCAAATTTACTTCAGGAATAATTTTGTAAATTCACATAAAAGATCCGGAACAACAATGCAGCTTAATGAAGAAATTAATAATCTGTTAAACAGAATTAAAGAATCATCAGCAAAATCAAGGAACAATCAATCACTATTAAATTTGCTGCTGAAAGAAATTTGCAGCTTTACAGGCTGGGAATACGGAGAGGCCTGGCTTCCTGATGCCGAACAAAAGCAAATGAAATTTGCTGCTGCATGGAGTATCAACAAAAAACGTTTTGCAGATTTTGAAAAATTTTCTTCCATCTGCAAATTTGCTGAAGGCGTTGGGCTTGTTGGGAAAACCTGGAAACAAAAACATGCATTGAATGATGATCATTTATCAATCAAATCAGATTTTTTACGATACGAGATTGGCAGAAAATGTGGATTTGTAAACGGCAAATCATTTTTCACTTTTACAAATAACAACATACCGCTTATTTTTGCCTTTTTTTCTACACAGATAAAACCGGATGATGAAAAATTTTTTCAACACGTTAATGAAATCTTACAGCATACCGGAAAATTAATTACACACAACTCAGATTAATTTTACCACTCATCATTTAAATCACATTTGGCAGCACATGCCGTTACAATATCATCGGATATTCATTTAAATTTGCCGCTGAACTTTCATTTAATTTCAATAAGATGAATCCCTGGAGAGGACTAAAAAATTTACCACATAACATGTGGGTGCTGTTTGCCGCTACGTTAATTAACAGAAGCGGTACAATGGTGCTTCCGTTTTTTGCTTTATATCTTACACAAAAATTAAATATAAGTGAAAGCGATGCCGGATTTGTGCTTGCATGTTATGGAATAGGCGCATTGATAACTGCTCCGTTCGTTGGTAAACTTTCAGATTATATAGGCGCATTAAAAGTAATGAAGTATTCACTTCTCCTTACCGGATTGGTGATGTTTATTTATCCGGTCTTTAATGCTTACACAATTCTGCTGATTGTTACATTACTATTTTCAGTAATTAGCGAAGCATTCCGCCCGGCCAATCTTGCATTAATAACAGAAGTAGTTACACCTGAACAAAGAAAAACCGCGTTTGCACTTAATCGTCTTGCAATAAATCTTGGTATGAGTATAGGTCCGGTTGCTGGCGGATTTTTAACAATGCTGGATTATTCAATTATTTTTTACGTTAACGGAGTTACTTCAATTCTGGCGGGATTATTTTTAATCTTTTCAAGATGGGATAAAGTTCCTGAAGAAACTGTTGAACATGTTCCAAACCAAACGCTGGTTTTTAATAAAAAAGATCTTGCAATATTTAAGGATAGAAAACTCCTCATCTTTATGATTGCTATGCTCCCGGTTTGCATGGTGTTTTTCCAGCACTTCAGTACAATGCCGTTATTTATTGTTAAATATCTTGGATTTACCACCGCAGTGTTCGGACTTTTATCGGTAATAAACACAGCAATGATAATTTTTATTGAAGTTCCGTTGAACAATGCAATGAGCCACTGGTCTGATAAAAAATCTCTTGCACTCGGTTCGCTGTTAACAGGAATTGGCTTTGGCGGAATGGCAGTTGCGCATAATATTCCGGGACTTGTACTTACAATTGTAATCTGGACATTTGGTGAAATGATCTTTTTTCCTTCAAGTGCAAATTTTACTGCTGATATAGCACCCAAAGAAAAACGAGGTGAATACATGGGTTATTATCAAATGATATTCAGCTTGGCTTTTACACTTGGTCCATGGCTTGGTACACAGATTTATGAATTTCTTGGCCCGGTTATTCTCTGGATCATCGCATTCTTTTTCAGTTTGTTTTCTATTCTGATACTTACAAAACTTCCGGTAAAAAAGATTGCAGCCGAACCTGCCGAAGTTTAAACAGCTATTTAATATTTTTGTATTAAACATTTTGAAGGGGAATTTATGGATACATTTAATACAATCATTTCAAGAAGAAGCATTAGGAAATACAAAAAGCAAAAAGTAGAGAAAGAAAAAATTGATCTGATTCTGAAAGCTGCAATGTACGCACCTTCTGCATTTAACCTTCAGCCGTGGGAGTTTATTGTTGTTGATGATGAAAAGATATTTCCGCATTTATATAAGGCAGTTCCGCACGCTGAAATGATTCTGCAAGCATCTCACGCTGTAATTATCTGCTGCAATACAGATATAGAAAAAAATATTCAGCTTGGAATTCAAAATATATCCGCTGCTGCACAAAACATGCTTCTTGAAATTCATGAGCTAGGGCTTGGCGGATGCTGGATTGGCGTTTACCCGTTTGATGAAATTGTTGATGCTGTAAAAAATTATTTTAACTTACCCGGAAATATTATTCCGGCTGTAATAATTTCTATCGGCTGCCCGGATGAATCACCCGAAACAGTGGAAAGATTTAAGGAAGAAAAAATTCATTTAAATAAATGGTGAATTAAACATCTTATAAAATTTTTTTGAGGAAGAATGAAAAATTATTATCCGCCTATGCACACGGCAGAACATATTCTTAATCAAACAATGAACAGAATGTTTGACTGCGGAAGATCGTTCAGCATGCATCTTGAAAAGAAAAAATCAAAATGTGATTACAGGTTTGAACGCAATCTTACCGAAAAAGAAATTAAAGAAATTGAAGAAAGGGTAAATGAGATAATAAAAACTAATCTTCAGGTTTATGAAAAATTTATCCCGAGAAATGAAGCAGAAAAACTTTACGATTTAAATAGACTTCCGGATACAGCCGGAGATGTTTTGCGGATAATTCATATTGGAGATTATGATTCATGTCCCTGCATCGGCAATCATGTTGCATTCACTGGTGAGATTGGCAATTTCAGAATTGTGTCTTCAAGCTATGAAAATGGTGTACTGAGAATTAGATTTAAATTAGAACAGGAACAAGTTTAATTAATATCTTTAGCTCTTAAGTGTTAAATTTTTTTTATTACTATAATACGCACACATCAAACCATACTGCATAAAAGTTCTGTCATTCTTCTTCCAGGAAATGATTTTGTGTATCCTTTTTAAAGGGAACTTTATTCTCCTAACAACTTTAAAATATTTATTTAATTTTGATTTATTATTTTCCCTTTACTTTCAAAAATGAAAATAAAATTATCCGCTTTACTAATTCTGATCTGCTTATTCTCTCCGGAATTTAATGCACAAAATCTCCCGCCAATAAAATTGGATTATGCTTCTTACGCGGTTTCAGATGACGGAATGCTTATTGGTTATTTTGGAGAAAAGCGGCGAGTTGAAATTACAAATTTAAACCAGGTTTCAAAACATGTAATCCAATGTTTAATTGCTACAGAAGACAGGGATTTTTATGAGCATGACGGTGTTTCCATTAAAGGGCTTGCCCGCGGAATTTGGAATACAATCACAGGCAATACACAAGGCGGAAGCACAATTACAATGCAGCTGGCACGCAATCTTTTTTTAACTCATGAAAGAACTATTACAAGAAAACTTTCGGAGATTGAACTTGCGCGTGAACTGGAAGACAGATTTTCTAAAAATGAAATCCTCATCCTTTATCTGAACACTGTTTACTTTGGACATGGAGCGTGGGGCATATGGGCAGCGGCACAGGAATATTTCAGCAAAACTCCGGATAAACTTTCACTGCCTGAAAGCGCAGTACTCGTTGGTTTGCTTCAATCTCCTTCCGGTTATGATCCTGATAAAAATCCAAACAAATTATTAAACCGGCGTAATGAAGTGCTTTACAATCTTGTTGAAGTTGGTAAGCTGAAGGAAAGTGAATTCAGAAAACTAAAAACTGCACCGCTTAATTTAAAAATTCATAATGACACTGGCAGGCATTTTCTTGAGTATGTTAGAAAGCAAGCAATTGAAATTTTAAAACCCAGGAATCTTTCCTTAAATAAAGCGCAGTTAAAGATAACTACAACTTTAAATTACAATATGCAGCAGGCGGCTGAAGATGCAGTTTACGAGCAATGGAAAAATTTTCCTGCATCAATGAAGGATGCCCAGGTTGGTTTAGTTTCTGTTGAACCCGGAACCGGAATGATACGGGCAA
>Ga0079224_100015990_pt1 | contig 10520 bp, 11 predicted proteins | sample Stecom2015_FD_80414 | JGI IMG/M metagenome (GOLD analysis project Ga0079224, IMG submission 80414) | Agricultural soil microbial communities from Utah to study Nitrogen management - Steer compost 2015 | ecosystem: Environmental > Terrestrial > Soil > Agricultural land | place: USA: Utah...
CGGCAGGCCCTCCACCGAGAACGAGGCTGCCACCATCACGATGCGCCGGGCGAACTGGGCTCCGGCGGCCACCAGGCTGTTGAACAGGGCAGCGGCCGAGTCCACGGTGGAGGCCGGGGGAGTGGGCAGCACTTCCAGGCGCAGGTGATCCGCCATGCCGCCCAGGAAGCGGCCGGCCAGGATGTTGCCCAACTCCAGCAGCGCCGAGAGGTATGCTTCGTCCTGAAGCGGATCCGGCGGCGCCTCGGCGCGCCCGGTATCGCCCCACAACTGGCGCGCCAGGTCCGCAGCCGCGCCGGGTTCCATCATCACCAGGCAGTGGCCGGTCATGGCGCCGTCGAAGTACTGGTAAAGGGCCACAGCCATGCTCTCCCCCGACAGCCACGGCGCATCCACCTGGTTGAGTTCCGCTTCCGAAACGCTCAGCAGGGACGCCTCCACCCGGCGTCCCAGCAGGTCGGACAGGGCCGACTCCGCGGCGGCCAAACCGTGGACCACCGCCGACTCCAGGTCTCCAGCGCTTACCGGCAAAACCGTCACTCCAACGGCGCCCCGCCCCCTGGGGCGGACGCCGTGGAGCCAGGCAGGCAGGGTGATGGGCCTGTCCTGGTTATCGCGCGGGCGGGGCGCCCCGTTTAGCCCGGCGGCCGGTGCCGGCGGCCCCCACCGCGGCCAGCGGGGACGCCCGCTGGAATTCCGCTAGAATGGATGTTGGAGGCGGGATACGGTGGCTCAACACAACGACCTTCGCATCGGCCCCCGGCCCCGGCGCCCGTCGGTGGCGGTGCGCGTGGGCGGCGTCGTCATCGGCGGCGGGCATCCGGTGGTGGTCCAGTCCATGACCAACACCGACACCGCCGACGTGGAAGCCACGGCCCGGCAGGTTCTGGCCCTGGCCGAGGCCGGCAGTGAAATCGTCCGCATGACCGTCAACACCGAGGAAGCGGCCCGCGCCGTGCCCGCCGTGGTGGAGAAGGTTCGCGCCGCCGGCTGCGACGTGCCGCTGGTGGGCGACTTCCACTTCAACGGTCACGTCCTGCTGAGCCGCTACCCTGAGTGCGCACGGGCCCTGGACAAGTACCGCATCAACCCGGGCACCGCCGGCACGCGGCAGCGGGACCGGAACTTCGCCCGCATCATCGAGGCGGCCCTGACCCACGGCAAGCCGGTGCGCATCGGCGTCAACTGGGGTTCGCTGGACCAGCAGCTGCTGACGGAACTGATGGACGCCAACGCCCGCCGGCCTGAGCCCCGATCGGCCCGGGAAGTGATGCTGGAGGCCATGATCGAGAGCGCCCTGCGCTCCGCGGCCATGGCCGAGGAGCTGGGCCTGCCCCACGACCGCATCGTCCTGTCCTGCAAGGTCTCGGAGGTGCAGGACCTGATCACCGTCTACCGGGCCCTGGCCGCCCGCTGCGACTACCCGCTGCACCTCGGCCTGACCGAGGCCGGCATGGGCATGAAGGGCATCGTGGCCAGCACCGCGGGCCTGGCGGTGCTGCTGCAGGAGGGCATCGGCGACACCATCCGGGTCTCGCTGACGCCCACGCCCGGCGGCGACCGGGCCGAGGAGGTGCGGGTGGCCCAGCAGATCCTGCAGTCCCTGGGGCTGCGGGCCTTCACGCCCCAGGTGACCTCGTGCCCCGGCTGCGGCCGCACCATGAGCACCTACTTCCAGGAACTGGCCCAGCAGGTGGCTGGGTACATCCGGCAGCGGCTGCCCGAATGGCGCCGGCTCTACCCGGGCGTGGAGGAACTGCGGGTGGCCGTCATGGGCTGCGTGGTCAACGGTCCCGGCGAGAGCCGCCACGCCCACATCGGCATTTCCCTGCCCGGAAAGTTCGAGGAGCCTGCGGCGCCGGTCTACGCCGACGGCGTGCAGATCGCCACGCTGCGCGGCGACCGCCTGGCCGAGGAGTTCATGGCCATCCTGGAGGATTACGTGGCCCGGCGCTACGGGAAGGTCCCGGCGGGGGCCGCGCGGGGCTGATCCCGGGGTGGAGGGTGACCCGGCGCCGCGGGTGGTGCACGAGATCCCGCTGCCCGGCCGCCGGCTCCACATCGAGGCCTACGCCTCGACGGACGCCCTGCTGGAGCGGGCCGTGACCGCCGACGACATCCCCTTCTGGGCCGAACTTTGGCCGGCATCCCGGGCCCTGGCCGGGTGGCTCTGGCGGCAGGACCTGCGGCGGCTCAGGGTCCTGGAACTGGGCTGCGGCGTGGGCCTGGCGGGCATCGCCGCCGCCCTGCGGGGAGCCCGGGTCCTGCAGACCGACTACGTGCCCGAAGCCCTGGCCCTGGCCCGGGTCAACGCCCGGCGCAACGGCTGCCGTTCCATCACCCGGCGCCTGGCGGACTGGCGCCGCTTCCCGGACCTGGGCCGCTTCGACCTGATCCTGGGCGCCGACATCCTCTACGAGCCCCGCCTGCACGGCTGCCTGGCCGGAATCCTGGAACGGCACCTGGAGCCCACCGGCCGCGCCGTGCTGGCCGACCCGGGCCGCCTGGGCGCCGAGCGCTTCGTGGCGGCCATGGAGGCCCTGGGCTGGCGCTGGCGGCTGGAGGAATGGCCTGCCGGCGGCGGGAATCGAAGGGACGAGCCGGTGGTGGACATCCTGGTCCTGACGCCGCCCGGCGGGAGGGAAGCGGGTTGAGCGTCGATCCCGAAAGCCAGGGGCCGGTGGCCGGGGCCGAGCCGCCCGCGGTGGCACGGGTGCGCCGGGCGCTGCGGGAGGCGGGTCTCGACGACGGCATCCGCCGCTACCCCCAGGGCACCCGCACCGCCGTGGAGGCGGCGCGGGCCGTCGGCTGCCCGGTGGGCGCCATCGTCAAGTCCCTGGTGTTCATGGCGGGCGGTGAGCCGCTGCTGCTGCTGGTTTCCGGCGACAACCTGGTGGACGTGGAGGCCCTGTCGGCCCACCTGGGCCTGCCGGTGCGGCGGGCGTCGGCCGATGAAGTGCGCGAGGCCACCGGTTTCGCCATCGGCGGCGTGCCGCCGCTGGGCCACCGGCGGCCGCTGCCGGCGCTGGCCGACCCTGCGCTGATGCTCTACGATGTGGTCTGGGCTGCGGCCGGGACGCCCGACGCCGTGTTTCCCGCGGACCCGGCCCGGCTGCTGGAGGCCTGCGGGGCCCGGCAGGCGCCGCCGGAAGTGTTCCGGAGGCAGGCCTGAACCGGGGCGCCGCCGGCCCAGGGAAAGCCCGGGGAAGGGATCCGTGACATGCACGAGCAGTGGCAGGCGCTGATCGAGCGGGTGCTGCTCACCCCCGAGCAAATCGCCCGCCGGGTGGCCGAGATGGGCCGGGAGATCACCCGCGTCTACGCCGGCAAGCGCATCGGCGACGAGTTGATCTGCGTGGGCATCCTCAAAGGTGCGGTGGTGTTCCTGGCCGACCTGGCCCGGGCCATCGAGGTGCCCGTCACCTTCGATTTCATGGCCACGTCCAGCTACGGGGCGTCCACGGAGCACTCGGGCGTGGTGCGCATTCTCAAGGACCTGGAGCACGACGTGGCGGGCCGCGACGTCCTGGTGGTGGAGGACATCATCGACAGCGGCCTGACGCTGCAGTACCTGCTGCAGCACCTGGAATCCCGCCGGCCGCGCAGCCTGCGGGTGGCCGCCCTGCTGGACAAGCCGGAGCGCCGGCGGGTGGAAGTGCCCATCGATTTCAAAGGTTTTGAGATTCCCGACGCCTTCGTGGTCGGATACGGCCTGGACTGGAACGAGCGCGGGCGCAACCTGCCCTTCGTGGCGGCGCTGCGCCCCGAGGCCTACGGGGGAGCGTGAAGGAACTGGAATCCCCGCCTCGCCACGACGTCATCGCGGTGCTGGATTTCGGCGGCCAGTACGCCCATCTCATCGCCCGGCGGGTCCGGGAGGCCCGGGTCTACTGCGAGGTGTTCCCGCCCGGCGTGCCCGCCGCCGAACTGGGCCGGCGCGGCGTCCGGGGCGTGATCTTGAGCGGTGGTCCCCGCAGCGTCTATGAGCCCGACGCCCCGCGGGTCGACCCGGGGCTGTTCGACCTAGGCGTGCCGGTCCTGGGCATCTGCTACGGCATGCAGTTGATGGCGGCCCAACTGGGCGGTGTGGTGGAACCGGCCCGGCACCGCGAGTACGGCAGCGCCGAATTCGAGGTGCTCGAGGCCCTGCCGCCCTGGGACGGCCTGCCGCGGCGGTCCACCGTCTGGATGAGCCACGGCGACCTGGTCCGCTCGGCGCCGCCGGGCTTCACCGTCACCGGCCGCACCGCCAACACCGAGGTCGCCGCCATGGCCGACCCGCAGCGCCGGCTGTACGGCGTCCAGTTCCATCCCGAGGTGGTCCACACCGTCCACGGCCGTGACCTGCTGCAGCGCTTCCTCTACGACGTCTGCGGCTGCCGCGGCGACTGGACCACCGGCTCCTTCATCGACGAGACCGTGGCGGCCATCCGGCGGCAGGTGGGCGACGGCCGGGCGGTGGCGGGGCTCAGCGGCGGCGTGGACTCGGCGGTGGCCGCCACCCTGGTGCACCGGGCCATCGGCGACCGCCTGACCTGCGTGTTCGTGGACCACGGCCTGCTGCGGGCCGGCGAGGCCGAGCAGGTGCTGGAGGCCGTCCGGGACCTGGGCCTCAAGGTGGTGCACGTGGACGCCCGCGACCGGTTTCTCAGTCGCCTGGAGGGCGTGTCCGACCCCGAGGCCAAGCGCAAGATCATCGGCGAGGTCTTCGTGCGGGTGTTCGAGGAGGAGGCCCGGCGGCTGGGCCCGGTGGACTTCCTGGTCCAGGGCACCGTGTACCCCGACGTCATCGAGAGCGGCACCGGCAGCGCCGCCGTCATCAAGAGCCACCACAACGTGGGCGGCCTGCCGGAGCGCATGCACTTGACACTGGTGGAGCCCCTGCGGCTGCTGTTCAAGGACGAGGTGCGGCGGGTGGGCCTGGAACTGGGCCTGCCCGAGGACCTGGTCTGGCGCCACCCGTTCCCCGGCCCGGGCCTGGCCATCCGGGTGCTGGGCCCCGTGGACGCCGAGCGCCTGGAGGCGGTGCGGCGGGCCGACGCGGTGGTGGTCGAGGAGATCCGCAGGGCGGGCCTCTACCGCAGCCTGTGGCAGTGTTTCGCCGTCCTCACCGATTCCCGCAGCGTGGGCGTCATGGGCGACCAGCGCACCTACGGCTGGACCGTGGCCGTGCGGGCCGTCACCAGCGACGACGGCATGACCGCCGACTGGGCGCGCCTGCCCCACGACCTGCTGGAGCGCATCGCCCTGCGCATCGTCAACGAGGTGCCGGCCGTGAACCGGGTGGTCTACGACATCACCTCCAAGCCGCCCGGCACCATCGAATGGGAGTGAGCCGGTGGAGCAGCGGGGGTTCCTGGGCTGGGTCCTGCGCCTCAACCAGACCCTGCCGATGTTTCACAAGGTGGTCATCGCCAACGCGGCGCTGATCGCCGCCGGAGCCCTGGCGTCCACGTGGGCCCTTTCTCATTTCCACGGGCCGCTGCCGTCGGGCTTTACTCCCGCCACCGCCGTGCTGGCGGCGGCCATCGGCGCCAGCATCCTGGTAAACTACCTGCTGACGCGGCTGGCCTTCCACCCGCTGTTCAACCTGCGGGACACCATGGAGGCCGTGCGGCAGGGCCAACTGTCGGCCCGGGCGGTGGAGAACGTGCCCGATCCCGACGTGGCCCAGCTGGCCGCCACCTTCAACATGATGCTGGACGAACTGGCCCGCCACCGCCGCTCCGTGGCGTCGGTGGTGCTGCGGGCGCTGGAAGAGGAGCGGAAGCGGATCGCCCGGGAACTGCACGACGAGACCAGCCAGGCGCTGGCCAACCTGGTGATCCGCCTGGAGATGCTGATGGAGTCGGTGGATCAGGCCGACACCCGCGACGGCGCCCAGCGGCTGCGGCAGGACCTGGCCCGGCTGCGGGACATGGCCACGGCAGCCCTGGCCGAAACCCGGCGGCTGACCTTCGACCTGCGGCCCACGATCCTGGACGACCTGGGCCTGGTGCCGGCCATCCGCTGGCTGCTCAAGAACAAACTGGAGCCCTTCGGGATCGACGCCGAACTGGAGGTTTCTGGTTTCGAGGGCCGCCTGTCGGACGAGGTGGAGACTACGCTGTTCCGCGTGGTGCAGGAAGCGCTGAACAACGTGGTTCGCCACGCAGGCGCCGCCCGGGTGCGGGTGGTGCTGACCGAGGGGCGGGAGGGTCTCGAGGCCCTTGTCGAAGATAACGGGCGGGGCTTCGACGTGCGTTCGGTCAAGCCCAATGACCCCCAGGGCCGCGGCCTGGGCCTGTTCGGGATGCGGGAGCGCGTGGAGCTGGTGGGGGGCACCCTGGAAGTGGACTCGGCGCCGGGTCGGGGCACCCGGATTCGGGCACGGATCCCGCCGGCCCGGGACACGGCCGGCCCTGCCGCAGACGATCAGGGGTGAACCGCGTGTCGGAGCAGTTGGAAGGCCGCCGCATTCGCGTGCTGATCGCCGACGACCACACCATCCTCCGGGAAGGCATCCGCTCGCTGCTGGAGCGGGAGCCCGACATCGAGGTGGTGGGGGAAGCCCAGGACGGGCGCGAGGCCGTGGAGAAGACCCGGGAACTCAAGCCCGACGTGGTGCTGCTGGACATCGGCATGCCGCGGATGAACGGCATCGAGGCCACCCGCATGATCAAGCGGGAGCATCCCGAGATCCGCGTGCTGATCCTCAGCATGCACGAAGACGAGGAGTACGTGCGGCCGCTGATGGAGGCCGGCGCCTCCGGCTACGTGCTCAAGCGGTCCGCCACCACCGAACTGGTGTCGGCGCTGCGGGCCGCCTACCTGGGCCACACGGTGCTGGCCCCCCAGCTGGCCCGGGCCGCCTTCAGCGGGCCGGCGTCCTCTCCGGGCGACCGCTTCGACGGCCTCACCGAGCGTGAGATCGAGGTGCTGAAGCTCATCGCCGAGGGCCTCACCAACCAGCAGATCGCCGAGCGGCTGATGATCAGCATCAAGACCGTCCAGGCCCACCGCGCCAACATCATGGAGAAGCTGGACCTCCACGACGCGGTGGAACTGACCAAGTACGCCATCCGCAAGCGCCTGATCAACCTGGACGGCTGACCGCCCCGACGTCCGAGTTTCCGAACAATCTTTGCTTCTGGTGGCGATAATATTCGCCTTCCACCGCCGCGCTGGCCCGCGGCGCCCTTCTCACCGGGTCGTCCTGGTCCTAGAGGCGAACGATAGGGTATACTCAAGCTGCGGCAGCCGCTCAAGATCGAACGCCGGAGGGATGGTGAGCCCCTTTGTTCGCCACCGGCCCCGCGCCGCGGGTGGGCGTCCTGATGGGCAGCCGGTCGGACCTGCCCACCGTGCGCAAGGCTCTTGAGGTACTGGACGACCTGGAGGTTCCCTACGCGGTGACCATCGCATCGGCCCACCGCACGCCCCAGCGGGTGACGGCCTTCGTGGCCGACGCCGAGGCCCGGGGCGTGCAGGTGTTCATCGCCGCCGCCGGCGGCGCCGCGCACCTGGCCGGCGTGGTGGCCGCCCACACCCTGAAGCCGGTCATCGGCATCCCCTTGAAGGCCTGGGCCACCGACGGGCTGGACGCCCTGCTGAGCACCGTGCAGATGCCGGGGGGCGTACCCGTGGCCGCCGTGGCCGTGGACGGCGCCGTCAACGCCGCCCTGCTGGCCGCCCGCATCCTCGCCCTGCAGGATCCCGACCTGCGCCGGCGGCTGGAAGAGCACCGGCGCCGCCAGGCGGCGGTCGTCGAGGAGGCCGACGCGCTGCTGGCCGGGGAACTCGGGGGCGAGAAGGCGGGAAGGCCGTGATCCAGCGCTACACGCGGCCCGAGATGGGCCGGCTCTGGACCGCCGAGCACAAGTACGAAACCTGGCTGCGGGTGGAACTCCTGGCCCTGGAAGCCTGGGCCGACCTGGGCGTGGTGCCCCGGGAGGCCGTGGAAGAGATCCGCGCCAAAGCTGTGGTGGATCCCCGGCGCATCGCCGAGATCGAGGCCCAGGTGCACCACGACGTCATCGCCTTCACCACGGCGGTGGCCGAGCGGGTGGGTCCGGCCGCCCGCTGGTTCCATTACGGGCTCACGTCCACCGACGTGGTGGACACCGCCCAGTCCGTGATCCTGGTGGAGGCGGCCGACCTTCTGATCGCGGGTGCCGAGGAACTGGCCCAGGTCCTGAAGGAGCAGGCGCTGCGGCACCGGCACACGGTAATCATGGGCCGCACCCACGGCGTCCACGCCGAGCCCACCTCCTTCGGCCTCAAGTTCGCCCTGTGGTACTGCGAGATGCAGCGGAACCTGGAGCGCCTGCGCCGCGCCCGGGAGACGGTGCGGGTGGGCAAGATCTCGGGCGCCGTGGGCAACTACGCCCACGTGGACCCCGAGGTGGAGCGGCGGGTCTGCGCCGGGCTGGGCTTGGAGCCGGCGCCGGTTTCCACCCAGGTGCTGCAGAGGGACCGCCACGCCGAGTTCATGACCACCCTGGCCGTGGTGGGCGGCACCCTGGAGAAGATCGCCGTGGAGATCCGCCACCTGCAGCGGACCGAGGTCCGGGAGGTGGAAGAGCCGTTCCGCACCGGCCAGAAGGGCTCCTCGGCCATGCCCCACAAGCGCAACCCGGAGAAGTGCGAGCGCATCTCGGGGCTGGCCCGGGTGCTCAGGGCCAACGCCCTGGCGGCCCTGGAGAACCAGGCCCTGTGGCATGAGCGCGACATCTCCCACTCCTCGGTGGAGCGGGTGATCCTGCCGGACTCCACCATCGTGCTGGACTACATGCTTCACCTGCTGACCACCGTCATCCGCGACCTGCACGTCTACCCCGGGGCCATGGCCGCCAACCTGAACCGGACGGGCGGCCTGATCTATTCCCAGCGGCTGCTGCTGGAACTGGTGGCGTCGGGCATGACCCGCGAGGAGGCCTACGCCGTGGTCCAGGAACTGGCCATGGCCGCCTGGCAGGGCGGCGCCACCTTCCAGGAGCGGGTGCTGTCGGACCCAAGGATCACGGGCCGCATCGCGCGGCCGGTGCTGGAAAGCCTGTTCGATCCCGGCTACTACCTGCGGCGCGTGGACGAGATCTACCGCCGCCTGGGTTGGGAACAAGGGTAACAAGCGAGAGGGTGCGGTGCCGTGGAACCCAAAGCCGCCGGCATGCTGTACGAGGGCAAGGCCAAGATCGTCTATGCCACCGACGACCCCGACCTGGTGCTGGTGTTCTTCAAGGACGACGCCACCGCTTTCGACGGCAAGAAGCGCGCCGAGATCCCCGACAAGGGCCGCTGCAACAACCTGATCTCCGCCTGCCTGTTCGAGGTCCTGGAGCAGGCGGGCGTGCCCACCCACTTCGTGGACGTGGCGGGCCCCCGCCAGATGGTGGTGCGGCGCCTGGAGATGATCCCGCTGGAAGTGGTGGTGCGCAACGTGGCCGCCGGCAGCCTGGTGCGGCGCCTGGGCCTGGAAGAGGGCCGGGAACTGGACCCGCCGGTTATCGAGCTTTACTACAAGAACGACGCCCTGGGAGACCCGATGGTCAACCGGCACCACGTGCGGGCGCTGGGGGCGGCGGAGCCCGGCGAGATCGACGAGATGGAGCGCCTGGCCCTGCGGGTCAACCAGGTGCTGCGCCCGTTCCTGGCGGAGCGGGGGCTCAAGCTGGTGGACTTCAAGCTGGAGTTCGGCCGCGCCGGCGGCCGCATCGTGCTGGGCGACGAGATCTCCCCCGACACCTGCCGGTTTCGCGACATCGAAACCGGCGAGATCCTGGACAAGGACCGCTTCCGCCGGGACCTGGGCGGCGTCATCGATGCCTACCGGGAGGTCCTGCGGCGCCTGGTGGGCGACGAGGCCCTGCCCGGGGATGATGCCCGGTGAGCCGGCAGTTCACGGCCCACGTGCGGGTGACGCTCAAGCCGGGAGTGGTGGATCCCCAGGGCCGCGCGGTGCTGGGAGCCCTGCAGGCGCTGGGCTTCGCCGGCGTCGCTGACGTGCGGGTGGGCAAGTGGATCGCGGTGACCCTCACCGCCGAGAGCGAGGACGCAGCCCGCGGCGCGGTGGACGCCATGTGCCGCCGGCTGCTGGCCAACCCGGTGCTGGAGGATTACCGGTTTGAACTGACCGCCGGTGCGGGTGAACGGCCGTGACCGCGCCTGCGGCCCACGCGCGCTTCCGGTTCGCCGTCATCGTGTTCCCCGGATCCAACTGCGACGTGGATGCCCACCGGGCCCTGGGCGAGGTGCTGGGCCAGGACGTGGAATACGTCCGGCACGACGCCGGCGACCTGGACGGCTACGACGCGGTGATCCTGCCGGGGGGCTTTTCCTACGGCGACGCCCTGCGGGCCGGGGCCATCGCCGCCCTGTCGCCGGTGATGGCGGCGGTGGAGCGGTTCGCCTCCGCCGGCGGCCCCGTCCTGGGCATCTGCAACGGGTTTCAGATCCTCTGCGAGGCAGGGCTGCTGCCCGGGGCCCTCCACCGCAACCGCGACCTGAAGTTTCGCTGCCACGACGTGTTCGTGCGGGTGGAG
>Ga0079224_100015991_pt1 | contig 10519 bp, 7 predicted proteins | sample Stecom2015_FD_80414 | JGI IMG/M metagenome (GOLD analysis project Ga0079224, IMG submission 80414) | Agricultural soil microbial communities from Utah to study Nitrogen management - Steer compost 2015 | ecosystem: Environmental > Terrestrial > Soil > Agricultural land | place: USA: Utah...
CGACCGCATCTTCCTGACCGCCGCGGTCCGTGCCGACGACAACTCCGCGTTCGGCTCAGAGTTCGACGCGGCGATCTACCCGAAGCTGTCGGCGGCGTGGGTGGTGTCGGACGAGCCGTTCTGGCGGACGCAGAACGTGGTGAACTCGCTGCGCCTGCGCGGGGCGTGGGGTAAGGCCGGCCGTCAGCCGAGCACCTTCGCGGCGGTGACGCTGTTCAACCCGTCCGTGGGTCCCGGCGGTGCCGCGGCGGTGACTCCGGGCGAGGTGGGCAATCCGGAGATCGGTCCCGAGGTCAGCGAGGAGATCGAGGTGGGCTTCGAGGCCGCCCTGCTCCAGGACCGGGTGGTGGCGGACTTCACCTACTTCTATCAGCGGGTCCGCGATGCGCTCGGCGTGATCCCGCTCGCCCCGAGCGAAGGGTTCTCGGGCTCCGTGGACGGCAACATCGCCCAGCTCGACAACTGGGGGTGGGAGCTGAGCCTCGACATGGCCGTCCTGCAGCGCGACAACCTCGCCTTCAACCTCGGCTTCACCGGCGCCCACTCCCTGAACAAGGTGGTGGACCTCGGCGACCGCGAGCCGTCGATGGAGCTCCGCGAGGGCCTGCCATATCCGATCTACGCTTCGGACATCATCCTCAGCGCGGATTTCGATGAGTTCGGTCAGCCGACGAACGTCATGTGCGACAGCGGCACCGGCAAGCAGATCGAGATCGCGCCGGGGCGCGTGGTCGGCATCGAGCCGGGCGGTCCACCCGTCCCGTGCGCGGAGACCGAGGACTACGAGCTGATGGTGGGGACTCTCTATCCCCAGTACACCTGGTCGTTCAGCCCGACCCTCACGCTCTATCGCAACCTCGAGATCTTCGGGCTGATCGACGGCGAGTTCGGCCGGTGGGGGTCCGAGACCACGCTGTACTGCCGCAACACGCCCTGCTTCTCCAACACCCTGGAGTCGCTCGTGCGGGACGACGCCGCGTACGTCGAGGGCACCGTCTACTACCTCCGCCACCCGCGCGGTCGCACGCAGCACGGCATCTTCGACGCGGACTTCTTCAAGCTCCGCGAGGTGGGCGCGCGGTACCAGATCCCGCAGAGCTGGCTCGCCGGCTTCGGCGTCGATCGCGCCGCCGTCTCGATCGTCGGCCGCAACCTGGCGACCCTCTGGCAGCGGCAGAAGTACATCGGCACGGCCCGCATCCCCGACGTGGAGATCGCGAGCCCGACCGGCACCTCGGCGCTCTTCCAGTGGCCCGGCCTCTCTTCCGTCACCGCTTCCCTGCGGGTGACCTTTTGAGCGCCGCCTTCCGACCCAACGACGACCGCGCACCCCGGGGTGCGCGGATCTCCGCAACACCTGCGCAACGAGGCCGAGATATGAATTTGTCTGGCAGAATTCGGCACGCGGGGGGCCCCCGCCGCGCGCTGGCCTGGACACTCTTGCTTTCCGCCGGAGCCGCCGGGTGTGACGGGCTCCTCGACGTCGAGCTCCCCGGCTCCATCACGGAGGGCTCCCTCTACGACCCCTCGCAGGCAGCCGTGCTCGTCACCTCGGCCATCGCCGACATCGAATGCGGATTCTCCGACTTCATCGCCACCAACGGATCCGGCGCGGAGGAGACCTTCGTCCGCGTCACCGGCTGGTGGGGCGGCTCGCACGAGTTCGACGATGCGCCCACCACCGCCGAGTGCAACTCGTCCAACACCTCCTACGGGTGGTGGACTCCGCTCCACAAGGGCCGCTATCTCGCCGAGGGGGCCTACACCCGCATCCTCGAGTGGGACGTGCCGAACAAGGAGCGGCTCCTCGCCCAGTCGGCCATCTACGCCGGCTTCACCTATGACCTGTTCGGCGAGTTCTTCTGCGAGATGGCCTTCGACAAGGGCCCGCTACTCTCGCCCGACGAAACCCTGGCGAAGGCCGAGGATTGGTTCACCAAGGCTCTCGGCCACATCCAGGCGGGCGGGGACTTCGAGATGCCGGCCACCATCGCGAGCAGCGCGGAGCAGATGGCACTGGTCCTGCGCGCGCGGGTTCGCTGGGCCCGTGGAGACAACGCCGGTGCCCGGGTCGACGGCGAGCGGGTCCAGAAGGGGTTCGTGGCCTACGCGACACGGGAAGCCACCGGCGTGCGCCAGCGGTGGAACAAGGTCGTGGGCGGGAACAACGACAATCCCTTCATCAGCCTCGCGGGCCCCGTGAACTGGTGGTCGGGTCCGGGCAATTGGCCGGCGGTGATCCCCTTCACGGGTTACCGTGATCTCGCCATCCTCCCGGACGGGCGGGCCGTCTCGGACGATCGCTATCCCATCACCCTCGCCAGCGCCGGCGCCGTGGCCGACGTTCGGGTTCCTTCGCAGGACATGAACACCATCCTGAACGGGTACCCGTTCTGGACCCAGCAGAAGTACCCCGACGCCGGCGCGGACATCCCGATGGCGAACTGGCAGGAGGTGTGGTTGATCCTGGCGGAGATCGAGAACGAATCCGGGAATGGGCAGGCCGCGATCGACCTGGTAAACGAAATCCGTGACTTCCATGGTCTCCCGACTGTAACCTACCTGACGGCGGGAGACACCGAAGCGATCAACGACATGATCATCGAGGAGCGGCGGCGCTCGCTCTTCCTCGAAGGTCGCTACTGGGCCACGAAGCTTCGCGAGAACCCCTGGTTCCCGCGCGGGGTGGGCGAGACGCCGTATCCCTACTCCTACCAGAACGGGATCCGTATGGTAATGCCGGATTCGGAGTTCGACCTCAACCCCAACCTCGAGCCAGGGCAGCAGGGATCACTCTGCGGCGCCCAGGCTCCTGCGTAATCACCAGCGGCCAGCCGATCGGCCGAACCTGCACCGGTTGGCGCCGCTCCGCTCCGGCGGGCGGCGTCGGCCGGGAGGGGAGCCGGCGGTGGCAAAGGAGAGTTCGCATGAGACCTGAGCAGAAGATGGGATCGCCCGCGGGCGTGGTGGCTGCCCTGCTCGCGCCCATGATCCTGGTGGTCGGCGCGCCGGCCGAGGCGGGCGCACAGACACCGGGGACGGAGGTGACCTTCAGCCGCGACATCGCGCCGATCCTCCAGCGCAGCTGCCAGTCGTGCCACCGCCCGGGCGGGGTGGCGCCGATGGCGCTGACCACCTACGACGAGGTGCGTCCGTGGGCCCAGGTGATCAAGCAGCGCACCGGAATCCGTGACCGTGCCGGTGCAATGCCCCCGTGGTACATCGAGAAGGACATCGGCATCCAGCACTACAAGAACGATCCGTCGCTCAGCGACCAGGAGATCGCGGCGATCGCCGCGTGGGCCGACGGCGGCGCTCCGGAGGGCAATCCGGCCGACCTGCCCCCTCCCCTCGAGTTCACCGACGACCGCGTCTGGACGATCGGCGAACCCGACCTGATCGTCCGCACCGAGGACATCTTCGTCGAAGGCGGAGCCCCCGACTGGTGGGGCGAGATCGAGAGCATCCCCATCGGCCTCACCGAGGACCGGTACGTGGCCGCCGTCGAGATCAAGGAAGTCAATGACGTGGACAGCGGGGGGAGCGGCCGGGAGACGGTGGGCGGGCGCTACATCGTCCACCACATGATCTGGCGTACCGAGGTGCCGGGTGAGGACGGCGCCGAGCCCACCGACGTGGTGGGGTGGCCCGTCCACGAGGTCGGCCGGAATCCCGACGTGTTCGATCCAGAGGGCGGACGGTTGCTGAAGGCTGGCTCGTACCTGGTGTCGGAATCGGTCCACCTGCATTCGAACGGGCGGGACACGAAGGGGCACCTGGAGATCGGGTTCAAGTTCCACCCGGAGGGATACGAGCCGAAGTACCGGCCGTTGGGCCTCGGGCTCGGGAACGGGATGGACATCGACATCCGGGGCATGGAGGCGGGCCAGGAGCTGCACGCCTACACGGTGGTGCCGGAGCACACCTAGGTGATCGTCTTCGAGCCACACCTGCACGCGCCGGGGATGCGCATGCGCCTCCAGGCGATCTGGGGGATCAACATCGAGACGTTGGCGTGCGCCGGGTACGACCACAACTGGGTGCGGGGGTACGCCTTCGAGGACGGCTATCAGCCGCTGCTGCCGAAGGGCACGATCCTCCACATCATCGGCTACATGGACAACTCGCCGACGAACAAGAACATCCCTGACCCGCGCAACTGGCAGGGCTCAGGGAACCGTTCGGTGACGAACATGTTCATCGATCTCGGCATGCGCGTCTCCATGACCGACGAGCAGTTCCTCGAGGAGATGGAGGAGCGCCGGAAACGGTTCAACTTGACGAAGAACGACCACGTAATCGGCTGCCCGCTCTGTCTGGCGACGATCCCGACTCCGGATCCCCGCGAGGGGACCGCGACCGACCAGTGAGCCCGAGAGGAGCACGAGCATGATGAGGACTCAAACAAACGGGGGTCGGTCGAAACGCGCGCTGGCGAGCGTGCTCGTGGGTGGCGCGCTGCTGCTCGCGGCCCACGAGCTGGATGCGCAGGCCCAGCTCTCCTACCAGAGAGGGCAGAACATCTCGCCGGCCTACGAGGGGTGGCAGGTCGACGCGGACGGTTCGCGCTACTTCCTCTTCGGCTACATGAACCGGAACTGGGAGGAGGAGCTGGACATCCCGGTGGGGGCGGAGAACGGCTTCTCCCCCGGCCCCGAGGACCAGGGTCAGCCCACGCACTTCCTGCCGCGCCGGAACCGTTTCGTCTTCCGGGTTCCCGTGCCGGACGGCTTCACCGAGCAGGACGAGCTGGTCTGGACGTTGACGGCCAACGGCGTCACCGAGAAGGCGTACGCGTCGCTGCGCACCGACTACCTGGTGGACAACGTGGTGATCGCGTCGGAGACGGGCTCGCTGGGGGCGGGTACGAGCAGCCCCGAGACCCGCTCGAACACCCCACCGGTGATCGAGATCGAGGGACCCTCGATGCGGCACGCGTACGTGGGTGAGCCGGTCACTCTGGTCGCGCGGGTCACCGACGATGGGTTGCCGAGGACCCGCGGCGCCCAGGGTGACCCCGATCGCGCCGACGACGATGGCGCGTCCGCCGACGACGAGGAGGCCGACCTGACCCCCGCGCAGCGGACGCTCCAGCGGCTCCTGAACCCGCCCCGGCGCGTCACCGTGGGCAAGACGAACGGGCTGCACTTCGCCTGGTACGTCTATCGCGGGACCAACGACGTCGAGTTCGACCCCATCCAGGTCAAGAGCTGGGAGGATACGCGCACCGGCGCGAACTCGCCGTGGGCGCCGCTCTGGCGCTCGCCGCCGATCCCCGACGACAATCGCTGGGTCGTGCAGGCGACCTTCAAGCGATCGGGGACGTACGTGCTGCGAGGCCACGCCGATGATGGCGGCCTGTACGCCGATCGGGAGATCACCATCCACGTGATGGACTGACGCTGCTCGACGCACGAGGACGGAAGGAGCCCGCGGAGCGATCCGCGGGCTCCTTCGCTATGGGGTCCGGGAGCGGCTACGTTGTCACAGCCGTGGAACCCGAGGGCGGCGCCGCCGCCGGGACGCTTCCGAGCAGGGTCGTCGAGCCCCCGGCCGACCCGTGGAACTCCTCTCCCGCTACGGCAGTAGCTCCAGGTTCGAGCGGCTGGCACGATGCATGACGACCTGACCCGCCATTCCCTTACACACGGACCAGAAACACAGGACCTTGGCAGCGCGTGCACTCCGGACCAGGTACAGCGAAACCGGCGCGGATCTTCGAGACCCCGGGGTGCTTCGCGAGCTTCTCGAGTCTCTCCAGGAGGAGCTGGAGGAGGCGGAGAAGGAGAACGCCCGCAGGATTTCCGCGCTCCCGCCGGATCGCCGGCGTAGCGCAGCCAACCTGGTGCACTACCTCAGGCTGCGGTCGGAGGACCTGCGCGGACTCCAGGACGGGCTGACGTACTTCGGCCTCTCCTCGCTCGGCCGCGCGGAGGCGCACGTTCTCTGGAACGTGCAGCGGCTGGTGCGTGTGCTGGAGCGCGGCGTGGCGAAGGAGAGCGAGGAGCCGCTGCGAACTCCGGACGCGCCGGTAACCCCGGACGTTGCGTGGGACGTGCTCGCCCGCAACACCGAGCGGCTGCTGGGCCCGGCGCCGCCGGGTCGAGACGTCCGGATCATGGTCACCATGCCGAGCGCCGCCGCGGAAGATCCGGCATTCATCCGCGAGCTGGTCGAGACGGGGATGGAGTGCATGCGGATCAACTGCGCCCACGACGATCCGACGGTCTGGAGCGAGATGATCCGCCACCTGCGCGCGGCGGAACGAGAGGTCGGCCGGAGCTGCAAGCTGCTGATGGACCTGCCCGGCCCACGAGTGCGGACGGGACCGATCGAGCTGGGCCCGGAGGTCGTGCGGATCGAACCGAAGTACGACGACTACGGCAAGGTTCGGGAGCCGGCGCGGGTCTGGCTCACCCCGGCCGATGCACCCGCCCCGCAGCCGAAGCGGTCAGCGGGCACCATCCCGCTCCCGGGCGACTTCCTCGCCGACCTCGAGCTGGACGACGAGCTCGAGTTCGTCGACGCGTCGGGTGTCACGCAACGGCTCAAGATCAGCGGCAGCGACGGGGCGAATCGCTGGGCGCAGCTCGCGGCCACCAGCCACGTCGAGTCGGGCACCGAGGTGAGGAGGACCGGGCCGAGGGAGAGCAGCGCGGTGGTGGGCCGCATCCCGCCGATGGAGCAGCTGATCCACCTCGAGACGGGAGACACGCTGGTGCTGACGCGGCAGCCCACGCCCGGCCGACCCGCCGTGGTCGACCCGCGCACCGGCGAGAACGAGCCGGCCCGAATCGGCTGTCTCCCGGCGGAGGCACTCGACCACGTACGTCCGGGCGAGCGGATCTGGTTCGACGACGGGCGCATCGGCGGCATCATCCGCGAGGTCGGCGACGAGATCCGGGTCGAGATCACGCGCACCCGCCCGGATGGGGACGTCCTCAAGCCCGAGAAGGGGATCAACCTCCCCGACACCGACCTCGGCCTCCCCGCGCTCACCCGCGAGGACCTCGAGCTCATCCCCTTCGCCGCGGAGCACGCGGACATCGTCGGCTACTCCTTCGTCGGTACCGCCGAGGACGTGCGTCAGCTCCGCCGCACGTTACGGGCGGAGGGGAGGGAGGACATCGGCATCGTCCTGAAGATCGAGCGCAACCTCGCCTTCCAGAACCTGCCCGAGCTCCTTCTCGAGGGGATGCACAGCCCGGCGATGGGGGTGATGATCGCGCGTGGCGATCTCGCCGTCGAGTGCGGCTTCGCTCGCATGGCGGAGGTTCAGGAGGAGATCCTCTGGCTCTGCAACGCCGCCCGCGTTCCCGTCATCTGGGCGACACAGGTGATGGAACAGCTGGCGAAGCTCGGCCGACCCTCACGCGCGGAGGTCACCGACGCCGCCATGGGCGGCCGCGCCGAATGCATCATGCTGAACAAGGGCCCTCACATCCCCGACGCCGTCCGCGCATTGATCAGCATTCTCGACCACATGGCGGATCACCAGCAGAAGAAGCGAACGATGCTCCGCCGCCTCGAGGTCGCCGCGCACTTCTTCGCGCCACCCCCCGCGCCGGAGGGCGGCGGTGAGCCGTAACGGCCCCTTGTAGTTGCAGGCTGTTCGGCTGTTCCCTGGTCCCTGTTCCCTCCGTCTGCCGGCGCGGCGCTCGCCGGAAAGCTTGGACCTTTCCCTTCCCGTCACTTATTCTACCCCGAGCGCGTCGTGCTCCGATGGCCGAAAAAGGGCCAGCTCGACGCGCCACACCACGGGACCGGCCGACACGCGCGCATCCGCGCGCACATCGGTGACCCAACGTTTCCCGACCCCCGAACGGTACGGAACGGGAGCGAGAATCCGACCACTCTCGCACCGGGTCACCTCGTTCTCCACGCTTCCAGGAGTGTTGACATGATCCGACGATTGACCCTCGCCCTGCTGGCGATCGCCGTCGCCGCACCGCTCGCCGCGCAGAGTCCGAACCTCCAGATGCGGGTCGATCAGAGCACGAGCGCGTCCGACCCGGACGACGTGCCCGACGTCACCATCTCCAGCGCGCCGAACGGCTTCCAGGTGAACACCGGGCCCGCCGCGGTGCTCTGGGAGCCCTCCAACACCGCCAGCGGCGAGTACACCCTGAGCGGCCGCTTCACCCTCCTCGCCCCGAGCGACCACGTGAACTACTACGGGCTCGTCTTCGGCGGCAACGAGCTCGAGGGCGGCGGCCAGAACTACCTGTACTTCCTCGTCGCCCAGAACGGGAGCTACATCATCAAGCACCGGGCGGGGGATGAGACGACGCACGACGTCGTTCCCCGGACCGAGCACGCCGCCGTCACGCAGCCGGACGCGAGCGGCCGCTCGGTGAACGATCTCGCGGTTCGCGTCGGCGCCGACCAGATCGAGTTCGTGGTCAACGACCAGGTCGTGCACACCGCGCCCAAGCAGGGGATGCTCGCTCGTACCGACGGCATCTGGGGAGTGCGCATCAACCACCGCCTGCCCGGGGTCGTCGTCGAGAACCTCCAGGTGACGAACTGATCCGACCGGCGGGGGAGGAGGTCCTCCCCCGCCGTCTCCACTCCTTCCATTGTCTCTCCCCCGGCCGAGAAACGCCCGCGCCCCGCGTCGATCAGGGGCCGGGGTGCGGAGAGGCTCGCTCGATCCCCGGAGCACGGCGATGTGCCGGGCGTCGGCGGATCGGCGGATGGCCCACCTGCATCGGCCCCGGAGCCGCGCCGGGCCTCCCGCGCGATGACGACGCGCTACGACGCGGTGGTGGTGGGCGCCGGCCCCAACGGCCTCGCGGCCGCGATCGTGCTGGCGCGGGCGGGGCTGTCGGTTCTGCTCCGCGAGGCGTGCGAGCAGCCCGGCGGCGCCGCGCGGTCGCTCTCGCTCACTTTACCGGGCTTCGTCCACGATCCCTTCTCGGCGATCCATCCCCTTTCGGTGGGATCACCCTTCCTCGCGACGCTGCCGCTCGCCCGGCACGGCCTGGAGTGGGTGTACTCGCCCGCGGCCGTGGCCCACCCCTTCGACGACGGGAGTGCCGTCGTCCTGGAGCGCTCTCTCGAGGCGACCGCCGCCTCCCTCGGCCCGGAGGGGGGTAGTTACACGCGGCTGCTGGCTCCGCTGGTACGCGACTGGGAGAGGACGATGCGGGAGGTCCTCGCGCCGATCCACCTGCCGGGTTCGCCGCTCGCGCTCGCGCGCTTCGGCGTGCGGGGGCTCCGTTCGGCCCACGGGGTGGCGAGATCGCTTGGCGGCGGCCCCGCGGCCGCACTCTTCGCCGGCAACGCGGCGCACGCCGGGCTGCCGCTGACCGCACCGGCGTCCGCCGCCTTCGGACTGGTCCTCTGCGGCGCCGGGCACGCGGTGAGCTGGCCCTTCCCGGCGGGTGGCGCGGGCAACCTCACCCGCGCGATGACGGCACACTTCCGGGAGCTGGGCGGCACGTTCGAGCTGAACGCTCCGGTCAGGAAGCTGGACGAGCTTCCCCCCGCCCGCGCCACCCTGCTCGACCTCACCCCCCGCCAGGTACTCGCCATCGCCGGTGACCGCCTACCGGCCGGCTACGCCCGCGCACTGCGCCGCTTCCGCTACGGCGTGGGGGTGTTCAAGATGGACTGGGCGCTCTCCGCCCCGATCCCCTGGCGGGCTGAGGCGTGCCGCCGTGCAACGACGGTGCACCTCGGGGGGAACCTCGATGAGATCGCGCGGGCGATGCAGCTCCCCGGTGAAGGGCGGCACCCCGACCGACCCTTCGTCCTGCTCGCGCAGCACACCCTCTTCGACCCGACCCGCGCGCCGGCCGGTCAGCACACCGCCTGGGCGTACTGCCACGTGCCGAACGGCTCCACCGTCGACATGTCCGAGCGGATCGAGGCGCAGATCGAGCGCTTCGCCCCCGGGTTCCGGGATATCGTGCTCGCCCGCTCCGCTCTCGCGCCCGCAGACCTGGAGGCGCTCGACGCCAACCTCGTCGGCGGGGACGTGAACGGCGGCTCGCCGGCGCTCGGTCAGCTCTTCTTCCGTCCCGTGCGCACGATATCGCCCTACCGCACGCCCATCCCCGGCGTCTACCTCTGCTCCGCCTCCACACCGCCCGGCGGCGGCGTCCACGGGATGTGCGGGTATCACGCCGCCCGGCGGGTGCTCCGCGACCTGGGGCGGTGATGCCGAAGCCCTGGCGGAGCGCACCGGCGCCGGCGCCAGGACGCTCGGCCACCGGACTGGCAGCGCTGACCCAGGGGCCGAGCAACGCCGGCGAGGTGCATGCAGCGACGCGCGAAGGATACAGAACGGCTCCGAAGCAGATGCTCCGGAGCCGTTGCGTTTGCAGGCTGTTCCCTATTCCCTATTCCCTATTCCCTATTCCCTGTCCCCCGGTCAGCGCCTCGCCGCGAACAGCCGGGCCCCCGCCAGCGCGCCGAGGCCGCCGCCGAGCAGCCGCCACCTGTGGCGGGCGAACCAGAGCTGCGAGGTGCTCTCGGCCGCGCGCGCGTCGAAGGCGCCATGCGCGCCGAAGTC
>Ga0079224_100015992_pt1 | contig 10519 bp, 8 predicted proteins | sample Stecom2015_FD_80414 | JGI IMG/M metagenome (GOLD analysis project Ga0079224, IMG submission 80414) | Agricultural soil microbial communities from Utah to study Nitrogen management - Steer compost 2015 | ecosystem: Environmental > Terrestrial > Soil > Agricultural land | place: USA: Utah...
CCGCGGTCGAACTGCATGCCCTCGACGACCTCGAGGGTGGTCTCGAGGCCCTTGGCCTCCTCGACCGTGATCACGCCCTCCTTGCCCACCTTCTCCATGGCCTCGGCGATGATCTCGCCGATGGTGGCGTCGCCGTTCGCGGAGATGGTGCCGACCTGGGCGATCTCCTTGCGATCCTTGGTGGGCTTGGAGACGCGCTTCAGCTCCTCGGTGATGGCGGCGACGGCCTTGTCGATGCCGCGCTTGAGGGCCATCGGGTTGTGGCCGGCGGCCACGAGCTTGGCGCCCTCCCGGAAGATCGCCTGGGCGAGGACGGTGGCGGTGGTGGTGCCGTCACCGGCCACGTCCGAGGTCTTGGAGGCGACCTCCTTGACCATCTGGGCGCCCATGTTCTCGAACTTGTTCTCGAGCTCGATCTCCTTGGCGACCGTGACGCCGTCCTTGGTGATCGTGGGCGAGCCGAAGGACTTCTCGATGACGACGTTGCGTCCCTTCGGGCCCAGGGTGACCTTCACCGCGTTCGCGAGGGTGTTGACGCCCTTGAGCATCAGGTCACGGGCCCGCGAATCGAAAACGATTTCCTTCGCCATAGTCGTTCAACCTCGAATCGTTCGGACCGAGTGGTCCGTGGGTTCCGATGGGATGCGATCAGTCCTCGATCACGCCGAGGATGTCGTCCTCGCGGAGGATCAGGAGCTCCTCACCCTGCACCTTGATCTCCGTTCCGGCGTACTTGGAGAACAGGACCCGGTTACCCTCCTTCACGTCCAGGGGACGGACGGAGCCGTCCTCGAGGACCCTGCCGTTGCCAACGGCGATCACCTTGCCCTCGAGCGGCTTCTCCTTGGCGGTCTCGGGGATGATGATGCCACCCTTGGTCTTCTCCTCCTCCTCGACCCGCTTCACGATGACGCGGTCCTGGAGTGGCCGGATCTTCATGTGTTCCTCCTCAAGTTCCACAGCGGCGGTTGGTTGGCCGGTTTGGAGATTGGCACTCCCGCCGTCCGAGTGCCAACGGCGCGGGAGATATAACGCGGCCTTTCGACCCGTCAAGAGCGGACCCGGAAGGGGGAAGACCCGGGGGTCAAAAAACGAAAAAACCGCGGATTTCCGCGGTTCTTCGTGCATCGGAGGTGTTCGCGACCGGAGGGTCAGCCGCCCACGGGGCGCATCTGCGGATTCTGCGGCTGGGGGGGATCGAACTTGCCGCGGAGGGCGTCGTCCACGCTCCGATCGAAGCGCACCTTGCCCGACGCGATCTCACGGAGCGCCAGCACCGCCGGCTTGTTCTTGCCCGGATCCAGAAGCGGACGCGCGCCGTCCATGAGCTGGCGCGTGCGCTTGGTCGCGAGGATCACCAGCGCGAAGCGATTGGGGACCTGGGTCAGGCAATCTTCGACGGTGACTCTGGCCATGGACAACCTCCGGGCCCCCTCCCATAAGCCAGGAGAGGGCCCGCGTCAACGGATCTCATTCCTCTTTGGGCGGTTCCTCCACCTCGGCGAGGTTGCGCGGGACGTTGAAGATCGAGCGCGCGCGCACCTTGAGCACACCCTCGTGCCCCTCGACGCGCACGAAGGCGTGGTCGCTCGTCTCGTTTCCGAAGTGGTAGACCCCAACGGGTGCTCCCTCGGCGTCGTAGATGCGCACCGTGCGGGCGGGCGGCTCGAGGCCGTGCTCGGCCGCGCGCTCGGCCGGGAGGATCTCCTCGGGGTTGAGGCGGGAGAGGTTGGTCAGGCCCGCGTTGACCTTCCACCTCTTGGCGGGGGAGGGCGCCTGGCTCGCGCCGCCTTCCGGCGTCTCGCGCTCGGTGATGGACCACTCGCCGTCCTGGCGGACGAGGGTGAACTTCTCGTCGCGGGTCTGGACCTCGATCCGCGCGATGGTCTCGGTGTCGAAGGGCGCGATGCGGCGATCGCGCAACGCCTCGGCGTCCTTGTCCAGGGGCTCGAGGGACGATGTGTCGATCTCGGCGAGATCGCCGCCGGTGGGCTGGGCGTAGGCCTTGTCCCCCTCCTTCCAGAAGCGGAGGGTACGGGTATCGCCGTCGCGCCCGGACAGGACCAAGGTGGCGTAGGGCGTGCCGAGCTCCTGCACCTCGCGCTTCGGGAAGGCCTTGGCGCGCAGGTCGAGGAGCTTGCGCACGACGTCCTCGACTTCCTTGTCATCCGCGCGCTCCTCCTTGGGAGCGAGGATCTTCCAGCCCCCGTCGGCGCGGGCCACCTCGAGCCGCGTGGCCTTCTCGACGGCGAAGCGCTCGACCTCGGAGAGCTCCCACGGCACGAGTTTCTTGTCCCGCAAATCGAAGGTGGTCTTCTCCAGCGCGTAGAGCAGCGCGCTGCTCGCCGCCACCACGCGACCCGGGCGGTTGCTCGCGTAGTAGGTGGAATCGAAGGTGTTGCGCAATCCGAGGGAGACGTGGGCGGAGGTGCCGTCGGCGGTCTTCGCCTCGACCCGCACCGAGGGCGGTTCGAGGCCGAACTGGCGCATCTCCCCTTCCTCCTGCACCACGCGCAGGTGGCGGGCGCGTTCGAGGTCGGAGAGCATCCGCCGCACGGCGTCGTCGTCCGCGCGGGCGGACAGCGGCGAGACGATCCACCACCGCCCCTCCTTCTTCTCGAGCGCGGTGGTCTCCCCCTTGGCCGAGACCTCGAGCCAGGTGACGGCCTCCGGGTCGAGCGAGAAGAGCTTGCTCTCGGATTCCTTGGCGGCGATCTCCGCCTGCTCCCTCTCGAAGACGCCGAAGTAGGCGTACAGCCCCAGCGCCGCGGCGAGCACGAGCGCAGCGCCGAGGCTCCAGAGCAACTTGGCTTGCTGCGTCATGGCTACCTGGACCTGCGCACTAGCCACACCGAGAGGCCCACGGCGAGCACGAGCATCGGCATGGCCGCGATGGAGAAGAAGTTCAAAAACTTCGCGTCGGCCTGCGTCAGCACCAGGGTCGAGGAGGCCCGCTGTCGCGGACGGATGGTGATCCGCTCCTCCTGCGCGGAGACCCAGTTGAGGGCGTTGAGGAAGAGGTCGGCGTTGCCGCCGGCGCCGACGAAGCGGTTGGAGACGAAATCGGCGTCGCCGAAGGCGACGATCCGCGTCTTCTTCTCCTCCTCTTCGAGGATCGCGTCACCCTTGCCCTTCTCCACGAGGGCGACGACTCCCAGCGCACCACGGCGCTCGGTCTCCGGATCGAAGCGCACCTCGCCGGAGCGCCAGTCGGTTTCGCCCCAGGCCGAAGGGTTGGTGGTGGCGAGCACCAGGGGCCGGGGGTCGACGTCGCCCCGCGCGGTGAGGGGGCGCGCGGTGGGGAAGATCGTCTGGAACTGGAAGCCCTTGGTGATGGCGTGGCTGGCGTACTGCTGCACCACGGGGACGGCGTCGCCGCCGCCGAAGATCCGCGAGAGGGGATCGACCACCAGCGCCGGCTCGAAGATGATGCCCCAGTCTTCGATCAGGCCGAGCAGGGCGGAATCCTCGTAGCCCGGCTCGAGGGCGACGAGGAGCTTTCCTCCCTCGTCCAGCCACTGCCGCAGCGCGTCCACCTCCTCCTGCATGAAGGGACGTTGTGGACCGAGGATGGCCAGCGCGGCGGCGTCCGCGGGGATCTTCTCCGTGCTCAGGTGCAGCTTGGCGTGCTCGATGCCCTCCGCGTCGATCCGCTTGGCGATCTGGGCATAGCCGCGCTCGCCGGAGTCGGAGAGGTCGCCTTCGCCGTGTCCGGTGACGAAGTAGACCTTGCGGGAGGTCGTGTAGAGCAGCTTCCGCAGGGCGTTGGTGAAGCCCTCCTCGCTCAGCTCGTCGGCCTTCGCTTCGGCGGCGCCCTTGGCGAAGAGCACGCGCTGGCCGTGCTGGGTGATGTTCTTCTCCTGGACGAGCTGCGGTTCCTTGTCCGGATCCACGAAGGTGACGACCAGCTTGTCGGTCTCGCGCTCGTACCGCTCGAGCAGATCCTCCACCGCGCTCCGCTGCGGATCGTGCGGCGCGAAGAAGGCGGTCACCTTCACCTCTTCATCGAGTCCGCGCAGCAGATCGCGCGTCTCCGGCGCGAGGGTGAAGATCTTCTCGCGGGTGAGATCCCACGAGACCTTCTTCTTGGCGGCCACGTAGTTGAGGGCGCCGAGGCCCGCCAAGAGGAAGAGGGCGATGGCCGCGCTGGCGCCGTAAAAGAGGGTGCCGCGTCCGGCGAAGGTGCGGCCGAAGGCGCCCTTGTTGACGACGAAGTACAGGACGATGAGGCCGAGGCCGACGACCGCCTGGCCGGTCGACATCCCGCCGCTCCCGGGCACGAGGATGAGCATGGCGGCGGACGAGACGACCAGGGCGATGCCGAAGCCGAGGGCGATTCGGGTCAGCGTCTGGATGTTCATGTCTCGTACCTCGTGTCTCGGTTAAGCCCACCGCCGCGCTTCCACGGAGCGGTGGGTGAGGAAGAGTCCGAAAACGACGATGGAGAGGAAGTAGACGAGGTCCTCCAGGTTCACCACGCCGCGCGCGAAGGAGATGAGGTGGCTGACCGAAGAGAGGTACATCATGATCTCCTGGCCCGGCCCCTCGAGATCGCCGGCCTTCCAGCTCACCACCCAGGTCAGCAGAAGGACGAAGAAGGTGATCAGCGCGGCGACCACCTGCGAGTCGGTGAGCGAGGAGACGAAGAGGCCGATGGCGAGGAAGGCCGCTCCCATGAGGAAGAGGCCGAAGAGCCCGGCGCCCACGGTCTGCCACTCGACGGCGCTGCCGGCGTTCGACGTGCCGAAGATGGTGAGCAGCAGGGGGAAGGCGGAGACGATCCCCACCACCACGAGCAGGATCGCCAGGCCGGCGAGGTATTTGCCCACCACGATGTCGATGGAGCGGATGGGCGCGGTCATCAGGAGCTCCATCGTGTTTTGCCGCCTCTCCTCCGCGAGCAGGCGCATGGTGAGGAAGGGGACGACGAAGGCGAGCACCAGGCCCATGTTCACGACGAGCGGCGCCGCCACCATTTCCGTGAGGTTCAGACGCTCGAGGAGCTGCGGTGCCTGGAACTGCATGAACTGCATCGAGCGCCGCTGGAACTCGGAGGTGAACGAAAGGAAGAACCACGCCCCGATGAAGGAGGTGGCGAAGAAGGCCACGTAGGCGATGGGGGTGGTGAAGTAGAGATGGATCTCCTTCTTGGCGATCGCGATGGCGCTTCGCATCTCTCTTCTCCCTCCTCAGGCGGCTTGCGAGGCGTCCGCCGGTGCCTCGGCCTGTGCGACGTCCGAGGTGAGCTGCAAGAAGATTTCCTCGAGGCTCTTGCCGGGGTGCTTCTCCTGCAGGCCGGCCAGCGTGTCGCGCGCACGGAGCTTGCCCCGCGCGATGACCAGGACGCTGTCACAGGTGGCGGCCACCTCTTGCATGATGTGCGTGGAGAGGATGACCGTGTGCTTGCCGCGGAAGCTGCGGATGAGATCGCGCACCTCGAGGATCTGCGAGGGGTCCAGGCCGACCGTCGGCTCGTCCAGGATGAGGACGTCGGGCGATCCGAGGAGGGCCTGGGCGATTCCCACCCGCTGCTTGAAGCCCTTCGAGACGTTGGCGATGAGCCGATGCATCACGCTCTCGAGGTGCGTGGCGGCGGCGACGCGATCGACCTCCGCGTCGCGCTCCTTGCGGCCGATGCCCTTGAGCTCGGCGACGAAGCGCAGATACGCCCGCACCGTCATGTCCGGATACAAGGGCGGGATCTCGGGCAGGTAGCCCACGCGCCGCTTCACCTCGAGCGGCTGCTGGAAGACGTCGAACCCGGCGACCTTCGCGGTACCGGACGTGGCGGGCTGATACCCGGTGAGGATCCGCATCGTCGTGCTCTTGCCCGAGCCATTGGGGCCGAGAAAGCCGAGGACCTCCCCTTTTGACACCTGGAAGGAGAGGTCTTCGATGGCTGTGAGATCACGGTACCGCTTCGTGAGCCCAGAGACTTCGATCATGGTGCCTCCTTCGGGCGGTATCGGTTCCTCCCCCCGGCCGTGCGAGGGCCGGCCGGGCCGCGCGGCAGAACAGCCGAGCCGGCCGCGCATTCCCGCGATGCGATGGACGGGTGGCACCAAACGGTAGCACCGGGAGCAAGGCTGTCAACGCCTTGCCACCGGCGCGGAAGGCGCCGTAGAAGGTGGCCGATGACGGACAACGCTCCCATCGTCGTGCAGAAATACGGGGGCTCTTCCGTGGCCGACGTCGACCGCATCCGGGCCGTCGCGGAGCGCGTGGCGAAGACGCGCGAAGCGGGGAACCGGGTCGTGGTGGTGGTCTCGGCCATGGGCGACACCACCGACGAGCTGCTGGCTCTCGCCCGCAGCGTCTGCGAAAGCCCCTCGCGGCGGGAGCTCGACATGCTTTTGACCGCCGGCGAGCGGATCGCGATGGCGCTGCTCTCGATGGCGCTCAACGCGCGCGGCGTCCCGGCGGTGAGCTTCACCGGATCGCAGAGCGGGATCATCACCGACGAGGCGCACACCAACGCCCGGATCGTCGAGGTGCGGCCCCACCGCGTGCTCGAGGAATTGGGGCGGGGCAAGGTGGTGATCGTGGCCGGCTACCAGGGCGTCTCCCGCACGCGGGAGGTGACGACGCTGGGGCGCGGCGGCTCGGACGCCACGGCGGTCGCCTTGGCCGCGGCGCTCGAGGCCAAGGCCTGCGAGATCTACAGCGACGTCGACGGCGTCTACACGGCGGATCCGCGGGTGGTCGAGACCAGCTACCGCCTGGACGAGATCAGTTACGACGAGATGCAGGCGATGGCCGAATCGGGGGCGCGCGTGCTGGCGGCGCAGGCGATCGAGCAGGCCCGCGCGGGCAACGTGATCGTGCACGCGCGCCAGAGCTTCGGCTCCACGGCCGAGACGCGGATCGTTCCCTCGTCGCCGAACGGCCGGAGGGTGGTCGGCGTGGCCGCGCAGAAGGGCCTGTTCGCCCTGCGCGCGAAAGGCGATGCGCTCGAACTCGCGGACGAACTCGGCCGCCGCGGCCTACCGGCCCAGGACCTCGTCCTGGACGGGGAAGGGGGATTCTCCCTCCTCGTGTCGAAGGAGAGGGTGCTCGACTGGGAGGGGCCGCTCCGCGCGCTCGCCGAGCGCGGGATCGCGGTGGAGGAAGGGCTCGGGACGATCTCGCTGGTGGGGACCGGGCTCGACGAGGATGCGGCCGTCCTGCGGGGCTTCTTGGAGACGCTCGGTGCGGTTCGACCCGGGCGGCTGACCACTTCCCGATTCCGCATCAGTGCATGGATTCCCGAAGGGGAAGCGGATCGGCTTGCGGTCGAGCTGCATCGGCGTTTCCTCGAGGAAGGACGAGGGTGAAGGTCGAGCCGGAGCCGCGCACGCTCTGCACCTCGATCTTCCCGCCGTGCGCCTCGGCGATCTGGTTGGCGATGTACAGGCCGAGGCCGAGCCCGCCGTAGTTGCGATCGGTCACGGCCCGCTCGAAGCGCGAGAAGATGCGCTCGAGCGCGTCGGCCGGAATCCCCACGCCGTGGTCCTGGATGCGCAGGCGCACCACCTCGTCGTCTTTTTCGAGCTTGACGTGGACCGGTCGCGAGCGGCCGTACTTGAGGGCGTTCGACAGAAGGTTGGTCACCACCTGTTCGACGCGCGGGCGATCCCAGACGCCCCAGACGCCGCGGCGGCCCGAATACGTGATGGTGCAGCCCTGCCGCTCGGCCTCCTTCTCGTAGCGGATCACGAGGTCCTCCACCAGCTCGGCGAGGTCGAAGCGCTGCTTGTCGAGCAGAAGGAGGCCGGCGTCGATGCGGGAGACGTCGAGCAGCTCCTGGACCAGGTGGACCAGGCGGCGGACCTGCCGCTCGGCGACCTCGAGGGCGCGCGCGAGCCGCGCCTCGGAAACCTCCGCGCCCATGCGCTGCAGCCGCACGAGGCTCTGGATGTTGGTCTGCAGCGCGGTGACCGGGGTCAATAGTTCGTGCGAGGCGATGGAGATGAACTCCTCCCGCGCCTGGATCGCCTCCTGCTGCGAGCGCAGAAGGCGCGCGTTGTCGAGGGCGAGCGCGATGCGGAGACCGAGGTCGTGGATCACCCGGATCATGCGCAGGCCGTACCGTTGGCCCTTGGTCATGCGGATCACCACGGCGCCGATGGGACGCCCCCGCGCGATCATGGGCACGGCGATGCACCACCGGAGGGCCTTGCGGATGGCGATCCGCAGCTCCTCGGGGGAGTCCGGATCGAGGAGCCCTTCCAGCGCCGCATCCGGGATGCGCTTGTCCTTGGTCTCGGCGAGGCCGCGGAGGAGCTCGGCGAAGCCCGGAAGAGGGATGGGGCCCGAGAAGTCGCGGCGCAGGCGCGCCTCGACGTCGGGATCGGTGTGCGCCACGATCACGCGCACGTTCTTTTTGTCCTCGAGCAGGCAGATGCCGCAGCCCTGGCCGAGCAGTGGCACCGCACGCGAGGCGACGCGGGGAAGCACGGACTCCGCGCCCGTGTCCGTGTGCCAGGCGAGCAACCGGCTGACCTCGGCGAGGAACTGCGAGTGCTTCTGTGTGAGGCGGTAGGTCTCGAGCATCGCCTCGGCGAGGAGGCGCTCCCGCTCCTCGATCCGCGACCAGGCGAAGACGCCCACGCCGACGCCGGAGATGCCGAGGAAGAGGAAGATGGGGAGGGCGAGCTGCCAGTTGAAGGGGTAGGGGAAGCTCGCCATCTCGGCCACCAGGTGCATCCCACGCTCCTCGATGGCGGTGCGGTGGCGGACGAGCATCCGCGCGCCGTCGTCGAGGCGCTTGTGGAAGACCGACTGGCCGTTGACGAAGACCTCCATCTCGAAGGGGGCCATCCGAGGGACCAGGTAGGCCAGCGTCGCCTGCAGGCAGACGGGGCTGTAGGCCACCAGGCCGCGGTCGCTGTGGCGAGCGTCGTGGGAGAGGAGCACCGCCATCGGTCCCTCGCAGGGGCCGCCGGCGAGGGTGAAGGGCTCGCTGAGCACGCTTCCCGGTCGCTCGAGCACGCGGTCGAGGGCGCGTCGCACGGCGGGATGGGCGATGACCGCCTCGTGGTGCGCGCGGACGATGCGCTGCGCGCTGTAGAGCAGGTGCAGCCCGTCCTCCCCTGCGCGCGCGACGCCGACCCAGGCGAAGCCGGGGTAGATGGGATTGGGATCGATCGTCTCCGAGAGCGCGATGTCGTCCAGCGCCCCTGCGTCGGCGACCTCGGCGAGCCAGTCGGTCGCCACGTCCCAGGAGGTGAGCATCTGGGAGAAGGCGGCGTGGAGGTTGTCCGCTTCGGCCTCCAAGGCGAGGCGGTGGCTGGTGCAGAGGTTGTCGAGGACGAGGGCGGCGGAGGCCAACCCGAGGACGAGGCTGCCCCAGAGCACGAGAAGAGAGCGGACGGGCTGCTTGGGTCGCACGCCCTCGGCCAGCCCGATCCATCGGAGCCGCCGTGTCAATCGCCTGCCCCGCCTCCCCATGGTCCCCCTGGTGCGTCGAACGCGTCAACGCATCATCTTGCGAAGCAGCAAACGGTGGTCGTCCACCCGCGCGGGCAGCTCGAGAAAGACGACCATCTCGTGCAGCCGGGAGAAGATCCGCGGCCCGACGCGAGAAAGCAAGCTCTCTCCGAACGGCTCACCGGGCCGCTCCTCCAACGGATGATTGGTGGCGAACAACGTGGGCTTTTCGTTGTTGTATCGCCGGCCGATCAGTTCGTCGAGGACTTCCTCCTCGAAGGTGCTCCCCCTGCCTTTCCCGAGCTCGTCGATAGCGAGCACGTCGACTTGCGCCAGCTCGTCGATCTTGTCGACGGTCGCCCGCGCCCGCGGATCCGAGATCGCTGCCTTGAGGTCGGCGAAGAGGAAGGAAATCTCTACGTATCGGCAGCGCACGCCACGCTCGAGGGCGAGCGTGGCGAGCGTGGCTGCGAGAAGGTGCGTCTTGCCGCGTCCGGGGCCGCCGATCAGCCCGAGGCCGAGGCGGCTCGGCCCCTTGCCGAGCGCGAAGTCGCGGAACGCCTCCTTGGCGTCGCGGATGGCGCGCGGCGCGTCGTGTCCCACGTAGAAGTTGTCGAAGGTCTTGTCCCAGAAGCGCGCCGGGAGCTGGGCGGCGTTGTAGGCCGCCACGCGCTGCGGGAGGCTCTGGCAGGCGCAGCGCTCGCTGAACTCGTAGCCGTCGCGCGCGTGCACGAGAAAGCCGCGGCCCCCGCACGCCGCGCAGTGCCGCTCGCAGGTGCAAAGCCGCGCGACCGCGTGGGCGCCGTCGGTGCCCAGCCGGTAGCCGCGCCCGTGGCAATGCGCGCAAGAGGACGCGGGCGCGGCCGCGGGCGGCGCGGGGAAGCCGGCCTGCACGGCGCGCGCGTGGAGGTCTTCGACGACCGACTTGATGGCACTCGACAGCGGGCGGAACTCTTCGTTCTCCATGGGGGTCGGGATCCCTTCCTCGGGCTCCGAGTGGTCGGACGCGGACGGAACGGGTTCAGCATAGTCGGGAGCGGGGGCGGCGGTCGAGACCGGCGTGGCCAGGGGAAGGCCACGCCGGCGCAGCGTGGCGAGGGCGCTTTCGATC
>Ga0079224_100015993_pt1 | contig 10518 bp, 10 predicted proteins | sample Stecom2015_FD_80414 | JGI IMG/M metagenome (GOLD analysis project Ga0079224, IMG submission 80414) | Agricultural soil microbial communities from Utah to study Nitrogen management - Steer compost 2015 | ecosystem: Environmental > Terrestrial > Soil > Agricultural land | place: USA: Utah...
GAACTGTTGCTGACTCATGCTGTAAGGTTGCCCAGTAAACCGGGCAACCTAGCTGAGGCCTAATTTTAACTCCTTCTATTTGAAGGAGTAAACTGGCGGAGAGAGGGGGATTCGAACCCCCGGAACCTTGCGGCTCAGAAGTTTTCAAGACTTCCGCAATAGACCACTCTGCCATCTCTCCGGTTCACTGCCTGACTGCCGGGTCAGGTTCTTCCGAGCCGGACGGAGTTGTCCAGCTTTCTCGCCGGGCGGATGTCTCCGGGGTTGCCGACAGTCGTCGGGCTGGCAGCTTCGGCGCGTGGGTGCGACTGAACATCTGCTGGTTGACGGTTCCAACGTGATTCACGCCTGGCCGGAATTGCGGGCTCTGATCAAGCGCGAGAAAGCGGTCGCGCGTGAGCGTTTGATCGGGAGTCTGCTGGTGCTGTTGCCCGCGGAATTCGCCCGCGTGACCGTGGTCTTCGACGGACGTGGCTCCGAACTGGTTGTCGAGCATCCGGCGGGACCGGATTCGCTGGCGGTGATCCACACGCCGGGCGGGGCGACGGCGGACGATGTGATCGAGCAGTTGGTGGGACGCGCGACGGAGCCCGCGGCGTGCGTGGTGGCGACCGGCGATCAGGCGGAGCGCGCGACCATCGAGGCGGCGGGGGCGGCGTGGTGTTCGCCGGAGGACTTGAAGGCGCGCGTCGGCCGGGCGGAGGAGCGGCAGGGCGCGCAAGTGGCTCGACTGCGGCGCGAGAATCTCAAGCAATGGCGGAGCCGGTGAAAAGGCGCACATGATCATGAGCAAACCAAACGACGAGGGCGTGGCGCGGGTTGAGGAAATCCAGGGCATCTACGGGCCGTTCACTTTTCCGGAGGCGTTGCTGCAAAAAATTTGGTGGCGGCGCGAGTTCGACGCGTCGGCGTTGGCCACGCTGGCGGGCGAGCGGGTGGAAGTGCTCGATCCGGGGCGTTGGAATCTGCTGGGCGGGCCGGATTTTCAGGACGCGCGCCTGTTGATCGGCGGTCGCGAGACGCGGGGGGCGGTGGAGTTGCATTTGCATGCGCGGGACTGGCAGGCGCACGGGCATGCGGCGGACCCGGCCTACGACGGGGTGGTTTTGCACGTGGTGTTGTTTCCGCCGCCGCCGGGGGTGGCGACCACGCGCGGCGCGGGCGGGCGGGCCATCCCGGTGGTGGTGCTGTTGCCGTGGCTGCATCACGATCTGGAGGAGTATGCGGCGGAGGCGGCGATGGAGAGTCTGGCCGGCCGGCCGGCGAGTCAGGTGCGGTTGTGGCTGGACGAATTGCCGGCGGCGAAGGCGGCGGGCGAACTGGCCGCGAGGGCGGGGGCTCGTTGGCGGGGCAAGGTGCATTTTGCGAACACGCGGCTGCGGCGGCTCGGTTGGGACGAGGCGTGTCACCATACGGCGTTGGAGGTGCTGGGTTACCGGTTCAATCGCGTGCCGATGTTGCGGGCGGCGGCCCGGGCGACGTTGTCGCGGTGGGCGGAGGACCCCGCGGCGGCGGTCGCGACCGCGCTGGAGGCCGGCGGTGGGGACTGGGTGCGTTCGGGCGTGCGCCCGGCCAACCATCCGGAGCGGCGATTGCGTCAGTATGGCGATTGGGTGCGGTCGGCGCCGGATTGGCCGGCCCGGTGGGCGCGACTTGCCGAAGCGTTGCCTGGGTTGGCCGCGCGATGCGAGGGACTGGAGTCGGGACCCGCGCGCCGGGCGGGCGGTCTGGCGGCCTGGCGGCGTCGGGTGGGGGAGGAGGTGTGCGGCGGAGCGTTGAGCGGGCCTCGGCTCGACACGTTGATTTGCGACGGACTGTTGCCGCTCTGGGCGGCGCGGAGCGGGGATGGCCGCTTGGAGGCGGTCTGGCGGGTTTGGTATCCGGGGGATCAGCCGGCCGAGCTTGCCGGGCATCTGCGCCGCCTCGGAATCATCGGCGGCCGGGATCGGCCGGCGGCGCACGGAATGTTCCAAGGGCTGATCGGCTGGCTGCTTGAACGATCGGCGGGGCCGGTGTCAAGCACGCGCCGGTGCGGGACTTGACATCGAATTGCGGGGGCCGCTTACTATCGGATTCTGACATAACGTTCACTTTCCCTAAGTGGGCCTCTGGCCCGCTTTTTTTTTCTCTACCATCCCACACCTTAATATGAGCAGCGAAATTCTTTCCGTCCTTGAATACATGGAAAAGGAGAAGGGCATTGGCCGCGCCGACATGATCGCCGCGATTGTTAATGCCATCAAAACAGCTGCCCAAAAGGGAGTTAGCTCCGGGCAGGAGCTGAAGATCGAGATCAACCCCAAGAACGGTCAGCTCCATGCCTGGAGTCTGCTCAAGGTGGTCGATTCGGTCAGCGACCCCAAGACGGAGATCCACATCGAGAAGGCGCAGACCATTGATCCCGCCGCTCAGCTCGGCTCGATCGTGGAAAAGGAAATCGACCCCTCCACCCTCGGCCGCATCGCCGCGCAGACCGCGCGTCAGGCCGTGATGCAAAAGCTGCGTCAGTTCGAGAAGGACCGCATTTACGACGACTTCAAGGACATGGTCGGCAACATCGTCACCGGCACCGTGCGCCGTAAGGAGCGCAACGATATCTTCATCGACCTCGGCAAGGCCGAAGCCGTTCTCCCCGGCAAGGAGCAGTCTCCCGGCGAGGAATACCAGCCCGGCGACCGCATCCGCTGCATCCTGCTCGCCATCGAGAGCACTCCCCGCGGCCCCGAGCTCATCCTCAGCCGCGCCAGTCAGAAGTTTGTCCGCCGCCTCTTCGAGGTCGAGGTCGCCGAAATCGCCGACGGCACCGTCAAGATCGAGGCCTTCGCCCGCGAGCCCGGCTATCGCACCAAGATCGCCGTCACCAGCGCCGACCCCAAGGTTGACCCGGTCGGCGCCTGCGTCGGCGCCCGCGGCGCACGTGTCAAAACCATCGTGCGCGAGCTCAATGGCGAGAAGATCGACATCATCAACTATTTTGCCGACCCCAAGCAGATGGTCCTCGAGGCCCTCAAGCCGGCCGTGCCGCGCGAGATCATTCTCGATGAGAAAAACCGCCGGATCCTGCTGATGGTTTCCGGCGAGGATCTTGCCATCGCCATCGGGCGCAAGGGGCAAAACGCGCGCCTCACCTCGCGTCTCATCGGCTGGCGCATCGACATCGAGGAACACCGTGTCGAGACCATCGATCCCCGCGCGCAGGCGATCCAGCTGCTGGTGGAGTCCTTCGGCATCACCGCCGAGCTCGCCGAACGCCTGGTCGCCGCCGGCATCAACTCCCCCGCGGCCTTCGAAGGCGTGGACGCGGACGACCTGATCGAGGCCGGCTTCACCCCCGAAGAGTCTCAGGATATCATCACGCGTGTCGCCAACGCGCAGTAATTCCAACCCGACCAACCATCCCCGCCACACCGCCCGGACCCGACATCACACTATCCGCAGAATGAGCATCCGCATCCACGAACTCGCGAAGAAGATCGGCATGGACAACAAGCAATTGTTGACCCTGCTCAAGGAACGCAAATACGACGTCAAAAGCGTTTCCAGCACGATCGACAACATCTCCGCGGAGGCTCTGCAGGAGGAATTTGCCGGTCAAAACCAAGCCGCCGACGACGCTGCGGAGACCGCCCCGGCCAAGAAAAAACCGGCCCCGGCTGAAGTCGATCCCGAGCAGGCCATCACGCCGGGCGCATTCACCACCAAGCTGCCCGCCGGCGTCATGGTGAAAAGCGCCGCCGACGTCGCCCGCGAAAAAGCCGCTGCCGCCGCCGAGGCCGCTGCCGCCGCCGCCCCGAAATCGACCGCGCCCGCGCCCGTGGCCCCTCCTCCCGCGCCGGCGGCTCCCCGCAACGTGTCCGCTCCGCCCGCCCCGCCGCCCATCCCGGTGCGCCCAGCCGCGCCCCGCGCGGTTTCCGCTCCTCCGCCGCCTCCGCCCCGCGCCGCCTCGCCGGCGCCGGTTTCGGCCCCCGTCGCCCCGCCGCCCGCTCCGTCGCGTCCCGCCGCCTCCGCCCCCCCCGCGGTCTCCGCGCCGCCTCCGCCGCCTTCGGCCAACTCGCCCAAGGCCCCCGTGATGCCCGCCGTGGTCTCCGCTCCCGGCACCCCGGTCATGCCCGCGATGCCTCCGGCGCAAACCGCGACCATCACCACCGAGGGCGACATCAAGATCATTCACCTCAAGCCGCCGATCATCGTCCGCGACTTCGCCACCGCGCTCGGCGTGAAGCCGTTCAAGCTCATCTCCGAGCTCATGGAAGCCGGCGTCTTCGCCTCGATGAACCAATCCATCGAGGAACCCGTCGCCATCCAGCTCGCCGAGAAGCACGGCTTCCTGTTGGAAATCAAACACCGCGGCGAATCCGCCCCGCAGCAGGCTCCCAAGGAAACCGAGAAGGAAAAGCAAAAGCGCGTCGAAATCGAGGAGGCCGCCAACCTCGTCACTCGTCCGCCCATCGTCTGCATTCTCGGTCACGTTGACCACGGCAAGACCTCCCTGCTCGACGCCATCCGCAAGGCCAAGGTCGCCGCGGGCGAGGCCGGCGGCATCACCCAGCACATCGGCGCCTATCAGGTCGAGCAGGACGGTCGCAAAATCACCTTTCTCGACACGCCCGGCCACGCCGCCTTCAACAAGATGCGCGCCCGCGGCGCCCAGGTCACCGACATCGCGATCCTCGTGGTCGCCGCCGACGACGGCTTCATGCCGCAGACCGACGAGGCCCTCAAATACATCAAGGAATCCGGCGTCGCCCTCATGGTCGCCATCAACAAGATGGACGTGAAGGGCGCGAACCCTGATCGCGTGAAGCAGATGATGCAGGAGCGCGAGATCGCCGCCGAGGACTGGGGAGGCGAGGTCGTCACCGTTCCCGTCTCCGCCCTCAAGGGCGACGGCATTCCCGACCTGCTCGACATGATCAATCTGCAGTCCGACGTGCTTGAGCTGAAGGCCAACCCAAAGGCTCCCGCCAGCGGCATCATCATCGAGTCGCAGATCGACGTCGGCCGCGGCCCGCTCGCCACCGTCATCGTGCAGCGCGGCACCCTTCGCGTCGGCGACGCCATCGTCTGCGGCGCCCAGTGGGCCAAGGTCCGCGCCATGTTCGACGATCAGGGCAAGAACATCAAGGAGGCCCCGCCCTCCACCCCGGTGCGCGTCATCGGCTGGTCCGGCACGCCCGACAGTGGCTCCGCCTTCCGGACCGTGAAAAACGCCCGCGAGGCCGAAAACCTCGCCGAAGAGGCCGAGCACGAGATCAAGAAAACACTCACCACCGCGGCCGCCGCGCCCAAGGAGGTATCCGTCGAGAGTCTCTTCGCCAACATCGCCGCCACCCAGCAGAAGACCCTCAAGGTCATCGTCAAAACCGACGTGTTCGGCTCGACCGAGGCGGTGCGCAGCGTGCTCGAAGGCATCAAGAGCTCCAAGGTCTCCCTCGAAATCGTGGCGACCGAGGTCGGCCTCATTTCCAAGAACGACGTGCTCATGGCCGGGGCCGCCGGCGGTGCCGTCATCATCGGTTTCAACACCAAGCTTGAAAACGGCGTCACCCCGCTGGCCAAGCACCACGGCGTGCGCATCGAGACCTACGGCATCATCTATGAACTCGCCGACAAGGTGAAGGAGATGATGGCCGACCTGCTCGATCCCGACCTCAAGGAGATCAAGCTCGGCGCCGCCGAGGTCCGCGCCACCTTCGCCCAAGGCAAGGGTTCCGTCGCCGGCTGTCTCGTCACCGAAGGCAAGATCACCCGCAACGCCGCCGCTCGTCTCCGTCGCAAGAAGGACATCGTGCACGAGGGCAAGATCGCCACGCTCAAACGCTTCAAGGACGACGCCAACGAAGTCCGCGCCGGCCTCGAATGCGGCATCAAGCTCGACGATTTCAACGGCTACGCCGAGGGAGATATCATCGAGGTTTACGAAATCCAGAAGGTCCGCGCTTCGCTCTAAACCCGCCCGCTCCCGCAACCGGCTCTCCCGATCCCGCGGCCGCCGAACCCACCGCCATGTCCACCCGCATCCTTCGCGTCAACGAACTCATCCACCGCGAGATCGGGGCCATCCTGCGCAAGCGTTACCAGTCCGAGGCCGTCACCATCACCATCACCGGAGTCGAGGTCACCCCCGACCTCCGCGAAGGCCGCGTCTATGTGGCCGTGACTGGCGACGACGCCCATGTGGCCGACCGCTTCAAGTGGATCCGCCACCACGCCCGCGCCATCCGCCACGAACTCGCCCGCAATCTCGTGCTCAAGCAGATGCCGTTGCTCACCTACGAAATCGACACGGTCACCGAGCGCGGCAACCGCGTGCTCGACCTGCTCGACCAGCTCAAGGCGGAGGAAACCAAGACCGAACCGCCCGCCGGCGACTGACCGCGCGTCCCCGGTTCCCCGTCGTTTCTCGCCGCCGTCCCGTTCCCATCGCAGCGTTCGCCCATGTCCGTTTATTTCCCGCAACTCTCCGCCGCCCTGCCGGCGCTGTTTGAACGTCTCGCCGGCCGGTCCGTCGTCGTCCTCGGCCACGCCCGGCCCGACGGCGATTGCATCGGCTCCCAAGTCGCCCTCTGCCGCGTGCTGCGCGCCAAGGGCATCGACGCCATCTGCGCCAATCCCGACCCCGTGCCGCGCCGTCTCGCGTTTCTGGTCGGGGACACCCCCTTTGTGCGCGTGGACGAGCTCGACGACCGGCCGCGTCTGGCCGTCTATGTGGATTGCGCCGACCTGCGCCGCGCCGGCGAAGGCACCAAGGCCCGCTTCCCCGCGCCCGCCGGTAACATCGACCACCACCTTTCCAACAACGCCTACGCGGAGCACAACTACATCGACGTCGCGGCCGCCGCCACCGGCGAGATCCTCGCCGGCATGTTCCTTGACGCCGGCCTGCCCATCGACGCGCTCACCGCGCAGGGCCTCTATGTCGGCCTCGCCACCGACACCGGCCAGTTCAGGTTTCCCGCCACCACCGAGCGCTGCTTCCTGCTCGCCGCCAAGCTCGTCGCGCTCGGCGCCGACCCCGCCCGCGCCGGCAACGAACTCTACGAACGCGAGAGCTTCGGCAAAATCCAGCTTCTGCAACGTTTCCTCGCCTCGCTCCAAACCGAGTGCGACGGCCGCGTCTGCGTCGGACTGCTGCCCGAGGGCTCCTACGCGGAGACCGGCACCACACCCGAGGACACCGAGGGCATGGTGGACTACGCCCGCAGCATCGAGGGCGTCGAGGTCGGCGTGCTCATCGAGATGCGCGACGGCGCCATCAAGGCCAGCCTGCGCGCCACCCGCGCCGACTACCGCGTCGATCGCATCGCCGCGCGTTTCAACGGCGGCGGCCACGCCTGCGCCGCCGGGCTCAACATGAAGGGGGTTTCCCTGGAGGACTTTCGCTCCAAGCTCATCGCGGCCATCGCCGAACAGGTCGCCCTCGTCCCCGTCGATCCCTCCGCCTGATGCGCGCTCCCGCCCCCGACTACAACGGCGTGCTCCTCATCGACAAGCCGTCCGAACACACCTCGCACGACGTGGTCGCCCGCCTGCGCGGCATTCTCAAAATGAAGCGCATCGGCCACGCCGGCACGCTCGACCCCATGGCCACCGGCCTGCTCGTCGTGCTGCTCGGCAAGGCGACCAAGCTCTCCCAGTTTCTGATGGGCTCGGACAAGGAATACACCGGCACCATCACCCTCGGCGCCGCCACCAACACGCAGGACGCCGAAGGAGAGGTCGTGGAAACCCGTCCCGTGCCGGAGCTCACCGAGGCCGAGATCAAGGCCGCGTTGCACTCCATGCTCGGCGACCAGTATCAGACGCCCCCGATGTTTTCGGCGGTCAAGATCAAGGGGCAGGCCCTCTACAAAAGCGCCCGCGCCGGCGTGGAGGTGGAGCGCGAACCCCGTTTCATCCGCGTGATGACGTTCGACTGCACCCGCTGGGCCTCGCCGGAAATCGACTTCGTCGTGCGCAGCACCAAGGGCACCTACGTGCGCACGCTCGCCCACGACCTCGGCCAAAAACTCGGCTGCGGCGCGCACCTCTCCGCCCTGCGCCGCACGCTCTCCGGCGACTTCTGCGTCGATCAGGCCGTCACGATCGAGGCCGTGCAAAAGATGACCCCGGCCGAGATCGAGGCCGCGCTTATCCCTCTTTACAAGGCGGCCCCGTCGGTTGCCCTGGGGTGAGGCGGGGAATGACGCGCTCTCTTTTCACAACCCGCTTTCATCCGTGAGCCAGCTCTTCCACGGCATCGCCGCCGCCTCCGTTTTGCCCGCCGATCGTCCGCTGCACTTGGCGGTGGGCATGTTTGATGGCGTGCACATCGGCCACCGCGCGGTGCTCGACGCGGCCGTGCTGGCCGCGCGGCGCACCGGCGGCGTGTCGGCGGCGCTCACGTTTTCCCCGCACCCCAGCCACCTGTTTCGCCCGGAGGATCCGGTGCGTCTCATCATGGAGGATTCGGCCAAGATCGTCGCGTTGCACGGCCTGGGCATGGACGCGGTTATCGTGCAGCCCTTCGACCCGGCCTTCGCCGCCATCGAGGCCGAGGAGCTGATCCCCCACCTGCGCCGCCACCTGCCCCGGCTCGCGGCGATTTATGTCGGTGAAAACTGGCGGTTCGGCCGCGGACGCCGCGGCGATATCCAAATGTTGGTGACGGAGGCCAGAAAACACGGCGTGCACGTGGTCAGCGCGCCGCGCATCAACCAGGACGGCGAGCCGATCAGCAGCACGCGCATCCGCGCCGCGCTGGCCGACGGTCGTATTGATGAAGTTAATACGCTGCTCGGTTCGGCCTACGCGACCGTCGGCGTGGTGACGCCCGGCAAGCGGCTCGGCCGCACCATCGGTTTCCCCACGCTCAACCTGCCGTGGGGCGGGACCCTTGCCCCGCGCCTCGGCGTTTATGTGGCGCGCATTTCGTCGGCGGACGGCGCCGAGGGACGGCCCGCGGTGATGAACTTCGGCCTGCGTCCGACGGTGGAGCAAAGCACGGCTCCGCGGCTGGAGATCCACCTGCTCGGCGAGGCTTGCCCCTTTGGCCCCGGCGACCGCCTGCGGGTCGAGTGGCTGCACTTCTTGCGTCCCGAGCGCGCGTTCGCCGGAGTCGATGAGCTGCGCGCCGCCATCGCCGCCGACCGCGATGCGGCGGTCGCGTGGTTTGCGTAACACGTCGTATGACCCTGCTTACGCCTCCGAAGCATCGGCTCTGGGTTTGGTTTGTCTGGCTGGGCGGTTTTTACGCCGTGTGGAGCTGGCTGGTGTTTGGTTGGGATCGTTGGGGCGATGTGGTGTTGCACTGGCCGATTGCGCTGGCGATGGCGCTGGGCAGCTACGTGGCCGGCTCGACGCCGATGGGCGGCGGCACGGTGGGGTTTCCGATTTTGGTGCTGCTCTTTGATCAGCCGGCGAGTCAGGGACGCGACTTCAGTTTTGCGGTGCAGTCGATCGGCATGGTGAGCGCGGCGATCTTCATTCTCGCCAGGCGGCAACCGCTGGCCTGGGCGATGCTCAAGGGCGCGATGGCGGGCACGGTGATCGGCACGCCGCTGGGAATCGCCTTCGTGGCACCGTTGGTGCCGGCGCTGGCGATCAAGGTCGTTTTCGCGGTGGTGTGGGCGAGCTTTGGCGTGTTGCACCTTTACCGCATCGGCGAGATCGCCGGGCACGCGGGCATGACGGATTTTTCGGAGCGGTGGGATTTTCGCGTGGGCCTGCTGGTCGGGACGTTGGCCGGGGTGAGCGTGACGGCGGTGACCGGCGTGGGCATCGACATGGTGCTTTATACGGTGCTGGTGCTGCTCTGCCGTGCGGACCTGAAAATCGCGCTTCCGACGTCGGTGGTGATTATGGGCTTCACGTCGTTGGTCGGCGTGGTGTTCAAAACCCTGACGACGGGTTTGCAGCCCGGGGTTTACGAGAACTGGTTGGCCGCCGCGCCGGTGGTGGCGCTGGGCGCGCCGTTGGGGGTGTTTATCGTCGGACTCATCGGGAGAAAACCGACGCTGGTTTTCGTGGCGATACTCTGCGTGGGCCAGTTTGTGTGGACCTGCCACAACGAACGCGTGGCACTCGGCTGGCCGGGCGTGCTGGCCTGCGTGGTCGCGGTGGGCGCGGGTGTGTGGGGTTTTGAGAAATTGCGCGCCTGGGGAGCGGTGCTGGTCGGCGAGCACCAGGCAAAGAACGTGAATCACCTCATCGCCGAAAACGCCCCGCACAAGGAGTGAGGCGGGCGGGTGCTGTGGAGAGTCAGTAGCTCCACGTCTCGTTCGCGAGCGGGGCGGCGTTGAGTTCCTGGCGCAGGTGCTGCCAGTGGGGCAGGTGGCGGGTCATCAGGGCGACGAAGCGGTCGTTGTGATGGCGTTCCAGTAGATGCACGAGTTCGTGGACGAGGATGTATTCCAAGGGTATGATCCGGGGACCTAGGTGACAGATAATCCGGGGACCTAGGTTACACTTTTGGGGATATGCCCTGGAAGACTACGACCCCGATGGAAGAGCTCATAAGATTCGTCACCCTTGCGCAGA
>Ga0079224_100015994_pt1 | contig 10518 bp, 4 predicted proteins | sample Stecom2015_FD_80414 | JGI IMG/M metagenome (GOLD analysis project Ga0079224, IMG submission 80414) | Agricultural soil microbial communities from Utah to study Nitrogen management - Steer compost 2015 | ecosystem: Environmental > Terrestrial > Soil > Agricultural land | place: USA: Utah...
TCAAGACCTTGAATTCCATATACATCCTGAACGCCTTGGATAACGTACTTTTGAGCGCTGTATACTCCTTTTAATTTTGCAAGTTCCTTAGGATCGATTGAACCAAATGTCAATTGATCTCCTTTTTGAACTTCCTGTCCATCCTTTACCATTACATTAATCATAGATTCTGTCTCTTTCTCGACTTCAACATTCTTTGTTCCTTCTACAATTACAGCTCCATCCTCAATCTTTACTTTTCCGCCGAACTCAGCTTTAATTTCTTTCTTGTTCTTTGTAGCCAAAACATCACCTTCTTTTACTGTTGCGCCCTTCTTAACAACAACTTCATAACCTTCGCCAAGTTCGTATTTCTTTGTTTGTGGTTTTGAAGAAGTAATTCTAATAACTACTTTTTTCTTGTCGTCAATTACAGTTACAGTTCCATCGATTTCGGCTAATAGCGCCTGTGCTTTTGGATTCCTTGCTTCCAATAGCTCCTCTACTCTAGGCAAACCTTGAGTAACGTCAGCTTTTGCGGCTCTAGCGTCTGATTTGCTTTTTAGAGTCAACTGAGTTGTTGGTTCTCCAAGAGCTTGAGATGCGATAGTTCCTACTGCTTCTCCGAGTTTTACCATTTGACCCGTTCCATTGTCATATCCGTAACATTTTACACAAACTCCATGAGGCACTTTGCATCCCATTGGGCTTCTAACGGGCACATCAACGATATTTTCATTCTTTGCAATTTCTTGCGCTTTATCCAATGTTATTGGATCACCCTTCTTAACAATAACTTCTCCTGTTTTTGTATCCACTATATCTTCTAAAGCGACTCTTCCTTTTACTCTATTCTGGAACGGCTGAATTCTTTGCTCATTCTTTGAAACAATAACTCCCTCCTCTGTGCCGCAGTCTTCCTGGATTGTAATTACATCTTGAGCTACGTCATGAAGTCTTCTTGTTAAATATCCAGAGTCAGCTGTCCTCAAAGCTACGTCTGCGAAACCTTTCCTGGCTCCTCTTGCTGCAACAAAGTATTCAAAGTTGCTGAATCCTCTTTCAAAATTGTTCTTTACAGGAAGGTCTACAACATTTCCTGATGGGTCTGTTACGAATCCAAATACTCCTGAAATCTTCTTTACCCACTCCCTTACTGATACAGCTCCGGAGTTTTGCAGATCCATTAGATTTTCAGATTTTTCTTTTGCAAGGTTCCAGACTTTTTCTTGAGTTTCTTCCGATTGCTTTACCCATACATCTCTCTTGATCCATCTTAACTCTTTATCAGTAATTAAACCTGAGTAGTAATCGTTGATCAAGTTTTCTTCCTTATCATCAAAAGATTTCAAATCGTTCTTTACAATTTCATCAGATCCGAATTTGAACTCTTCCATTGAGATAGAGAATCCATACTTTCCTCCGTATTGGAATCCTAGGTTTTTGATCTTGTCTAATGATTTGATAGCCACATCATTTCCATATTTGTTAAACAAGTCAGCAGAAATGCTAGAGATATCATTTTTGTTCAATTCTTTGTTAATGTATTCGTAATCGCTAGGAAGAGCCTTGTTAAATATTGCTCTACCTGCAGTTGTAACGATGATTTCACCGTTCAAATATACCTTTGCAGGTTCAAAGAATTCTATCTCGCCTAGGTTGTAAGCGGATATTAATCTTTCCAAGCTTCCGAATACATATTTAGCTTTGCTTGCATCACCTCGCATCAAAGTTAAGAAGTAGATTCCGAAAGCCATGTCCTTTGACACGTTAACAATTGGAGCCCCATCTCTAAGGTTTAGCATGTTTTCCTTTGCAAACATTCTTGCCTTAACTTCTTCTACAGCTTTTTCAGATAATGGAAGATGAACAGCCATTTGGTCTCCGTCAAAGTCTGCATTAAATCCCGTGCATGTCATAGGGTGCAATCTAATTGCATTACCTTCAATTAGTATTGGATAGAATGCCAAGATACTTTGTCTGTGTAGCGTTGGAGCTCTGTTCAAAAGTACTGGTCTATCTTTACTTACCTCTTCTAAAATGTCGTAAACCACATCATCTTTTTCTTCAAAGATCGCCTTTGCTCTTGATGGGTTTGGAGCATATCCTCGCGCAATAAGTTCTCGCACAATGAAAGGTCTAAATATCTCTAATGCAATGCTTTTTGGTAAGCCGCATTGATCAAAGTTTAATTCAGGTCCAGGAACAATAACTGCGTTTCCTGAGTAGTCAACTCTCTTTCCTAGCAAGTTCTGTCTGAATCTTCCCTGCTTACCTCTCAACATATCTGATAATGACTTGAAAGGCATTCCTCTTGAGTTTAGGGAAGGTGCTCCTGGTTTGTGATTGTTGTCTAATAATGAATCAACAGATTCTTGAAGCATTCTCTTTTCGTTTCTCAATATGATTTCAGGCGCTCCAAGAGAGATAAGTCTCTTAAGTCTGTTGTTTCTGTTGATTACTCTTCTGTAAAGGTCATTTAAGTCATATGTTGCGAATCTACCTCCAGGTAATTGAACGATAGGTCTTAAATCTGGTGGTATTACTGGCAAAACTTCAAGAATAATCCATGATGGATTTACACCTGATTTTGCGAGTCCTTTTAGAATTCTTAATCTTTGAACAATCTTTGATTTCTTGATTTGAGATTTGCTTGTTTTCTGATCTTTTTCTAGTTTCTGTATCTCTTCCTGAACGTTAATTTTGTCTAACAGATTTTTTATAGCTTCTGCGCCCATGCCTGCTTCATAGAAGTATAGGTCGTATCCTTCAAGAAGCTGGAACTCATCTTCTGATAATGTTGAACCTAATCTTAAATTTTCGGTCAAACTCTTTAGATCAACAAATTTCTTTTCTAGGTTATCTTGTCTTTGTTTGAAAGCTGCTTTGATTTTTGCGATTTCTGCCTTTTCTGTATTTCTTAATCTTTCAAGCTGCATTTCTGCCTTGGTTTTATCTTTGTTTGCTTTTCTGATCTCTTCGGCCTCATCTTCAAAGTTCTTCTGAACTTCCTCTATCTTGTCCTTCAATTCAACTTCCAATTCTTCCATTTCTCTTTTTCTATTCTCTTCAATTGAATCCAATGCTTTTGTTCGTTGTTCTTCATCTATGCTGGTTACAATGTATCTTGCGTAATAGATAACAGTTTCAAGTTTCTTTTGAGGGATATCAAGGATTAAGGCTAGTTTGTTAGGAACTCCATTTGAGAACCAGACATGAGAAACAGGAGCAGCTAATTTAATATGCCCCATTCTTTCTCTTCTAACCCTTTTGTGTGTTACCTCTACTCCACATCTGTCACAGATAATCCCCTTGTATCTGATCTTTTTGTACTTACCGCAGTAACATTCAAAATCTTTTGTGGGACCGAAAATCTCCTCAGCCATCAAACCTTGTGGTTCTGGTTTAAATGTTCTGTAGTTGATTGTTTCAGCCTTAGTTACTTCCCCATGGCTCCAGTTGAGAATATCCTGTGGAGAAGCAATTGTAATTTTAAGTGCTGTAAAATCTTTTATCATATTATTTAATTAATGATTAAAGTGTTAAATATTATTCAATAGTAAATCCCTGGTCATCTACCATATTCTCTACTGACACATCACTGTTTCCTACTGAATCAACAATCTCTTCCAATGCCATATCATCCTGGGTTTCATCAATCTGCGCATTAATCTTTTCCATCTTAATTGCAAGTCCTTGCAATTCTTTATCCAGCACATTAAATGATTCAGGAACATTTGGCGCTGTAATCTTCTGACCTGAAATGATTGCTTTGTATGCTGCAGCTCTACCTACAACATCATCTGACTTAATAGTCAACATTTCATGCAATACATGAGGTACGCCATGCGCCTCAAGAGCCCAAACTTCCATTTCTCCAAATCTTCTACCTCCTCTTTGAGCTTTTCCTCTTAAAGGTTGTTGAGTGACTAGAGTGTATGGACCTGTGCTTCTTGCATGAACCTTATGATCAGCCAAGTGGTCTAATTTGAAGTAATACTTCATTCCCACTGTTACTTTCTGAGTGAATTTTTCACCGGTTCTTTCATCATAAAGGTCTACTTTTTCTTCATAGTCAACTCCCTGTTCTTTTGCATTTTTAATTAATGTTTCAAGGGCATACTCAGAGAATGGCTGAGCTTCAACTTTTACACCTAATTTATGCGCAAGATTTCCGATATGTGTCTCAATCAATTGACCAAGGTTCATTCTTCTAATCATAGAAGATGGACCTAAAATAATGTCTACAGGTTTTCCGTCGGCAGTATGAGGCATATCTGCGTCTGGAACGATCTTTGTTACAACTCCTTTGTCTCCGTGGAAACCTGTCAATTTATCTCCGATTGAGATCTTATGAGTTTTTGCAACCCATACTTTAACCTGTTTTAATGCTCCAGCGTTCAATTTAGCTCCTTTCTCTCTATCCAAAATCTGAACTCCGATAACAACCCCATGTTCTCCGTTTGGCATTCTTAGGGAGTTATCTCTAACATCTCTTGCGTATTCTCCGAAGATGGCTCTTAAAAGTTTTTCTTCAGCTGTTAATTCACTTTCTCCTTTAGGAGCAATAATTCCAACCAGGATATCATTTGATTGAACGCTAGCTCCAAGTCTCACAATTCCGTCTTCATCAAGATTTCTTAAAGCATGTTCTCCAACTCCTGGAATATCCCTTGTTATCTGTTCGTTTCCTAATTTTGTTTCTCTGATTTCCTGAACATACTCTTGAATATGGACTGAAGTTAGAATATCGTCTCTAACCAATCTCTCGCTAATTACAATTCCGTCTTCAAAGTTGTATCCATCGTATACAAGATATGCAGCTCTTAGATTTACACCTAATGCAAGTTCTCCGTTTCTTGTGCATGGTCCATCTATTAATACATCTCCTTTGGAAACTTTTTGTCCAGGAACTACAACTACATTTTGTGTAAATGATGTGTTCTGGTTTGTTCTTTCAAATTTTTCAACATCGTATCTTTGTTTGTATGATTTTTTACCATCGTTATACTCGACAACAACTTTTCTTCCGTCAGCTTCAACTACTACACCATTACCTTCTGCATAAACAGTTCTTCCTGAAGCTCTTGCGGCTTCTTTTTCAAATCCCGTGCCTACAATAGGAGCTTCACATTTAATTAATGGAACGGCTTGAGTTTGGGTTTTTGCGCCAATCAAAGTTCTGTTTGGGTCGTCGTTTGAAGCAAATGGGATTAATGCAAGTCCTAATCCTGCAATTTGTGCAGGGCTAATATCAACGCAGTCTACTTCAGCAATTGATACCTTAGCGTAATTTTGTCCATCTCTTACATATGTCTTATCATCCAAGATATTTCCTTTTTCATCTGTTGTAATAGATGCGCTTGCGATTTTGTGTTTAGCTTCTTTATCTGCATCAAGGTGAACGATCTCATTTGTAACAAATGGTCTTACTTTAAATTCCTTAACACCTGCTTTTTTGATTTTTGCAATTAAGCTCTCTGAAATAACGTCACCTGCTTTAGCAACAGTCTTGCCGTCTACGACAATATCTTCAAATACGAATCTTCCTTCGAAATCTTTTTCTGAATCCGTTTCAGCATTGAATTTATTCTTTACAACATAGTATGGAGCTTCTAGGAACCCATATTCGTTGATCTTTGAGTAAATAGCAAGCTGGTTAACCATACCGATTGATGGACCTTCTGGTGTGGTTACTGGACAAAGTCTTGAGTAGTGAGAATTATGTACGTCTCTGACTGAGAATGTAGCTCTCTCTTTAGTCAAACCTCTCGGACCTCCAGCAGAGATCTTTCTTTTTACTTCAAGTTCAGACAAAATATTTGTCTGGTCCATGAATCTCATTAAAGCAGAGCTTCCAAAAAACTGGTTTACAGCTGAGATTATTGGTCTTGTATTTATAATCATTGCAGGGGTGATCTTCTCGTCCGTTGAGTAAGTAGCCATCTTGTCTCTGATGTTTTTCTCCATGATCAACATTCCTACTCTGATCTTTTCTGCTACCAATTCATTTACACCTCTGATTCTTCTGTTTGTTAATGAGTCGATATCATCTGGCTCAAGTGTTCCGTTGTTTAATTTAATTAAACATTTAATTACCTCAACAATATCTCTTTTCTTTAATATATAGTCTGATATCTTAATATCCTCTTCAATTCCTAGCTTTGAATTTAATTTGTATCTTCCGATCTTTCCTAGAAAGAATCTTCTTTTGTTGAAGAAAATATTATCGATTAAAGCTTTAGCATTTTCTAAAGATACAGTATCTTCTGGTCTTAATTTTCTGTAGATATCAATTAAAGCTTCTTCAGTATTTTTTGTCGGGTCTTTCTTTAATGTCGCATCAAGGAAGCTGAACTCGCCAGTGTCTGCTTCGCCTAAAACTCTTTTAATATCATTGTCTGAGCTGAAACCTAATGCTCTTAAAAGTGTTGTCAAAAGTATTCTAGGTCTTTTTTGAAGAAGTTTGATGCTCATTACGCCATATTTATTTACTTCAAACTCATACCAATTTCCTCTGTGAGGCATTAATTTAACCGAGTAAAGTTTTTTCTTGTTCGAAGATGCTTTGCTCTCAGTGAAAAGAAGTCCTTCTGATCTTAAAATCTGGAAAACAACGACTCTTTCGTTACCATTTATCATAAATGAAGCTCTATCGCTCATTAAAGGCATGTCACAAAGATAGATTCTCTGCTTCTTGATCTCTCCAGTCTTCTTGTTTACAAGTCTGACATTTGCATAAACCGGAGCATCATAAGTATGCCCAAGTCTCTGAGCCTCTCTGAAAGTGATCTTTGGTTCACCCCAGATAAATTCCTCAAAAGATAGTTCCCATGACGTTCCTGTGTAGTCTGAAATTGGATTAATTTCATCGAAAAGTTCTTCAAACCCGCTTTCCATAAACTGTCTGAAAAATACTTTTTGCGCTTCGAGATAATCCACCTCTAATTTTGGTGCTGGGTTCTTTGTTAGAACAATTCTGTCGGTAGGTTTAGGTTGAGCCATATATTTTAAGGTATTTAACAAAAATATATACGCAAAAAAGCCCTATTACAGGCCTAAAAACATCTCCTTTATTTTATTAATTTGAGATTGTTTTTCTTAAAATTCATTGAGAAGAATTTTTTAAAATTCGCGAACGTGAAGAATTTTAGCAAAAATTCACCGGGATGTAAACAATCCCAATGTAAAATATTGGCTCAAAAATATATTATCACCACAACTATCTCCGATCAAGTTAAATTCGCAAATTTTAAACGGTTAACCAGTCTATCGGATCGATATGTTCTAAGGTTTGGTTTGATTTGATTTCGATCTGAACTGGTTTTGTAAGTTGTGATTTGTTACATTGGCTTGATGCTTTCTCTTTTACGCACTTGATATATTCGGTGTATGTGCCCTTGTATTTAGCTATTACAATATTTGAATCATTTGATGCAATCCTTGCGGTTACTTCGTACTTACCTGCAGGGACTACCAAAGTATAGTCTTTTTCCAAAGCAGACACTGTTATGCAGTACTGAAGATTTCTGTTCGATACATTTTGAGCGCAGACTAATTGATATTGGCTGAATGATGAATCACCAACGATAAAAGGTAAAATCTCCCCTTTAATCTGCCCGAAGCCTTCCTGTACTGTTGAATCGAGCTGTTCTTTAAGCGTATTATTCTCATTTCTTAAACCTTGGATCTCATCATTTAATTCCCTGAAGCTTGATTGTAGATTTTCTATTGTTAGATCTTTTTCAGAAGCGGATTGATTTAAATTAGATTGCGCAAGTAAGTATAGGTTGTTCAATTCATTAACTTCTTTATTTTTAACTAGAAAAGCAATTGTTAGTCCAATATTAATGCCAAAGGACGCAAGTATTAAAACAACTAAGCAGAACTTTAAAACATTCCTTAGAAATCTCTTCATGTTAAAAATATTAATAAGTTATTGGTTAAATTATACACCACCTTAATCAAATATATGAAAATTGATATCGAAGCTGTAGTTTATAGGGGTATCTGCTATAAATTCAATGTTAAAAGTTCTTTCAGATAACGGCTGCAGACTTATTGTTCTCTGTTTGATTTCTGTGGAAGGTTTGGACATTGTTATTTGATCTACATTATCTATAATTTTTATCGTCAACACATCTTTAAGATTCTCAGGTAAAACTGCCTCTATTCTAAAGGTAGCATTAGAAGCACTTGTATTTCTGATTTTTAAAAACTTATTCCGTACTGCTTCCTCTCTGAAATCATTAAAAGATACAGTGTATTCATAAGATCTTTCAGCTGCAAGTTTTAGGCTGGTTTTGTAGCTTTCGTTATCTTCCGAGATGTTAATAAAACTTAATGGAAATTCATTGCTAGTGTTTAAGCCAGCAACTTCCGGACCAATAAAGCTATCTTCATCGCTTAAAGCAACTGGATTCAATGCCAGCACAGTGAATGCGCTGATGCCTAAAATGGCAATAAAGCTTAAAATTGATACAGAGGAGTGGAATATTTCAAAGAGATTTTTAAGCATTTCAATTAATTAATAGCTACATAAATATAGTAATGTAATTGAGATGTAAATGTAAATAGTAAACCTCTGTTTTATTCAAATTTCTTTCAATAAATAGTAAGATGGCTTAAGTACAATTAAAATACTATGAAGTCACTAATATTAATCATTCTATTCACAATTTCAGCGCTTGCGCTTCCTGTCAGTGCTCAAAGTGAAACTGACCTTAATCAGGACCAGGCTCCTGAAATTAAAGATGTGCCAGGTTTAAGGGCGGAATTTAAACAATATACCCAGGATCCTGAAAGCAAAGAAATTAAATTCGAAATGATTTTGAAATCAAATCTTGATTCTGATAGAGTTAGAGTTACTTGGACATTAACTACTCTGTCGGGAAGAGGCGCAGTTTTTAAAACACCAACCGAAGCCACAAGGAATATAGAGATTGAAAAAGGACAAACTTACACTATTCCAATTACAGTAGTTCCCACCGGACAAGGAGCAATTGAACTTTTAGGAACGGTAGAATCGTTTAAAGCGGATGCAACATTTACCGTCACAGTTAAAAAAATATTTGGAACTAATGCAAGCCTGGAAGTGTTGCCAATTACTCAAGAGTATATACAGGCTAGAACCATGGTTATCATCAGAAACATTGTAATTTTTGCAGCGTTGTTTGTAGCAATAACAGTTTTTGGACTTAAAGGTTTAAAGAGATTTTCCAGATGGCTTAATGAAAAGTAAGTTTTCATGTTCTTTCTCCGTAAACATTACTTTAACTTCCTTTGGTTTAAATTGGTGTAGTAAAATGTAACGCTAAATATTTGATCGCATAAGAATTTAATGAAATGGATACTGCCTGAACAAAACACAGATAATATAATTGAATGGTTGTTTCAGACCAGGAATATTAAAGACAGGGAAAAATTTTTCAATCCAACCATCAACGATCTTTATGATCCTTTTCTACTTTATGGTGTTGACGATGCAGTTAAAGCTATCTCGGAAGCAGTTAAAAATCAGAAAAAAATATATATCCATGGTGATTTTGATGTTGATGGAATGACTTCAACATCTATCCTTTGGAATTTTTTATATCGTGACTTAAATGCTCACTCTACTCTACCCTTTATTCCTAACAGATTTACAGACGGCTATGGATTGTCGGAAGACAATATAAAAAGAATTGTAGATGAAGGTGGCGAATTAATAATTACAGTTGACTGTGGGATTAAAGATATTGAACTGATTAATAGATACTCGGATATTGTTGATTTTGTAATTACAGATCACCATACCATCAGAAAATCTGAAGACAATATTGAAGGATCCAAAAAGGTCGGAGATTTTCTAATCTCAGCAAAGGCAAAAGGTGTAATCCACCCTCAGCTTAATCCAGATTATCCTTTCAAAGAGATCTGTGGAGCGTTTGTAGCATGGAAATTGTGTCAGGCTCTGAATGAGTATATGAAAACAGGTGTAGATATGACAAAGTACTTGGATCTCGTGGCTTTGGGCACTGTCTGTGATGTAATGCCTTTGATTGATGAAAACAGGTGTGTAGTTAAACTTGGTATTGAACAATTTAAGAATACGCAAAATATTGGTCTAAAGAAATTGATAAAGATATCCGGAATTGATCAAAAACAGATTGATACATATCATTTAGGATTTATATTAGGTCCAAGGCTTAATGCATCAGGACGACTTGAAACTGCAATGGATGGTGTAAGACTTCTGACTACTCAATCAGATAATTACGCAGAACAGATAGCTAGAAAACTAGATGAGTTGAATAGATCAAGGCAGGATTTGACCAGAAAGTATTTAGAAATTGCTGAAGAGAGAATTCAAAGTGAGTTGGATAAACAGAAAATTCACTTTATCTACGGTGAGGAATGGCCAGAAGGCATTGTCGGACTTGTTGCAGGCAGGTTAACTGAAAAATACAATAGGCCAGTTTTAATCGGTTCTCTTAAAGATGGTGTAATTAAAGCTTCGGCCAGAAGCATTCCTGAATTCCACATTGCAAATACTCTGAA
>Ga0079224_100015995_pt1 | contig 10518 bp, 13 predicted proteins | sample Stecom2015_FD_80414 | JGI IMG/M metagenome (GOLD analysis project Ga0079224, IMG submission 80414) | Agricultural soil microbial communities from Utah to study Nitrogen management - Steer compost 2015 | ecosystem: Environmental > Terrestrial > Soil > Agricultural land | place: USA: Utah...
GCCGCTCCCAGCGCGAACTTGTCGGGGCGGCCCAGCCCCACGGAGGCCCGGCACGTGTGGGAAGATTTGGCGGGCCGCATCGACGTCATCCTGGACGGGGGCCCGTGCCGCATCGGCGTGGAGTCCACCGTGCTGGACCTGACGGCCGAGCGCCCGACGATTTTGCGGCCGGGTGCAATAACGCCGGAGCATTTGGCGCCGTTTCTCGGCGCCGTGCGGGTGCACCCCGCCGCGGCGGGCGTGGAGCATGCGGCAAGCGCAGAAGCGGCGGCCGAGCCGGTGCGCTCGCCGGGCATGAAATACCGGCACTATGCGCCGCGGACGCCGTGCATCTTGTACGAGGGCGACGCCGCGGCCATCGTGCGCGCGGTGGCCCAACGCGTCGCGCAAGAACGGGCGGCGGGCAAGCGGGTGGCGGTGCTGGCCACCGCGGAGAACGCGCCCGCCTACGACGCGGACGTGGTCTACGTCGCGGGCCGGCGGGCTGAGCCCGAGACGGTGGCGCGCGAGCTGTACCGGTCGCTGCGGCGACTGGACGAGGCGGGCGTCGATCTCATTATTATGGAAGGCGTCGACCCCACCGGCATCGGCGAGGCCATCATGAACCGCATGCGCCGGGCCGCAGGGCACCGGGTCGTCTTCGTCGGGCGCGGCTAAACCCGCCTCCAGCCCGGCCGGCGCCAGCGATCCTCATCCCTCCGAGCGGCACGGATGAATTCCCGGGCGCTCGCCACGTGTCCGCACAGTCCGCACTGCACGTCCAAGTCGGGACGTCCGTCTTTCATCATCGCCTCCCACTCGTCGGCGGCATACTCGACGGCCCCGGTGTCGGGGTTTTTTCGTATCTCCCGGGCCAGCTTGTACACTTGCCGGAACTCGGTCCGGTTCGCTTTGCAGACGGGGCACAGGAACGGCTCGTTCATGCCGCCCACCTCCCGGACGCACTTTTCATACTTAGGATCGAACCCGGCACTTCGGTCGTATGCGGCGGCCCGGCGGGGTTGACCCGGGCGGAGCGGCAAGGCATGATGGAGCTGCAGCTGCGAGGCCTTCCGGGAAAAGGTGGTGACGCGACCGGGTGTACACGATCTTGCTCGTCTGCACCGGCAACACGTGCCGCAGCCCCATGGCCCAGGCGCTGTTGCGCGAGATCTTGGCCCGGCGGGGCGTGGAAGCGCGGGTGCTCTCCGCGGGTATCGCGGCGTCGGCGGGCGGGAGCGCCTCGCCCGAGGCGGTGCAGGTCATGCAGGAGCACGGGTTGGACTTGTCGGGCCACTCGACGACGCCGCTGACGGTGGCGCTCATCGACGAAGCCGATGTGATTCTCACCATGTCGGAGCGCCATAAGGAAGCGGTGCGGGCCATGAAGCCGCAGGCTATCGAGAAGACGTTTTGTCTCACCGAGTTCGTCGGCGAGACGGGCGACGTGGAAGACCCCTTCGGCCGGGATGTCGAGGCGTACCGGAAAACTGCGGAGCTCCTGCGGGCGTTGCTGGAGAAAGCGGCGGACCGGCTGCCGCTTTCCGGGCAAGGAAATGGTGTGAACGCGTAGAATTTCGGGACAGGACCCCGGCGACGATATTGCGGCGGCGTCCTTTGTTTAAGGAGGTTTGCCCGTGCGTATCGCCATCGGCAGTGATCATGCCGGTTACCACCTGAAAGCCGAAATCGCCGCGGCGCTGCGGGAAGACGGCCACCAGGTGGACGATTACGGCACCCACTCCACCGAGTCGTGCGATTATCCCGACTTTGCGCAAGTGGTCGCGGAAGCGGTCCGGGACGGCCGCTGCGACGTGGGCATCCTGGTCTGCGGCACCGGCATCGGCATGTCCATCGCCGCCAACAAGGTGCCGGGCGTGCGGGCGGCGCTTTGCGCGGAACCGTTCTCGGCCCGCATGGCGCGGGCGCACAACGACGCCAACGTCTTATGCCTCGGCGCCCGGGTCGTGGGCCCCGGCCTGGCACTGGAGACCGTGCGCGCCTTTTTGTCCGCGCAGTTCGAGGACGGGCGCCATCAGCGCCGGGTGGAAAAAGTCATGGCCATGGAGCGCGCCGGGCGCAGGGAGGCGCCGTCCGGCGCGACGTCGTAGCAGTCTGGAGGGTTCCTGGTGGCTGAGAAAAAGGGCGCGGTGTACGTCATCGACCATCCGCTGGTTCAGCACAAGCTGACGATGCTGCGGGACGAGCGGACCGGACCGAAGGATTTTCGGGAACTGACCGAAGAGCTCAGCATGTTGATGGCCTACGAAGTGACGCGGGACATACCGACGGAGCCGGTGGAGGTCAAGACGCCGCTGGCCGTGACGACGGGCGTGGCCATCTCGGGCAAGAAACTGGCTATCGTCGCCATCCTGCGCGCGGGGCTGGGCATGGTGCCCGGCATCCTGCGGCTCATTCCCGCCGCCAAAGTGGGCCATATCGGCGTGTACCGCGATCCCGAGACTCTGAAGCCCATCGAATATTTTTGCAAGTTGCCCACCGACATCGACGAGCGCGACGTAATCCTCGTCGATCCGATGCTGGCCACCGGCGGCTCGGCGGTGGCGGCCATCGACATCATCAAAAAGCGCGGCGCCACCAACATCAAGCTGATGGCGATGGTGGCCGCGCCGGAAGGCATCAAACGGCTGCACGAAGCGCATCCTGACGTGGCGTTGTTTGTGGCCGCGGTGGACGAACGGCTGAACGATCACGCCTATATCGTGCCGGGGCTGGGCGACGCAGGCGACCGGCTGTTCGGCACGCGGTGACGGCGGCCGCGGCAGAGGACGCGGGCTACCATTAAGGTGGGAAACACACTGGCGGTTTTCGATTTGTTTTTCATTGCCATCGTGGCGCTGGGGGCGACATGGCTGTTGACGCCTTGGGTGCGCCGGCTGGCGTTCCGCGTCGGGTTGGTGGACAAGCCCGGGCCGCGGCGCCTGCATCAGCAGGCCATGGCCACGGGCGGCGGGTTGGCCATCTTTGGCGGGTTTTGGATGGCGATGTTCGTCGTCCGGGGCTGGGACGCGGACACGGCGGGCTTGTTCGCGGCGTCGCTGCTCATGGTCGCGCTGGGCGTCGTCGACGATTTCTTGGATTTGCGCCCCGGCGTGAAACTGGCCGGGCAGATCGCCGCGGCGACCGTCTTCGTGGCGCTTGGGCAGCGCATCGAGACGCTGAGCCTGCCGCTGGGCGGCGTCGTGGAGCTGGGCTGGCTCAGCGGCCCTGCGACCGTCTTTTGGCTGGTGGCGGTGACCAACGCCCTCAACATCATCGATGGGCTCGACGGCCTGGCGGCGGGCGTCGCCGGCATCGCGGCGGTGCCGCTGCTGGTCATGTGCGCGCAGCAGGGTGAATGGCCGGCCGCGCTGGCCGCGGCGGCGCTCCTCGGCAGTACCCTCGCGTTCTTGCGCTTCAACTTCAGCCCGGCCCAGCTGTTTATGGGCGATACGGGCGGCATGTTCCTGGGGTTCGTTCTGGGCGCTATCGTGGTCCAGGGCGTGCTGGGCAGCATGGCCCCGGTGGCGGCCAGCATTCCCGTGCTGGTGCTGGGTTTGCCGATTTTCGATACGGCGTGCGCCATCATTCGCCGGGCAGCTGCGGGCCAGCCCATCGCGCAGGCCGACGACGGGCACCTCCATCACCGGCTGCTGCAGGCGGGCTTGAGCCAGCGGCAGGCGGTGCTGCGGCTTTATGGCGTCGGGGCGCTGCTGGCGGTCATCGGCTGGGCGCTGCTGCGGGCGACGCCGCTGCATGCTTTTCTAGTGGCCGGCGGCATCGCCGCAGCCGCGTTTCCGTGGGCTTGGCGGCTGGGCGTACTGACCTACGGGGAGCCCACGGCCGCCGTGGAGGCGCGGGTAAGGCAGCCCCTCCCGGGAGGGGGCCAGCGCAGCGAAAAGGCCTAACGAGCTGCTGGAAAAGACCGGATGTCATGGATTGCAAGTGACAAATGTCTACGGTATAATATGAGCCGTTGATTGCGGCGAAGGGAAGGGCTGCTTTGGCCGCGCCCGCCGGAGGTTCGTCGTGGGCTTTGGAGACTACGCCAAGTACGGCAGCCTGGGCATTTCGCTCGCCGTAACGACGGCTATTTACTTGTTTCTCGGGTACCGGGGCGGCCTGTGGCTCGACCAGCGCTTGGGCACCGAGCCGGTGTTCCTGTTGCTCGGCATCGTACTGGGCATGGTGCTGAGCCTGGTTTCGTTCGCCAAGGAAATCCTTGCACTGGCGCGCGACAGGCGCGGTATGCCGTCGCGTGAGGAGGACAACGGCGGCGGCTTTCGTGAAAAGGAGCACGTGCGCAAACTGGCGGGGGCCGGCCGGCCTGAGACGTCCAGGGGCAAGGAAGAGGGCGAATAGTGGAGTATTCTCTGAGCCGAGTCTGGGTGATGCTGGCCCTTGCGGCCGTCGCGGCGGCCATAGCGCTGGCGCTGGGGTTTCCGATGGCGGCGGCCGGGGTGACGGCCGGAACGCCGGTGAGCATCGTCAATTACGTGATCATGTACCGGCTCCGGCACCGGCTCGAGCGTGACGGCGGCCAAGAGGAGGCCAAGCTCATCGCACAGCGCAGCGTGCTGCGCATGGCGTTGTCCGTTATCGCGCTTCTCTTGGCGTCGCGGTTTGGACCGGAATTTCTGATTGGTGTGTTGATCGGCGTGGTGCTCGAAATTCTCTCGTATTTTAGGGATGTGGCGCGGCTATTCCTGGGCCGCGGGGAGTGACGAGCGTTGGAACGAATCATCGAGAAACTGAGCCACATCATAGACAAGCTGGTCCGGCACGAGGTGTTGCAAATCGGGCCGGTCACCATCACGTCGACCGTCGTCAATACGTGGATTGTCATGGCGCTCTTGATGGTCGGTGTTTGGCTGCTGACGCGCGGCGGCTTCCGGGAAAAGCCCAAAGGTGCGCAGGCGTTGCTGGAAGTTTTGGTGGAATTCCTGTACAGTTTGATGGACCCTGCGCTGGGCAAGGAAGGCCGCCGTTATTTGTGGATTACCGGCAGCCTCTTCGTGTTCATCTTCGCGCTGAACATCTCCTGGTTCATTCCCGGCTTCATCCCGCCGACCACGGACATCATGGCGACCGCGGCCTTGGCCACGACAACCATTCTTCTCGTGCAGATCATGGGCATCCGCGCCAAAGGACTCCGCGGGTATTTGCACAACTTCACCGAGCCCGTCGCCATCATGCTGCCGATGAACGTCGTCGAAGAATTCGTCAAGCCGTTCTCGCTGGCCATCCGTTTGTTCGGCAACATGTTCGGCGAAAAGGCGGTCGTGACCATCCTCGGCATTCTGGTGCCGTTGGTGCTGCCCGTCCCCATTATGGCGTTGGGCCTGCTGATGGGCGGCATTCAGGCGTTTATTTTTACGCTGCTGTCGGTGACGTATCTGGCGACGCAGACCAAGGGTCACTAAGTCGTCGCCGTGTCGCCGGCGCGGCGTGCATTATATAAGCGCTTTTCCAGTTTCGTGACACCCTCGTCACGGGCGCTGGGGGAAGGGAGGGAACCACGAAGAATGTCCACGCTGTTTGCGGTGGCTCTGACGATCGCGCTGCCCGCGATGACTTCGGCGCTGAGCCAGGCGCTGGCCACGGCCAAGGCCATGGAGTCCATGGCTCGCCAGCCGGAGGCTGCGGGCAACATGCGCACGGCCCTGATGATCGCCCTGGCGTTCATGGAGGCCCTGGTGCTGTTCGCCCTCGTCGTCGCCATCTTAATGTGGGTGAAGGTCTGAGCAGTAGCGGCGCAGGAACCCGTTCTACGGGCGAGGGTGTCGGTCTTGAGTGCGCGCGACGTTGAAGGCTGACGGGAGAGGAACGGGGCTGGTCCCCGTTCCTCGTCCGGATAGCCTTTTCGTCCGCCGGTCGAAGGAGGAACGCACGCATGCTGCAGGCGGTACTGGCGCAAGCGCAGCCGCTCACCTTTGATTTTTGGACGTGGCTGTTTGAGTCCATCAACGTTCTTATCATCATGCTGTTCTTGTACAAGTTCCTGTGGCGGCCCCTGCAAAAGGTGATGCACGAGCGGGAACAGTTCGTCGAGAACCAGCTCGAGCACGCCAAGGCGTCCAGGGCTGAAGCGGAACGCTTGCTGGAGCAGTACCAGGCCCGCATCCGCGAAGCGCAGCAGGAAGCCGAAACGATAATCAAGACCGCGACGGAAAAGGCGGAAGAAGCTGGGCAGCGCATTATCCGGGAAGCGGAGGCCGAGGCCCAGCGCACGCTGGAGCGCGCCAAGATCGAGATCGCCCGGGAGCGGGAGAAGGCGCTGGCGGCGATTCGCGAGGAAGTGACGGGTCTGGTCGTTCTCGCCACGGGGAAGCTCATCGGCAAGACGCTGACCGAAGAGGACCACAAGCGCCTCATCCAGCAATTCGTTGATGAAGTGGCGGCCGCGCGGGCCGACGCCTCGGGCGGCGCGAAGATGGGAGATGCCCAATGATCAACCGCAAGGTGGCGAAACGGTACGCCAAAGCGTTGGGTGAGCTGGCCGCGGCGCGCCAGGCGCTAGACATCGTGCAGCGCGATCTGGAACGGGTCGTGAGCGCGATTCGCTCGGACGCGACGGTCAGCGCGCTGGTGGCGAGCCGGAATGTCTCCCGCGCGGCGAAAGAGGAGCTGCTGCTGAAACTCGCGGGCGATGACGCGGCGGATTTGACCAAGCACTTTTTGCGCCTCGTCGTGCAAAAGCGCCGCGAAGATCACTTGCCCGCGATGTTCGAAGCGTTCGTCGCCTACGCGGATCGGGTGCGGGGCGTCGTGGAGGTCGAGGTTACGACGGCCGTGCCTCTGGGCGACGAGGAAGCGAAACGACTGGCGGAAAGTTTGGTGGCTTTCACCGGCAACCAGGTCCGCCTGGTGCCCGTGGTGGAGCCGAAAATTTTGGGCGGCGTCGTGGCGCGAGTGGGCGACGTGGTGGTGGACGGCAGCGTCGCCACGCGGCTGAAACGGTTGAAGGAAACGCTGCAACGGACCCGACTTCAGCATGTGGGGTGACATTGCTTGGCTATTCGGCCCGAAGAGATTAGTGCGATTCTGAAGCAGCAAATCGAGCGCTTCGAGACCGACGTGCGCGTGGAGGACGTCGGCACCGTCATCATGGTCGGTGACGGCATCGCGCGCGTCTGGGGCCTGGAGAAATGCATGGCCGGCGAGCTGCTGGAGTTCCAGGGCGGGACGTACGGCATGGCCCTCAACCTGGAGGAAGATAATATCGGCGCCGTCTTGCTGGGGCCGTACTCCCACATCAAGGAAGGGGATACGGTCAAGCGGACCGGCCGCATCGTCGAGGTGCCGGTCGGCGAGGCGCTGATTGGCCGCATCGTCAACCCGCTGGGACAGCCGCTGGACGGCAAGGGTCCCATCGTGACCGACAAGTATCGCCCCATCGAGTCGCCGGCGCCTAGCGTTATTGACCGGCGCGCAGTGTACGAGCCGCTGCAGACGGGCCTGAAGGCCGTGGACTCCATGATCCCCATCGGCCGCGGCCAGCGCGAGCTCATCATCGGCGACCGGCAGACGGGCAAGACCGCCTTGGCCGTGGACACCATCATCAACCAGAAGGGCCAGGACGTTATTTGCATTTACGTGGCCATCGGCCAGAAGGCGTCGACGGTGGCCGGCGTCGTGGAGACGCTGGAGAAGTACGGCGCCATGGACTACACCATCGTGGTCTCGGCGACCGCTTCGGAGCCGGCGCCGCTGCTGTACATCGCTCCCTACGCCGGGACGGCCATGGGCGAAGAGTTCATGTACAACGGCAAGCACGTGCTCATCGTGTACGACGACTTGTCCAAGCACGCGGCCGCGTACCGCGAGCTCTCGCTGCTGCTGCGGCGTCCGCCGGGCCGCGAGGCGTATCCGGGCGACGTGTTCTACCTGCACTCGCGGCTCTTGGAGCGCTCGGCCAAGCTCAGCGACGCGCTGGGCGGCGGCTCCATGACCGCGCTGCCCATCATCGAGACGCAGGCGGGCGACATCTCGGCCTACATTCCGACCAACGTCATCTCCATCACGGACGGCCAGATCTACCTGGAGGCCGACTTGTTCTATTCCGGCGTGCGGCCGGCCATCAACGTGGGCCGTTCGGTGTCGCGCGTCGGCGGCGCGGCGCAGGTGCGGGCCATGCGCAAGGTCGCGGGCCACTTGCGCTTGGAGTTGTCGCAGTACCGTGAGCTGGCGGCGTTCGCCCAGTTCGGCTCGGACCTGGACAAGGCGACGCAGGCTCGCCTCATCCGGGGCCAGCGCACGGTGGAGATTCTGAAGCAGGGCCAGTACTCGCCCATGCCCGTGGAGGAGCAAGTCGTCGTCATCTACGCGGCCACGCAGGGCTACTTGGACGACCTGGACCTCAAGCTGGTCAGCCAGTTCGAAAAGGGGTTCCTGAACTACCTGCGCAACGAGGAGCCCGACATCTTGGAGGAGATCCGGACCACGCGCGACCTGAGCGCGCAGCTGGAAGAGAAGCTCAAGGCCGCGATCAAGACGTTCAAGGAGCGGTTCGTCGCCCAGCAGGCCGGGGCCTGAGCCGGAGCAGCGACGCCGGCCCCAGCTGAAGGCGGGCCGGGTTGGACGAAGGTGGTGAACGACGTTGGCGGGACAATCGATGCGAGATATTAAGCGACGCATTAACAGCGTCAAGAACATCCAGCACATCACGAAGGCGATGGAGCTGGTCTCCGCCACCAAGCTCCGGCGTTCGCAGCAGAACGTGGAGCGGGCCCGGCCGTACGCTCAAAAGCTCCAAGAGGTGCTGGGGCGGCTGCTGGCGGCGAACCGGCCGGAGGACGGGCGCAAGCCGCAGCACCCGCTGCTGGTGGCACGGCCTATCGAGAAAGTTTGCTACGTGCTCGTGACGAGCGACCGGGGCCTGGCGGGCGCTTACAACGCGAACGTCATCCGGCTCGCGGAGCAGACGTTTGCGGCCGAGCAGCGGCCTTACAAGATTATCACCATCGGCCGCAAGGGCGCTGAATACTTCCTGCGCCGCCGGTACCCCATCTTCCGGGACTACGAAGGCATCGGCGACGAAGTGCATTACCACCAGGCGCAGCAGCTGGCCAACGAGCTGGTGGAGATGTTCACGTCGGGGGACGTGGACGGAGTCCGGTTCATCTACACGCGCTTTATCAGCACGGGCACGCAGCGTCCAAACGTGGCCGAGCTGCTGCCGCTGACGAAGCTGGCGTCCGAAGAGGGCGGCCAGCGGTTGGCGGGGGAGACGCCGGCGGAGGAACGCGAATACATTTACGAGCCTTCGCCCCAAGCCGTTCTGGGCTTGCTGCTGCCGCGCTACGTCGAGTGGATGGTTTTCACCATGCTGTCGGAAGCCAAGGCCAGCGAGCACGCGGCGCGGATGCGCGCCATGCGCAGCGCGTCCGACAACGCCGGCGAGATGATCCGCACGCTGACGCTCTCGTTCAACCGGGCGCGGCAGGCGGCCATTACGAAAGAAATCGCGGAAATCGTGAGCGGCGCCGAGGCGTTGCAGGGCGCAGGCTGGTGAGACGCGCGGGGTAGGGCGCCGGCCGCCCTGCGCGCCGGCAGGCCAGGTCAACGGGGGAGGCATGCGAGGATGAGCGAGAACGGAACCATGGTCGGACGCGTGGTTCAGGTCATGGGTCCGGTGGTCGACGTCGAGTTTCCGGCCGGGCAGTTGCCCGATCTGTACACCGCGGTCCGCATTCAGGATCAATCCGAGATTGGCAAGATCGACCTGACGTTGGAGGTCGCCCAGCACCTGGGCAACGACACGGTGCGCTGCATCGCCATGGCGTCCACGGACGGCCTGGTACGGGGCATGCGGGCGGTCGCGACGGGCCGGCCCATCTCGGTGCCGGTGGGCCGGGGCACGCTGGGCCGCGTCATGAACGTGCTGGGCGAGCCCATCGACGGCAAGGGCCCGATTCAGGCGGACGAGTACCATCCGATTCACCGGCCCGCGCCGTCCGTGTCGGAAGTGAAGCCGGCCAACCAGATGCTGGAGACGGGCATTAAGGTCATCGACTTACTGGCTCCGTACCCGCGCGGCGGCAAGATCGGGCTGTTCGGCGGTGCCGGCGTCGGCAAGACGGTGCTCATCATGGAGCTGATCCGCAACATCGCCTACGAGCACGGCGGCTTCTCGGTGTTCGCGGGCGTGGGCGAGCGGACGCGCGAAGGGAACCAGCTCTATTTCGAGATGATGGAAGCCGGCGTATTGGACAAGGTCGCCATGGTGTTCGGCCAGATGAACGAGCCGCCCGGCGCCCGCCTGCGCGTCGGTCTGACGGCGCTGACCATCGCCGAGTACTTCCGCGACCGGGAAGGCCAGGACGTGCTGGTCTTCATCGACAACATCTTCCGCTTCACGCAGGCTGGCTCGGAAGTGTCCGCGCTGCTCGGCCGCATGCCCAGCGCCGTCGGGTACCAGCCCACACTGGCTACCGAAATGGGGCAGCTGCAGGAGCGCATCGTGACCACCAAGAACGGGTCCATCACGTCCATTCAGGCCATTTACGTGCCAGCCGACGACTACACCGACCCGGCGCC
>Ga0079224_100015997_pt1 | contig 10517 bp, 6 predicted proteins | sample Stecom2015_FD_80414 | JGI IMG/M metagenome (GOLD analysis project Ga0079224, IMG submission 80414) | Agricultural soil microbial communities from Utah to study Nitrogen management - Steer compost 2015 | ecosystem: Environmental > Terrestrial > Soil > Agricultural land | place: USA: Utah...
CCGGTCGACCAGGGCCCCGGCGGCCGCGCCCAACAGCAGCCAGGGCAGGTAGCGCGCCGCCGCGAGGCCGGAGACGGCCAGCGGGTCGGTGGTGAGCGCCGCGGCGACCAGCGGCAGCGCGGTGAAGGCGATGCCGTCGGCGAGGTTCGCCGCGGTCGCCGCCGCCCAGAACCGGGCGAACGGGGCACCAGCTCCGAGGGCGCCCCCGGCCCGCCTGCGAGGTGCCACGGCCTCCCCTACCCGCCGCCCCCGGCGTCCAGATTCGGAAACGAGTAGACCTGCGTCTCTACCGGGACCACCTCGGTGTCCCCGGTGGGCTTCCTTCCCCGGACGGCCTCCTTCCACCGCTCCAGCACGCCTTCCAGCTCGCGTCCCATCTCCGCGGCCTCCTCCCTGGTGAGCAGGTGCACGTAGCTGCTCTCGACCGCTGAGTCCACCCACGGGGCGGCCTCCTCGAACCGGGTGCCGGAGTACTCCGCCCAGGCGCGGCGGCGCTCGGCGCGGGCGCGTTCCAGCTCGGTGATGACCAGGTTCGCGGCCTCCCGGGTGTGCGGGTTCCGCAGGTAGGCGAACCCGCTCATCCGGATACCGCCCGGATGGTTGCGCCACCACCGCTCCCGGCCGCCGGCGGGCCGTTCCGGATCGTCCTCGACCAGCCCGAACCGGGAGAGCTGGCGCAGGTGGTAGCTGGTGGAACCGCTGCTCTCGCCGAGCAGGCGGGCGAGCCCGGTGGCCGTGGCCGGCCCTCGGGGGGCGAGCTCGGTCAGGATCCTGATCCGGGTCGGGTGCGCCATCGCGCGCAGAGTGGGCACGTCCACGTCGATCGGCGGCGTTCCGGCGGGCTCGGTTCGGCGTCGTCGCTTCATCATGCCGGAGACGCTATTGCCGCGATCCCTTTGCAAAGATTCCTTGGCACCATCCGGCCAGGGTTTCTGTTCTCGCAGCTCACAGCGGTGCAAGCTGGGGTGAACGGCCGGTTCTCCGCCGCGGACCGCCCGAGCGGGCGCAGCGGGCGGGCTCCTCTCTGCGGTCCGCCGCCGGGATCGGGAGGCGGCCGGAGCCGTCCCGCTCCACTCGAACCGCGCGGTTCCCGCTCCGACCACGCGGCTTCGCCCGGTGTCCCGGTCGATCCGGGCGCTCCGGCACACGGCCGCGCCGTGGAGGCCCGAGAGCCGGTTCCGGAGACCGCGTCCGCTCGGGCCGCCGCGGATCCGCCGGTCGGTGCCCGGGCCGGCCGCGACAGCCGCGACGGCCCCGGGTCGGCTGAGAGACCGTCGGGTATGCGGGTGGTCGCCCAGAGCGCTCGGCCGCGGACCGCCCTGCGGGGGCGGGCGGTGGCGGGCCTCGACGCCGATGGGCCGGGAAGGCGGTGCCCGGTCCGGCGCTCGCGGGGACGCTCCGGCGGCACAGGGCCGCCGCGGCCGACGGGCGGCCGGTCCTCCCGGGGCGGCCCCGCCGCGGGTGCTCCGCGGCGGGGCCGTCCCGGCCGGGCTCAGCCGCCGTCCGGTTCGCCGCGCTGGCGGCGGTTCCACCGCTCCAGGCGGTCGCGGGCCTGCCCGATCCGGCCGCGGACGGCGATGACCCGGTCGATGTCGCCGGCGCGCCCGTTGTCCTCCTTGAGCCGCTCGTACTCCTTGAGGTGGGTCTCGAACACCTCGACCGGGTCGGCCGACGGCGGCTCGGCCTGCGCCAGCGCCTCGCCCAGCCCGGTGATGCCGCGGTCGTTCTCCGCCTGGATCTCGGCGGTGCGGGCGGCCTCCTCGGCCTTCAGCTCCGCCATGGTCTCGGCCTCTTCGCGCTCGACGCGCCGGCGCTCCTCCTCCCGTTCCGCCTGGGCACGGCGCCGCGCCCGGGAGCCGATCAGGCCCAGCGAGAGGAGCAGGGCGGTGAGCACCGCGGCGCCCCCGCCGATCCAGGGAGGCACCGCGGCCGCGCCGGCCCCGCCGCCGGACGGCGCCGCATCCTCGCCCAGCACCGCGCCGTCGCCCAGGTTCTCCAGCATGCCGTCCACCGACGCCCGGGCGCTCTCGTGGTCCAGGCCGAAGAAGACCGAGGTCTCCAGGTCGTAGTCGCCGCGGTCGGAGACCGAGCCGTGCACCGGGTAGCGGTCGATCCCGCCCGCGCCGGTCAGCGTGTAGACCACGACCGGCTCGTCCAGGCCCTGCGCCACCGCGTCGGCCAGTGCCTGGTCGTCGCCGTCCCCGCCGACCTCCAGCCGGGCGCCGGCCGGCAGCACCGCGACCCGGATCGGCTCGCCCCGGCCGGCCAGTGCGGCGTCGAGCTCGTCCCGGTCCCCGGCCCCGATGTCGGCGCCGGCCCGCGGGTGCACGTACAGGTGGTCCTCGGCGAGCGCGGCGCGGGCGTCGGCCACCGTGTTCCCGTCGACGGCGCCGGCGAACTGGTTGAGGGCCGCCTGGAGGCCTTCCGGCTCGGGGCCGGACGGCAGCATCGTGCCGATCTCCTCCGGCGCGGGGGCGTCCGGGCCGGAGGCCGGGGTGAGCCGGAAGCCGTCGCCGGCCCAGACGGCGAGCAGCGCGGTGCCCTCCTCGCCGACCGGTTCGAGCAGCGCCTCGGCGTACTCCTCCTCGTAGCCGGACGTGTCCGCGGGCCCGGGGATCACCGCGACCCGGGTGCCGTCCAGCCCCTCGAACGGCGCCGCCAGAGCCCCGGGGTCCAGGGCCGGCATGGCCTCGGCGAGGTCCGGGTGGACGTAGACCGGGTCCTTGCGCACCGCCTCGCGCACCGCGGGGAGCAGGTCGCCGTCGAGCAGGTCCACCGCGCCGACCATCTGCTCCACCGGGTTCCCGCCGGAGAAGGCGAAGTGGTGCTCCAGGTCGGCGCCGCCGGTGTCGATGCCGACCGCGGTCCAGGAGACGGTGGTGGTCGTGCCCCCGGTGGCGCCGCGCTCCTCGGCCGCGGCGACGTAGAGGCCCGGCTCGCCGACCCCCTCGGCGATGGCCTGCACGGCCCGCTCCGGGTCGCCCCCGTCGAGCAGGGCGCCGCGCACCGGCGTCTCGGCCCCGGCCAGCCGCACCCGGGCCAGGTCCAGGGTGGCCGCGGAGACCTCCGGGCCGCCGTCGGCGACGTAGACCCCTTCTCCGGAAGAGAGCGCCTCGACCGCCTCGGCCACCGGGGAGTCCGCGGCGGCGGGCGCCGGTGCCGCGGCGGCCAGGGCGAGGAGCAGCGCGCCGGCGGCGGCCGGGCGGGCGCTCCGGTGCGCATCCGCGGAGCCGGCGGCGGGGGCGGCGGGACCCGGCATCGGCTCCTCCTCGGGAGGTCGGAACGGCGGACGGCCCGCCGCGACGATGATAGGCCGCGCCGGCGACACCCCCGCCTCCGGGACCGAAACCCCGCCCGAATCCGGCCGGAACCCGGTGGCCGGCGGTCGGGGTGCGTCGCCCCGGCCGCTGCCGGGTACCCCTAGGGCATGGACGCGACGATGCTGAACCTGTTCATGCCGCTCGCCCTGTTCCTCGGGACCGCCCTGATCATGGTGGTCGGCACCCTGCTGATGAAGCACGAGACGGACCGATCGCACCGCTGACCCGGCAGCCGCGCGGCGCGCCCGCGCACCCGCGCGGCACGGCGGAGGGGGCGCCGCCCGGACGCCCCCTCGCCTGATCGGACCGGCCGGCCCGCGCCGGCTACCAGCGCAGCCGGACGGCGACCCCGTCGTCCTCGGCGAGCGCCTCGGCCGCCTGCTCCGGCAGCACGGTCACCTCGACGCCGTTGCCCAGGGCCAGCTCGATCATCCGCTCGCCCATGTCCTTCTCCGCGGCCATGTCGTCGCGCCCGGTGCCCGGGGGCAGCTCGTCCTCCGGGTAGTAGGCGCCGTCCGGGGCGCGGTGCCCGGTGAGCCCGCGGGCCCCGTCCAGGAAGAGCCGGGAGACCCGGCCCTCGCGGAACGCGCCCAGCACGTCGCTGAGCCCGACGGCGCCGGTGCCGCCGGACAGCGCCGCGTCCTTGGCCTCCTGGACCGCCTCGGTGGCCCGGCGCACCCGGACCGCCTCAATCTCCGGACCGATCCGCGCGGCGATCTCCGGGAGGGTGCGTCCCTCCACCACGTGCTCCAGCACGATGATGTCGCGCTTGCTGTCCTGGGCGAACCGGCCCTCCAGGGAGCCGGTCAGCCGCCGGTCGCCGGTGATGGCCACCGCGCTCCAGCCGCGCTCGTCGGCGATCTCCTTGAGCCGGGGGCGCATCGCGTTCAGCGAGCGCAGCACCTGCTCGGAGACCTTGCGGTCGTACCGGTCGCCCTTGCCGGAGGCCCGGTTGTACAGGCCGGGCTTGCCGGAGGAGGCCGGCGCGCGGTCCGGCCGCCAGTCCTCGTCGTCCAGCTTGATCGGCAGGCTGGTGACGTCCTCGGCGGAGCCGAAGCGCATGTCCACCACGCGCACCGCGTCCTGCGAGACGGCGAGCACCCCGGCCGGGGCGCCGGTGGTCATGGCCGCGGCGAGCGGCCTCAGGTAGGCGGTGCGCTCCAGCACCGCGCAGTCCTCCAGCGGCATCTGCACCGTCAGCACCCGCACCTCGTCGGTGCTGATCGGGGCGAACAGCGCCCGCCCCACGCCGGATTCGGCACCGCTGTCCAGGACATCGTCGAGCTGCGGGCGCAGCGCCTCCAGCCGGGCCAGGACAGCGGCCTTGCGCTGCTTGTCCCCGTTGGACGAGACCTCGTTGCGCAGCGCGTTGATCTCGTTGGCGATCTGCAGCCGCCACGCGGGAGAGGAGGACCTGTCCCGGGGGTCGGCGGTGGCGTAGACGGAGAGCACCCCCACCTCGTCCCGCAAGGCCGCCAGATCCCGGAGCGATGTCTGATCAAGGTGCACGATGATCATCCCGCCAATCTTCAGCGTTGTGCTCCCCCCGAGACCGGGGCGAGATCTCTTCCCTGCTTAACAGGAGACCAGGGCGCGGATCAACGATCGGTCGGGGCCGTCCCATACCGGAACCAAGAAATCGGTCCGCCGCCGGGCCGCCGCCCATCCGCCCCGGCGTGACAACCGACCGGCGCCCCAGGAGAATGCGGCGTGCACCATTCGACGACGTTGGACAAGGCATCGTGACCACCTCTATCGAACAGCGGATCGCCGAGGAGCTCGGCGTCGGCCGGCACCAAACGGCCGCCGCGATCAGGCTCCTCGACGACGGCAGCGCCGTCCCGTTCATCGCCCGGTACCGCAAGGAGGCCACCGGCGGGCTGGACGACGCCCAGCTGCGCACCCTCGAAGAGCGCCTGCGCTACCTGCGCGAGCTGGAGGAGCGCCGGACGGCGGTGCTGGACTCGATCCGCTCCCAGGGCAAGCTCGACGAGGAGCTGGAGGCCCGGATCAACGCCGCCGACACCAAGGCGCGGCTGGAGGACATCTACCTGCCCTACAAGCCGAAGCGGCGGACCAAGGCGCAGATCGCCCGGGAGGCCGGCCTGGAGCCGCTGGCCGACCTGCTGCTCGGCGACCCCGGGCAGGACCCGCAGGCCGCCGCGGCCGGCTACGCCGACCCGGAGAAGGGCGTCGCCGACGCGCAGGCCGCGCTGGACGGGGCGCGCGCGATCCTGGTCGAGCGGTTCGCCGAGGACGCCGACCTCATCGGCGAGCTGCGCGAGCGGGTGTGGTCGCGGGGCCGCCTGGTGGCCGAGGTCCGCGAGGGCAGGGAGGAGGCCGGCGCGAAGTTCGCCGACTACTTCGACTTCGCCGAGCCGCTGGCGAAGCTGCCCGCGCACCGGGTGCTGGCGATGTTCCGCGGCGAGAAGGAGGAGGTGCTCTCGCTCACCGTCGACCCGGAGCCGGAGGGCGCCGCCGAGGACGCGCCGGCCGGGCCGAGCTCGTACGAGCGGGCCATCGCCGCCCGGTTCGGCATCGCCGACCGGGGCCGTCCGGCCGACGCCTGGCTGCGCGACACGGTCCGCTGGGCCTGGCGCACCCGGGTGTTCGTCCGGCTCGACATCGACCTGCGGATGCGGCTGTGGCAGGCCGCCGAGGACGAGGGCGTCCGGGTGTTCGCCGCCAACCTGCGCGACCTGCTGCTGGCCGCGCCGGCCGGGGTGCGCCCCACGCTCGGCCTGGACCCGGGGCTGCGCACCGGGGTGAAGGTGGCGGTGACCGACGGCACCGGCAAGGTCGTCGCCACCGACACGATCTACCCGCACGCGCCGCGCAACCGGTGGGACGAGTCGATCGCGGCGCTGGCGAAGCTGGCCGCCGAGCACGCGGTGGAGCTGGTGGCGATCGGCAACGGCACCGCCTCCCGGGAGACCGACCGGCTCGCCGCCGACCTGATCAAGCGGCACCCGGAGCTCAAGCTGACCAAGGTGACGGTCTCCGAGGCGGGCGCCTCGGTCTACTCCGCCTCGGCGTTCGCCTCCCAGGAGCTGCCCGGCCTGGACGTGTCGCTGCGCGGCGCGGTCTCCATCGCCCGCCGGCTGCAGGACCCGCTGGCCGAGCTGGTCAAGATCGACCCGAAGTCGATCGGGGTCGGCCAGTACCAGCACGACATCTCCGAGGTGAAGCTCTCCCGGTCGCTGGACGGCGTGGTGGAGGACTGCGTGAACGCGGTCGGCGTGGACGTGAACACCGCGTCGGCACCGCTGCTGAACCGGGTCTCCGGCATCGGCTCCACCCTGGCCGAGAACATCGTGGCGCACCGGGACGCCAACGGGCCGTTCCGCTCCCGCGCGGCGCTGAAGGAGGTGCCCCGGCTCGGCCCGAAGGCGTTCGAGCAGTGCGCCGGCTTCCTGCGCATCCAGGGCGGCGACCCGCTGGACGCCTCCGCGGTGCACCCGGAGTCCTACCCGGTGGCGCGGCGCATCGCCGAGGCCGCCGGCACCGACGTGGCGTCGCTGATCGGCGACACCGCGACGCTGTCCCGGCTGCGCCCGGAGGACTTCACCGGCGACGGCGTGGGCCTGCCCACCGTCACCGACATCCTCTCCGAGCTGGAGAAGCCCGGGCGGGACCCGCGGCCGGCGTTCGCCACCGCCTCCTTCAAGGAGGGCGTGGAGACGCTGAACGACCTGGAGCCCGGGATGATCCTGGAGGGCACGGTCACCAACGTCGCCGCGTTCGGCGCGTTCGTCGACGTCGGCGTGCACCAGGACGGCCTGGTGCACGTGTCGGCGATGGCCAAGCGGTTCGTCTCCGACCCGCGCGAGGTGGTCAAGCCCGGCGACATCGTCCGGGTGAAGGTGCTCGACGTGGACGTGCGCCGCAAGCGGATCTCGCTGACCATGCGGCTGGACGACGAGGTCGGCGGCAAGCGGTCCGAGGACGGCGCCGAGCGCCGCGGCGGCGACCGCTCCGGCGCCCCGAAGTCCGGCGGCCGCGGCGGCAAGGGCGGCCGCAAGAACAGCGGCAAGGACGGCGGCCGCGACTCGCGCCGCTCCGCCGAGCCCTCCGGCGCCATGGCCGACGCCCTCCGCCGCGCGGGCCTGGACCCGTCCAAGCGCCCCTGACCCACCTGCCCCGGAAAGGGCCCTCCGCCGCACGCCTGCGGCGGAGGGCCCTTTCTCAATACCGGGCCCGCCCGGGAAGACCGGGGCCCGCCATTTCCCGCGAAGGATTTCCTCCATCTTCACCATGACCAAGACGACGTCCACCCAAGAGAGGGGTTCCCAATGCCGCCGCCCGCTTCTGTCCAAAACCGGCCATTTCTCAGATGGTCTGCTTTTCAGGACGGCGAGTATGCTCGGCAATCGGCTCGGGCCGCTCCCTTCAGGGCCGGGCACGCACCGGACCACTGCGAATACGCCTCTCCGGGTACGAGCCGCCGAGCCGGGCCCCTTGGAGCAAGGTTCCACGGGCGGGAGGCGGTTCCCTGAAACGCTGCCGCCCCGCACCTCGGCGCCCGATTTCCGACTCGACACAGGGGGCTCTTTCTTGGGTACTGATTCAGCGAAAGAAGCCGCTTCGGGGCGCCCCCGGCGAGCGCCCCTCCAGCGTTTGTGGGAGCACGCCCGCCCGCATTACCGGGTACTCCTGGTCGGGGCGGCACTCACTCTTCTGGGCGGGGCCGCCGGCCTGGCTCAACCGCTACTCGCCGGGCATGTGATCGACGCTCTCGGAAACGGCGGCTCCGTTCTCGGTCCGGTGCTGCTTCTGACCGGAGTCGTCCTCGGCGGGGCGGTACTCGGAGCTCTGGGCTCCTTCCTCCTGGAACGCACCGGCCAAGGCGTCGTCCTGGAGGTGCGCCGCAATCTGGTGAATTCGCTCGTCCGGCTGCACGTAAGCGAAGTGGACCGGATCAAACCGGGTGATCTGGTGTCCCGGCTCACCGCCGACACCACTCTGCTCCGCAGTGTGGCCACCAGCGGGCTGGTGAACATCACCACCAGCGGTGTCCTGCTGATCGGCGGCGTAGCGATCATGCTCGTACTGGACTGGCGCCTGTTCTCCGTGGCCGCCGGGATGATCGCCACCGTGGCCCTGCTCGCGGCGGTGGTCATGCCGCGCATCAGTGCCGCGACCCAGGCATCCCAGGCGGCGCTGGGAGAGATGGGGGCGCGATTGGAGCGGCTTCTCGGTGCTTTCCGCACGGTCAAGGCCTCTTCCGGCGAGGAGCGCGAGGCCGCCCGGCTCCATGAGGCGGCGGAACGCTCGTGGCGCAGCGGTGTGGCGGTCGCCGGGTGGACGGCGCTGTCGGCCACCACGACCTCGCTGGCGGCCAACACGGCCTTCCTCGCCATACTCGCGGTCGGAGGAGGGCTCGTGGCCACCGGGTCCATGGAGATCTCCACCCTCATCGCCTTCCTGCTACTGCTCTTCTATCTCGTGCAGCCCATCGCCGGCCTGGTCTCCTCGGTGGCCGAGCTCCAGACGGGCCTGGCCGCCATCCGGCGGGTCGACGAGGCCGCGGGGCTGCGGCGCGAGGAGAAGGGCGGGCCGTCCGGGGCCGAGCGGCCCCGAGAGGAGCCCGCGTCGGTAGAGCTGAAGGACGTCGTCTTCCGGTACCACCCGGATCTGCCCCTGGTCCATCAGGGGGTCTCGTTCCGCGCGGCCGGCGCCGGACTGACCGCTCTGGTCGGTCCCTCCGGCGCGGGAAAGACCACGGTGTTCTCCTTGGTGGAGCGCTTCTACGACCCGGCCGCGGGCAAAGTGCTGCTGGACGGGACGGACGTGCGCGACTGGCCCTTGGAGGCCTTGCGGGCCCAGATCGGCTACGTGGAGCAGGACGCCCCGGTCCTGGACGGATCTCTTCGGCAGAACCTGGTACTGGCCTCACCGCACGCCACCGCGGAGGAGCTGGCCGAGGTGGTGCACCGCGCCCGCCTGGAGGACCTGGTCTCACGACTCCCGCAGGGTCTGGACAGCGAGATCGGCCACCGGGGCACGACCCTTTCCGGAGGTGAGCGCCAGCGGGTGGCCATCGCCCGCGCCCTGCTGCGCAAGCCTCGCCTGCTGCTGATGGACGAGGCCACGTCCCAGTTGGACGCCGCCAACGAGAAGGCCTTGAAGGAGGTCATGCTGGAGGCCGCGGCCACCGCCAACGTGATCGTCGTGGCGCACCGGCTGTCCACGGTCACCGCCGCCGACCGCATCGTGGTCATGGACATGGGGAAGGTGCGCTCCGTGGGGGCCCACGCCGACCTGGTCGACCGGGACGAACTGTACCGCGGCCTCGCCGTAGGGCAGCTTCTGGTCTCCGAGCGCGAATGACCCGGGCCCGCCTTGGCACCCGCCCGTCCGCCTCTGCTCGGCGCGAGGCGGCCTGCCGGGGGCGGTGCGGAGACGAGGGGTTCCCTGTCGAAAGTCAGGGGTGCTCACCGTCGGCCGGCACTGTCGGCGTGGGAGCGCCGCTTCCTAACGTGGTCCTTCGTTGAAACCACCGTTGGGAAGGCGATATGAGCATACCGACGACCGAGCGAAGGGGTACCGCACTCCGAGCGGTCGACCTCGTCAAGAGGTTCGGAGAGGGCGAGACGGCGGTCACCGCCGTGGCAGGGGTGTCGCTCGGTTTCTCACGCGGTGAGTTCGTCGCCGTCATGGGCCCCTCGGGCTCCGGTAAGTCGACGCTGATGAACCTCCTCGCCGGCCTGGACACGCCCACGTCGGGGCGGGTGATGGTCGAGGACACCGACCTCTCCGGACTCGACGACCGGAGGCTGACCCTGTTGCGTCGCGAACGGATCGGCTTCATCTTCCAGGCGTTCAATCTGCTGCCGACCCTCACCGCAGAGCAGAACATCCTGCTTCCGCTCAAGCTCTCCGGCCGCCGCCCGGACCGCTCCCTCTTCGAGGAGATCGTGGGCGCCCTGCGGCTCCAGGACCGGCTGGGGCACCGCCCCTCGGAGATGTCCGGCGGACAGCAGCAGCGCGTCGCGGTCGCCCGAGCCCTGCTCACCGAACCGGCGGTGGTCTTCGCCGACGAGCCGACCGGCGCCCTCGACGTCTCCACCGGCCGCGAACTCCTCGGGCGCTTGCGCGAGGCCTGTACCCGGCTCGGCCAGACCATCGTCATGGTCACCCACGACCCGACCGCCGCCGCCTACGCGGACCGGGTACTGCTGCTGTCCGATGGAACCC
>Ga0079224_100015998_pt1 | contig 10516 bp, 8 predicted proteins | sample Stecom2015_FD_80414 | JGI IMG/M metagenome (GOLD analysis project Ga0079224, IMG submission 80414) | Agricultural soil microbial communities from Utah to study Nitrogen management - Steer compost 2015 | ecosystem: Environmental > Terrestrial > Soil > Agricultural land | place: USA: Utah...
AACACAGGTTTCCCGTCGAGCGTACCGAATACCATCGGCTTACCGGGGCGCTGGCGAACGCGCCAGAAGAGCGTCTTCATCCCCATCTCGGCAAGAACCAGTTTGACGTGATCGTGGACCCCCACCGAGACACCGCCCGAAAGCACGATGACGTCAGCTTGCAGGGCGTTTTCGATCGCGGCTCGAAGGTGTTGCTCGCTATCTCGAACCGTCACGGGTGCAAGTGGAACGCCGCCGGCGCTCACGACCTGCGCTGCCAGGGCAGGGCCGTTCGAGTTGCGGATCTGTCCGGGGCCGGGCGCCTCGGACGCGTCGACCAGCTCGTCTCCCGTCGTGATCACGGCCACAACCGGCGGACACGCAACGGCAGGATTCTCGACACCCAGCGCCGCCAGCATGCCGCATACCGGAGGTGTAACGACCGTCCCTTTTACCAACACGACGTCGCCGGCGCGCACATCTTCACCCGCCCTTCTGACGTGTTCACCCGGGGCAGTCGCGCGCAGGATCCGTACGACATCCTCGCCGGCGGCTTCGGTCTCCTCTACCGGTATCACCGTGTCCGCACCTTCCGGGATCGGGGCGCCGGTCATCACCCGCACACACGTACCACGCCTAATAAATTCTTTAGGATAGGCGCCGGCCGGAACATCGTCTATGATTTTCAACTCTACCGGAATATCCCCAAGGTCCGCGTGGGCGACCGCATAGCCGTCCATTCCGGAATTGTCGAATGGAGGCAAGTTGACGTCACTCCGGACGTCCTCTGCAAGTGTACAGTATAGAGCGTCGGACAGGTTTTTTCTAACCGGCGGCAGGGGGCCGACCGCCTCCATGATGATCTCCCTCGCCTCCGCAACAGAAATGAGCTCCCGCATATCGATTATTTTTCGATTTTCATCACGAGGTATTGTGTGCGCCGGTCGTACCTTTACAGGCCGTAAATGAACTTAAGCACAAAATCTAACCTATGCTTCGCTTCGACTATCAATCCGCAAGCTCCTTTCTACCAGAAGGAGCCATTGACCGTTTGCGCCCGAAGGCCGAGGAGGCACACCGGACGCTCGTGGAAAAGACGGGTGCAGGAAACGATTTTCTCGGATGGCGGGACCTCCTCCGGAACCCGAACGATGCGCTTTTAGGAGACGTCGTATCGACGGCAGAAGAGATCCGCGAGAAAGCGGACGTTCTGCTGTGCATTGGCATCGGGGGTTCGTATCTGGGAGCCAAGGCGGTCATCCAGGCGCTCAAGCCTTACTTCCCGGCCGACGGTGCGACGAGGCCTGCTCCCGAAATCCTCTTCGCCGGCCACCACATGAGCGGCGCTTACCTTCGGGAGCTGCTCGCGTACCTCGAAGGAAAGTCGGTATACGTAAACGTCATCTCAAAGAGCGGCACAACCCTCGAGCCGGCGCTCGCTTTCCGCTTCGTACGACAGTGGCTCGAAAAAACGTATGACGACGCAGACAAGCGCATCATCGTGACGACCGACCCGAGCAAGGGTGCGCTGAACCAGCTCCATCACGAGCGCGGGTACAAGAAGTACGTGATTCCGCCGGACATCGGTGGAAGGTTCTCCGTGCTGACGCCCGTGGGCCTGCTTCCGATTGCGGTGGCTGGAATCGACATCCGTTCGCTTTTTTACGGCGCCGTGGCACAGTGTGACGCCCTGTCCGGCGTCGATCAGAACTTGGCAATCGACTATGCTCTCGTCCGTAATGCCCTGCTGGAGCAGGGCTACAGCGTCGAGCTGCTTTCGGTTTTCGAGCCCAGACTGTTCGACATCGGAGGATGGTGGCAGCAGCTCTTCGGAGAGAGCGAAGGCAAGGAAAATAAGGGACTTTATCCGGACGCCGTTCAGTACTCCACCGACCTGCACTCGTTGGGACAGTACGTTCAGCAGGGCAAACGGATGCTGCTGGAGACGTTTTTAATGGTTGAAAACGACCAGGGAGACCTCTCCGTACCCGACGCCGGCGGCGATCTCGATGGCCTCGCCTACCTCGCCGGCAAATCCATGAGCATGATCAATCGGAAAGCCTACGAGGGAACCGCCAAGGCGCACTCAGACGGCGGCGTGCCCGTAACGACGCTCTGGCTGGACCGTATTACCCCATCGACGATCGGAGAATGCCTCTATTTCTTCGAACACGCGGTCGGTGTCAGCGGGTACATGCTCGGCGTCAACCCGTTCGATCAGCCCGGCGTGGAGGCCTACAAGAAGGAGATGTTCAGGCTTCTCGGACGCCCGTAAGCCTGTTCAGACGCCGTTAACAAGGTGTGGACGGCGCGAGGAAATCTCGCGGTTCGTTGTTCAATACTTTTTCTGCTGTGTACAACCAGAACAAACCAACGAGATTTGAACAGATTTCCCGAAATCGTCCACACCAAACTCTCCGCCGCTCGGTTTACCTGAAGGCATTCGGCTTTAATTTGTGGATACCCGTTAATATGTTAACAGTAGAGTAAAACCGGCGCCCGGTTGAACAAAAACCGGGCGTCCGGTTTGCTCGTCCGTTGAAAATCGGCTGATAACTTTTTAGTGTTCGGAGAACGTGGCGAACGGACATCTTTCAAACAGGGCTTTCAACATTTCCACACGCCTATATACAACCACTACCATTCTATTTTAAATATCTTCTATCAGTAGAATGGTGTGAACAAGTCGCCAGAACCCATGATCAAGAAAATCCTCTTAGCACTCGATTCCGATTCCGATACGCCCGTTGCACTACGTTATGCCATCGAGATTGCCCAACGGTATGATGCCGAAATCACGGCGCTGGCTGTGATCGATCTGGGTGGAATCGAGGCGGAGTCACGCGGTGGCGGCATCGGCAGCATGTACTACGGCGAGAAGCTGCGCGAAAGCCTGACGGAAGAGACGCGGCAAAAGGCACAGGAGCTCATACGGGAATTCGAAGAATTGATTGCGGGCTCTGGTGTTCGTCACACGAAGGTCGTGAAAGAGGGGGTTCCGTACGACAGGATCATCGAAGACGCGAAGTATCACGATCTGCTCGTCATTGGCCGGGAGCCACATTTCTTCTACAGCAGGCCCAAACAGTACACAAAGACGCTGGCCGCTGTGGTAGAGGATACTGTTTCGCCCACGTTGATCGTGGGAGATGAATACAGGGCGATAAACCGCGTTCTGATTGCGTACGATGAAAGCCATGCGGCCGCACAGGCGATGCGCGAGTTCTTGCAGTTGCAGCCGTTCGGCACGGCGGTCGAGGTAGACATTTTGAACGTCTACGAGGAAGACGCTTCAGAATCCGAGCTACGGCTTAACCTTGCGAAAGAATACGTCTCTCGCTACGGTTTCAACGTGAAGGCAATCTCGCGTCAGGGAAGGGAAGCGAGGAAGGAAATCATAGCCTACGCGAAAGAGATACAGGCGGACCTTGTCGTTGCCGGCGCCCATTCGAGATCTGGTCTCCGTAAGCTGGCCTTTGGTTCGAACATAGACCTGCTGGTCGAGCAATTTCCCGCTCCCCTTTTCCTCGATAGGTAGGAGGGTTTCAGCGAGGCGAAGAGGGGGTGTTTTGCATCATCTGCTGTGGTGCGTGATTCGGTTGCCGTCGCTCCTCAGGGTGAGTGCGCCATGCCGTCCGGTGATCCACACATTGGCGCCGGCGTTTTTCCATCGGGTGAGGACCTCGTCGTCGGGCAGGCCTCTTTTGCCTTGAGCCGCGGCGCTCATGACGACAAGGGGCCGTTTGGAGTGATTGGAAACGATGTGGCGTACGAAAAGGCTGGAGCTCGACGTACGGGAACCGTGGTGGCCGGCCTTGATCACGTCACTTTTCAGCAGCTCACCGTACCGTCGTACGAGCTGCTCTTCCACCCTCGTGCCGGCGTCTCCCATGAGCAGAAGCCTCGTCGAGCCGTAGACCACGCTGAGCACGATGGATTGATCGTTGTCGTTCTCGCATGCCTGCGTAATTCGCTCGGGCGACAGGACGTACACCCGTACGGTGGGGTCGAGGAACAACGTATCGCCGGCGGCAACGACGCGCCGGGGGATGCCGAGGCTGTCGGCGACGCCCATCGCCTGATTCCACGTGATCCCGGATGATTCACATCCACCCGTGACGAGCCTGCCCGTATGGACGCCACGCAGTAGAGATGCGAGGCCTCCCGAATGGTCGTTGTCGGCGTGGGTCACGACGATGGCGTCGAGTGACCGTACGTGCCGGGACCGAAGGTACGGAATCAGGACGCGCGACCCGTGATCGGTCAAAACGTTGCCAGCTCCGGTATCGACCACTAAAGAACGGCCATTCGGAAACCGCAAAATGACCGCATCCGCATTCCCAACGTCAAAAAACGTGACTTCAAGGCCGGAGAAATGGTCAGTCGTTGCCACACCCGTAACTGCAAGGATCATGGCCACGGCTAACAACTTCCAACGAAGGCGGGGCAAGTGCCACGCGGCCAGCGTCAAAAGCGTAACTACAAGCGTGGCTACGAACCAGCCGTTGGTGACAAAAGTCTCGATAATGGCCCATGAGAAAAGTCGATCCCCTATTTCGGCAGTCTTAAGAACTGCTCTCGAGAGCAGAAAAACGGCGTGGCCGTAGACCATACCAAAACCGGGGAATAAAGCGCCGGCGATCAGGCAGAGCAACGTCGCAGCCAGTAACAACATCGTGAGTGGGATGGCGAGCAGGTTGAGGACTATCCCACCCGGAGCAGCCCGGCCAAAGTGAAAAAGGAGGATCGGGAGGCTGCCAAGCGTTGCGGCGATGGAAGTGGCAAGAAGCGAGGCCGCGAACCATGCAAAACCGGAGCGGTAGAAGTCCTGATCGATCAGGCGCAATACAACCGGGCTGAGCAAAATGATCGCGCCGACGGCTGCAAACGATAGCTGGAAGCCCACCTCAAATACCTGCGTGGGGCGCCAGATCAGCAGAATCAAGCCGGCCGCACCGAGCGAGTTCAATGCGTTGGCTGGCCGCTTCAAAATGGGAGCTGAAACGAAGATTCCCGTCATGACGACCGCCCGTACCACCGACGCACTGGAGCCCGTCAGCACCATGTAAAACAACAGGACCGCCATCGTGAACAGCGTTCGGAGGACCTCCGAGCTGTATGTGCTGCAACCGAGCCGGAGTAACACCGGGCGGAGGAGTCCGTACAGCACCATACCCACGAGCATGACGTGCAGGCCCGAAACCGCCAGCAGGTGCAGCAGCCCGGTGCGGATGAACTGGTCGTTCACGTCCCTGGAGATGCGGCTGCGGTCCCCCAGCAACAGGGCAACGGGCAGGGCGCGCTCGGACTGGCCGGGCACCCAGGCCTCGATCCGGTCTTCGATCGTATTCCGGGCCGATACGACCAACTCTTCGATCCAGGACCGTTCTGCGCTCACGACGGCCACGTTTTCGGAACGGTTAACCCACAACGTGTGATAGATTCCTCTGCGTCCAAGGTATTCGGCACGATCGAAGCTTCCCGGGTTGGTTTGAGGGGGCACGCGACGCAGCCGACCCTTCAACCGGACGACCTGGCCACGCTCGAGGGGCTGATACGCTACGGGTTTTTCGAAAAATGGTGTGGTGAGCGTTACCTGAACCCTTCCCGATACGGCTTTCCCTTCCCGATCCATTTGTACGTACTGGACCTGAAGGGTAAACGTCGTGCCGTTGTCGCGCTTTACGGGAAAGTCCTGCACCCTGCCCTGTAGTTCGAGGTCTTCCGCCGGCGTATCCGGTACGTGGAAGAGTAGATGGGTCGATGGGATGCGGACGGACGCGGCGTAATATGCTGCACCCATCGCCGGCAAAATCAGAAAAAGCAGGATGCTGGAAAGGGGATGTCGGGTATCGTCCTTGCGACGGATTTGCCATACGGCGTAAGCCGCGGAGGAAATAAGAACGACGAGCAACCAGAACGGCAGTCCAACTGGGGAGAACGTGGACGCAAGAACGATACCGCCGGCGAACAGCACAAAAACGACCAGCGCCGGGGTGGCGCCACGACGGACGGGCGCGTCGGTGGACATTCTGGCTCAGGAAATGGAGGGCGGGGCCGTGTGTGATGAAGGAATGTAAGTCCTTTTTCAACTTTTTGCCTGACGTGCGAGAATCAGGTGAAATTCTGCCGTTCGTGCATCTTCGATACCCCCGTCCGAGTACGAAGCGCTCGATGTGTAGCCGCCCCGGTACAGCCCCTAACCTGTTAAAGATTGTCGAATAAGCACCAACAGGATTGATATGCCCCGGAGGATCGGCCTATCCTGAAGGCCATCTTTCCACCGAACAGTGTTTTCAACGGTGCGTTTTTTATTTGAGGCGATATGAGCAACCGACGTGAGGCGAGAGAGCGTACGATGCAGGCCCTGTATGCACGTGAGCTCGCAGGGGGTGACGTGCAGCACTTCATCAACACGATCATCAAGCCCGAGATTTCTGACGAATCGGACCAGAAGTTTGCAATCTCGCTCTTCATCCGTACGTTGGATCATACAGAAGAAGCGGACGAGATCATCAAGCAGCACGTGCAGAACTGGGACTTCGGGCGTATCGCCTTGATCGACCGCCTGCTCCTGCGGATGTCGATAACCGAGCTGATAACCTTCGAGGACATCCCCCCCAAGGTATCGATCAACGAAGCCATCGAGATCGCAAAGAAGTACAGTACCTCCAAGAGCGGGCAGTTCATCAACGGTATTCTCGATGCGGTCCTGCTCGATCTCCAGCGGGAAGGCCGGCTGAAGAAGTCCGGTAGAGGTCTCGTCGGTATGGAGGCAGATGGGGAAGAATCGATCGAGTGAATTGTATGCTCCGTACAGTTTGAATCTATCGATATGGGCTTAATTGCCATAGGAGACATCCACGGTTGCGCTGAGACACTCGACGCGATGCTGGATCGCCTATCCCCTACCGCCGACGATCACCTCGTATTCGTTGGAGACTACATCGACCGCGGCCCGGACTCCAAAGGGGTGATCGACCGCCTGATCAGGCTCAAGGAAATCCAGCCGTGCACGTTTCTTCGGGGAAACCACGAGAGGTTCATGCTCGACTACCTGGATTCAGGTGAGTACGAGATGTGGCGTGTAAACGGCGGCCTGGCCACGCTGAGCGGGTATCTGAACCAGAACCGGGAGATCGAGATTCCGCCCGAGCACGAGGCCTTCATCCGTGAAACCAGGCTCTACCTCGACACGCCCGACTTTCTCTTCGTTCACGCCGGGCTCAAGCCCAAGATCTCGGTGGCGGAGAACCTCATGCGGTTCGACGAAGGCGTTTTCCTCTGGGAACGGAGCCACCTTGAGAACAAAAAACCGGTCTGGGAGAAGGTGGTGGTGTGCGGGCACACCCCTCGGCCCGAGCCGATCAACCGCGAAAAGCTCATCGCCATCGACACGGGTTGTGTTTACTACACGTATCCTGAAATGGGCCGCCTGACTGCCGTTCGGCTACCGGAGCGTGAGTTCGTCAGTGTCAAATACCGGGGCTAGGCCGGTCAGATCGAAAACCACAGGCCTGCCCTGAAGAGCGGCCGCTGGATGCCGGCTTCGACGAAAAACGTGTTGCCGCGCGCAAGTTGCGAAGTCAGCCGGATGAACGGCTCGAGGAAAAGGTTGAATCGCTGATTCTTGGTGCTTTTTGTTTCGTTGAAGGCAAAAAAGAGCGCCGGGCCGATGCGGAGCCCGACGTCGATGTCGTAGCTGGTGGCGCTCGCGTTTCCGATCATGCGGATGAAACCGAGCGGCCGGATGGCCCCTCCCAGTCCAAGCGACACGAGGACGCTGCCTTCACCGCCCAGGAATTGCGGCGCCGCATCGGCGTAGACGGATGCCTCCGTGGTATAGATACTGTGCGCCGACAGGTAACCGCCGTACACGCCGACACCCGGGACCAGCCCGAAGCCGGCCTGAATCCTGCTTTCGCCCTGTGCATGGGCTGCCGGCGATAGTCCGGCAACGAGCAGACTCGAAAGGAGGATCAACCCGAAAATCTTTCCTGGCCGAAGAAGAGAATGAAGGCAAACCCGTCTTTGAATCATATCATTCTGTGTCGGCAGTTCTTCCTTGAAGGGTTTTACGTGGATGGAACAATTCCGACGGTAAGCGTTCAGGGGGCGGTTCTTTTGAATAAAACGCACCCATCATACGAGTTATTTCGAGTAATAGTTTAAGAGATAGAGAAAATGGCGCTTCGCTGCGGCATCGTCGGGCTGCCGAATGTTGGTAAGTCCACCCTTTTTAACGCATTGAGTAGCGCGGGAGCCGAATCCGCGAATTATCCATTCTGTACGATCGAACCCAACGTCGGGGTGGTTTCGGTGCCGGATCCCCGACTGGAACGGCTCGGCCAGCTCGCGCACTCTGCCCGGATCGTGCCGGCGACGATCGAGTTCGTCGACATTGCCGGGCTCGTCGCGGGGGCATCCAAAGGGGAGGGCCTCGGCAATCAGTTTCTCGCGCACATCCGGGAGGTCGACGCCATCGTCCACGTCGTGCGTTGCTTTGCGAACGAAAACGTCGTTCACGTGACCGGAAGCGTCGACCCTGCCCGTGACATCGAGATCATTCACACCGAGCTCCTGCTCAAGGATCTCGAAACGCTTGAAAAACGAATCGACCGCACCCAGAAGCTGGCTAAAAGCGGCGAAAAGAAGATTAGGGAAGAGCTGGCCTTCTACGAACGGCTGCAGGAACACTTGAGCGCCGGCAAACCTGCCCGTGCACTCAAATTCGATGCAGAAGAGCAGGCCTGGTTCGATTCGCTGTTCCTGCTCACGGTCAAACCGGTCCTGTATGCTGCAAACGTGGCGGAAGAGGACCTGCCCGACGGTGGCGAGTACGTCGACGTGGTTCGCAGAATTGCGGCAGAGGAAGGGGCAAAGGTGATCGTGGTGTCGGCCGAGCTCGAAGCGCAGATAGCAGAGCTCGAAGAGGACGAGCGAAGGGCCTTTCTAAAAGAGCTGGGCATCGAGCACTCGGGGCTGGACCGGCTGATCCGGGCGGCGTATGACCTGCTCGGGCTCATCACGTTCTTCACCGCCGGCCCGAAGGAAGCGCGAGCCTGGACCATTCACCGCGGCACGAAGGCGCCGGAGGCCGCCGGCGTCATCCACAGCGACTTCGAGCGCGGCTTCATCCGGGCCGAAACGATCAAGTTTCACGACTACGACCGGCTGGGATCTGAAGCCGCGGCGCGCGACATGGGACTGATGCGGTCGGAAGGTCGCGACTACGTTGTCGAGGACGGCGACGTGATGCTCTTCCGGTTCAACGTGTAGCGCCGCTCAAAAGAGCCTTCCAAAGGTCAGGCTGATCGTGGGGGAGCCGAAATGGCGGTGGACCCCGTTCTCGACGCTGTTGTCGAGCAGCTCGATCTCCTTGAAAAAGTATGAAAAGGCATATCCGATGCGCACACCCTGGGTGAGCCTGCGGTTGCTGCCGAAGTGCGCTCCCACCGCCACGATTCCGCCGAATCCGAACCGTGGAGCACCCCTGACGATAGACGTGATCGAGTCGTAGGTTTTTTCGAAACCGCCGCCTTCACATTCGACGGACTCATCGAACCGGCCGTCGCCGTCACAGTCCTTGAAGTACGGGTATTCCCAGCCGAACGTCGGGCCGGCGGTTACCTGGAGGTAGGGGCGGAAGTTGTCGACGATGGCTTCGCGGAACAGGCGGTGCTGGATGCCCATACTGATCGGGAGCATCAACAGGTAATTGGCCTTGTTCGGGATGTAGCTGCGGCCGATGTAGCTGAAGAACTTCACCTCGCGCTCGTCCTTTCCCGAGCCGAGGCTCATCTCGAACGTAAGCGATACGTCTTTCGACACAGAATGCTGGTAGTAGCCCCCCAGCCCGAAACCACTGTTGGTCAAAAGGATCTGGAGACCCGCTCCGGTCCCGTACGAGACCGTGTCGACGTCGGCAGGATCGGATTCGGCATCCTGCGCCAATACCTTGGTGGACCACATCACGGGTAAAAACACGGCCAGCAGGGTGATCCGCGCCGCAAAACCCGACGTACGACAGTCCCGATTGCCTGTTCGAACCATTGGATCAGGGGGTCTGGTGGAATATCTTAGAAAACAGCGACGTGGGCGCTTTGTTCTTGCCGCGACGAACGTAGTGCGTTTCGGGCCGGCGGGACCCAATTTATTGCCTCTGCGTATCGTACGCCGCCCAGCTTACCACATTTCTGCGTCCAAATTCGTACGATGGACTATCGTTACCTGATCGCGCGTCGGTATCTCGTCAGCCGGAGGCAGATCACCCTCATCTCGGTCATTTCGGGAATATCGATTGCAGGCGTCTCGCTGGGCGTGGCGTCGCTGATCGTCGTGCTCTCGGTCATGAACGGGTTTTACGACTTCGTTCGGGACCTCCTCGTCACGTACGATCCCCACGTTCGGATTGTGAGCGCGGTCGAGCGGGGCATCGCCGGGTCCGATTCGCTTTTGGACATGGTGCGAGCCCTTCCTGAGGTCGAAAGTGCATCGGCCTACGTGGAGGGCAAGGCGCTCCTTCTTCACGAAAGCA
>Ga0079224_100015999_pt1 | contig 10516 bp, 9 predicted proteins | sample Stecom2015_FD_80414 | JGI IMG/M metagenome (GOLD analysis project Ga0079224, IMG submission 80414) | Agricultural soil microbial communities from Utah to study Nitrogen management - Steer compost 2015 | ecosystem: Environmental > Terrestrial > Soil > Agricultural land | place: USA: Utah...
CTGGCGTTGTCGTTCGTGGAAGGTCTCTACGTCGCCCTGGCTTGTGCGTGCGACACGGTGGTGCAGCGACTGCCTGCCGCGCCGGTGTGGATGGCCGCGCTGTGGGTGGGACAGGAGACGCTCCGGTCGTCCTTCCCGCTCAACGGGTTCCCGTGGGGGCGGGTGGCGTTCGGCCATCCGTCGGGCGCCTTCACCTCGCTGGCGTCGATCGGCGGCGCACCGCTGGTCAGCTTCGCCGTGACGCTGTGCGGCTTCGGCCTGGCCCGGGTGCTGCTGCGCATCGGCCGCCGGGAAGTGCGCGTGATCCCGGCCGTGGCGTGTGCCGTGGTGCCGGTTCTTGCCGGGCTGGCGGTGTGGCCGACCGTCGGCGTCGAGCCGACCCGCGGCGAGGTCACCGTCGCGGTGGTGCAAGGCAACGCCCCCGACATCGGCCTCGGCCTGCTGGGTGCACGCGACCGGATCCGGGCGAACCACCTGGCCACCAGCGAGCGGCTGGCCGGCGAGATCGCCGCCGGCGGCATCCCCGAGCCCGACCTGGTGGTGTGGCCGGAGACGGCGACCGACCTGGGCAACCAGGATCCGGAGCTGGACCGCCTGGTCGACCGTTTCGATGCACCGACCCTGATCGGTGCGCTCTACACCCGCCCGGACGGGCTGAGCGAGAACTCGGTGTTCGTCTGGGAGCCCGGTCGCGGCGCAGGCTCGCACTACGTCAAGCAAGAACTCGTACCGTTCGCCGAGTACGTGCCGTGGCGGCCGGTCGCTGCGTGGTTCACGCCGTTCCTGGGCAGGACCAGGGACATGCGGTGGGGGACCGAGCCGGGCGTGCTCACCCCGGGCGGCATCCGGGTGGGCCTGCAGATCTGCTACGAGGTCGCCTACGACTACGTCGGGCGGCAAACCGTGGAGCGGGGCGCGCAGCTGCTGGTCGTGCCCACGAACAACGCCTGGTACGGGCCGGGGGAGATGACCTACCAGCAGCTGGCCATGTCCAGGCTGCGGGCGGTGGAGCACGGCCGGGCCACCGTGGTCGCCGCGACCAGCGGGGTGAGCGCGATCGTCCGGCCCGACGGGTCCGTCGTCCGCTCCTCCGGCCTGTTCACCTCCGAGATCCTCGTCGGAACGTTGCCGCTACGGGACACCACGACCGTGGCGAGTGTCGTCGGCCCGTGGCCGGAACGGGTGATCGTCGCCGCGGGAGTCGCCGCCCTGGCCATGGCAGCGGTTTCGGTAGGGTGGCGAATCCGTGACCGGAGGAGGGCCGCATGACTGATCACCGCGTGCTCGTGGTGATCCCGACCTACAACGAGCGGGAGAACGTCGAGCCGCTGCTGCGCCGGCTGCACCGGGCGCTGCCCGAGGTGCATGCGCTGGTGGTCGACGACGCCAGCCCGGACGGCACCGGTGAGCTCGCCGACCGGCTGGCCGCCGCCGACGAGCGCGTGCACGTGCTGCACCGCACGCACAAGGCGGGGCTGGGCCCCGCCTACATAGCGGGATTCCGCTGGGGGATGGACCGCGACTACGACGTCCTGGTGGAGATGGACGCCGACGGCTCACACGCGCCGGAAGACCTGCCGCGGCTGCTCGCGGCGCTGGACGAGCGGAGCGCGGACCTGGTGATCGGTTCGCGCTACGTGCCGGGCGGCAAGGTGGTCAACTGGCCCAAGCACCGGGAACTGCTGTCCCGGATGGCGGGCGTGTACTCGCGGACCGCCCTCGGCGTGCCGACCAGGGACATCACCGCCGGATTCCGGGCCTACCGGCGTTCGGTGCTGGAGAAGCTGGAACTCGACGACGTCGCGTCGCAGGGCTACTGCTTCCAGATCGACCTGACCTGGCGCACCATCCGCGGCGGCTTCACCGTGACCGAGGTACCGATCACGTTCACCGAGCGCGAGCACGGCAAGTCGAAGATGAGCGGCGCGATCGTGCTGGAGGCGGTCCTGCAAGTCGGCCGGTGGGGTCTGCGGCACCGCGTGGCGCAGCTGGTGGGCCTGCTGAAGAAGCTGACCGGCCGGGCAGGCCGCCAGGCCCGCTGACCCCGGCGACGGCAGTCGCGGCGGGAGCGAGCGCGCGGTAGCGGTCACGCATCTGCTCGGGGTGGCCGCTGGATGGCTTCCGCCGGGCCCGGCGGAAGCCATCCGGTGCCGGCCGATCGGCCGCACGCAGTGCGCGGCGGTCAGCACCGCCCAGGGGTGGATCAAGGTGCCACCGCAGAAGTGTCGGCCGCGACCGTTCTCGTCCTCGTACTGCAGGCTCATCACGAACGGGAACACGCCGTCCGGCACCGGCGTTTCGCCCACGATGTGCGGCTTCGCAGGACCGGGCGGCAGAGCGGCTGGCTCGCCTGTGCGGCCCCCGCGACGGCTGCACCTCCCACCACGACTGCCGCGGCCAGCAGGGCAATCTTGCTTCCGCAACGACAGCTTCGTGCAGTTCAAGTTGTGCCGATTCACCGTTCTTCCTCGACACGGTTCGGTGGTCGGCCTGAATCCACTGGCACCGCGTCGAACGGAACGACGAAGCCGTGCAGCGGCGATCAGCTCCCCGCCGGGCACCGGGACTGCCTGCGCGTCCAGCGCGCGCCTACCGAGGCAACGCGCAGCGCGCTTTGCGTCGTCGTGCTCATTTCGCTCGGCGCTCGCGGGCCGCCACGGCAATGGTCGGGCCGGCCACCAACAGCGCGACCGCTCTGACGCCCCCCGTCCACCACAGGGCGCGGTGCGTCGGCGTAGGGTCCTCCTCCGGAGGTATGCCCAGGTCGACGTCGTCCGGCGGTGCCGCTGTCGCCGGGTCACGGTCGGGCACGATGGTCACCGCCGCATACGGGTTCACCACGCCGTAGCCGAGGCTGTCGTGCGGCAGTGCCGTCGACGGGTGGTCGGCGGAGATCCGCAGCCGCTGGTCGACGTCCTCGGCGGGCAGCTCAGGGTGATGTGCCCGGACGAGCGCGGCCACTCCGGCGACGTAGCCGACGGCCAGCTGAGGCGAGGAGGCCACCCGATGTCCCTTGCCCTCCGGTCCCACCCCGATGAGGTTCACCGCGGGGGCGGCCAGCGTGGGTTCGGCGCCCAGGGCGGCGTTCGACGGCCCGTCTTCACCGATCGGTGCCACCGCCACCACGCCGGGCAGCCGCGCCGGGAAGGCGAGCTGACCCGGTTTCGGTGTCGCCGCTGACGCCACGACGAGCACGTCGTGGTCGTACGCGTAGTCCACCGCCGCCCGCAGCGCCGGAATGCCCACGGTGGCCACCAGGCCGACCGCGATGACCTTGGCACCTGCGTCCGTGGCTTCCTTGATGCCCACCGCGATGGCCTCGGCGAGCGCTGTGTGGTTCTGGATCTTGGGCGGGTCGTCGTCCACCCGTACCGGGAAGATCGTCGCTTCCGGGGCCAGGCCGGCGAACGGCACGTGTGGGTCCGGGTCGGGGCGCGCCGCGATCAGTGCCGCGATGAACGTCCCGCTGCCGAAGCAGTCACCGTCACCGGTCTTCACCGCGCTGCCGGGGAGCAGGCTGATGCCGGGCAACACCGCTCCGCGGAGGGTAGGGGCCTTGCCGCTGACGCCGGTGTCGACGACGCCCACGACGATCCCGCGGCCCTTGGTCAAATGCCACACACGCTCGGGCGCCATCCGTTGCTGCGCCCACGACTTCTGCTTGATCGGGATCACCGACGGCGGCGTGCACTGACCGACCACGCCGCCGTCCTGCGCGAACGCGGGCAATGGCGCCTGGGTCAGCGCCATCCCCAGTGCCGCCGCGGCCGCGCAGCCGCGCAGCCTTCTGCTCACGCCGGTTCCTCCGTCCATCCGATCTGCAGTCCGACTCCGCCCCGCCGGGTGACCAGCACGGCGCGGCCCGGCGGGAGCTGCTTGCCGCGCTGGCCGTTGAGCAGGGGCATCTCGTTGGGCGGCATGGACAGCGCCAGCTCCGGCGTGTTGGACTCCTGCAGCCGCCGGGTGACCGGTTCCATCGTGGTGCGGCTCGATCCGGCCGCGGCCCGCGCCATCACCATGTGGAAGCCGATGTCGCTCGCCTGCGGGATGAGCTCGATCATCGCCCCGAACGGCCCGCTGGCGTGACCGAGCAGCAGGTCGTAGTCGTCGACCACGACGAACATCTCCGGTCCGCTCCACCAGTCCCGTTTGCGCAGCCGGGCGGGGCTGATGTCGGAGCCGGGCACGCGGCGTCTGAGCTCGCCGGTCAGCTCCGCGACCTGATCCTCGGCGGCCGGGGCGGACACCGCGACACCGCGGCGGTACGCCTCGGGGACGACGTCGATCAACCCGCGCCGGGGGTCGACCAGCAGGATCTGCGCCTGCTCGGGCGAGCACGCCGCCACGATGGACCTGATGATCAGCCGCAGCGCCGCCGTCTTGCCGCTGCCGCTGTCGCCGACGATGGTCAGGTGCGGTTTGGTGCCGAAGTCGTGCCAGACCGGCTGCAGGTCGAGCTCGCCGAGGCCGAGCGGGATCCTCGGCCCCGGCATCGTGGGCGGCGGCAGCTGCTCGGCGGGCAGCACGGTGGGCAGCATCCGCACTGCGGGAGCCCGGTCCGCACGCCAGGATTCCGCGACCGCCTCGGTCAGCTCGCGGGTCGCCTCGGCCAGGCCCTGATCGGTGCACCGTCCGTCGATGCGCGGCACACCGGACAGGAAATGCTTCAGGTCCGGCGTCATGCCCCGACCGGGGATCTGCGGGATCTCGCCCGCCTTGCGCATGTTGATCATCGAGTCGATCTTGTCGCCGAGCCGCAGTTCCAGCCGGGTGCCGAACTGGTCACGCAGTGCGCTGTGCACGTCGGACCACCGGTTGGTGGTCACCACCAGGTGCACGCCGAACGACAGGCTGCGGGCGGCCAGCTACCGCAACGACACGTCGAACTGCTCGAACTCGGAGCGCAGCGCGCCCCAGCCGTCCACCACCAGGAACACGTCGCCGTGCGGGTCGTCGGCGAACTCGCCCCCTGGCCCGCCGCTCCCGGTACTCGTTCATGCTCTGCACGTCGTGTTCGGCGAACCGGCGTTCCCGGTCGGCGAGCAGCGACTGCACTTCCGCGACGGTGCGGGCCACCCGCTCCTCCTGCATCCGGGTGGCGACCCCGCCGACGTGCGGAAGCTTCTCCAGCGGGCCGAGCGTCCCACCACCGAAGTCCAGGCAGTAGAACTGGACCTCCTTCGGCGTGTGGGTCAGCGCGATGGAGCAGATCAGGGTGCGCAGCAGGTTGCTCTTGCCGGACTGGGGCGCCCCGGCGATGCCGACGTGCCCGCCCGGCCCGGACAGGTCCACCACATACAGGTCGCGGCTCTGCTCGAACGGCTTGTCCACCACGCCCACCGGGACGCGCAACCTGCCGAGGCCCTGCCAGTCCATCGCCTGCAAGCCGCGGTCCGGATCGCTGACCAGCGGGGGCAGAAGCTGGTCCAGCGTCGGCGGGTCGGCCAGCGGCGGCAACCAGACCTGATGCGCGGGCGGGCCGACGCCCACCAGTTTCTCCGCGGCCACGGTGAGCACCGACTCGCCGGTTTCCTCTCCCTCGTCCGGGGTGGCGGGTGCAGATGGTGCCGGCGCCTGGGGAAGGGCCACCCGCCCCACGTTGAACGGCACGACCTGTTGCCGCACCTCCTCCCGCCGCTGCTCACGAGTCCGCCTGCGGTAGGGCCCCGAGACGTCGGCGGCCTTGAACCTGATCAACGTCGCCACGTCGCTGCGCAGGTAGCCGTTGCCGGGCGCGTTGGGCAGCTGGTAGGCGTCCGGGACGCCGATCACCGACCGGGACTCCATGGCCGAGAACGTGCGCAGGCCGATGCGGTAGGACAGATGGCTCTCCAGTTTGTGCATCTTGCCGTCCTCGATGCGCTGGCTGGCCAGCAGCAGATGCACGCCGAGCGACCGGCCGAGCCTGCCGATCATCACGAACAGCTCGCTGAACTCCGGGTGCGACGTCAGCAGCTCACTGAACTCGTCGACGATGACGAACAGCGTGGGCATCGGGTCGAGCGGGGTGCCGGACAGCCGCGCCTTCTCGTACTCCAGCAACGAGCTGTAGCCGGTGGCGCGCAGGAACTCCTGGCGGCGCTGCAACTCGCCCTGCAGTGCGTCCTGCATGCGGGTGACCAGCGTGGCCTCCTCGGCGAGGTTGGTGATCACCGCCGAGACGTGCGGCAGATCCTCCAGGCCGAGGAAGGTCGCGCCACCTTTGAAGTCGACCAGGACGAAGTTGAGGATCTCCGACGAGTGCGTCATGGACAGCCCGAGCACCAGCGTGCGCAGCAGCTCGGACTTGCCGGATCCGGTGGCGCCGATGAGCAGCCCGTGCGGGCCCATGCCCCCCCTGCGCGGACTCCTTGATGTCCAGTTCGATCGGTGTGCCGCTTTCGGTGATGCCGATCGGGATGCGGAACCGGTTCCTGGTCAGGCCCGCGCGGGCCTGCTGGGTCTGCGCCGGATCCCACGTCTCCAGATCGTCGATGCCGAGCAGCTGGGGCAGTTCGAAGTTGGCCACCATCGGTTCGGAGACGTCGGTCGTCCCGCCCAGCCGGTACGGCGCGATCGTGCGGGCCAGCGCGGTGGCCTTGGGAATGCTGAGCTGGTCCGGCACGCACATCGGGGTGCGGCTCTCCTGGCCGGTGCGGTCGGTGCGGACCATCTCGACCTTCTCCTCGGTGACGTCCAGCCGCAGGGTGGCGCGGCCAATCCCGGGCACCGAGTCGTCCAGGTCGAGCACCGCAGTGTTGCGGTACCCCGTGCCCGCCAGCCGGGACTCGGCCGACACCTCCACGCCGTCCAGCACGATCACCACGTAGGGCTCGTCCGCGCTGGGGGAGGCCGCTGCCTCGAACCGGCCGCGATCGCTCAGTTCTGCGTCCAGCAGCTCGGTGGGCGCGTCGACCCCGTCGGCCAGCAGCCGGACGGTGCCTGCACCGTCCTGCTCGACCGGGTGCTGGGAGTGCGGCAGCCACTTCACCCAGTCCCACAGCTCGGCCCTGTCCTGGCTGGCGCACACCGCGATGCGCAGGTCCTCCGGCGAGTGGAACGTCGCGAGCTGGGCCAGCATCGCCCTGGTCATGGCGCGGACGACGGAGATGTCACCGCTGAACTTCACGGTGGAGAAGCCGCGCAGAAACAGCGACGTCGGCAGGTTCGCCACCGTGCTGTGCGCGTTGATGAACCTCCGCAGCGCCCGCGCGGAGAGCGGTTCGAGGTCGGAGATCGGCTTGGAGCTGACCGGCGAGATCTGCAGGGCCAGCCGCTGGGTGCCGGTGCCGATGCGGACCTCGGCGAAGTCGCCGTGTGCCGCGCGCCGTTCCCACAGCCGCCCGGACATGGCCACCGACCACAGCCCGTTCGGGTCCGGGTGCCGCCAGGCAAGCGATTCCCGCTGCTTCTCGGCGCTCTTGCGGACCTGCACCCGGATCTGGCTCAGGTCGCCGGACACGACGACGAACTCCAACGTCGCCGGACACGAGCAACCGGTCAGCCATCATGATCGCTTGCTTTCGCGCTGCCGGATCCTCTTGCATGTGGTTCCCGGGCAGGGATGGCCTGCCAAAGTCCACCGCGGCAGGGACTTGCGGCCCTCGTCGTCGTCCTTGCGGCGGACGACCGTTGCAGTCATGGGCGAGGAGGCCAGCCACCGGCCTGCCCGGATGACCCAGTGGTTGCGGCTGCTCACGTCCCGGAACGGGCTGGTGCGCACGGCGGACCGCATCGAGGCTGCCGTGGTGGGTTTCTGCGTGACGGCCGCGCTCGGCGCCTTGCCGGTCGTGGGCGTCATCGGTTCCACCGTGCACGCGGATCTGCTGGAGCAGGCGGATCGGCAACGGGCGGAGAGCCGACCGACGATCGCGACGCTGGTCAGCGACGCACCACCAGCCCATCCGGGGACGGTCGCCCCGGTGAGCGCCCCGGTGGAGTGGACCGCAGCCGGGGGCCGCCACACCGGAACCGCGCACGTGCCAGCGGGGTCGAAGGCGGGCGTCACAGTGACGGTGTGGGTGGACGGCCGGGGGGAACGGGTGCCGCAGCCACTCACGGACGAAGAAGCAGCACTGAATGCGGCGCTCAACGCGACGCGGATGTGGCTCGGCTTCGTCGCGCTGCTGGCGACCGTCTGTTGCCTGGGGCATTGGCTGCTCAACCGTCGGCGATATGCCGCGTGGGCAGCAGAATGGCATCGGGTGAGCCGGACGTGGGGCACGAACTGAGTCATCCACGTCCGCGGTCGGTGAGGACGATCAGCCGACAGTCAGCGCCGGAATGATCGCGAAGAGTCCTCTCGACGGCTCGGGCCGAAATCGAGCGACCGGTCAATCGTCACTGCCCGACAGAACCATGATTCCGGTGGTGTTGCCGCCGGAATCGGTGATCAGGACGCACTCGCCGACGCCGGGTTGTGATGTCGATGTGGGTTCCGCAACGATCTTCGCGCCGGTTCGGACGCCCTGCCGGGCGCTGGCTGCCACCCGAATCAATTCGCCGTCGACGGCACGAGCACGGTCGGCGCCGAAGACGAAATGCACGACGGCCTGAATCATGGCGTCGTCCTTCGACGATCACGACGTCCTGCCTGGCTGCTACCGCTGACGTTCGTGCGTATCGGTGATCGGGCTCACCGAAGCTCATTCATGACATCCGTGCCGAACACGACCACTACGACACGGCAGGTCCGGGCACGGCTTGCTACTGCCGAACGTGCCAATTTTCTGGAGCTTCCCGATCGTCCGGGGCCTGATGGCGGGAAAAGAGGTCTTCGACACCGATCCGTGACATGAGCGGCCGCGCCTGGCGGCGGCGCAACGCGCCCAAGAATCTGCGCAACCGAAAGCCGCTCTCGGAGGAAGAAGTGGCATTTTCGGATACCGCATGAGACCAGCTGCTGACAGAATGTCACCATGTCCAGGCTGAGATGGTGGGCCATCGCCACGGTGTGGGCAGTGGGGGTCGCTGCCGTGGCACACATGGTCACGGCGTTCGTGCTGTCCGGGTGGGAGACGGCCGCCATCGTCGCGGACATCATCGCCGCGATCGCGGCCGTGGTGGGGACCGTGCTCTCCGTCCACGTGCTGCTGACCAACAAGGACGGGGTCGTGCTGGCGCCGCCGAAGGCCGGCGATCCCGAACACTGGATGGTTCCGCGAGACGAGGTCGACCAGGTCGTGCACGCCGCGTGCGGGGAAGGGCGCCGCACGGTCGGGATCGTGGCCGGGCTGCACGGCGGTGGCGGTGAAGCCGAGCGGCGCCTTTCTGGCGGTCGCCTCGGCCAGCGACGTCCGTTTGCTTGACGCAGCAACCGGAGCCCTGCTGGACACGCTCCATACCGGTAGCAGCGAAGTGAAGTCTCTGGCCTTCAGCCCGGACGGCAGTTGGCTGGCCGCCGGAGGGCACGACGGCGCCGTCCGCCTGTGGGACGCGACGACCGGGGAGTACCTGCGCAGGATCGACGGCGCGAGTGGCCCGGTGTGCTCAGTGACGCCCAGCCCGGATGCTGCTTGCATCGCTGCCTGCTACGCGAACGGATCAGTACGGCTGTGGGATGCGGCGACGGGGGCGCTCCAGCGGACCCTGCACAGCCCCGACAGCGTCGCAGAGGCGGTCGTGTTCAGCCCGGACGGCAGGCGTCTCGCCACGAGGGATGCCAGCGGATTCGTACGGTTGTGGGACGCCACGACCGGTTCGCAGTCGCGTACGCTCAGTGTGGGCACACACGCGGTGAAGTCGGTGACGTTCAGCCCGGACGGCAGCTGGCTGGCGGCCGTGACGAGGACCGGTGCCGTGGAGGTCCGGACCATGCCCACCCTGGCAGCGGCCGCCATGACACGGGTCGACGACGCGCTGGTGGGCGCGACATGGAGCCTTCGGTCGCAGACGATGTACGTGGTGGGATCCGCCGGGCTGCACAGCTTCGCCTTCGCGCCGCAGGAGGACGAGGCGGCCGACGCCGGGCCGCCCGCGGCACATGGCCGGGCAACGAGCGACGTGACCGGGTGATCAGGAGCCTGCGCACCAGCCTAGGCGTCCCAGGTGCCCTGCGTCCGCGTCCATGCCGGACGGTGCACGATCGTGCCGAGGGGTTTTCGTCCTGCCAGGACAAAGTGTGCAGCGCGGAAGAAGCGGACAATCGGCGACAGCGCATCACCCAAGGGAGGCGCCCGCCATGCCCAGCACACTCATGCGGATGTTCACCGACCGGCTCACACGCGTCGCCGACCACGTCGACGATCCGGAGCAGCTGCCGGCATCGGCGCAGACCATGCTCGCCGACATCATCGGCGACGAACGGCTTCTCGAGCGCAAGGAAATGGAGCCGGACCCCGACCACTACCGGCAGCACATCCTGCACGTGGACGAAAAGGGACGGTTCTCCGTCGTCGCTCTGGTGTGGCTGCCCGGCCAGGAGACACCGGTGCACGACCACGTCGCCTGGTGCATCACGGGCGTGCACGCCGGCCACGAGGTGGAGAAGCGCTTCGACGTCACCCGCGACACCACGGGCCGCCCGCGGTTGCGGCCC
>Ga0079224_100016000_pt1 | contig 10516 bp, 7 predicted proteins | sample Stecom2015_FD_80414 | JGI IMG/M metagenome (GOLD analysis project Ga0079224, IMG submission 80414) | Agricultural soil microbial communities from Utah to study Nitrogen management - Steer compost 2015 | ecosystem: Environmental > Terrestrial > Soil > Agricultural land | place: USA: Utah...
ATAAATCATTGATTGATGATATGCTTGTCAATCCAAGAAACCTTTCAATTCTTAAAGCTATTATTGAGGTAGGAAAAGGGCTCCATACGCTTGTGGTTGTGGAAGGGATCGAAAAAGAAGAGCAAGTGGAATTATTGAAGAACTTTGACGTAATCGGACAAGGCTACTACTATAGCCGTCCATGCCCGCCGCTAGCATTAGAAAATCTGTGGGAAAACGTGGCCGACTAGAGAAAGCCCCAGCATTTACTGGGGCTTTTTATTATGGGAGAAAGATTGAATATTCTATGACAAAATATTCATTTAACTGAATAAAAATTTTTAATTCATTGAATTGTTTAAAAATTGATCTATAATGAGTAAAAAGAAAGGATAGATGTTCTATGAAAAAAGATTTACGCATCAAGAGTAAAGTATTCAGCGAGGGCGCTATGAAAGCGCCAAACCGGGCCATGCTCCGTTCTGTCGGAGTGACCGATGAAGATTTCCAAAAACCGATGATCGGGATTGCAAGTACGTGGAGTGAAGTGACTCCGTGCAATATACATATTCATGATTTAGCAGTGAGTGCGAAAAAAGGGGCGAGAGAAGCAGGCGGTGTTCCGTTTATCTTCAATACCATCACCGTTTCAGATGGCATTTCCATGGGAACAGACGGGATGCGCTATTCATTGCCAAGCCGCGACGTTATCGCGGATTCGATTGAAACAGTGGTTGGAGCAGAAAACTTGGATGGCTTAGTGGCAATCGGCGGATGCGATAAAAACATTCCCGGCTGCTTGATTGCCATTGCCAATTCTGAAGTGCCGGCCGTATTTGTCTACGGAGGCACCATTGCACCAGGCAAACATAACGGTGGAGACATTGATATCGTATCTGTGTTCGAAGGCGTCGGCCAGCATAATAATGGCGACATTTCGGATGATACTTTGCGCGGCATCGAATGTGCGGCGTGTCCAGGCGCTGGTTCATGCGGCGGCATGTATACGGCCAACACGATGGCATCGGCTGCGGAAGCAATGGGGATGAGCTTGCCAGGAAGCTCTTCGAATCCAGCTGAAAATGATTTGAAAGCAGCAGACTGTGAAGCGGCAGGAAAAGCCGTCTACAATTTGCTGGAACTTGGCATTTATCCGAAAGACATCATGACAAAAGAAGCATTTGAAAATGCGATTACCGTTGTTATGGCCCTTGGGGGATCGACTAATGCCATTCTTCATTTATTGGCGATTGCCCACGCGATTGAAGTGGATTTGACCATCGATGACTTCAACCGATTGCAGAAGCAAGTGCCGCATATTGCAGATTTGAAGCCGAGCGGACGATTTGTCATGGAAGATCTGCATAAAGTCGGCGGGGTCCAAGCGGTTATGAAACTATTGCTGGAAAAAGGTTATTTGCACGGAGATTGTATGACAGTGACTGGAAAGACCTTGGCAGAAAACTTAGCTGAAGCTCCGGGCTTGATCGAGGGGCAGGAAGTCATTGTACCGTTTGAGAAGCCGAAGCGTGCTGACGGTCCATTGGTCGTATTAAAAGGAAATCTTTCCCCAAGAGGCGCAGTTGCTAAACTGTCTGGCGTTAAAGTGAAAGTGCATACCGGTCCTGCTCGCGTTTTTGATACAGAAAAAGAAGCGACGGCTGCCGTAATGGCAAACGAAATCAATGAAGGAGATGTACTCGTTATCCGTTATGTAGGGCCAAAAGGCGGTCCGGGGATGCCGGAAATGTTATCAATATCCGCTATTCTTGTCGGAAAAGGCATGGATGAATCGGTTGCTTTATTGACGGACGGACGCTTTTCTGGAGGAACGCACGGATTGGTCGTTGGGCATATTGCGCCAGAAGCCCAAGTGGGTGGACCGATTGCGTTGTTGAAAGAAGGGGATATCGTGACAGTCGACTCCATCAAGCAGGAGATTACCATGGCTGTGTCAGACGAAGAGCTGGAAGCGCGCCGCAAAGCATGGGTAGCACCGCCGCTCTATAAAAAAGGCGTTCTTGGAAAATATGCGCACAATGTTTCGTGTTCTTCACGAGGCGCAGTGACGGATTATTTAAACCGCCAGGAAGATTCGTATGTACTGGAGTCAGCCGGCAAAAACAAGTAAATGCAAGCATTGGAAAAGGGATGTCCTCGTTAGAGGACATCCCTTTGATTTTTTAAGGTAACATTAACTAATATTTGATTTCAATTTTTCAACCCGATAAACGGGGAATCATTTCCATTGAAAGGATTAACTTTCTGTGCCGCGGTCATTGTTCCACTGGTGGCTTTCTAACTTAAGCAACGTAAACCCTACCTTCTTTTACGTCCTTGCGATCCTTAAATCGCGCCAGTGTGAATAAGTATTATCAAAAACATTACTGTAGAATGCCAGATTATCAAAATTTTTCAGTTACCTCGCTGTTAACTGATTAAGTATCTCATAAGCTATGACTAATGTCAATTAAATCGATTATTTATGTTTTTCTTATTTGAAATGAGTCTATTAGGGTATAATTATAGAAATTAACTTGAAACTAATGACTTGCGGAAGAAGGAGATTCAAATGGAAAGAAAATATTCAGATGACAGTTTAACGCTACATACAGATTTATACCAGATCAATATGTCCGAAGCTTATTGGGCAGATGGCATGCATGAACGGAAAGCGGTATTTGAATTGTTTTTCCGGAAGCTGCCTTTTGGCAATGGCTACGCTATCTTTGCTGGGTTAGAGCGTATTCTTGATTATTTGAAAGAATTCCGTTTTACAGACAGCGACCTTGCCTATTTAAAAGAAGAGGTTGGCTATGGAGACGATTTCTTGGCTTATTTGAAGACAGTCCGGTTTACAGGAGACATCTATTCCGTAGTAGAAGGGGAATTGGTCTTCCAAAACGAACCGCTTCTTCGCATCGAAGCGCCTTTAGTTGAAGCTCAACTGATTGAAACGGCTCTGTTAAATATTGTGAACTATCAAACTTTGATTGCGACAAAAGCGAGCCGCATTAAGCAAATTGTCAAAGATGAGCGGGTCATGGAGTTTGGAACAAGACGTGCACAAGAGATGGATGCGGCTGTATGGGGAACGCGGGCTGCCTATATCGGCGGCCTTGAAGCCACAAGCAATGTCCGTGCTGGGAAAATGTTCGGCATCCCTGTAGCCGGCACGCATGCGCACTCTCTTGTTCAAGCTTATAAAGATGAATATGAAGCTTTCCATTCTTACGCGAAACGGCACAAAGACTGTGTTTTCCTAGTCGACACATACGATACATTGAAATCGGGTCTTCCGACAGCTATCCGCGTAGCAAAAGAATTGGGCGATAAGATTAATTTCCAAGGAATCCGACTGGACAGTGGAGATATTGCTTTCTTGTCGAAAGAAGCCCGGAAAATGCTGGATGAAGCAGGTTTTACGGATGCCCAAATTGTCGTGTCTAATGACCTGGATGAATACACGATCCTTAACTTAAAAGCGCAAGGCGCGCGGGTAGATGCATGGGGAATCGGGACCAAGCTGATTACGGCATACGACCAGCCGGCTCTTGGAGCTGTCTACAAATTGGTCGCAATTGAAAACGACCATGGCGAGATGGAAGACACCATTAAAATTTCCGGGAACGCTGAAAAAGTGACAACTCCAGGCCTCAAAAACGTTTACCGCATCATCGATAGGGAAAATGGTAAATCAGAAGGGGATTACATCACGATGCAGGATGAAAATCCGGCTGCTGAAGATCATTTGAAAATGTTCCATCCTGTCCATACGTATGTATCCAAATTTGTCAGCAATTTTGATGCCATCAATATCCATCAACAAGTCATCAAAGACGGAGAACTTATTTACAAAAATCCTCCATTAGAAGAAATCCAGGCGTATGCAACCCGCAATATGGATTTATTATGGGATGAATACAAGCGTTCATTGAATCCGGAAGAATATCCGGTCGATCTCAGCCAGAAGTGTTGGGACAATAAAATACGCAATATCCAAGAAGTAAAAGACTCTATCCAACAAATGACCAGCAAATAAGGGGGATTTCAAATGTCGACATTACAGCAAACGATAATTGAAGAACTTAAAGTTCAGCCAAGCATTGATCCGAAAGAAGAAATTAGCCGGACCATTGCTTTTCTGAAAGAATACTTGGTGAAGCATCCATTTTTGAAGGGATATGTACTCGGTATTTCTGGAGGGCAAGACTCGACGTTAGCCGGCAAATTGGCCCAAATGGCTGTAGATGAATTGAACGCTGAAAGCGGAGAAGAAAAATATGGCTTTTATGCGGTCCGTCTTCCGTACGGCGAACAATTTGATGAACACGATGCAAAAGATGCGATCGATTTTATCAAACCGACAAAAGTATACACAGTGAATATTAAAGCGGCAGTAGATGCCAGTAGAAAAGCATTGGAGGATGCCGGCATCCTCCTGACGGATTTTGCTAAAGGCAATGAAAAAGCCCGCGAGCGAATGAAAGTGCAATTTTCAGTGGCAGCTATGCAAAATGCGGTTGTTCTTGGAACCGATCATGCAGCAGAAGCGATAACTGGGTTCTATACGAAGTTCGGGGACGGGGCGGCGGACGTGACGCCATTATTCCGTTTGAATAAGCGCCAAGGCCGTGCGTTATTAAAAGAGCTGGATGCTCCTGAGCATTTGTACACGAAAATTCCGACTGCCGATTTGGAAGAAGACAAACCGGCTATACCGGATGAAGTGGCTCTTGGCCTCACTTATGAGATGATTGATGATTATTTGGAAGGCAAAAAGATTCCGGAAGATGCGCGTGAAAAACTGGAAGGCTACTACCTTCGCACGCAACATAAGCGCCATTTGCCGATTACAGTATTCGACGATTTCTGGAAATAAACCGAAATGAACAGAGCCTGTTAAAAGGCTCTGTTTTTATTTGCGGAAAAAGACCTGAGTGAGAGGAAGCAGAGTTGAGAATTTCCTATAAATTCGTTATGCTTATGATAAGTTTTAGATAATTTTAAATTTTATTTATTATACATTGGGGGCAATGAGCATGGATGCTAAGGATCGATTAAATGCAGTGATTGATAACATAGAAAAAGTAATAATCGGTAAACGGAATATTGCCGAACTCAGTATCGTTGCTATGCTTTCACACGGACATGTCCTGTTAGAAGATGTCCCAGGAGTCGGAAAAACCATGTTAGTAAGAGCGCTTGCTAAATCAGTCGGCGCCGATTTTAAACGAATTCAATTTACACCGGACCTTCTGCCGTCAGATGTAATCGGTGTTTCCATTTATAATCCGAAAGATATGGAGTTCCATTTCCGGCCAGGGCCGATTATGGGCAATATTGTTCTTGCGGATGAGATTAACCGAACTTCCCCGAAGACACAATCCTCTTTGCTGGAAGCGATGGAAGAAGCTTCTGTCACAATTGATGGTGTTACGATGACAATTCCCAAACCCTTTTTCGTCATGGCGACTCAAAACCCGATTGAATACGAAGGAACCTATCCGTTGCCGGAAGCTCAGCTTGACCGCTTTTTGCTGAAAGTGAAAATGGGCTACCCAAGTTCGAAAGAAGAAGTGGAAGTGTTGAGCCGCTCGCAATTATCGGTGCCGATAGACGAACTTGAAGCTGTCATTTCATTGGAAGAATTATTGCAACTTCAAGAAGAAGCGAAAAAAATCAAAGTGGAAGATTCGATTAAAAGCTATATTGTGGATCTTTCGCGCCAGACCCGCATTGATCCTTATGTCTATTTAGGGGTAAGCCCGCGAGGGTCGATTGCGTTGATGAAAGCTTCCCAAGCTTATGCCATGCTGAAGGGGAGAAATTACGTGACTCCGGACGATGTGCAATATTTAGCGAAATCTGTTTTTGGCCATCGCATCATGCTCCGCTCTGAAGCACGGTACGACGGCATTACTGCCGAAGAAATTACCGACCGGATATTAGCGAAAACCAGAGTGCCTGTGCAAAGGCTTGTTGGCCAATGAAGCGCTTGCCGGGCTTCGTGAATTTATGGGGAAGACTGCTTTTCATTATTCTGATCCTGATTTTCACTTTTTCGTTTGCGATGTTCCAAGGCGGTTTTGTCAGCTGGTTCATTTTTTATATGACATTGCCGTTCTTATTGTATTCCTTATTGATGAGCTTTTATCCGATCCAGGATATCCAGCTTTCGAGAGAAATCCATACGGCTCAAATCAGGAAAGGCGGAAACTTCTCAGCGACGATCCATGTCCAAAGAAAATTCCGCTTTCCTTTACTCTATATGGTCATGTCTGAGAAGACCGATTCACCTTTATTGAAAGATCGGGCAGATGGAAGCTATCAGAAAATGCTTGTGCCTGGTTTTAGGAAATCGTATTCATGGTCGTATGAAATTTCAGATATGCCGCGTGGTGAACACGTATTGGAAGGCATTCAAGTCGAGATCGCCGATTTTTTTGGCTGGGTCAGGAAAACCCGGCTCCTGCCGTTGCAGCAGAAAGTGCTTGTGTATCCAAATACTGTGGAACTCGCTTACCGGCCAATGGAGGCTAAATACGATCACGGAAGCATGGCAGCTCCTTTTACGCTAGTGAAGGATACGACGATGGCGACCGGGATCAGGGATTATCATCCGGGGGACCGGGTCTCCTGGATTCATTGGAAATCTTTTGCCCGGACGCAGACGATGCGGACGAAAGAGTTTGAAGACCGCCAGTCGCAGGACCTGTTTTTAATGGATGACCGTGCGCCTTCAGATAAATTTGAAATCCAAGTAGAATTGATCGCTTCTATCATCAAATCAATTATTGGAGCCAATTCAAGTTTGGCTTACCTATCTATAGGAGAAACGAAAAACTATTTCCCGGTTATCCAAACCGAAGAGCAGCTGCAGCGGGTGATGTATCATTTGGCAAAAGTTCAGCCGGATCTTGAAATTCCTGTTGAGCAAGCGGTGAACCGGGAATTGCAGGAAATCCATGCATCCAGTCTGCTGTACGTAACAAGCCAGTTAACGATGGAAATGGTAAAAACAATTCAGCGCAATGTCAAACAGCTGAATACCTGCATGTTTTTGGTGGTGGCTGTAAAAGGCGAGAAGTTCACATCAGAAGATGAAATGACTTATCAATATGCGAGATCAAAAGGATTTCTCGTCAAACGGTTAAGTCCAGAAAACTTTACTTCCGTATTTACAGGAGGGAGCGAAAAATGAGCGCCATTCGTAAAAACACTTGGTTTATGGCTTGTTTATATGTGCTGGTCTTTTTTCTTCTTGCAGAATGGCTGACTCCGGTAATGACATTGACATCGACGGGACATAAAACGCTGTTTCTGGTGTTTATTGTGTTAGGTCTGTTAATGGCATTGTTTAAAGTGCCGTGGATAATATCCGGGCCTGTTAAATTGCTTTATATTCTTTGGTTTATTGTCCATGTCTACACGGATTCGTTCTTCTTTTCGAAAGATGCAATGGTTTTTGTCTGGGCGGACCTGCAAGTGAATATGGAAGCCTTATTTTCACAGAACTGGGCACAGACTACAGATATCTTTAGGACCGTCCTGTTTTTCGCGTTGCTGTGGATGGCTGTCTATTTGATTCATTATTGGGTCAGCTTCCGTCTAAGCATTTTCTTGTTTTATTTTTTGACGGTTCTGTTCATCGCAGTATTGGATACGTTCAGCCCTTATACAGGGAATACCGCCATTATCCGCATTATGGTGATCGGCTTGCTTCTTGCGGGCTTGCTGCATTTAGCAAGATGGACTGAACGCCATCATATTGAGTTGAGCGGCGATAAGATTGCCGCTTCTGTCATTCCGTTATTTTTAGCGATTGCTGGAACGACAGCTGTTGCCTTGTACTTGCCGAAATCCGGTCCGGTTTGGCCGGATCCCGTTCCGTATATTACGTCATTTTCAAATCAGGCCGGCAGTGGGACTGGCGGTAATTCTGTTGGCCGGATCGGCTATGGAGTAGACGATTCCCAGTTAGGTGGATCATTCATCGGCGACAGCTCACCTGTATTTACAGCAGAGGTGGATGACGGCCAATATTGGAAAGTCGAATCCAAAGACATTTATACGTCGAAAGGATGGGAATTGACTGAAAATGTTGGAGAGGTCGCAGTTTATGAAAATGGGGAATTTATTAAAACGGATTTTATCCCAGGCGAATCGGAAGAAGAGGATAATGCTTTAATATCAATGGACCAAGATTTTCCTTTCGTTTTATATCCATATGGAACTGAATCGATTTTAATGGACGCTGCACCGAATTATCAATACGATGCAGCTGATCAGCGAATCGAAACATTTCAGCAAGGCAATGTCTTTGAACCTCAAGTTTATGAAATCAGCTATAGCGAGCCTACCTTCAGTTTAACGGCGCTTCGGGCCACGGCACCAGAGAAACTGGCGGAATTGCCAGCTGCATTTGATCGCTTTTTGCAATTGCCGGATGAATTGCCGCAGCGAGTCCGGGATTTGGCTCTTGAAATCACTTCAACTTCAACGACTGTGTACGATAAAACAAGAGCAGTTGAGCGGTATTTTTCCAATGGAAGCTTTGAATACAGCCAACAGGATATCCCGGTCCCTGAAGATGGCCAGGACTATGTAGACCAATTCCTATTTGAGACACAGAGAGGTTATTGCGATAACTTTTCAACTTCCATGGTAGTGCTTTTACGCTCTCTTGATATTCCTGCAAGATGGGTAAAAGGATTTAACGAAGGTGAATTGCTGGAAACGGAAGGGACGCGAGACATCTATCAAATCACTAATAATAATGCCCATTCCTGGGTGGAAGCTTATATGCCGGGAGTAGGCTGGATGCTCTTTGAACCGACTATCGGATTTACAGGTTCTTCTGAAGTTGAATTCGATGTTGAGGTGGATGCTTCGGATCCAGTTGAACGCGAACAGCCTGAACGTCCAAATCCGATTGAAGAAGAGGATGACAGCACTGCAGGAGCAGGAGAAGAAGCTAATGGTCCGGACTTTTGGGATCGCGCTTCTGATATCTGGGATGAAAATAAGGCGAAAATTTTATGGGCTCTTGGCGGACTTCTAGTTTTAGCGGGTATCCTCTATAAGATTCGCCAAAAATGGCTCCCGAAAGTGTTGATCCCTTATTACCGCAATCGCGGTGAAAGCGCATCAACGTTTGAAAAAGCATATTTGCGTTTGTTGAAACAATTGGAATTATATGGAATTAAGAGAAGGGAAGGCCAGACCTTAAAATCCTATGCTTCCTATATCGATTCATTTTTCGGTACAAGTGATATGACGCGTTTAACGCGTGCTTATGAGCAAGCTGTTTACGGCGGAAATCCAGAATCCGTTGACTGGAACGAGCTAAAAGAAAGTTGGGAAAATTTAATCAATCGCACAAGCGGTTGATTTTGGGGGCGCTAGCTTGTACAATTGAGAAAATTATAATTTACAAGTGCCCTCATATATGTCCGGTGATATGGATCGGATGTCTCTACCAAGTCTCCGGAAATGACTTGACTATGAAGGTGGATGACGCATGCTTTCAGACATGTGCATTCGCCTTTTTGATGTAGAGCAAAAGAACGCGAGGAGTCCATTTTCGCGTTCTTTTGTCATTTTGAGGCCCTGAAAAGAATAGAAGAGGTGAAGAGTGTGCCAGCAAGTCCGATGTTGAAAGAGCAAAAGAAAATAGTGGTTTTGGATTTTGGAAGCCAGTACAACCAATTGATTACACGGCGTATTCGTGAAATTGGCGTTTACAGCGAGTTGCATCCGCATACAATTACAGCTGAAGAAATCAAAGAAATGAATGCTACAGGCATCATTTTCTCAGGTGGACCGAATTCAGTTTACGATAAGAATGCTTTTTCAATTGATGAAGCGATTTTTGAAATGGGTCTTCCGATTTTAGGAATTTGCTATGGTATGCAATTAATGGCATTGAAATTGGACGGAAAAGTCGAGAAAGCGCAAAACCGTGAATATGGCAAAGCCGAACTTAAATTGATCAAGGAAAGCAAAGTCTTCGAAGGTTTGCCGGAAGAGCAAATTGTATGGATGAGCCATGGCGACTTGGTAACTGCTGCGCCTCCAGGGTTTGAAGTTATCGGTACTAGTGCAAGCTGCCCAATCGCTTCGATGGCAGACGAATCACGTAAATTCTACGGCGTACAATTCCACCCGGAAGTCGACCACACGCCGCGGGGCTAGACGCTTTTCCATAACTACATCTACGAAATCTGCAAGTGTGCGGGCAACTGGACGATGGGCAACTTCGTCGAGCATGTCACGCGCAAGGTGCGCGAACAGGTGGGCGACGGCAAGGTGATCTGCGGCCTCAGCGGTGGCGTCGATTCGTCCGTCGTCGCGGCGCTGCTGCACAAGGCCATCGGCGATCAGCTTGTGTGCATCTTCGTGGACAATGGCCTGCTGCGAAAGAACGAACGCGTGCTGGTGGAGCAGACCTTCCGCCATCACTTCAAGATCGATCTGCGCGTCAGCGACGCCTCCGAGCAGTTCCTTCGGGAGCTCAAGGGTGTGACCGACCCGC
>Ga0079224_100016001_pt1 | contig 10515 bp, 9 predicted proteins | sample Stecom2015_FD_80414 | JGI IMG/M metagenome (GOLD analysis project Ga0079224, IMG submission 80414) | Agricultural soil microbial communities from Utah to study Nitrogen management - Steer compost 2015 | ecosystem: Environmental > Terrestrial > Soil > Agricultural land | place: USA: Utah...
TCGACGGCCCGGTTGTCATGATGTCAGCCACTCGTGCCCCTTCAGCATGCCGTGCCAGTACAGGGGAGGCAATACACGCGCCTTGAGCTCCCAGGCAAGTCGTGTGGGCTTGGTGCCGTCGTTGATCCACGTTGGGAAAGTAGGCGACACCTGCCCCCCATAACAAAACTCGGCGAGCACTATCTTGCCGCGCTCCACGGTGAGCGGGCACGAGCCATAGCCGTCATAGCGGCGGCTGGGAGTTTTTCCTGCGAACGTATCACAGATATTCTGTGCGACCACCGGTGCCTGCTTGCGGACAGCTGCCATGGTTTTGGCATTGGGCGTGTTGGTGCAATCCCCGAGTCCCCAGACGTTCTCGTGACGCATGTGACGCAGCATGGCGGAGTCGACCGCCATCCAACCGTTCCCGTCAGCCAGCTGACTGTCGCGGATAAAGTCCGGCGCGCATTGCGGGGGGCAGACATGAATCATGTCGAAAGACTGCTCGACCACTTCACTGCTCCCATTCTCAAGTGTGCAAGCGAACCATGCCTTTCTCTCCTCCCCGTCGATTCTTAGCAGGCGATGCTGATAGTGAAGATGAGCGTGATATTTTTCCATGTAGGAAGACAGGGCAGGAACGTACTCCGGAACTCCGAACAGGACAGCCCCTGCGTTGTAGAAGTGCAGGTCGATCTGTTTCAGAACGCCCCGGCGCAGCCAATGGTCAGCGGAGAGGTACAGCGCTTTCTGAGGTGCTCCAGCGCACTTGATCGGCATGGGAGGCTGCGTAAACAGCGCACGCCCGCCACGCATCTGCTGCACCAGTTGCCAGGTGTAGGGGGCCAGATCATAGCGATAATTGGACGTGACGCCGTTTCTGCCGAGCGTCTCTGTGAGCCCCTCGATAGCCTCCCAGTCCAGCTTCAGTCCTGCGGCAACCACCAGCTGCTCATAGTAGAGTGCAGTGCCGTCAGCCAGCAGGACCCGGTTGGCTTCCACGTCCAGGCTGGCGACCGCCTGTGCTATCCAGCGCGCGCCGGCAGGAATGAGGTCTGCTGTCTGCCGACGGGTGCTCTCCGCATTGAAGACGCCTCCGCCTACCATGGTCCAGCCGGGCTGATAGAAGTGCTCCCGGGCTGGGTCCACCAGCGCTACCCGCAAACCGCGGCTGCGCTTCAGCAGGCTTGCTGCCACAGCGATGCCCGCCGAACCCGCGCCTACTATGACAACCTGATAGCGATTCTCGCCGTTGGTGGAACCGGTGCCGGGATGGCTCTGTGAAGGTGATGCCATTACTGCTCTCCTGTGCTGGGTAGGGTTTTCCTGAAGGCATTGATGGGGACTTTCAGGTACACGCGGCCATTGTCCTCAGGCTCGGGGAAGTGACCCGCTCGCATGTTCACTTGCAAGGAGGGCAGGATCAGGCGCGGCATATCGAGTGTGCGGTCCCGAGCCTCCCGCATCTGCACGAACGTGGCCTTGGGGGTGCCCTGCTTCACATGTATATTGAGCGCGCGCTGTGCGGATACCGAAGTCTCGTATTGAACCTCGCGTCCTTCCGGGTAGTCGTGGCACATGAAAATACGCGTGTCTTCCGGAAGTGCGAGAATCTTCTGAATGGAGTCGAACAGCACACCCGCATCGCCCCCCGGGAAGTCCGCGCGGGCGGTGCCGGCGTCCGGCATGAACAGGGTGTCGCCCACGAACGCAGCGTCGCCAATCACATGGGTCATGCAGGCGGGGGTGTGTCCTGGCGTGTGGATGGTCCGACAGGTCAGTTGGCCGATCCGGTAAGTGTCCCCGTCCTTGAACAGCCGGTCGAACTGGGAGCCATCGCGCCGAAAGCGGGTACCCTCATTGAATATTTTGCCGAAAACTTCCTGCACGGTAATGATGTGCTCGCCAATGCCCAGTTTTCCGCCGAGCTGTTCCTGGATGTAGGGCGCAGCGGACAGATGATCCGCATGTGCATGCGTCTCGATCAGCCACTCGACCTGCAGCCGGTTGTCGCGTACATGGGCGATGACGGCGTCCGCCCCGCGGTAGCTGATGGAACCCGAGGCATAGTCGAAATCCAGCACCGAGTCCACGATGGCGCAGGCCGATGAGGAGGGATCCTTCACGACATAGGAAAAGGTGTTGGTGTAGTCGTCGAAGAAGGGCGTTACGTCGGGTTTGATGTCAGGGGTCATGATTCTGCCTCCATGGTCGATAATGCGGTATTTGCAGATAGCGTGCCATTTCCTGGCATGTGTTTATATACCTGATTTAAAAGAGAAAATTTTTACATACGGGCTTGTCACCTTGCGCTCTCGACTTTTCTCTGTCATTTTTGACAAATATTGACAGAATTGGCAGAGCTCTATGACAGTCATTGCTTCCGACCACCCCTTGCGGGGGGCGGCACGTATGCTGGAGACCTATGACTGCCCCGCCGTGCTGGTGTCTGCAGACTACCGCATCCAGGCAATCAACCGGCAGTACAAGGAACAGTTTGGCGCCGTCGACCTGCAGCGCCAGCATTGCTTCGAGGTGTCGCATGGTTACCGGGTTCCCTGTGATCAGGCGGGTGAGGCGTGCCCTCTGGCTGCCGCGCTGGCGTCAGGCCACAAGGAGCGGGTGCTCCACATTCACAATACTCCCCGCGGCAAGGAGCACGTCGATGTCGAGATGCAGCCCGTCCTTGATGACAATGGTGAGCTGCTGTTTTTTGTGGAGCTGCTGCGTCCCGTGCCTCATGCCGGAGCGCACGACACTCGGCAACTGATGGTCGGGGGGAGCAGGGCCTTCAATACTATGCTGGAGAAGGTGACGAGAGTCAGCGCCAGCGACGCCACAGTATTGTTGTTAGGGAAATCGGGTACCGGCAAGGAGGTCGCGGCGAGCGCGATCCACCAGAACAGTGCCCGCCGTGACAAGGCGCTGGTGGTCCTGGAATGCGCGGGGCTGAGCGATACCCTGTTTGAAAGTGAGTTGTTCGGCCACGTCAAAGGCGCCTTCACCGGGGCGCATTCCAACAAGACCGGCCTCGTGGAACTGGCGGACGGAGGCACGCTGTTTCTGGATGAAATCGGCGATGTGCCACTCGCCATGCAGGTCAAGTTGCTGCGCTTGCTGGAGACTGGCACGTACCGCCCGGTGGGTTCCTCGCAGGTCCGGTCCAGCAATTTCCGGCTGATCTGCGCCACCCACAAGAATCTTCTGCAGATGGTCAGGGAAGGGAAGTTCCGCGAGGATCTTTACTACCGCATCAACGTATTTCCCATTCATATCCCCTCACTGGCCGAGAGGCGCGACGATCTGCCTCTGCTGACCGCGTCGTTGCTGCGCAGGATCAGTCCTGACAAGCCCTATCGCTTGAGCCCTGCTGCGATGAAGGTGCTCGCGGGATACAGCTTCCCTGGCAATATTCGGGAGCTGCGCAACCTGCTGACGCGGGCGGTGGTCCTGAGCAATACCCAAGAGATTGGAGCGGAGGTCATCCACGAGTGCCTCGAGATGGCACAGGAGGGATCCCCGCCTGCGGCGCCCATGGAACCGGGACAATGGGTCAGCCTGCGGGAGGCGGAGCAACAATATCTCCAGCAACTCATGCAGGCCCATGGCAATGACAAGGAGGCGGTCGCGAAGATCGCGGGGATCAGTTTACGCTCTCTCTATCGCAAGCTGGCGTGAGCTATCGCGTGAGCCCGGCGATAAAAGCGCCGCGCCGGGGTTTCCTTCGGCGCGGCGTTTGCGACAGAGCGTCGTGTCAGAAATTCCAGATCAGACGTCCGTACACGCTGCGCCCGAGGCCGGGCAATCGTTCCCGCATGGCGATGTCCGGATTGACTGCGCGATTGTAGCCGCCCAGATGATCAAGGTATTCCCGGTCGAACAGGTTGTCGATGCCGACACCGAAATCGAGACCACGGCGGAGTGGAATTTCAGCAGAAACGTTAAACACCGAATGGCCCGAGGTACGCTCTTCGATATTGGTGGCCGATACCCGTTTCTGGGCAGCGTATGTGACTGATTCGAGAGTGCCCGACCAGGTGGGGCCAATGTAGTCCAGAGCAAGGATCAGGTTGTCGGGGGAAATTCGGTAAAGGTGATCGTCGATATCCCGGCGCTCTCCCCTGACAGCGCTGGCGACAACGCGCAGGTCCCACTGGCTTGAAAGCCGATAGTTCGCCTCGAGATCAAAGCCCGTGTAACGCGCCTCCACATTGTTGAACTGCAAGGGGATGCCGCCATCCATTCCGGACATGGCTGCCATCATGGCGGCAAAGGAGTTGACGCGGGAGTCGGTGCTGGGGGTGCCCTGAATGAAGTCATCGACGTCCTTGATAAAAGCACGTGGATACAGGTTCAGCCGGCCGATCTCAATATCGAGTCCGAGCTCGAGTTCATGAGCAACCTCCGGCTTCAGGGAGTGATTGCCAACATAATTCTTGCCATCCGCAAGGCCGCCCGTCGATTCCGCCGGCAACCAGAGATAACGCTCCTGGTAGGAAGGGGACCGGCTCTTGCGTGCCGCCCCCGCGTACACGATGACGCTGTCGTTCAGGTCGTGACTCAAGCGGACAAACCAGTCGACGTTATTGTCGGTTCTAGAAAGGTCCTTGCTATTGAACTCGGACGCGATGTTGGCGGCGAGTGATTGCATCATGACACTGTTGGCAAAGTTGGCGGCCACTGCCGCAGAGTCCATGCTGACATGGTTGAATCGTATCCCGAACTCCACACCGGTGTGGTCAGTCAGGGATCGGTCGCTCTCCACGAAGACACCGGTGATATTCCGTTCTGCGTCACGGAAGTTGTCAATGAAGAACAGCGGATTGTTCGGGTTGCCGATGAGAGCATCGTGAACGGAGTAGTGGCCGTCCATGCCCACTGTCCATGAGCCGGCGCCGGTAAAAAACTCGCTCTTGACGACAAAACCGTGGTTGTCGCTGGTCGTGAAGGTGCGGCGGTAGCGATTGGGAGCAGGTGCGCCGGCGCTGTCGCGGGGGGCGCTGCGCAGATGGAAATTGCTCATGTAGTGATCGATGCTGTTCCTGTACAGCTCTGCTGTCAGGGTGAAGCTGGCATGATCCCAGACGTAGCGCGAGCGCAGCAGATCACTCTTCACGGATTCAATATCCATTGGCAGGGCGGGTGTTCCGGCATCACCGGTATCGTTGTGCGCCAGGTCGATGCTGAACAGATGGTCTCGCAGGCGGAAGCTGTATCCCAGGTCCAGGCGATTTCGGGTGTATTCCGTCGGACGGATATGCCCGTCGGGAAAGCGACTGTCACTGGCCTGTTCGGTCATCGCCATGGTGCGGAAGAGATGGCTTCGGTTCGCGTAAGTCAGGAAGGCACTGCCGACCAGGCCGTTGTTGCTGGACTGTCCTCCCAGGTAGGTGCGACCGGCCCAGCGGAAATCATTGCTGATGCCGAAATCGCCGCTGTAGGTCACCGCGTCCACATGACCGCCAATCGTTTCCTGGCCGGCGCTGACGGGAGAGATACCACGTCTTATGGTCAGGGACTCCAGTGTGGCCACGGGTGCGTAGTGCAGCGGGGCATCCATGGCATTGGGGCCGCCGGAACTGACATGGGCGCCATTGATCGTGATATTCACGCGGTCACCGTGCATGCCCCGGTACTGCGCGATGCCGGTCAGCTCGCCATTACTGTTGATATTGGCCCCTGGCATCTTCCTCAGCAGCTCCGCAGTGTCCGCAGGAGCGACCATCGTGTTGTCTGTTATCAACGTATGCGTATCCCGGACCCCGATGACGATCACCTCTTCGACTGCGGGGGGTGTCTGCGCAGCAGCGACTCCCGTTGTCAGTGCGGCAAAGCACGCCAGGACCATGGAACAGCTGGACGGTGGGAATCTCATGATGGTGACCTCTCAACCATGAACAACGGATTATGGTGTGAAGTCTAGTGTTGTCGGGTCCCGAGCAGGAAGATGACAAATTGTCGCAGTACTGTGGCGGGCCCAATGTCCGATTCATGGTTTGGCCGTCTCCCTCACCTGTCTGGAGGGTCGCTGCGTCACCACGGATCCTGACGATTCGGGGGGGCGGATTACTCGAGATTGTGGGAATCATGCCCATTGGCGACCCCCGGAGCCGTGCTACAATGCGCGACCCATTGTCGTCGCCGGCAGCCCGTAAGTACGTGAGAAGGAAGAGGTTTGATGCCCAGGGTCCTCATGATCGACAACTACGACTCGTTCACCTACAACATCGTCCAGTACCTGGGCGAGTTGGGGGCGGATGTGCTCGTGTATCGCAACGATGCCATCAGCATAGCGGAGATCGAGGCGCTGGCGCCGGCGCATATCGTCATTTCACCGGGTCCCTGTACGCCCAACGAGGCCGGTATCTCGGTGGAAGTCATCAAGCAGTTCTCCGGGCGCATCCCGCTGCTGGGAATCTGTCTGGGGCACCAGAGTATTGGCCAGGCCTTCGGCGGCGACGTCATCCGGGCGAAGAAGGTCATGCATGGCAAGCTGTCGGCGATTCATCATCAGGGCAAGGGCGTCTTTGCCGGCCTGCCGTCCCCTTTTACCGCCACCCGCTACCACTCGCTGGTGGTTGATGCCGCTACGCTGCCGGACTGCCTGGAAGTGACGGCCTGGACAGAAGACGAGGCCGGCGAGAGGGACGAAATCATGGGTTTGCGTCACCGGACGCTCGCAGTGGAGGGGGTGCAGTTCCACCCCGAATCCATTCTCAGCGAGCACGGGCACCAGATGCTCAGGAATTTTCTGGATAGAAACTGATCGCCGAGAGGAACCCATGGATATCAAAGCCGCCATCCGCCACCTGGCCCAGGGCCGGGACATTCCCGCAATGCAGATGACAGAACTGATGCGTGAAATCATGTCGGGTCAGTGCACCGACGCACAGGTCGCCGCCTTCCTGGTCGCACTGCAGATCAAGGGCGTGGTCGCGTCAGAGCTGCTGGGCGCGACGACGGTGATGCGCGAGCTGGTGACGCGGGTTGAGGTGCAGGACAAGTTGCATCTGGTGGATACCTGCGGGACGGGTGGCACGGGAACCAATACCTTCAACATTTCCACGGCCTCTGCCATGGTCGCGGCCTGCGCCGGAGCCAGAGTGGCCAAACACGGCAACCGCGGTGCAACCAGCCGCAGTGGCAGCGCCGATCTGTTGGAAGCCGCCGGGGTCAAGCTGGCCCTGGGGCCTGAGGAGGTGGCACAGTGCATCGCCGGGGTCGGCGTCGGGTTCATGTTCGCGCCCGGCCACCACAGTGCCATGCGTCACGTCTCCGCCCCGCGCAAGGAGATCGGCATTGGCACCATATTCAATCTGCTCGGGCCATTGACCAACCCCGCTTCCGCCCCCAATCAGCTGTTGGGGGTCTACGATCCCGTCTGGATCGATATCATGCTGGACGTACTCCGCTCGCTGGGCAGCGAGCACGTGCTTATCGTCAGTGCCGAAGACGGCATGGACGAGATCAGCATAGCGTCCGACACCCGCGTAGGCGAGTTGCGTAACGGAAGCATCACCCACTATGTCATCAAACCCGAAGACTTCGGCATCCGGCGGCGCGACGATTTCACCATGCTGCAGGTGGCAGACCCGGCGGAAAGCCTGGTGCTGGTGCGGGGCGCTTTGACTTACGAGAATGAGGCCGCAGGCGACATCGTGGCGCTCAACGCGGGTGCCGCCATGTACGCCGCCAACGTGGTAGAGGACATTGCAAGCGGGGTCACCAGAGCCCAGCAGATCCTGCGTAGTGGCGATGCATTGCGCAAACTCGAACAGCTGGCTGCATTCAGTCAGGGGCTTTGAAGAAGCCACGATTCGACACCGGAGTCAGGCTCGTCATTTTTCCATGCTAGAATTCCCGGCGCTCAGGGACGCATTACCCGAGATTTCTGAGCCTGCCTGTGAGGATCTATCGTGAGTAAGTCGACTATCCTGGAAGCCATCATTGCTCGCAAGCTCAGTGAGATCAGTGAGGCCCGAGACAAGATCAGTTTTAATGCGCTGGAGCAGGAGATTGCCAGTGTGCCCCCTGTGCGTGGCTTTATCGACGCCCTGCGCCAGCGCATTCTCGCCCGCCGCCACGCGGTCATTGCCGAGATCAAGAAAGCGTCCCCCAGCAAGGGCCTGATCCGGGAGGATTTCGACCCCGTGGCCATCGCCCGGGAATACGAGGCGGCAGGGGCCACGTGTCTGTCGGTGCTCACTGACCAGGACTTCTTCCAGGGCTGCAACGACTACCTGCGTGCGGCCCGTGCGGCCGTGTCCCTGCCGGTGATTCGCAAGGACTTCATCATCGACCGCTACCAGATCGCAGAGGCCAGGGTAATGGGGGCAGACTGTGTGCTGCTTATCGTTGCGGCGCTGGCGCCAGCGCAGTTGCGCGAACTGGCTGATTACGCCCGGGACATTGGGATTGACGTGCTGGTGGAGGTGCATGATGAAGCTGAACTGGATCTGGCGCTCGCCGTCGGCTTCGACCTGATCGGTATCAACAACCGCAATCTGCACACCTTCGAGACCACGCTGGAGACCACCTTCAGGCTGGCGCAGCGGACCCCTCCCGACAAGCTGCTGGTGACCGAGAGCGGCATTCATACTGTCGAGGACGTCCGCAAGATGCGCGACAAGGACATCCACGGCTTCCTCATCGGCGAGACCTTCATGCGCGCACCCTCACCGGGCGACAAGTTCCGGGAGCTTTTCGCCTGCTATGAGTAACAGTCCGCATCAGCACGACACGCAGGTGCGGATGGCACCGCCCAAGCGCAGGGGGCTTTCGCGACTGATCGCCGCGGGCGTCAATTCACTGAAGGGCCTGAAGGCCACCTTCCGCTCGGAGGAGGCATTCCGGCAGGAAGTCTACGTGCTGGTGCTGTCGACACCATTCGCGTTGTGGCTGGGTGAGGGAGCCATCGAGCGGGTGTTGCTGATTGGCTCGGTATTGCTGCTGCTGATCATCGAACTGCTCAATACCGCAGTCGAGTCTGTGGTGGACCGCATCGGCCCGGAGTTTCACGAGCTTTCGGGCAAGGCGAAAGATATTGGGTCCGCGGCGGTGCTGATGGGCATGCTGATCGTCGCCATGACCTGGGGCTTGCTGTTGCTGAACTAGGAGCCTCTGCCCAATCTGCTCGCTGCAGAGGCCCCCCGCAATCTTCTAGCGTGTACCGAAGACCACAATGGTCTTGCCATGCACTGAAATGAACTCCTGTTCTTCCAGCGTCTTGAGCACGCGCCCAGCCATCTCCCGCGAACAGTTGACCAGCCGGCCCAGCTCCTGGCGGGTGATCTTGATCTGCATGCCATCGGGATGGGTCATGGCGTCGGGAGCCTTGCTCAGTTCGATGAGCGTGCGGGCGATGCGCCCTGTAACGTCATAGAAGGCCAGATCTCCCACTTTACGGGTGGCACTGCGCAGGCGATGGGCCATCTGCCGCCCGATGGTGAAGATGATCTCGGGGTGTGAGCGAATGTAGTGGTTGAAATTGGCGTAGCTGATCTCGGCGATTTCACAGGCTGTGCGGGCCCGATACCAGGTTTCGTGATTCTCCTTGTACTCGAACAGCCCGGACTCGCCGAAGAAGTCGCCCGGGTTCAGGTAGGAGATAACCATTTCCTTGCCGTCGTCGTCTTCCAGCAGTACAGCCACCGACCCTTCCACGATGTAATAGAGAGTATTACATGCGTCACCTTCATGGATGATGGTGCTGCGGTTGGGATAACGGCGGCGATGGCAGTTGCTTAGAAAATTATCCAAATCCTTTATGTGGGGTGTAATGGCTGTCAGCGCCATGATGTATGCTTCCTCGGCAACAGGGCCTGTCTTTTATCGTGTACCGTACACCACGATGGTCTTGCCATGAACGGAAATCAGATCCTGTTCTTCCAGAGTCTTCAATACGCGTCCGGCCATTTCCCTCGAGCAATTAACCAGCCGACCCAGCTCCTGCCGGGTAATCTTGATCTGCATGCCGTCGGGATGTGTCATGGCATCGGGTTCCTTGCTCAGTTCTATCAAAGTTCGGGCGATTCGGCCAGTCACATCGTAGAAGGCCAGATCGCCGACCTTGCGGGTCGTGTTGCGCAGACGGTGCGCCATCTGCTTGCCAATGGTAAACACAATTTCCGGGTGAGCGCGAACGTACTGATTGAAATTTGTGTAACTTATCTCGGCTATCTCGCATGTTGTACGTGTGCGGCACCAGGCGCTGCGCGCCTCCTGTTGCTCGAACAGACCCATCTCCCCGAAGAAATCGCCGGGATTGAGATAGGCGATCACGACTTCCTTGCCGTCGTCGTCTTCCAGGATGACCGAGACGGAACCATCAATGATGTAGTACAGGGTGTTGCAGGTATCACCTTCATAGATGATGGTGCTGCGCCCGGGATATCGTCGCCGGTGACAACTGGTCAGAAAATTGTCCAGATCCTTGATGTGTGGCGTGATGGCCGTGAGTGCCATAGGGTAAATCTCCTCGACAGCAACGCTGGTGCGGGGCTGGGTTTGCAGTGCTTTCCCGTCAAACTGCGA
>Ga0079224_100016002_pt1 | contig 10515 bp, 6 predicted proteins | sample Stecom2015_FD_80414 | JGI IMG/M metagenome (GOLD analysis project Ga0079224, IMG submission 80414) | Agricultural soil microbial communities from Utah to study Nitrogen management - Steer compost 2015 | ecosystem: Environmental > Terrestrial > Soil > Agricultural land | place: USA: Utah...
AGATCCTCGGGCTCGATGTCGCGCAGGACCTCCCCGACGGTGCGATCGGACTCGCTCTTGACCTCGGCGCCGAAGCCGATCCCGGAGCGCTCCGAGCGGTTACGGATGATCTTCTCGAGCCCGTCGAAGGCGCCGCCGCAGATGAACAGGATGTTGGTCGTGTCGATCTGGACGAAGTCCTGGTTGGGATGCTTGCGGCCCCCCTGGGGCGGCACCGAGGCGACCGTGCCTTCGATCAGCTTGAGCAGCGCCTGCTGGACCCCCTCGCCGGAGACGTCGCGGGTGATCGACGGGTTGTCCGACTTGCGCGAGATCTTGTCGATCTCGTCGATGTACACGATGCCGTTCTGCGCGCGCTCGACCTCGTAGTTGCAGCTCTGCAGGAGCTTCTGGATGATGTTCTCGACATCCTCGCCGACGTACCCGGCCTCGGTGAGGGTGGTTGCGTCGGCGATCACGAACGGTACGTTCAGCAGCCGGGCCAGGGTCTGCGCGAGCAGCGTCTTGCCCGAGCCCGTGGGCCCGACCATGAGGATGTTGCTCTTGGAGAGCTCGACATCGTCCTGCTTGCCGCGGTGGCGCAGCCGCTTGTAGTGGTTGTACACCGCGACCGACAGCGCGCGCTTGGCGGCGTGCTGGCCGATCACGTACTGGTCGAGGATCGCGCTGATCTCGGTCGGCGTCGGCAGCTCGCCCTTCTGGTTGCCGCCGGCGCCATCGACACCGGCCTCGTCACGAATGATGTCGTTGCAAAGCTCGATGCATTCGTCGCAGATGAACACCGACGGACCGGCGATCAGCTTGCGCACTTCATGCTGGCTCTTGCCGCAGAACGAGCAATACAGCAGCTTCTCGCTCGATCCCTTCTTGTCGGACATACGTGGTTCCAGGATTCCCGCCAGCCTCAGGCGCCGTCGGCGCGGCTTGACAGGACTTTGTCAATCAGTCCATAGCTTACCGCATCCTCGGGGGCGAGGAAGTTGTCGCGATCGGTGTCGCGCTCGATGCGCTCGATGGGCTGGCCGGTCATCTCGGCGAGGAGGACGTTCAGGCGCTCGCGCAGGTAGAGGATCTCCCTCGCCTGGATCTCGATGTCGGCCGCCTGGCCCTGGGCGCCGCCCGAGGGCTGGTGGATCATGATGCGCGAGTTCGGCAGGGCATAGCGCTTGCCCTTCGCCCCCGCCGCGAGCAGGAAAGCGCCCATGCTCGCGGCCATGCCCATGCACAGGGTGGACACGTCCGGCTTGATGAACTTCATCGTGTCGTACATGGCCAGTCCCGCCGAGACCGAGCCTCCCGGGGAGTTGATGTACAGCGAGATGTCCTTGTCGGGGTTCTCGGACTCGAGGAAGAGCAGCTGCGCGATCACCAGGTTCGAGACCTGGTCCATGACGGGACCGACCAGGAAGATGACGCGCTCACGCAACAGGCGCGAATAGATATCGTAGGCGCGCTCGCCCCGGCCGCTCTGCTCGATCACGATCGGGACCATCCCGAGGCCGGTCGGCTCCTGTCGCTGGCTGGCGAGATGGGCGTTGACCATGTCCTCGATCAGGTTGTTGCGGGTCATGTTCGTGTCACTCCGTGCGGAAGTCTTCCGTTTGTCCAGGACTGGCCGGGGCGCGGGCCTCAGCCGGCGGCCATCAGCTCGTCGAAGCTCAGCTTCTTCTCGGTGACCTTCGCGCCGTCGAGCACCCAGTCGACCACATTCTGCTCGATCACCAGCGCCTCGACCTCGCCGAGCCGGTTGCGGTCGCTGAAATAGTGCCGCACCACCTCGGCCGGGTTCTCGTAGGCCTGGGCGAACTCCTCGATCTGCGCCCGGATCTGCTCCGGCCGGGCCTGCAGCTTCTCGCGACGGACGATCTCGCCGACCAGCAGGCCCAGGCGCACCCGGCGCTCGGCCTGCTCGGCGAAGGCCTCCGGCGGCACCGGGATGTCCTTGACGTCCACCCCCCGCGCCGCGAGGTCGTTCCGGGCGCGCTCGGCCAGCGCCTCGCTCTCGCCCCGCACGAGTGCCTTGGGCAGCTCGAAGTCGCTCGCCTTGGCGAGCGCCTCCATGACGTTGCTCTTGGTGCGCGCCCGCACGCGCTGCTGGACCTCGCGCTCGAGGTTGCGGCGGATGTCCTCGCGCATCGCGGCGACATCGCCGTCGGCCTGGCCGAGGGCCCGCGCGAAGTCGGCGTCCACCGCCGGTAGCTCGGCCTCCTCCACCCTGGTGCAGGTGATCTCGAAGCTGGCGGTCTTGCCGGCGAGCTCCTTCGAGCCGTAGTCCTCCGGGAAGCTCACCGGGCTGGTGCGGGACTCGCCCGCCTTCATGCCACGCACGGCCGTTTCGAAATCGGCCAGCATCCGGCCCTCGCCGAGGACGAAGGAGAAGCCCTCGGCCGTGCCGCCCTCGAAGGCGGTGTCGTCGATCTTGCCGACGAAGTCGATCGTGACCCGGTCGCCGTCGGCCGCCGCCCGCTCGACCTCCTTCCAGGTCGCGCGCTGCTTGCGCAGGATGTCGAGCGTCTTGTCGATCTCGGCGTCGCCCACCTCGCAGCTCACGCGCTCGACCTCGAGCGTCTCGCGCGCCGGCGGCTCGATGTCGGGATAGACCTCGAAGGTGGCGTCGAACGCCAGCTCGCCCTCGGGCGCGTCGGCGCGCGGGGCAATGCTCGGCTCGCCGGCCACGCGCAGCGAGTGCTCGGCGATGCCGTCGCTGAACGCCTTGCCGACGATGTCGCCCAGCACCTCGGCGCGGACCTGGCCGCCATAGCCCTGGGCGACGATCTTCAGCGGCACCTTGCCCGGGCGAAAGCCGGCCATCTTGACGGTGCGGGCGAGCTTGCGCAGGCGCTGGTCGACCTCGCGGTCGACGTCGGCCACCGCGATGGTCATGGAGAGCTTGCGTTCGAGATTGCCGGTGTTTTCGAGTTGGGTTGCCATGTCTGTCGTCTTGTCTGATCGGCCGCTGGCCTGCGCGTTGTCCTGCAAGGGTTGGACCGCCCTTCCAGGAGATTGTCCTCGCCCGGAGCGGTATCCGCCGAGCCCGTGCCACAGATTCGGTGGTGCGGCCGAAAGGACTCGAACCTTCACGCCAGCGAAGGCGCCAGGACCTAAACCTGGTGCGTCTACCAATTCCGCCACGGCCGCCTACGGGCAGCCGGCTATTCTAGCGCATGCGCCCCCGCGGCCGTCGCGCCGTCCCGGCCCGGCCGGATCCGGTACCAGGCCACGTAGAGCGCCGGCACGAACAGCACGGTGAGCACCGTGGCCACGATCAGCCCGCCCATGATCGAGAATGCCATCGGCCCCCACAGGACGTCGCGCGACAGCGGGATCATGGCGAGCACCGCCGCGGCGGCCGTCAGCGCGATCGGCCGGAAGCGCCGGACCGCCGACTCCCGTACCGCGACCCATGGCGCGATGCCCTGGTCGATGTCCTGCCGGATCTGGTCCACGAGGATCACCGTGTTGCGCATGATCATCCCGCCCAGCGCGATCGTGCCGAGCATCGCGACGAAGCCGAAGGGCTTGTCGAACACCAGCAGCGCCATCGCCACCCCGATGATGCCCAGCGGGGCCGTCAGCAGCACCATCGCCGCGAGCGAGAAGCGCCGCAGCTGCAGCATCAGCAACAGGACGACGATGCCGACCATCATGGGCATGCCGGCGGCAATGGATGCCTCGGCGAGCGCATTGTCCTCGGCCGGGCCGGCGACCTCGATGCGGTAGCCGGGCGGCAGCTCGGCGCGCAGGCGGTCGAGCGCCGGGTCGAGCTGGGCGCTGACATGCGGGCCCAGCTCGGGATCGACGAGGTCGGCCCGCACCGTGATCACCGGCGTGCGGCTTCGCCGCCAGATGATGGGCTCCTCCATCACGGTCTCGATCGTGGCCACCTGCGACAGCGCGACGGTCGTGCCGCGGGCCGTCGGCACCTGGAGCCCGGCCAGCGCCTCCACGGAGTTGCGCTCGTCCGCCGGTGCGCGCAGGACGACATCGATGAGCTGGTCGTCCTCGCGATAGCGACCGATGGTGGCGCCGGAGACGACAGTGCCGAGCGCCTGCGCGATCTGGCCGCTGCTCAGGCCCAGTCGCCGCGCGCGGGCCTGGTCCACCGTGACCCGCAGCGCCGGCGCCTGGAGGCCCCAGCTCTCGTGGGGATCGATGACCGCCGGGTGGTCCGCGATGGTCCGGACCACGTTCGCCGCGATGCCCTTCAGCACGGCGATGTCGTCGCCCAGCACCCGGAACTGGACCGGATAGGACACGGGCGGGCCCAGCGGCGGCCGGAATGCCCGCGCGCGCACCCCGGGGAAGTCGCGGTCGAGGTGCTCGCGCAGGCGCTCGATCGCGCGGTCGCGCGCATGCACGTCCTCGGTGAGGATCACGTACTGCGCGTAGTTGGGCCGGAAGAGCTCCTGGTTGAGCGCGAGGAAGTAGCGCGGCGAACCGTTGCCGACGTAGCCGACATAGGTCTTCACGTCCTCGTCCCGCGCGAGCCAGGACTCCAGGCGCTTCGCCTGCGCCTCGGTGGCCGCGTAGCTGGAGCCCTCCGGCAGCCAGAGCTCCACGAGGATCTCCGCCCGGTCCGAATCCGGGAAGAACTGCTTCTCGGTATAGCCCATGCCGACCGCCCCGCCCGCGAACGCGAGCACGGTCACGCCGAGGGTCAGCCACCGATGCCGCATGCAGGCCTCGATCGCCCGGCGCAGGCGCCGGTAGAACGACGTGTCAAAGACCTCGTGCGGCTCGCCCTTGCCCGCCTTGAGCACGTAATAGCCGATGAAGGGCGTCGCCCCGACGGCGACCAGCCAGGACACGAGCAACGCCAGCGTCACGACGGCGAAGATGCCGAAGGTGTACTCGCCGGTGGCCGACTTCGCCGTCGCGATCGGCAGGAAGCCGGCCGCCGTCACGAGCGTGCCGGTGAGCATGGGGAAGGCGGTGGTCCGGTACGCGAAGGTGGCCGCGCGAAACCGGTCCAGTCCCTCGTCCATCTTCCGCGCCATCATCTCGATCGCGATCATCGCGTCGTCGACCAGCAGGCCGAGCGCGATGATGAGCGCGCCGGTGGAGATCCGGTGCAGGTCGATCCCGAAGTACGACATCAGCACGAAGGTTCCCGCGAGCACCAGCGGGATCGACAGCGCGACCACCGATCCCGCCCGCAGGCCGAGGCTCAGGAAGCTCACGAGCAGCACGATGCCGAGCGCCTCGGCCAGCACCTTCATGAACAGGCCCACCGCGGCATGGACGATCCTCGGCTGGTCCGAGACCTTCGTGAACGAGATGCCCAGCGGCAGGTCCGCCTCGATGCGCGCCATGGCGGCCGCCAGGTTCTCCCCCAGCCGAATCACGTCCCCGTCGCCCACCATCGAGACGCCTAGGCCGATCGCCTGCCTGCCGTCGAAGCGCATGGTCGAGACCGGCGGATCGATGTAGCCGCGCGTCACCTTCGCGATGTCGCCGAGCCGGATCAGGCGCCCGCCGGCATCGAGCGTCAGCGACTCGATCTCCTCGACCGAATCGAACTGGCCGGTCACGCGCAGCGGCACGGAATGCGTCTCGCCGGAGAGGACGCCGCCGGGCGCCACGACGTTCTGCGCCTGGAGCTGCTGGGCGATGGCCTGCGCGCTCACCCCGAGGTTGGCGAGCTGGCGCGACGAGATCTCGATGTAGATGCGCTGGTCCTGGACGCCGAAGAGCTCGACCTTCTGCACGTCGGGCACCCGCAGCAGCTCCTGCCTGACGCTCTCGGCGGTACGCCGCAGCTCCTCGAGATCGAAGCCGTCGCCGGTGATCGCGTAGATGGTGCCGAAGACGTCCCCGAACTCGTCGTTGAAGAAGGGCCCGACCACCTCCTCCGGCAGCAGGCGCCGGATGTCGCCCACCTTCTTGCGCACCTGGTACCAGACCTGCGCCACCTCTTCGGGCGGCGAGGAATCCTGCAGCTCGAGGATGATCAGCGACTCGCCGGGGCGCGAGTAGCTGGTCGTGTGCTTGAAGTACGGGACTTCCTGGAGGGTCTTCTCGATGCGGTTGGTGACGACCTCGTCGACCTGCGACGTGGTCGCCCCCGGCCAGATGGTGCGCACGACCATGGCCCGGAACGTGAAGTCGGGATCCTCGCGCTGGCCGATGTGGAGGTACGACCAGGCCCCGGCGGCGGCCACGAGCAGCAGGATGAAGAGCGTGAGCTGCGGAAAGCGCAGCGCCACGGCCGAAAGGTTGAAGCCCTCCCGGCGTCCGTCGCCCGCGGCGCTCACCTGGCGGTCCCTGCCAGCCGGACCTTCTGGCCCGCCTGCAGCAGGTTCGCGCCCGCCACGACCACCCGGTCGCCCGGACGCAGACCCGATGCGACCAGGATCCCGTCGTCGCGCATCTCGCCGACCTCGACGGCGGCACGCGACACCGTGCCGTCGGGCCCGACCAGCCAGACTCCCGGGTCGCCGTCGCGGGCCACGAGCGCCGTCAGCGGCACGACGATGCCGCGCTGTGCATCGCGCACCGCCTCGACCGTCGCGCTCATGCCCAGCGCCATGCCCGTGGTGTCGCCGACGAGCGCGAGCCGCATGGGATAGCTGCGCGTCGCGGGATCGGCAACCGGCGAGAGCTCGCGCAGCGTCGCCTCGAAGGTGCGACCGGCCAGCGCCGGCAGGGTTGCGCGCCAGCGTTCGATGACGGCCACCGCGCCGCGGTGCGCCTCGGGCACGTCCACCGCCAGCTCGAATTCGTCGAGGGGCGCGACCCGGATAACCACCTGGCCGGCGGCGACCACCTGGCCCGCCTCGGCATCCACCCCGGTCACCACGGCGGGCGCATCGGCGCGCAGGTCCTGGAAGCGCGACGTGTTGCGCGCATTGGCCAGCTGCGCGCCCGCCTGCGCGACACGCGCCCTTGCCGCGTCCGCCGCGGCCTGCTGCCGGTCGAGCTGCCCCTGGCTGACATAACCCTGCGCCCGGAGCTCGCGGATGCGCCCAAGTTCGCTCTCGGCCAGTTCGAGCTCGGTGCGCGCGGCCTCCAGGGCCGCGCGCGCGGCGTCGATCGCCGGCCGGACATCCTCGGGATCGAGCGTGGCGAGGCTTTGCCCGGCCCGGACCTGGTCGCCCACCGAGACCTTGCGCTCCGCAATCTTGCCGCCGACCCGGAACCCGTAGCGCACCTCGATCCTCGGCCGCACCTCGGCGGGAAGGCTGAGGGCATGGCTGATCGCGCGCTCTTCCACCACCAGCGTCCGCACCGGCCGGACGGCCTCGGGCGGTGGCGGCGCGGCCTGGCCATTGCAGCCGGCGAGCAGCGTGGCGAAAAGAAGGAGCCCGCCCAGCCCGGCGGCGAGGCGTTTCGCGAGCGTCGCGGGCGGATGGCCGCCGGTTCCGCGCGGGAGTGATGAACCCGTCAGCATGGGAAGTCCTGGGAAGGAGTGACGCAGGTCGTGAGGTGGGGAGCCCTTCGGCGGCACGGCCACGACGGCCGGCCCGCAACTAACTGACCGGATAGTCAGCAAGATATTGAAAGCCGGTGCGGCCGTCAACAGGGGCCCGCCGGCGCGCCTACAATGCGAGCCATGCCGCTGCCCCGCCACGGCCACGTCATCCACGGGGTCGACCATTACGAGAATTTCCCGGTTGCCTCCCGCCTCGTGCCGGCGCCGCTGCGTCCGGCGATCGTGGCGATCTACCGCTTCGCCCGCCATGCCGACGACATCGCCGACGAGGGCGACGCCGGCATCGACGAGCGCCTGCGGGAGCTTCGTCGGCTGCGCGAGGACATCCTTTCGGACCGGAGTGTCCAGCCGGTTGTCCGCGACGTGCTCGCCGCCGCGCGGGCCCATGGCCTGCCGCGGGAGCCTTTCATCGCCCTGCTCGACGCCTTCGAGCAGGACCTGCGCGTGACCCGCTATGCGGACCGCGCCGCGCTGCTCGACTACTGCCGGCGCTCGGCCAATCCCGTGGGGGAGCTCGTGCTGAGGCTCTTCGGCCGATGGGACGAGGCGACCCGGCCGGCCTCCGACGCGATCTGCTCCGGGCTGCAGCTGGTGAACTTCCTGCAGGACCTGGCGATCGACTGGCGACGCGGTCGCCTGTACCTGCCGCTGCGGGCGCTGGAGGACGCGGGCATGACCGCCGAGGCGGTCGGCACCGCCGTCGCGTCGGGCCGGACGAGCCCCGCGCTGTCGCGGGTCGTCGCATCGGAAGCGGGGTTCGCGCGTTCGCTCCTGCTCGCCGGCGCCGACCTCCCGGCCAGGGTTCCGTGGCGGCTCGGCCTGGAGCTGCGCTGCATCCTCGCCGGCGGCCATCGCATCCTCGACCGGCTCGCCGCCTCGGGATACGATCCGATCGCCGAGCGCCCCCGGCTCGGCTGGCGCGATGCGCCAGGACTGCTCGCCCTCGTCGCCCGCCCTCCCCGCCCGCGCGTGGCCGGCGCCGATCGGCCCGCCGACCGGATCCATCCGTGACGACCCCGTACCAGTACTGCCAGGACAAGGCTGCCGCGAGCGGCTCGAGCTTCTACTACAGCTTCCTGTTCCTCCCGCCCCCGCGGCGAGCGGCGATCACCGCCCTGTACGCCTTCTGCCGGGAGGTCGACGATGTGGTCGACGAATGCACCGACCCCGGGGTGGCCCGTGCGAAGCTCGCCTGGTGGCGCGAGGAGCTCGGCCGGATGCGGGAGGGCCGGCCGCAGCATCCCGTGACCCGCGCGCTGGAGCCGCACGTGGGGGCCTACGGGCTCGATGTCGGCGCGATGAACGAAATCATCGACGGCATGGAGATGGACCTGAACCAGAACCGCTACCTCGACTTCGAGGGCCTGCGGCTCTACTGCCATCGCGTCGCCGGGGTGGTCGGGCTCCTGGCGGCCCGCATCTTCGGCAGCCATGCCCCGGGCTCGACCGACGCGTACGCCCAGCGGCTCGGCCTCGCCTTCCAGATGACGAACATCATCCGGGACGTCGGCGAGGACGCGCGACGCGGACGCATCTACCTGCCGCTCGAGGACCTGCGCCAGTTCGGCGTCACGCCCGACGCGCTGTTCGCCTGCAAGGACTCGCCGGAGATTGCCCGCCTGCTCCGCTTCGAGGCGCAGCGCACGCGCGAACTCTACCGGGAGGCGTTCTCGCTGCTCGATCCGGCCGACTATCGGGAGCAGCGCGCCGGCCTCATCATGGCCGCGATCTACTCGACCCTCCTCGACGAAATCGAGCGTGACGGCTTCAAGGTGCTGTCGCAACGCGTCTCCCTCACGCCGATCCGCAAGTTCTGGCTTGCCTGGCGCACCTGGACCCGGGCACGGCCGCCTGCAATCGCCGCTTCATGACGGACGCTGCCGGGACGCGAGCGTGAACGCCGGGGCGCGGGTCGCGGTCATCGGCGGTGGATGGGCCGGGCTCGCCTGCGCGCTTGCCCTGCGCCGGCTCGGCCCCCGGCTCGACCTCTTCGACGCCTCGCCCCTCTGGGGTGGGCGCGCCCGGGCGGCGCGGGTGCGGCTCGCCGGGGAAACGGTCACCCTCGACTGCGGCCAGCATCTCCTCGTCGGCGCGTACCGGGCCTGCCTCGCCCAGCTCGACGAGCTGGGCGCGGACGGGCCGGCCCGACTCGTTCGACGACGCCTGCGACTCGCCTCGCCCTCGGGGCTGGACCTGCGCCGTCTCCGGTTGCCCGGGCAGGCGGGACTCGCCGCCGGCCTGCTTCTCGCCCGCGGCCTCTCGCCCGCCGAGAAGTTCGCCGCCATCCGCCTCATGGCCGGGCTTCGCGCGGCGGGCTGGCGCCCGCCACCCGGCATCCTCACCGCCTCGGCCCTGCTCGAGGCCTGGGGCCAGCCGCGGCGGCTCGTGCGCCGGCTGTGGGAGCCCCTCTGCGTGGGCGCCCTCAACACCCCCGCGGAAGAAGCCTGCGCCACGAGCTTCGCGGCGGTGCTGCGCGACACGCTGGGCGGCGCCGCCGATGCATCGGACATGCTGCTGCCGCGGGCATGCCTCGCCGACCTGCTCTCCGGCCCGGCCGTCGATCGCCTGCGCGCGGCGGGGGTGGGCCTGCATCCGGCGAGCCCCGTCGCGAACCTGGTCGCGGAGGAGGGACGCTGGCGCCTGGTGCCGCGCGGCGGACGCGAAGGGGCCCGGGCTCGCTACGACCATGTCGTGATCGCCACCGATGCCCATGCCGCGGCAAGGCTCGCCGCGGGCGTGGACCCGGCCGCCGCCGGTCGCCTCGAGGTGTACCGGTTCGCACCGATCGCCACCGCCTACCTCGCGTGGCGGGGGAATGTGCCGCTGCCCGAGGCCGTCATGCTCGACGAGGACCGGTCGCGCGGCGAGCCCGGCCAGTGGCTGTTCGATCGCGGCAGGCAGGCGGGGCTGCGGATCGCCGCCGTGGTGGTGAGCGCGCGCGACCGGCTGGCGGACCTCGATGCGGTCGCACTGGGCGATGCCTGCGCCGGGCAGGCGTGCCGCCAGCTGGGCCTGCCTCCCCCCGACGGCGTGCGTGTCCTCACCGAGCATCGCGCCACCTGGCGATGCACCCCCGACCGCCC
>Ga0079224_100016003_pt1 | contig 10515 bp, 8 predicted proteins | sample Stecom2015_FD_80414 | JGI IMG/M metagenome (GOLD analysis project Ga0079224, IMG submission 80414) | Agricultural soil microbial communities from Utah to study Nitrogen management - Steer compost 2015 | ecosystem: Environmental > Terrestrial > Soil > Agricultural land | place: USA: Utah...
GAGGCGGTGCTCTTCGTCACGCAGCTCGCGCTCGACTTCCGGCGCACCTTCCACAAGGACGTGGTGGTCGACATCGTCTGCTTCCGCAAGCTCGGGCACAATGAGCAGGACGAGCCGTTCGTGACGCAGCCGCTCATGTACACGAAGATCGCCCAGCACCCGGGCACGCGGCAGCTCTACGCCGACAAGCTGGTCGCGCAGGGCGTCGTGCCGCCCGAGGCGCCCGAGGCGATGATCCGCAAGTACCGCGAAACGCTGGACGCGGGCAAGCAGACGGTGAGCCCGGTGCTCTCGAACTTCAAGAGCAAGTTCGCCATCGACTGGGCGCCGTTCCTCAACTCCAAGTGGACCGACGCCGCCGACACGCACGTGCCGCTCGCCGAGCTGCAGCGGCTCGCCGAGCGCGTCACGACCGTGCCCGAGGACTTCAAGCTGCATCCCAGCGTCGCGCGCGTGATCGAGAACCGGCGGCAGATGGCGGCCGGCAAGCTCCCGGTCGACTGGGGCATGGCCGAGACGCTCGCCTACGCTTCGCTCCTCTCGAACGGCTACGACGTGCGGCTCTCGGGGCAGGACTCCGGCCGGGGCACCTTCGCGCACCGGCACGCGGTCCTGCACGACCAGGAGCGCGAGCGCTGGGACGAGGGCAGCTACGTGCCGCTGCAGAACATCAGCAAGGACCAGGGCGACTTCGTGGTCATCGACTCGGTGCTCTCGGAGGAGGCGGTGCTCGGCTTCGAGTACGGCTTCTCCACCGCCGAGCCGAACGCGCTCGTCATCTGGGAGGCGCAGTTCGGCGACTTCGCCAACGGCGCGCAGGTGGTGATGGACCAGTTCATCAGCTCCGGCGAGACCAAGTGGGGCCGCGTCTGCGGGCTGGTGCAGTTCCTGCCGCACGGCTACGAAGGGCAGGGGCCGGAGCACTCGTCGGCGCGCCTCGAGCGCTACCTGCAGCTCTGTGCCGAGCACAACATGCAGGTCTGCGTGCCGACGACGGCGGCGCAGATCTTCCACCTGCTGCGCCGGCAGATGCTGCGGCCGTTCCGCAAGCCGCTGATCGTGATGACGCCGAAGTCGCTGCTCCGGAAGAAGGAGGCTTCCTCGCCCATCCAGGAGCTCGCGAAGGGCCAGTTCCAGGTGGTCATTCCCGACCCCGCGAAGCCCGCCGAGAAGGACGTGCGGCGCATCATCGCCTGCTGCGGCAAGGTCTACTACGACCTCGCTGCGAAGCGCGCCGAGCTCGAGCGCAAGGACGTCGCCATCATCCGGGTGGAGCAGCTTTACCCCTTCCCGCACAAGCAGTTCGCCGCGGAGATGAAGCGCTATCCGAACGCCACCGAGGTCGTCTGGTGCCAGGAGGAGCCGCAGAACCAGGGCGCGTGGTACCAGAGCGCCCACTACTTCCGCGAGAACATGCGCGAGGACCAGAAGCTGTACTATGCCGGTCGCCCGGCCTCGGCCGCCCCCGCGGGCGGCTACCTGGCCCGCCACAACGAGCGACAGAAGGCGTTGGTCGCGCAGGCGTTCGGGAAGTATAAGTAGCGAGGAACAAAAGCGTTTTTTGCAACCCGGCACGATACGTGCCTGGCTCTTCTGAACCCGGCGGATGCTTAGCGGAAGCCGGGGAAGGCCTAAACGGGAGTCAAGATGGCGATCGTGGAAGTGAAGGTGCCGCAGCTCTCGGAGTCCGTCTCCGAGGCGACGCTGCTCGAGTGGCACAAGAAGGAAGGCGAGGCGGTCAAGCGCGATGAGAACCTCATCGACATAGAGACCGACAAGGTGGTGCTCGAGCTTCCCGCGCCGGCCGACGGAGTGCTCGTGAAGATCCTCAAGGGGAACCGCGACGCGGTCGGCTCCGGCGACGTCATCGCCCAGATCGATACGGACGCAAAGGCCGCCGCTGCCGCGCCCACGGAGCCACCCCCAAAGGCAACTTCGCAGCATCAGGCAACTTCGCAGCAGGAACAAAAGGCGCAGCCGCCGAAGCCTGCTTCCCCGCCGGTCATGCCCGCGGCGCAGAAGATCGCCGCCGAGAAGGGCATCGACACCTCGCAGGTCCAGGGCACCGGCCGCGACGGCCGCGTGACCAAGGGCGACGTGCTGCAGGCGGCCGGCGCGGCCCCGGCGCCCACCCGGCCGGCGCCGCCGCCAGGCGGTGCGGCGCCCGCGCAGGCCCGCGCGCCGCTGCAGCAGCCTACCCCCCCGGTCAACGTCGACGCGCTCCTCGCCGAGCGGCCCGAGCAGCGCGTGCCGATGTCGCGGCTGCGCCAGCGCGTGGCCGAGCGCCTCGTCTCCGCGCAGCAGACCGCCGCCATCCTCACCACGTTCAACGAGGTGAACATGGCGCCCGTCATGGAGCTTCGCAAGCGCTACCAGGAGCGCTTCGAGAAGGAGCACGGCACGCGGCTCGGCTTCATGTCGTTCTTCATCAAGGCGGCGGTGCACGCCCTCAAGCGCTTCCCGGTGGTCAACGCCTCCATCGACGGCAACGACATCGTCTACCACGGCTACTTCGACATCGGCGTGGCGGTGGGCAGCGCGCGCGGCCTGGTGGTGCCGATCCTGCGCGACGCCGACCGCATGAGCTTCGCCGAGATCGAGAAGAAGATCGCCGACTTCGGGCGCCGCGCCCAGGATGGCAAGCTCGCCATCGAGGAGCTGACCGGCGGCACGTTCTCCATCTCGAACGGAGGCGTGTTCGGCTCGATGCTCTCCACGCCGATCCTCAATCCGCCGCAGTCGGCGATCCTCGGCATCCACGCGACCCGCGAGCGCCCGGTGGTCGAGGGCGGCCAGATCGTGATCCGGCCGATGAACTACCTCGCGCTCTCCTACGACCACCGCATCATCGACGGCCGCGAGGCGGTGCTCTTCCTCGTGGCGATCAAGGAGGCCCTGGAGGATCCGGCGCGCCTGATCCTGGAGATCTGACGATGAAGTCCTTCGACGTCGTCGTCATCGGCGCGGGCCCCGCCGGCTACATTGCCGCCATCCGGGCGGCGCAGCTCGGGCTCTCCACCGCCTGCGTGGAAAAGTGGCAGGACGCCGCGGGCGAGTACCGGCTGGGCGGCACCTGCCTCAACGTGGGCTGCATCCCGTCCAAGGCGCTCCTCGAGTCCTCGGAGAACTACGAGCGCGTCCAGCATCACTTCAAGGCGCACGGCATCACCGCCACGGGCGTGAAGCTCGACCTGAAGGCCATGCTCGCGCGCAAGGACCGCATCGTCGACAAGATGACCACGGGCATCTCCGGCCTCTTTCGCAAGAACAAGGTCACCTGGCTCAAGGGGCAGGGGACCCTGGTCTCCGGCGGCACGACCTGGAAGGTGCGGGCCGGCGAGGAGACCGTCGAGGCGAAGAACGTCGTCATCGCCACCGGCTCCAAGCCGCGCCAGCTCCCAGGCGTGACGATCGACAACCGGCTCGTGTGCGACAACGAGGGCGCGCTCGCCTTCGACGCGGTGCCCGAGCGGCTCGGCGTGATCGGGGCGGGCGTCATCGGGCTCGAGCTCGGCAGCGTCTGGCGCCGGCTCGGCGCCAAGGTCCGGATCCTCGAGGCGCTGCCCACCTTCCTTCCCTCCGCGGACGAAAGCGTCGCCAAGGAAGCCTGGTCGATCTTCACCCGCTCGGGCCTCGACATCGAGCTCGGCGTGGCGATCAAGGAGATTTCGCAATCAAAGAAATCAGTTAAGATTCAATACACTGCAAGTGATAATTCAAGTAAGACATTTGAATGTGACCGGCTCATCGTGTCGATCGGCCGGGTGCCCAACACCGAGGGCCTGGGCGCCGAGAACGTCGGGCTGAGGCTCGACCCGAAGGGCTTCATCGAGGTCGACAAGAACTGCCGCACCGCGCTGCCCGGCATCTACGCCATCGGCGACGTGGTGCGCGGTCCCATGCTCGCCCACAAGGGCGAGGACGAGGGCGTCATGGTGGCCGAGATCATCGCCGGGCAGCACGGGCACATCAACTACGACGCCATCCCCTGGGTCGTGTACACGGCGCCCGAGCTCGCCTGGGTCGGCAAGACCGAGCAGCAGCTGAAGGCCGAAGGGGTGGCCTACCGCTCCGGGCGCTTTCCCTTCGTCTACAACGGGCGGGCGCTCAGCCGGGAGGAGCCCGAAGGCTTCGTCAAGATCCTCGCCGACGCGGCCACCGACCGGGTGCTCGGGGTCCACATCATCGGCAGCATCGCGAGCGAGCTCATCGCCGAGGCGGTCTCGGCCATCGAGTTCGGCGCGGCCTCCGAGGACATCGCGCGCATCTGCCACGCGCATCCGTCCATGTCCGAAGTGATGAAGGAGGCGGCGCTCGCCGTCGACAAGCGGCCGCTCAATGGCTGATCCGCACGATTGAACGCCCCGGCGAACGAGCGCGCGACGCAAGGCGTGCTCGCGCTCTACCGCGAGCATCTGGCGAAGCGCGGCTTCGTGGCCGACCCGTCGCAGGAGCGGGCGGCCGGGCGGCTGCAGCAGCTCTACGAGGAATGGACGGCGTACAAGCGCAAGCGCAATACCGCGCTGAAGCGCCTGCTCGTCAAGCCGCCCCTTCCCAAGGGCGTCTACCTCTGGGGGCCCGTCGGCCGCGGCAAGAGCTTCCTGATGGACGCCTTCTTCCGCTGCGTGCCGCTCGTGCGCAAGCGCCGCGTGCACTTCCACCATTTCATGCGCGAGCTGCATCGCGAGCTCGACGCGCTGAAGGGCACGGAGGACCCCATCGCCCAGGCGGCCGCGCGCACGGCGCGGCGCTGGCGGCTCGTCTGCTTCGACGAGTTCCACGTCTCGGACATCGCCGACGCCATGATCCTCGGCCGGTTCCTCGAGCGGGCCATGGACGCGGGCGTGCAGTTCGTCATGACCTCCAACTACCACCCGGACCACCTCTATCCGAACGGCCTGCAGCGCGAGCGGTTCCTGCCGGCGATCGAGCTCCTCAAGCGGCGCCTCGACGTGGTCTGCGTCGACAACGGGACCGACTACCGCATGCTCAAGATGGAGCGCGTCAAGGTCTACCACACCGGCCCGGACGCCGAGGCCGAGCTGCAGGCGATCTTCGACGCGCTGAAGGACGTCGAGGAAGAGGATCATCCGCTCGACGTGGAGGGGCGGCAGATTCCCTATCGCCGGCGCGCCGGCGGCCTCGTCTGGTTCGATTTCGACGTGCTCTGCGGCGGGCCGCGCTCCTACGCGGATTACGTCGACCTTGCAAGGCGGTTCCACACGGTGATCCTTTCGGGCGTGCCGAAGCTCTCGGCGCGCCACGCGGACGCGGCACGGCGCTTCACTTGGCTGGTGGATGTGCTTTACGATGACCGGGTGAAGCTCGTGGTGTCGGCGGCGGCTGCGCCGGAGGCCCTTTTCCCGGAAGGCGAGAACAGCGCCGAGTTCGGGCGCACGGCGAGCCGGCTGCACGAGATGCAGTCGGTCCAGTACCTGAAGAGCGAGCGGAGGAGGGACGGTGGAGAAGTTCAAGGCCTACAGGCTCACGGAAGCTGACCGGAAGATTCGCGCGGAATTCGTCGAGTGCACGCTCGACGAGCTCGATCCTGGCGACGTTGTGGTGCGCGTGGCGTACTCCGACGTCAACTACAAGGACGCCCTCGCGGCGACCGGCAAGGGCCGGATCCTGCGCCGGCCCTCGTGCATCGGCGGCATCGATTTCTCCGGCACCGTCGTCTCGTCCACCGACGCGCGCTTCGCGAAGGGCGACGCCGTCCTCGGCGTGGGCTTCGACCTCGGCGTCGCGCACGACGGCGGCTACGCCGAGTACGCCCGCGTGCCGGCCGACTGGCTCGTCAAGCTGCCGCCGGGCCTCTCCCTGTGGGACGCGATGGCTTTCGGCACGGCCGGCTTCACCGCCGGCATCGCCATCGTGCGCATGGAGCAGAACGGCCTGAAGCCCGGAAACGGGCCGGTCATCGTGGACGGCGCGACGGGCGGCGTCGGCTCGATCGCCATCGCGGCGCTCAAGAACCTCGGCTACCACGTCGTCGCGCTCACCGGAAAGGCGGGCGAGGCGGACTGGCTCAAGCGCATCGGCGCCGCGGAGGTAAAGCTGCGCGGCGACCTCGACCTCACGAAGATCAAGCCGCTCGACCGGGCGACGTGGGCCGGCGCGGTCGACAACCTCGGCGGCGACGTCCTCGCCTGGATGGCGAGCACCATGAAGGTGAACGGCGTCATCGCCTCCATCGGCCTCGCGGCGAGCCCGAGCCTCAACACCACCGTGATGCCGTTCATCCTGCGCGGCGTCTCGCTCCTCGGCATCAATTCCATCGACGCGCCGACCCCGGAGCTGCGCCAGGAGGTCTGGCGCCGGCTCGCGGGCGACCTGCGCCCGCCGATGCTGAAGGACATGTGCGAGACGATCCCCTTCGAGAAGCTTCCCACCGTGTTCGACCGCTTCATCAACGCCCAGGTGCGCGGCCGCGTGGTCGTGGACCTCGCCGCCTAGGCGGCGCGAGGACGCCGGCGTGGCGCAGGCGGGCGACATACCGGAGAAGCGGGTCCTCATCGTCGACGACTCGAAGTTCGTCCGCACCACCTTCAACCGCATCCTCAGCGCCTCCTTCGCGGTGCGCGAGTGCGCCGACGGCGAGTCGGCCTGGCAGGCGATCGAGGCCGACCCGGCCATCGCCATGGTGGTGTCGGACCTCGACATGCCGAAGCTCGACGGCTTCGCGCTGCTCGAGCGCATCCGCGGCTCGGCCGAGGCACGCATCAAGGCGCTGCCGGTCATCATCATCTCCGGCAACCAGAACGAGGCGGCGAAGAAGCGCGCGCGCGACCTGGGAGCGAACGACTTCGTCTCGAAGGAGGCCGACGCGCCCGAGGTGCTCTCGCGCATCGACAACCTGCTCAAGCTCGTCAAGGCGAGCCACGAGCTCGAGGAGAACAAGCAGGTCCTCGAGCAGACGGTGACCCACGACCCGCTCACCGGCACGTTCACGCCGCACTACCTCATGACCGAGGGCCGCAAGCACTTCTCGCACGCCCGCCGCCACGGCGGGCTGCTCTCGGTGATGGCCTTTCGCATCGACAGCTATGCCGACGTGGCGAAGGCGGTCGGCAAGGACGTCGCCGACCAGCTCCTTGCGCGGATCGCCCGGCTCGCGAGCAGCAGCCTGCGCACGGAGGACTCCATCGGCCGCGCGGCGGAGAGCACGTTCATCGTCATCTCCACCGGCCCGGGCGCCTCGCAGGCCATGACCTTCGCCCGGCGGCTGTACGAGCAGCTGAAGAACGCGCAGGTCGCCTATCGCGGCCAGCCGCTGCGGATCGTCTCGAGCTTCGGCGTGGCGAGCCTCGCGCAGGACACGGCGGGCTCGGTCGAGGAGCTCATGAAGGTCGCGCTGGGCCGGCTGCAGCGCGCCGGCGCCGGCAAGGAGGGCGAGCGCATCGTCGGCGGCGAGGAGATCACCGTCGTGAAGCCGGCGAGCCTGCCGAGCGACATCGAGCGCGCCGTGCAGGTGCTCGAGCACGCGAGCGCCGAGCGGCTGGGCGAGGCCTCGAACGAGGTCCTGCGGCGCCTCCTGCCGTTCCTGCAGGGCGCATTCAAGAGGGTGAAAATCGACTTGCCCGTCGACAGGATCAGCGCGATCCTCGCCCGCAAATAGCCGGAGGAAAGCCATGCCCACCTACCGCGAGTTCTATGAACGCTCCATGGCCGACCGCGACGGCTTCTGGACCGAGCAGGCGCGCCTGGTCGACTGGAAGCGGCCCTTCGAGCGCGTCCTCGACTACGGCCGCCCGCCGTTCGCCCGCTGGTTCGTGGGGGGCACCACCAACCTCTGCCACAACGCCGTGGACCGGCATCTCGCCACGCGCGCCGGGCAGAAGGCGCTCGTCTGGATCTCCACCGAGGTGGGCGAGAGCCGCAGCTACACCTACCAGGAGCTGCACGACGAGGTGAACCGCGTCGCGGCGATGATGCGCTCGCTGGGGGTGAAGCGCGGCGAGCGCGTCATCATCTACATGCCGATGGTGCCGGAGGCGTGCTTTGCCATCCTCGCCTGCGCACGCCTCGGCGCGGTCCATTCGGTGGTCTTCGGCGGCTTCGCCGCCTCGAGCCTCGCCGCGCGGATCGACGACGCGCGCCCGGCGCTCATGATCACCGCCGACGGCGGCAGCCGCATGGGCAAGGTCGTCACCTACAAGTCGCTCGTCGACGAGTCGCTCAAGCTCGCGAAGCACCCGCCTTCGAGGGTACTGCTCTTCAACCGGGGCCTCGATCCCGCGCTGAAGCTCGTGCCGGAGAGGGACGTCGACTGGAAGGCGCTGTACGACCGCCACGCGTCGGCGAAAGTCGAATGCGAGTGGCTCGAGTCGAACGAGCCTTCGTACATCCTCTATACGTCCGGGACGACGGGCAAGCCCAAGGGCGTGCAGCGCGACGTGGGCGGCTACGCCGTCGCGCTCGCCTCGTCGATGAAGCACATCTTCGCCGGCAACGCGGGCGAGACGATGTTCACCACCTCCGACATCGGCTGGGTAGTGGGGCACTCCTACATCATCTACGGGCCGCTCATCGCCGGGATGACGACGATCCTCTACGAGGGCGTGCCGGTGCGCCCCGACGCCGGCATCTGGTGGAAGATCGTGCAGGACGAGCGCGTCTCGGTGATGTTCTCGGCGCCCACCGCCATCCGGGTGCTGAAGAAGCAGGATCCGGCGCTCATGAAGAAGCACGATCTTTCCTCGCTGCGGCACCTCTTCCTCGCCGGGGAGCCGCTCGACGAGCCGACGCACAAGTGGATTTCCGAGGCGCTCGGGAAGCCCGTCATCGACCACTACTGGCAGACGGAGACGGGCTGGCCGCTGCTTTCGGCGCATCCCGGCGTCGAGAAAACGCCGCTCAAGATGGGCTCGCCGAGCTTCCCCGTGTACGGCTACGACGTGCGCCTGCTGCACGAGGCGACCGGCAAGCCGGTCGCCGACGGCGAGAAGGGCGTGGTGGCCATCGCGCCGCCGCTTCCGCCGGGCTGCATGTCGACGGTGTGGGGCGACGACGAGCGCTTCGTGAAGACCTACTTCGGCGACTTCAAGGGGCAGCTCCTGTACTCCACGTTCGACTGGGGCATCCGCGACAAGGACGGCTACTACTTCATCCTGGGGCGCACCGACGACGTCATCAACGTGGCGGGCCATCGCCTCGGCACGCGGGAGATCGAGGAGGCGGTGAGCATGCATCCCAACGTGGCGGAGTGCGCGGTGGTCGGCGTGGAGGACGCGCTCAAGGGCCAGATGCCGCTCGCCTTCGCAGTGCTCAAGGATGCGGGCAAGGACACGACGGCCCAGGACGTGATGGAGACGGTCGACCGCCAGCTCGGCGCCATCGCAAGGCCGAAGGCGGTGCACTTCGTGACCCTCCTGCCGAAGACCCGTTCGGGCAAGACGCTGCGCCGGGCGATCCAGGCCCTCGCCGAGGGCCGCGATCCGGGCGATCTCACCACCATCGAGGATCCGGGCGCGCTCGAGCAGATTCGCCAGGCGCTCAAGGAAGCCGCAAGCTCATAGGACAGGAGCCGCACGCTCATGAAGACGCGCGCCATGCTGACGCTGGAGGACTGCCGCAAGATCTCGGCCGCGGCCGAGGCGGAGGCCGTCCGGAACAACTGGAACGTCGCGATCGCGATCCTCGACGACGGCGGGCATCTGCTGCATCTCGTGCGCATGGACGGCGCGACGCCGGCGAACGCCGAGATCGCCGTCCTGAAGGCGCGCACGGCCGCGCTCACGCGGCGCTCGTCCAAGATGTGGGAGGAGCGCGTGGCGAACGGGCGGCTTTCGATGCTCCGGATGCCCGTCCTTCCGGTCCAGGGCGGCCTGCCCATCGTGGTGGACGGGGTGTGCATCGGCGGCATCGGCGCCTCGGGCGTGCAGTCGCACGAGGACGAGCAGATCTGCCAGGCTGGCCTCGGGGCGCTTGCTTGATTAATGAAGGGGTTCGGGCAACCGACAATTCGACTCAACAAGGCTCAATGGGAGGAAGCATCATGAACGGAACGTCCGCGGCACTGCCGCTCGTGGGCAGGATCCTGATGGCTGCGCTTTTCATCATCGCCGGCGCGGGCAAGCTGATGGGCTTCGCCGGCACGGCCGGCTATCTCGGCAAGCTCGGCTTTCCCATGCCCGAGGTGATGACCGTCATCACCATCCTGATCGAGCTCGGCGGCGGCATCCTGCTGCTCCTCGGCTGGCAGACGCGCTGGGTCGCCTGGCTCCTCGCGATCTTCGTGGTGATCGCGACGCTGGCGGCGCACCGGTTCTGGGAGTTCGACGCCGCGCAGGCGATGAACCAGCGAAACCACTTCCTGAAGAACTTCGCGATCGTCGGCGGGCTTCTCTTCCTCGCCGCCTTCGGCCCCGGCCGCGCCGCCGTCGACAGGCGGTAGGGAGGCTCCGGAGAGACGTTCCTGAGTAGCCGTTCAGGAACGTCGCCCCCGAATGCCGCAAAAACGTTGCCCCAAGTGCAGCAAAAACGTCGCCCCAAGTGCAGCATAAACGTCGCCCC
>Ga0079224_100016004_pt1 | contig 10514 bp, 7 predicted proteins | sample Stecom2015_FD_80414 | JGI IMG/M metagenome (GOLD analysis project Ga0079224, IMG submission 80414) | Agricultural soil microbial communities from Utah to study Nitrogen management - Steer compost 2015 | ecosystem: Environmental > Terrestrial > Soil > Agricultural land | place: USA: Utah...
ACGGCCGCGCCGCGCGCCGCCGCGCCGAGAGCCGCCGCACCGGCCCCCCGGGTGAGCGCCCCGGCGTCGTCCGCGCCCACGCGCGCAGCCCAGCAGCCGCATCCCGCGCGCCGGGACCCGAACAGCTCGGGTCAGGGTGAACGCGCGCGCGGCGGCACGTCGGACGGCGGCGAGCGCGCCGTCCCGCGCAGCGGGTCGGGCGGCAGCGAGGCGCCGCCGGCACGCGCGGTGCCCCGCAACGAGGCGCGCGATCGCGGCGACCGGCAGACGTACGGCCGCGCCGTGCCGCGGCGCTCGCCGTATCGGCCCGGTCGCGGCTACTACTACTACCCGCGCTACTACGCGTACTATCCGTACTATCCGGCCAGCTTCGGGTTCTTCTACTGGGATCCGTTCTGGTACGGCGGCTACAGCTACTTCAGGCCGTATGGGTACGGGTACTACGGCCCCTACGTCGGCCCCGTCTACGAGGCGTACGGATCACTGCGGCTGAAGGTGAAGCCGCGCGAGGCCGAGGTCTACGTCGACGGCTACTACGCCGGCATCGTCGATCAGTTCGACGGCGTGTTCCAGAGTCTGAATCTCGACGTCGGACCGCACCGCATCGAGATCCGCCATCCGGGGTACGAGCCGCTGACGTTCGAGATCCGGACGCAGCCGCACGAGAAGATCACCTACGAGGGCCGGCTGAACCCGCTGCCCTGACGCGGCCCGGTCGGCGGCGGCGGTCGGGCGGACCGCCGCCAGGGCTCCTCATTTCTTCCGCGTCAGCACGAGATAGAGCGGCAGGCCGGCGGCCATGATGAGCAGGCCGGCCGCCGACGGCCCCGGATCCCGCCAGATCGCATTCGCCACGATCAGCGCGCTCGCCAGCACGAACAGCCCCGGCATCACCGGATAGCCCCAGGCACGGAACGGACGGGGCTCGTCGGGAAACCGCCGGCGGAGCACGAACAGCGCCACGCCCGCGATCCCCGAGAACAGCACGACCGCGAAGCCCGTGTACGTGATGAGCTGCGAGAAGCTGCCGGTCAGCACCAGCAGCGCGCTCCACGCCGCCTGCGCGACGATCGCGGCGGCCGGCGTGTGATAGCGCGGATGGACCTGCGCCGCCCGGCGGAAGAACACGCCGTCGCGCGCCATCGCGAAGTACACGCGCGGTCCGGCGATGATCATCGCGCTCACGCTGGCCGCGATGCTGACGGCCGTCAGAATCGCGAGGAGGTCGCCGGCGCGCGGACCGAACAGCCGCTCCGCGATCACGTCCATCACGCTGCGATCGAGCGTCGCCAGCGCGTCCACCGGAATGGAGTAGACGTACAGGACGTTGAGGACGACGTACAGGAGCACGACGGCGCCGGTGCCGAGGCCGAGCGCGCGCGGCAGGAAGCGCGGAGGATTGCGGATCTCCTCGGCGACGTACGACGCGGCGTTCCAGCCCGAATAGCTGAACATCACCGGGACGAGCGCCAGCAGCCAGCTGCCCGGCGGAACCGCCGACGGTGGACCGAAGTGCGTCCACGAGCCTTCGCCCACGCCGAACCCGAGCAGGATCAGCAGCACGAGCCCGGTGACCTTCGCGCCCGCCAGCACGTTCTGGACGAGACGGCCCGGTCCGAGTCCGCGGACGTGCACCAGCGACAGCAGGGCGATCACGAGGATCGCGACGAGCGCCTGCGGCGTGACGGTGAGGCGCAGGAAACCGAGCGGAAGGTCGACCAGCGGCCGGACGTCGCCGGCGGCGGGAACGAATCGCCCGATGTAGCTGGCGAATCCCACGGCGCTCGCCGCGATCGCACCGGAGAAACCGGCAACGAACGAGGTCCAGCCCGTGAGGAACGCGGCCATCGGCCCGAAGGCCTCGCGGAGATAGACGTACTCGCCGCCGGCGCGCGGGCGCAGTGCGGCCAGCTCGGCGTAGGCCATCGCGCCGGCGAACGCGATGCCGCCGCCCAGCAACCAGACGCCAATCATCGACCAGGCGTCGCCGGTCAGCGCCGCGACGAACGCCGGCGTCAGGAAGATCCCGCTGCCGATGACGTTGCTGACGATGATCGCCGCCGCGTCGACGGGACCGAGGCGGCGCTCGAGCGCAGGGGCGGCCACCGCTACTGCGTCAGCAGCTGGCGCTCGATCGGATACTCGCCGAGACGGGTCCACGTGGAGGCACCGATCTTGCCGAAGACTTCGACCTTGGCGTCGACGAAGAGCGAGTTCTGCAGCAGCTGGGCGCGCGGCTGCGTGCCCGTGTAGCCCTGCGGCGCGCGCACGACGACGGGCTGGCTCGTCGCGCCTGGCTGCAGGCCGTCGGAACCGGCCACACGCACGAGCGCGGTGCTCCACTCTTCGGGATCACCCACGCGGCGGAAGATCAGATTCAGCTGGACGGGCCCCACGCTGTCGGGTCCGGTGTTGGTGACCCTGAGCGAAATGCTCGGGACGATCTTGTTGCGGCCGTCCTCCGTGACGCCGGCATCGTACCAGCCGGTCACGACCTCGTCGATGCGGAGCGTCTCGGCAACGGGCGGCGGGGACGAACAGGCCGCGAACGCGGCTGCGGCGGCCGCAAGCACCAGGGACAGAGTCTGGCGGAGCATGGCGCCATTCTACCGGCGATCGCGAATCCGGGGGCGGAACGTGCCCCGGGAGCAGCCGTTGGCGGACCGGGCAGGTGAACGGGCAGGCCACCGCGCGGGGCTTGCCGGCGGCCTCAGGAGGCCCGGCTCCCGTCAGTACTCGCGGACGTCGACCCGCGCGATGGCGGCTTCCTTCGAGAGGCGACCGGCACGGAAGGCGGCCAGATCCGACCCGCGGACGCGCAGCACGATCGTCGAGACGTCGTAGCGGTCCACGATGCCGAGCCTGGACTCGCTGTCGCGCGCCGCCACGGTGAGCCACTCGTTGTCGCCGATAGGGATCGACGCGCCGCCGTACTCGAGCATCGCGTCGATGAGCGCGGTCTTCACCTCGTTCGTGTACGCCAGCCCCGGATCGTCGAGCACCGACGGCGTGCCGGGCGCCGGGCCCGCCTGGGCGGGCGCGTCTCCCTCCGCGCTCCCCTCGACACGTTCAGCCGCGGCCGCCACGCTTTCCGACGCGCCAAGCGGAGCCGCCGTCCGGACGATGCGCTGGAGCGCCTCCTCGATCTCGCGACGCGCGCGCTGGTCGCGCAGCGAGGCGATGTGCCGGCGGATCGTCTGCGCGGCAAGCTCGAGTCCGCGGTCCGGCCGATCGAGGGTGCGGAAGCTCCAGGCGATGCTCCGTCGCATCGCAGGCACGTCGACGTCGAAGAACACGCCGTAGCCATCGAGCACGAAGCCGCGCGCCCGCGCGGTCCCGCCGATGATCAGCATGTCCGGGCTCACGGCCTGCACCTGCTGGATCAGGCGCTTGGCGCCGAGCTGCACCGCCGTTTCCAGCACGCCTTCCATGGCGGCGATCTGGAAGCGCAGGCGCATCTGATCCGGGTGTGCCGACGCGACCGACGCCACGTCCTGTCCTGCCGCCGCCGCGGCGAATCCGAGCACGCCGGCGGCAATCCATCCCACGAGCCTCACGGTCATCCTCCAGCCTGCAGCGCTAGCGCGGTGCCGACGTCCGCATCAGGTAGTTGATCATCTGCTCGGCCTGCCGTCCGGTCAGCCCCTGGAGCTCGCCCATGCCCTGCTCGATGCGCACGAGATCGGCGCGGCGCTGGGCGTCCATGTCGCGCACCACCTGCGCCAGGCGCAGCGCGAGCTCGCGCTGCTGGCGCCGCTCGCTGGCCTCGATCATGGATTCCACGCGCCGCAGGAGATCGTCACGATCCGATGCGACCGGCGCGGGGCGCGACGCCGCAATCGCGGCGCGCAGCCGCTCTTCGAGATCCGTCAGCGCCGCCCGGACCTCGGCCTCGGACATCCCGGCGGCTACCGGAACGACGGCCGCGGGGGGCTGGACGGCCGCGTGCGCGGGCTGCACGGCACGCTCGGGGGCCGGCGACCAGGCGGTCCGCACGATCACGGTGCCGTCACCGTACTCGACCTGCACGCCGGACAGCGCCGCGCCCACGGCAAGCAGCAGCACGGCGGCCAGCGCCGCCGGCACCCAGACCGGCACGTGCCACCACCGCCGGGCGGGCTGCGAATCGCGGACGATCCGGAAACCCAGCTCCACATGCGGCGGCTCCCAGGCCGTCAGCGTGGTCCTGACCTCACGGAGAGCCGCGTACTCGCTCGCGCAGGCGGGACAGGTCGCCAGGTGGGCCTCGATCGCCGCCTGCTCCTCCCGGTCAGCCTCTCCGTAGAGCAGCGCAACCAGTTGCTCGCGGTCCTCACAACCGAACGCTCTGGTCATGACATCTTGGAGTGCGCCGGATCGAACCTGCCCTCCGCGGCCAGGTGGCGCCGGAGCACGTTCAGCCCCTGATAGAGCCGGGTCTTCACGGTACTGAGCGGGACGCCCTGCAGATCGGCAATCTCCTGGAAGGTCATGCCGTGGTACTCCTTCAGGATGATGGCCGTCCGCTGCTCCTCGGGCAGCTTCTTCATCGCCTCGGCGACGAGCCGGCTCATGTCGCGCCGGGCGACCAGATCCTCCACCGATTCGACGGGCCCCTGTTCGGCGGCCAGCTCGATGACGTCCACGCCCTCCGGCGCCGGCATCAGCGGCGTCCGGCGCTCGCGCCGCATCCAGTCCCGGCAGAGATTCAGCGCGATACGGTAGACCCAGGACGAGAACTTCGCCTGGCCCCGGAAGTTGCCGATGCTGCGGAACGCGCGCAGGAACGTCTCCTGCACGACGTCGCGCGCCTCCTCTTCCCGCCCGATCACGCGGTACGCCAGCGCATAGATCGGCCGTTCCCAGCGCACCACGAGCTGGTTGAAGCTCTCGACGTCGCCCCCCATGGACAGGGCGACGAGTTCCTCGTCCGTACGCGTCATCAAGAACCTGATCGGCGCGCCTCCGGCGCCCGACTCGGGCCGGCACCCGAGCGCCGGACGCGCCGCCGGTCGCGGCGTTCTTTTCCAGTTTAGACGTGGGGTGGGGGGATTGGGCCGGGGGCGGGGATGGGTCTGCGGGCCTGGGTCTCAGGGTCCCGTTGCCCGGCGTCCCGGGAGCGGCGGCCAGGACCTGCGGGACCCGGAACGGCTTGATGAGGTAGCCGACCACTCCCCGTGGTCGCGGCTTCGAGGGCGCTCTTCCTGGGGAACAGCCGGTGGCGGCGATGCGTTCAGCGCCGGCAGGAGCCGACGCCTCCCGGAGAGCGCGAGGCCGTCCATCCCTGGTTTCCGGCCGGGTCCGGCCTGGCAGTCCGGATCGGTCTCCGCGCGCGCTGATGGGGAACGGGCAGATCAGGTCTGGTCGGCGCTGACACTCGATCGACGCGCGGCGGCCGGCAGGATCGTCGGGGCGTGCCGCGCCGGCCGGGAGCAGAAGCGCGCCGAGCACAGCGCGCGGCATCGCCATGATCCGATCGCAGGCCCCGGCTGCGAGGCCACAACGACACGAGCGCAGGCATCGAACCAACCGGAACGCGCAGCTGCGTCGTCGGTGCCGTTCCGCCGGCGGTGCGCCGCCGGCACCTGCACGTGCCTGCATGGTACAATCGACAGTTCCCGTTCCGCGCGTGCACGCGCCCGATGCGGGGCCTCAGGCGGCCGGCCGCGACCGACCCGCATGATCCAGCTTTCCGGTCTCTCCAAGTCGTTCGGCGAGCGCGTCCTGCTCGACAACGTGACGTGGCAGATCAACGACGGCGAGCGTGTCGGCCTCTGCGGACCGAACGGCGCCGGCAAGACGACCCTGCTGCGCATGCTCGCCGGACTCGAGGAGCCGGACAGCGGCTCGGTCGTCCGTCCCGCCGATCTCACCATCGGGTACCTGCCGCAGGACGGCATCGAGCACGCCGGCCGCACGGTCTTCGAAGAGGCCTGCCAGGCTTTCGCGCCCCTGCTCGCGCTGAAGGCGGAGATGCACGCGCTCGAGGAGCGGATGTCCGCCGGCGACGTCCCGGACGAGGAGCAGGCGGCGATGCTCGATCGCTACAGCGAGCTGAGCGAGCGCTTCCGCCTTGGCGACGGCTACACCATCGACCTGCGCGTCACGTCGGTGCTCACCGGCCTCGGCTTCAGCCGCGCCGACTTCGACCGCCCCGCCGAGCACTTCTCGGGCGGCTGGCAGATGCGGCTCGCGCTGGCCAAGCTGCTGCTCGGCCGCCCCGGGCTGCTGCTGCTGGACGAGCCGACGAACCATCTCGATCTCGAGGCGCGCAACTGGCTCGAGAGCTACCTGCGCGAGTACCCGCACGCCGTGATCGTCGTCTCGCACGACCGCTACTTCCTCGACGCGGTCGTCACGCGCATCGCCGATCTCAACCTGCGGACGATCACCGACTACCACGGCAACTACAGCGACTACCTCGTCGAGCGCGACGCGCGGATCGAGCGCCTCCGCGCGGCGAAGAAGGAGCAGGACGAGGAGATCGCCCGCATCAAGCTGTTCATCGATCGGTTCCGCTACAAGGCGACGAAGGCGGCCCAGGTCCAGAGCCGCATCAAGATGCTCGAGAAGATCGTGCCGATCGAGGTGCCGCCCGAGCGCAAGCGCGTGCACTTCTCGTTCCCCGCCGCGCCGAAGAGCGGCCGCACGGTCCTCGAGCTGAAGCACGTGCGGAAGGCCTATGGACCGCTGGTCGTCTTCGACGACATCACGCTGCACGTCGAGCGCGGCGATCGGATCGCGCTCGTCGGCCCGAATGGCGCCGGCAAGTCCACGCTGATGCGCATGCTCTCGGGCGAGGAGGCGCCCGATCGCGGCGAGCGCCGTGTCGGCCACCAGGTCGTCATGGAGTACTTCGCGCAGGACGAGGCCACGCGCCTCAATCCGGACCTGACGGTCTACGAGACGCTCGCCTCCGGCTCACCGGTGCACATGGTGCCGGCGATCCGCAACATCCTCGGCGGCTTCCTCTTCTCGGGCGACGATGTCTACAAGCGGGTGGGGGTGCTGTCGGGCGGCGAGCGGACCCGGCTCGCGGTGGCCCGCATGCTGCTGCGGCCGTCGAATCTGCTCCTGCTCGACGAGCCGACGAACCACCTCGATCTCGACTCGAAGGACGTCCTGCTCGACGCGCTGGTCGACTACGGCGGCACGCTCATCTTCGTCTCGCACGACCGCTACTTCGTCGAACGGCTGGCCACGCGCATCGTCGAGGTCGGCAACGGCCAGGCGGAGTCGTTCCCCGGCACCTACCAGGAGTTCCTCTGGCGCAAGGAGCGCGCGGTCAATGATCAGGGGTCAGGGGCCGGGGGCCAGGGGCCAGGGGCCGGGGGCCGGGGGCCGGAGACCAGGGGTCAGGGGCCGGGGACCAGAGGCCAGGAGTCGGGAGCCCGGACGTCCGAGAAGAGGAATCAGGGCGCCGTGCAGCCGGAGGCCCGCCAGACGAAGGCCGACTACGAGACGCGCAAGCGCGAACAGGCCGAAGCGCGCCGGCGCGAGAAGGAACGGAAGGCGCGGCAGGCGCGGATCGCCGAGCTCGAGGCCCGCATCGCCGAGCACGAAGCGACCATCCGGACGCTCGAAGCCCAGATGGCGGTCCCCGGGTTCTACGACAACCGCGAAGAGGCGCAGCCGGTCATCGAGCGCCATCAGGCGCTGATGTGGGAAGTCGGCGAGCTGATGCAGCAGTGGGAAATGCTGTGCGAAGTCGCCGCCGCCGACAGCGCCTGACAGCCCGCCGACTCTCTCCTTCACCGGTCGTCCGACTTACAGGAGTGTAATTTCTCGTCAATCGTGTAATTGAACGCTGACAACCGGCGTCAATTTTCCGACTTCCGCTTACAGTTCTCATCGGAATTGCACGCTTCCCCGGGCGGCGCCTCGCGGCATGCAGCTTGCCGAGGTCGCCGGCGTGCCGAGCAACTCGCCGCGTCCAGGGCTGTACTGGACTGATCGTCTCCCCAGGGTCCGGTGATGGCCGTGCCGCCTGCCGGCGGCCGGGACCGGCCGCGTCCCTCGTCCGAAGCGGGGAGCCGTGTGCCCGCCGCGGGCCACGATCCCCGGCCTCGCCGCGCGCTGGCGGCGTACGTCGGGGACCGCTTCTTCCGCAACATGGTGGCCAGCATGCGCAACGGCGTGCTGGCCGTCACGAGGGACGGGAACCTGGCGGTCATGAACGAGGAGGCGTACCGCATCTTCAGCCTCCAGCCTGACCCGGGCGACATCGGCCGTCCGTACGCCGAGGTCCTCCGGATGCACCCGGACATCGTCCGGGTGATCGGCAGCGCGTTCGAGCTGGAGCACCTGCCGAACCGCGTGGAGCTGCGGCTGAAGGCGACCGGACGGGTGATCGGCTACACCCTCTCCCATATCCGGGACGAGGATGGCGCGGTGGAGGGCGCCGCGCTGTTCTTCAAGGACCTGACGCGGGTGGAGCAGCTCGAGGAGCGGGAGCGGCTGCGCGACCGTCTCGCCGCGCTGGGCGAGATGGCGGCGGCCATGGCGCACGAGCTGAAGAACCCGCTGGCCGGCATCGAGGTGATGGCCGGCCTGCTGCGGCGCAAGGTGGGCGACTCGCCGGATGCGCAGTCGCTCATCACCGACATCATCAACGAGGCCAAGCTGGCCAACGCGACGGTCGTCGAGATGCTGGACTACGTGAGGCCCGTGCGGCTCGAGCGGGGACGCACCCTGCTCGGGCGCGTGCTGCATACGGCCGTCGTGAACGCGGAGAGCAAGGCGCACCGGGGCTCGACCGTCGTCGATCTGGACATTCCCGACGACCTGCCGCCGATCCAGGGCGACGAGCACCAGCTCTGTCAGGTGTTCACGAACCTCGTGATCAACGCGTTCGAGGCGCTCGGCGGCACGGGCCACGTGCGCATCTCGGCCGCGGTCGGGACGATGGAGGGGGAGCAGCACGAGTCGGGCGCGCCGGCGCCGCACATCCCGTCGGTCGTGGTGCAGGTGAGCGACGACGGGCCGGGCATTCCACCGGAGCTGAAGGACCGCGTGTGGAACGCGTTCTTCAGCACGAAGCCGCAGGGGTCGGGGCTGGGGCTCGCCATCGTCCGGAAGATCGTCGACGCGCACGACGGGCGGATCGACGTCAAGACGGCGCCGGGCCAGGGCACCCGTTTCACGATCACGCTGCCCGTGTCGGCGGGCGACGCGGAGTGGTTCCACCAGGCGTGACGCCTGCGGAGCGGATGGACGGAGAGGGACTGGGGTCGCATGGGTCGCATCCTCATTGCTGACGATCACGACGCGCTGCGGCGCGGACTCGTGCGCGCGCTGCAGGAAGCGGGGCACGAGGTCGACGAGGCGCCGAACGGCAACGCCGCGATCGAGAAGCTCCACGAGAGCTACTACGACGTCGTCCTCAGCGACCTCAAGATGGGGGGCAGCGACGGCATCGAGGTCCTCAGGACGACCAAGGCGCTGCATCCGACGACGGCCGTCATCCTCATGACGGCGTTCGGCTCGGTGAGCACGGCGGTCGAGGCGATGAAGGTCGGCGCCTTCGACTACGTGCAGAAACCCTTCGAGATCGAGGAGATGGAGCTCAAGATCGAGAAGGCGCTCGAGCTCCGCCGGATGCGCAACGAGCTGGACTACCTCCGGCACACCCAGCAGGACATCTACAACTTCGACCACATCATCGGCAGCTCCGGCGCGCTGCAGCGCGTGCTGGAGATCGTGCGCAAGGTCGCCAAGAGCAACACGACGGTGCTCATCCGGGGCGAGACCGGCACGGGCAAGGAGCTCATCGCCGGCGCCATCCACCACAACTCGCTGCGCGCGAACCGCAACTTCGTCAAGGTCAACTGCGCCGCGCTGCAGGAGAACCTGCTCGAGTCGGAGCTGTTCGGGCACGAGAAGGGCGCGTTCACGGGCGCGGACAAGCAGCGCATCGGCCGCTTCGAGCAGGCCGACGGCGGCAGCCTGTTCCTCGACGAGATCGGCGACATGAGCCCCAGCACGCAGGCGAAGATCCTGCGCGTGCTGCAGGAGCACGAGTTCGAGCGGCTTGGCGGCACGCGGACGCTGCGGGTCGACGTGCGGCTGGTGGCGGCAACGAACCGCGACCTGCCGGCGATGGTCGCGGCGGGCCAGTTCCGCGAAGACCTGTACTACCGCCTCAACGTCGTCACGATCGAGATGCCGCCGCTGCGCGAGCGCAAGGAGGACGTCCAGGCGCTCGCGAACTTCTTCATCAAGCGGTTCGCGGGCGAGCTGAAGAAGAAGATCGAGGGGCTCGACCACGAGGCGACGAAGCTGCTGATGCGCTACAACTGGCCCGGCAACATCCGGGAACTCGAGAACGCCATCGAGCGCGCGATGCTGCTGACCGAGGGGACGCACATCACGGCGGACGACCTGCGGCTCGGCGAGGTCGCGACCACGCAGTCGGCGCGCGAGGCGCAGTCGCCGGTGAAGATTCCGCCGACCGGCATTCCGCTCGAGGAGATCGAGCGGGCGGCGCTCATCGAGGCGCTTCGGATGTCCAACTGGGTGCAGAAGGACGCGGCGGA